>R28__coassemble_1229_pt1 | contig 8157 bp, 6 predicted proteins | sample R28__metabat2_low_PE_030 | metagenome-assembled genome bin R28 | reverse complement strand
CCTTTTCTGACCTGATTGACACATGCACAGCCGCTATAGAAGGGTTGGTGCAGATGCCGTTTGAAGAGGAACTGCCGCAGCAGATTGCGGGCGCAGCGGTGATTAACACCACGCTTGACCAGGATGCGGTGATGGCCATGGAGCTTCTGCATTTTATGCAGGAGCATGAATGGCGCAAACTCTCCGCAGAACAAAAAATCAACCTTGCCCTGCGCCTCATGTACGCGCGCAGTATTTTTCAGGAGACGCTGGACGATGGACGAGATTGCCGCGTCGATACGTTCCACGCAAGGCTGTCCATCATTTCCATAGCCTTTGATTTCTGGAGAATCCAGGGTGGTGAATGGCTGCTGGAGAAAATCGGGGTGGGTGAGCAACTAGGCATCCCATGGTTTCCTCTCAAACCCGAAAATGGCCCCACAGGAAGCCTGATGGTCAAGCACATCTGGGATTAGTTCCCCTGGGGTACGGCAAATTGTCGCCTGCTTGCAACCCCATTGCAAAGCCACCGCACGGCCCCTGCCGCCCCGGTGGCTTTTTTCTCAACTAGCCTGCAAAGTTTCTCAACCCCGGCGGCGCGTTACAGAGCGGCCGTCCTTCCAGCCGGGCAGCTTGTGGCGCTCTGTGTCGCCCATGGCGCCGGGGAAGTCTGCACCGTACTTGTTCATGAAGCCCACGGCCTGGGATTTGTCGTGGTCGGCGCTCACCAGGATGAGCTCCACGCCGCACTTGGACATCTCCTTGTACTGTTCCACCACCTTCGGCATCTCCGCATTGCACGGGCCGCACCAGCTGGCGGATACCAGGTAGATGTAGTGCGTGGCCTTGGGATCGGCCTTCTTGGAGGTAATGTACTTCACCTCCTTGACGGCCTTGCCCACCACGGAAAGCGGGGTCTTGTCCGCCTTCTTGGAGGCTTTTTTCTTCTTCTTGTCCGTGGCCTTCTTCACGGCAGCCCCTTCCGGTGCAGCCGCATCCTGTCCGCAGGCCACAGGCCCGCAGAACACAGCCCCCAACAATACTCCAGTCAAAAGTGCAATGGTCTTCATCATTCTCATGAACGTAATTCCGTCTCCCAATCTACCGACTGGTGAACAATATCCCCCGTCAGTAGCTCTCGCGGATGTCTCTGCTTAGTTTCATGGCGCAGAAATCAGGTCCGCACATGGAACAGAAATGGGATTTTTTGGCATTGGAGTGCGGGAGGGTGAGGTCATGGTATTGGCGTGCTCGCTCTGGGTCCAGGGAGAGGTTGAACTGGTCATTCCAGCGGAACTCGAAACGGGCCTTGGCCAGGGCATTGTCGCGCTGCTGGGCGGCAGGATGGCCTTTGGCCAGGTCCGCGGCATGGGCTGCCAATTTGTAGGTGACCACGCCTTCGCGCACGTCCTCGCGGTCCGGAAGGCCGAGGTGTTCCTTGCGGGTGACGTAGCAGAGCATGGCACAGCCGCGTTGGGCAATGATGGCCCCACCAATGGCCCCGGTGATGTGGTCGTAGCCGGGAGCGATATCCGTGGCCAGGGGGCCGAGGGTGTAGAATGGTGCTTCCGCGCACCATTCCAGTTGTTTGCGCATGTTTTCCGGGATGAGGTGCAGAGGCACATGGCCAGGCCCCTCGTTCATGACCTGCACACCCTTGGCCCAGGCGGTGCGGGTAAGCTCTCCCTGCACCTCCAGCTCTGCCAGCTGGGGGAAATCGTTAGCGTCTGCAATGGAGCCGGGGCGCAGGCCGTCGCCGATGGAGACGGCCATGTCGTATGCGGCCAGGATATCGCATATTTCATCCCAGTGGGTATAGAAGAAGTTTTCCTGTTTGTTGAGCATCATCCACTTGGCGATAATGGAACCGCCGCGGGAGACAATGCCGGTGGCTCGCCGGGCGGTGTGGGGCACAAAACGCTGGAGCAGGCCGGCGTGAATGGTCACATAGTCCACGCCCTGCCGGGCATGTTCGATGAGCGTGTCGCGGAAGATGGGCCAGGAGAGGGCGTCCACACGGCCGCTGCACTTGGCTAGGGTTTGGTAGACGGGCACGGTGCCGATGGGCACGGGGCTGTTGCGCAGAATCCACTCGCGGGTTTCATGGATGTTCTTGCCGGTAGAGAGGTCCATCACGGTATCTGCGCCCCAGTGAATGGCCCATCGGAGCTTTTCCACCTCTTCATCCAGGTTGGAGGAGATGGCGGAGTTGCCAATGTTGGCATTAATCTTGCAGAAGAAATTGCGCCCGATAATCATGGGCTCCGCCTCCGGGTGGTTGATGTTGGCCGGGATGAGTGCGCGGCCGGCGGCAATCTCATCGCGCACATATTCTGGCGTGTAGAAGGCCGGCATGCAGGCGCTGGTGCCGGAAAGGTGGCGGAAATCCAAACTTGCGCGGTGAGCCAGGCTTTGGGGGGTGAAACCGGGCTGTGCCTCCAGCTCGCTGGGGCGGGGCATACCGGTGCCCAATTCGTCGAGGGCGGCCTGAGCTTCTGCAGGGCGGCTCTTGGCGCTGGGAAACTTGTCGTAGATGGCCTTGAAAGCGCTCTCTCTGCCCAAATTCTCGCGGATGGCTACATACTCCATCTCAGGGGTCACGATACCGCGAAGAGCGTATGCACGCTGGGTGGGAGGGGCCTTCTCATCCGCCGCCACGCGGGCACCATCCTCCTCTGGCACGGTGTCGCCGCGGTCGGTAATCCACGCTGCACGCAAGGTGGGTATGCCCTTTCGCGAATCACCGTGAAAAGCAGGGTCTCCCCATGGACCGGAGCAGTCATACACGCGTACCGGGGCATTTTTCTCCGTGCTTCCATCCGGGAAAAGGGAATCATCCAAATCAACCTCGCGCATAGCCACCCGCACCTGGGAATGCAGCGTTCCGGGTACGTAGATGCGGCGGGATCCGGGATATGTCAACTGCTCGGTTTCCATGCCGGTATTATATGAACGTCGTGCCCGCGCAGGCGAGTAAAAACAAATATGCTGACTCAATTTTCCTCTTTATGCGAGCTACAACCTGCTGTCGTGGTTGCGCGTGAGGGTGGATCCCGATATCTCTCTCCTCTCGGTCACGGATTTTCGCTTCATCGTGGAACGGCTTCTGCTCGCGGAGAACAGCAACACCGCCGCTAGCGCGCTGGGCTAGACAAAATCGTCCTTTCAAGGAATGAAAGGAGCCTCACGAGGTCAATATTGGCAAAATATTCCCTATGCGGAACAATCTCCCGCGCCGCATGGCGCGCGAATTTTGCAAATCCCAAATCCTACATCTTAAATCCTCCATCCAAAATTAGAAGCGGAAATATCGCAGGGCTGACGCTTCGGTACCGTTCCCTGCGTACACGTACCGCGTACGCAGCAGGCTGGAATCGCGGTGTCCCATCTCCAGTTGCAATACCGCAAAATTCCTGAAATGCGCGGCGTGATACGTGGCGAACGTGTGCCGGCAGACATCCTGCCGCCAGGGGTGGGCGGTTTCCCTGCTCCAGCCTGCCGCCTTGCGCAGCGCGCGCCACCGCTGCACCCAGCGGCGCGGGATGGTGTGAATGGTGATGGCTTCCGCCTTGCGTAGCGGCACCACGCGCCCGCCGCCCGTTTTGCTCGTGGTGGGACGCACCACCACGTGCTGGTTCTCCCAGTCGATGTCGCGTTCGGGATCAAGCCGGCTCACCTCCGTGGGACGGATGCCGCAGTAGAGCATCAGGTGAAGCGATAATTGCATGTCCAGGTGTTCCGGCAGCCGAGCCGCTGCTTCCAGACGCTCCACTTCCTCAATCGTCAGCGGATCTATCGGCTTCTCCACCACCTCCGGCACCTCCACCCGCGACACCGGGTTGGCGTCGCACCAATCGTGCCTGATAGCCGTGGAAAACACCCCGCTCAGTATCGCCCGCGCTTTCCTGTACTGGGATGGACTTTCCCCGTACGACGCCTGCAGGTATGCCCGGCAATCATCCGACGTGATACTTCTCACCCGCCGCTCCGCCAACCCCGGATTCCGCACCATCAGCCGTTTGCAGTAGTAGCGGAAATCCGTCACCGTTCGAGCCCGCCTGTTCTTCTTCTTCCGCTCCTCCAGCGCCATCTCCACCGCCTTGCGGAACGTAACGGTCCTCTCCCGCTTCCGCATTTCCTCCGCACCCAGCCGCACGCACTCCCGCGCGCGCCTAACCCGCCCGCGCCCGCATTCCAATGCCTCCCTGGCTACCAACGCAGCCTCCAGCACATCCACTCCTGTTGACCGAAGCACTTCCAGTGCCGCCTGTTCCTCCTTGTCACGACGAAGCTCGGACGCATCGCGTCCTGCGTAGTCGGATGTCTTCTTGATTTTCGTGTTCATTGTGTTCTCGCTTTGCTAATGGGTAGTCAAGCCTTTTTTCAAAAAAAATCCAGCCTACAGGGAAAAGGGTTCAAGCATGCGCATGGGCGGGCACCTTATGCGGAGGATAGCTTTACTTCATGACTTGGTAACAATTGAATTTGTTGATGAAATAGGCCATCAAATACCCATTAGCAATGGGTATACCATCATGCACGCCGCATGATTTCCGCATCGCCAGCAAGACGATCCTTGTTTGTATCCCTTTGCAAATACCTGGTAGCTGGAGGGGCGGGTTTTCTTTTGGACTTCGGAACCCTCTATCTCTGTTTCAACATTCTGGGGATGCACTACCTGATATCGGCAATCCTGGGCTTCATTGTCGGATTGGTGTTTGTGTACATCAGCAGCAACAAGTGGGTGTTCGGGGAACGGCAGATGGGCGACCGGCAAGTGTTGGAGTTCTCCCTGTTTACCATCATAGGCATCGTTGGCCTTGGCCTGACGGTGCTTTTTATGTGGCTGTTTGTAGACGCGCTTGGGATATACCCGCTCATCGCCAAGCTCATCACCACGGGGCTGGTCCTGATATGGAATTTCGGTGCCCGCAAATACCTCTTGTATTAAATCGCGCTACTTATGGACAAACGCATCATCATCATCGGCGGCGGCCCGGCCGGCCTGACCGCGGCCTTGGAACTGGCACGCAAGGGATACCGCAACATCATCCTCTGTGAACGGGAAAACCAGCTCGGCGGCATCTCACGCACGCTGGAGTACAAGGGCAACCATATCGACATCGGCGGGCACCGCTTCTTCTCCAAATCGGACCGGGTCATGAAGTGGTGGTCGGAGCTTCTTCCCCTGCAGGGCAAGCCGTCATGGGACGACGTGGAGCTCAACAGGGAAGCCATTACCGAGGAGGGCGGCCCCGATCCGGACACGGAGGACCGGGTGATGCTGATACGCTCGCGCCTGTCGCGCATCCTGTTCCTGCGGAAGTTTTTCAAGTACCCCGTTACGCTTAGCGCAGACACCATCATCAACCTGGGCCCGGTGCGGGTGTTCAAGATGGGTGTGAGCTACCTGTGGAGCCTTGTGCACAAGCGCGAGGAGAAGTCGCTGGAAGACTTTTTCATCAACCGTTTCGGCACGGAGCTGTACAACACGTTTTTCCGCGACTACACGGCCAAGGTGTGGGGCGTGCCCTGCTCCAAGATAGGCGCGGATTGGGGGGCTCAGCGCGTCAAAGGGCTCTCTGTGGCGAAGGTGCTCACCCACGCCCTGGCCAAGCTCTGCTTCTGGAAGAAGCGTGACAAGCAGGGAGGGGAAACATCCCTCATCGAGGAGTTTTGGTATCCCAAGTACGGGCCGGGACAGCTCTGGGAGATAGTGGGGGCGGAGGCAGAGAGGCTTGGTGTACAGATCTTGCGCAGATGCAGCGTTTCCTCCATTGCCATGGAAGGTGGAAAGATAGCTAGCGTGGACATCACCAACCTGGCAACAGGCGAAACGCATAGGGAGCCGGCCGACTATCTTATCTCCACCACCTCAGTGAAAGAGCTTGTCAACATGATGGGGGATGCCGCACCGCAGAACGTGCGCGAAATTGCAAACCACCTCGTCTACCGCGATTTCATGACCGTCGGCCTCCTGCTCAACAAGCTCAAGCTCAAGAGCAGGGCCATGAATACCACCGTGGGCGAACACGGCATTGTGCCCGACAACTGGATTTACGTTCAGGAAAACGATGTGAAGGTGGGCCGACTGCAGCTCTTCAACAACTGGAGCCCCTACCTCTCCAGCGACCGCGACAAGGCGTGGATCGGTATGGAGTATTTCGTCAACGAGGGCGACAAGCTGTGGAGCATGGACGATGAGGCATTCTGCGCATTCGCGGAGGGGGAGCTGGAAAAGATTGGCGTTATCGACCGGAAAGACGTGGTGGACCACGCGGTGTTCCGCATCCAGAAGGCATACCCCGCCTACCTCGGCAGCTACAAGGAATTCCCGGTCATCAGAGAGTGGACCGACGGCATCCCCAACCTCTTCCTCATCGGCCGCAACGGCATGCACCGCTACAACAACATGGACCACTCAATGCTGGCAGCCATGCAGGCCGTGGAGAACATAGTGGAAGGGAAGAGCGACAAAGCGAGCATCTGGGATGTCAACACAGAAAAACAATATCACGAAAGCAAATAGCAACTGAATCAAATTATGTCATTTTTCCTAGAATTGAGAACTAGGGCATACGAGGTTGTCCATTCTCCTAAGTGGCCCCTCGTTTGCGTAGCAACATGTTTGATTGTATGGTTGGTCTTCGTTTTTGCACTGTCATATCCAGGATTGCCAACCAATGACACCATCAGTCAACTGCAGCAAGCAATCGAAGGCGATATAGACAATTGGAAACCCGCGTTATATGCATATATTTTAAAATTATGCAATATTGTATGTGGGGAAAGGGCCCTAGGTGCGGCATTTATACTGCAAATAGTTCTATTTGGGCTAGGCTATGCGCTAATTGTATGGAGTTTCGCAAAGAGGAGACTCGCGTTTCTATGGGTAATGCCATTCATTTTTTTATGTAACAATAAAGGCATAAATATCGCAGAAATCGGCAACGATGCGCTCTGCGCTTCGTGTTTCATTATGTATTTTGGCCTAATTTTCGCATATAGGTTAATAACTAGCAAAGTAATCAAGTTTTCCTGCATAATATGCGCTATAATATGTTTGTACGTTGGTTTTGTGTTGAGACACAACTCATTTCCCGCAGTGATTGTAATGGCAACATGGGCGCTCATCCCCATTTGTAAAAGCCTAGCCAGAAGCATTGTGTGCGGGGTGCTTCTCTCCATTTCGTTTTTGGTGCTGAATCTGCTAATCGTGAACTTAATCTTTCAATGCAGGGCAACATACCCGATGCGGTTCGTGTATGCAGCAGATATGATCAACATATCGATACTAAACAATGAATGGGAGAATTTCTGTCAACAAGAACAATTGCATACAAACGAGAAATATCCCTCTCCCTCGAGCTATTGCCTGCTGCGTGCAGATGTATGCAATTTTTATCCAACAGGATTGAACCCATTTTTCAAAAAGGCCGATAGCGAAACTCTGAAATATATCAATGACAGATACTTTGAAGGGTGGTGCCAAGCCGTGATAAATAATCCTGAAAAATACCTGCTATTGAAAACATACTTCTTTCACCAGTTCCTATTGGCAGGGCGTAGCCTTCCGATAGTAGAGGCATGGATTTCACACCAATTTCCACATGTTTCAACGTATGGTGATACAATATGCCACGATTGGCGATCATGGTGCAACCGACTGTTCTTATTTAATTCATTAATACCGCTGATTGGGTACGTGCTACTAGCAATCTTCCTAGTTCTGGCATATCTTAAAAAAATAATATTAAAAGAAGAAAGCCGCGATGCATTATTTATAATTGGAACAGCTGCATCGTATTTGGTGACATTTTCAATATTCACATTGTCAAGCACGGAATTCCGCTTTTACATTATAACATCGTGCCTGAGCTTGATTGGAGTTTTGCTCTTGTTGATATCTGTTTTCTGCAATCGCTTTGCTAGTGCTCCGCCGAAAGATGCGCGATAAAGCTTCACACCACTGGCGCGATATGCAACCCAGCCCCCCCCCCTGACTTTGTTTGCCTGCGTAGTTGACATGGCGGGTGGTGGCAGGTAGTATGGGGGGGTATTATGGATAAGTAGAATGGGAAAGCATGGGATATGGATAAGGTGTTTATTGAGAGTGCGGATGATCTGCGGTGGCTTGCGGAGTTGGGGGTTGCGGATGCTCAGTTTGCGCTGGGGTTT
>R28__coassemble_1210_pt1 | contig 8232 bp, 9 predicted proteins | sample R28__metabat2_low_PE_030 | metagenome-assembled genome bin R28 | reverse complement strand
CGGCAACGCCCCGTGGGAAAGGAAGTTCGAGGGGAAATCCCGACTGCACGAACAGAAACTGCATATAAGGCCAAATGGACTGACGAGGTTGCCAAAAGTGCCGAAATCCGATACATCATCAAGAGTCCATGGGGTAGACTGGGAGGAGCGGCTGCTGGAAAGGGTGGCGAACCCCGCCAACCTTGAAGCGGCCTGCCAGAGGGTGGTGGGCAACAAGGGTGCTGCGGGAGTTTTACAAATCCTAATCCTAATGCAAAAAAAACGCCCCGCTTGGCGAGGGGTGCCAAATGTACAATGGACAAAGTACAAAGTGAAAGTTAGGCTCCGCAGCCGCGCCGGGGGCGGCGCGGGGAGAAAGGAACCGCCCCGCTTGGCGAGGTGCCAGGCGGGGCGGCCCGTCTTCGCTGCACAGGCGAACCCTGTGGCAGCTACGTTGACTCGGGCGCGCCTCACGCGCCTTGATTCGGTGCCGCCTCTCGGCACCTCACCCCCTGCGGGGGCTGTACACTTCGGTACAGTCCAATCGCCCTTACCGCACTGCTACGCAGCGCGCCCTAAACGGGGGTTGCCTCGCCACCACCCCATTGGCGGTTCGCCCTTGCGGGCATCCCTGCGGGCTGGCTAATCCCCCTCCAAGCCTTCGGGGGCTTTGTCGGGCGCTTTCACCCCTGCGGAGCAAACGCGCTTCGCGGTTTGTCCACCCCGCCTTACCGCGCCTTACCGCGCGCCCTGAACGGGGCCGTCGGCGGTGTTGAGGCGACTCCCCTTCCGTCTTCGCCAACCCGTCTCCGCTAAAGCTACGCCGAGGCTTTCAGGGCTACGCCGAGACAAGCCGAAACTTCAGGGAGTCGGTGAATGAAGCGCCCCGCTTGGCGGGATGCCAGGCGGGGGTGGTATCGACTTGGCCAAAGATGAAGGCAAGCCGAAACGAAACAAACAGGCGACTGCGTGCTGCAGCCGCCTGCTTGGGATATTCTATTCTGTCAGCGGGCAATTAGAAATTGAAGCCGACACCCACGCGGGCCTGGTGGCCGTGCTGGCGATGGGCGACACGGACGCCTTCAATCTTCGGGCTGGCGGTGTTGCCGCAGTACAGGTGGGCCATGAAGCCGTACACGCCGCTGCTGAAGTTGTAGCGCAGACCCGCCTCGGCGGAGTAGGCGAAGCCCCAGGTGGCCTTGTGGTCGGAGCCCACTTTCCCGATTTCTGCGTTCCAATCCAGCTTGTAGCTGGCGTTGGCGATACCGGCGTTGGCACCCACGAACCAGGAAAGCTTGTCCGTGATGGGAGCCGTATAGCGGTAGCCGGGCATCAGGGTGAAGGTGTGGATGCGCACCTTGTCCCACATACCCCAGGGTTCCTCATTGGCCCACTCGTTGGCAAACTTTACGCCACTCCAGCTGTAGCCGAAACGCAGGGTCACGGCGTTGTTCTCATCGATGTTGTACACGCCGGTGATGTCGGCGCCGATGCTCTTGATCTCCTTGCAGTGACCGTTGTTGTTCCAGTCCTGAAAGATGTCCGGAACGCCCCAGGTGTAGTTGGCGCCAAGCTCCACGGCCCACGGGGAAACGGCGGGAGCAGGAGCGGGTGCCACGGGCTGCACCGGAGCCTGCTAAATGAGAACCTTCTGGCCTGCGAAGGTGGGCAGGGCCAGCATAGCGGCAAGAATGATGGATTTCTTCATAATGATGTATCTTGGTTTCGTTTTTTCGGGGAAACAAACTTCCCTTCGGGTCTACTATGATTTCTTTTTTTGATTTTTGTCAAGCGGGGGAGCAGAATGGAAAAGGCGAAAAGGTGGTGGCAATGGCGTATTACACATTTCTTTGCCAAACTTATTCACGGGCAATGCGTTGTAAATATGACCCCTGCCAAACATCATGCCCGACTCATCCTATGCCTGCAACGCCATGGTATATACACAAACCAAACAAGCAGAGTTGCATACGAAAGGCATTCCAAGGCCGTGACGGAACACGGAGGGGGAAAAAAGAATTTCGGGAAAGTTAAGTACAACACTCGTCCTCTGCCCACCACTACCCACTACCCCACCCATGGCAGCCCAGAGCAACCGACCGGAGCGCGGCGCGGCCAGCTGCGCGCGTAGCGGCGACCTGCAGCGCACGCTGCTAGGCGTGGGCGGGGTGCGCTTGATAGAGATGGCTGGGGTGAACTACCCGGAGCGTATGCTGCGGGCGCGCCCGGGGTATGAGCGAAAGAGCGGGGAAGCCTATCGGGAGGTTCCGGCGTGGGGCATCAGCACGCGGCAGGCGGCGCGTTTGCTGGGGTGCAGCGATGCCGCTGCGCGGGACTACCTTCACCGCCACCGGGTGAGGTTCCGCGTGGTGGCGGAGCCTGGGCGCCCGTACTGCAACTACTGGGAGCGGGCGGCGGTGCAGGCACTGGTGAAGGAGCGCGGGCAGATAGTGAAAAGGGAGCCGGAGCGGCTGATGGGGATGGAAGAGGCGCTGGCGGTGCTGGGAGTGGGGCGGAGCACGCTGCAGAGGTATGTTCAGAGCGGGATGCTGCGGCAGGTGAAGCTGCGGCTGCTCACGGGGCGCGGGTTGCGCGAGCGTGCGTATTTCCTGCCGGGCAGGGTGCGTGCGCTGGCGGGGCGTCTGCGCGCCCTGCGCCAGAGGGCGGCGGAGCTGCAAGCCATGCGCGAGCAGCTTAAACGTATTTGCGGTCCTTGAACAGGTGCGCGCGCAGCGGGTCGGTGGCCGCCAGGTGGGAATAGCCGATGGCCAGCGCGTCCGCGGCATCGGGGGCGGGTGTTTCTTGCAGCCCCAGCAGGGCGCGCATCATGAAAGCCACCTGCTGTTTGGCGGCACCGCCGCGCCCCACGGTGGCCAGTTTCACGCAGGAGGGCGGGTACTCCATGATGCGCAGGCCGTGCTTGGCCGCGGCCAGCACGGTGGCGGCGCGGGCGGAGCCCATGGAGATGGCGGTGCGGTGGGATTGCACGTAGATGATGCCCTCGATGGCCAGCTCGTCCGGCTGCCATTGCTCGATGAGTTTGCAGACGTGCTCGTGGATGGCGAGCAGGCACGCGCTCTGCGGCAGTTTCTGCGGCATGGAGAGCGTGCCGTAGTCCAGCGCGCGCGGGCTGCGGAAATCCCCCTCCAGCACGGCATAGCCCGTGTTGCGGATGGCGGGGTCTATGCTCACGACACGCACGGGAGGCAGGGGGGCTGAAGGGAGCATCAGCGGCGGCGCTTCATGGCCGGGCGCGGCTTGCGCAGCGGGCGCGCCGTGTCGTCCAGCAGCGCCGTGTATACATACGGGAAGCCTTCCAGCTTGCGGCGCTCCACCTTCCGGTTGATGAAGCATTCCACGCTCTTGGCGAAATCCAGCTCGTCCGCGGTCAGCAGGGTGAAGGCGTCGCCCGTGTTCTCCGCGCGGCCGGTGCGGCCGATGCGGTGCACGTAGTCCTCCGGGTTTTCCGGCACGCGGTAGTTGATGACGTGGGTGACGCCGTTGACGTCGATGCCTCGGGCGGCGACATCCGTGGCGACGAGGATGCGGTACTTGTCCTCCTTGAAGCCCTTGAGGCTGGCCATGCGTTCCTTTTGGGGGATGTCGGAGTGCATGACGGTGACCTCGTTCTCCCAGCCGTTGCGGCGGAGCATGGAGCCGACGGTGTCGGCCTCCTTGCGGGTACGGGTGAAGATCATGAGGTTTTCAAAGTTGGTGGCCTTGATGAGGGCGAGCAGCAGCTCGTCGCGCTGGTCCATACCCACGGGATAGAAGGCGTGGGAGATGGTGGCGGCCACCTCTCGCCGCGCAATGGCAATCTCCTGCGGGTCCGTGAGGCACCACTTGGCGAAGCCTTGCAAGATCTGCGGCATGGTGGCGGAGAAGAACAGTGTCTGGCGTCCCTCCCACGGGCACAGGTTCACAATCTTGCGCACAATGGGCAGGAAGCCCATGTCGGTCATGCGGTCAACCTCGTCCAGTACCAGGGTTTTCACCTCCTTGAACTTCATGTTGCCGCGGTAGAAGTGGTCCACCAGGCGGCCGGGCGTTGCCACCACCACATCGCAACCCTTCTGCAGCTCCTCGGTCTGTTGGCCGTAGCCCACGCCGCCGTAGAGCAGGCCCACGGTGATGTCCGTGTGCTTGGCATAGGTGCGGAAGGCTTCCGCCAGCTGGTCCGCCAGTTCGCGGGTGGGCTCCAGCACCAGCACCTGCGGCTGCCCGGTGTGGGTCATTTTGGTGAGCAGCGGCAGTGCGAACGCAGCGGATTTGCCCGTGCCGGTCTGGGACGCGCCGATGACGTCCTTGCCTTGCATCACAAAGGGGATGGCTTGCTCCTGAATGGGAGTGGGGTTTTCATAGCCGCAGTCCTTCACGGCTTCCAGGATGGGGGCGGAAAGCCCCAGTTCTTCGAATGTCATTGTCTTGTTCTAGGTAAAGTTTTTTTTCAGGTGAGGTAGGGGTTGTTGAGCATCTCCTCCTGCAGGGTGGTGGCGGGGCCGTGCCCGCTCATGATTTGCGTTTCCGGCGGCAGTGGCATGATTTTTTCCCGTATGCCCGCCAGCAGGCGCGCCTGGCTTCCCTCCGGGAAATCCGTGCGCCCTATCGATCCCGCAAAGATGATGTCCCCCACGAACAGCAGGCCGTGCTCCTCCAGGTAGTACGCCGCGCCGTCCGATGAATGCCCCGGTATGGCCAGGGCCTGCCAGTGCTCGCCTCCCCAGTCTCCGCCGGTGCCGCCGCGCCCGAAAGCGTCGTCCACGCGGTAGGGCTCCACGGGGGAGATTCCCCAGCTGCGGGCGGTTTCCTGCAGCGTGAGCATGCTGCTGTACGGGTATACCGCATGGATGCGGCAGCCCGTGGTCTCTTGCAGCCGCGCGGCATCCTGCACATGGTCGAAGTGCTGGTGCGTGAGCAGCAGGTGCGTGATTTCCTGCCCCTGGGGTACGCGCGAGCGCGCCCAATCGGCAAAGCCGAGCGGCGCATCCACCGCCACAAGGCCTTCCGCCGTTTCCAGCAGATAGCCGTTGCAGGCAACGGGCCCGCCTGTGTACACATGGATTTTCACGCGCGCCATGATACCACGCATTCCCGTGCCTGGCTAGCTTTTATTTCCCATTTTTCGCGGCAGCGGCGCGCAACCGCCATGATGGCGGATGGACCGGAGGCGTCGCCGTTGGTTGGCATGACCCATTCTCCTCACGAAAAAAAGTGCGCCGACCAATTGGTCGGCGCGCCTGAAATATTTTTGTCGGGATTGCCCGCTCTCGGTTAGATAGCCATGCCAAAGTGGCGTTGGATGTCCTCGAAAATGCGGTCGCGCAGGCGGCGGGCCTTCTCGATGTCGCGCGTCTTCAGGGAGAAGCGCAGGCGTTCCGCCGTGGCGTCCGGCTTGTGGACGGTCACATGGCACCACCACACGCCGCGGTTGTTCCACAGGTGGTGGTTGAGGTTCTCATCGTTGATGCGAAGAGCGATTTTTGTGTGTTGCGGAGTCATGATCTTTACTTGGGGTATGTTTGGATTCACTACTGCCGGCGCTCGCCGCTCGGGCCTTCTTTATCCGGGCGCGGCACCTGCTCTTGGTGGTAAGACACCGCAGGGGCCGCAACCGTTCAAAAAAAAGTTAATCAGTACAGAATGCCCGCCTTTTTCAAGGTGTTGAGCGCGCCGTTCTTGGAGATGGTGCGCAGAGCCTTGCAGGAAAGCTTCATGCGGATGTAGCCGCCCTTGCCGCCGTTGAGCTCGGGCACCCAGATGCGCTTCTCCTGGAGGTTCGGGTAGACCGTGCGGTTCACGGTCTTGGTGACGTGGCGACCGATACCGCCCTTCTTCTTGGCAAGACCGGAGCGGTGGATGCGGCGGCCCTTGTGCGGCATAGCGAACGTGATATTGCAGATTCTGGACATAAATTTTTCTGAGGTTGAGTTCTCGGAGCGCGTATTATACCCAACTTTTCTACCGCGTCAAGCAAAACAATGCGAATTTTCTAAAAAAATCACCGCCGCGGGCAGAATTTAATGGTGGACAGCGCCCCGCGCGTGCGGTATTATAGGGAAAAGGCGCGGGTATGACAGCCCGCAGAAAAAATAGTTACAGATTTTAAACAAAAACGGATAGGCGGCGCGCCTGAACGGATGAAAGCCGGGGTGCGCAACCGCATCCCCCTCCTGAAAATGAAAATGAAAAACGGAATACTGGTGGCCGCACTGGCCTGCACTTCTCTGGTGGTAACCTCGTGCTATACCCCGTACCCTACATACGGCAGCGTGGGAGTGGGCTTTGGCCCCGACGGCGTTGAGAGCGTGGGCGCGGGTGTATCTGCCGACGCGGGTGTATCTGCCGCCGCGGGTGTATCTGCCGCCGCGGAGTGGACCAGCGCCAGCTATGATGCGGCCGGCTATCCCATTTACGGTTACAGCTACGGACGCCCTGTCTACGGTTACACGGCGGCGGGCGTAGCCATCTTCACCCTGGTGGCCCTCACCACCGCATACTACCTGCCGTACTGGGGATGCGCCCATTGGTGTGTCCGCCATGATGTGTATGTGCACTACTGCCCGCGCCACTGCCACAGGTGCTGGGCTCCGGAGCGCTGCCCGCGCGGCCACAGGCCGCATGTGCGTCCGTCGAACGGTGGCCCGCATCCCGGCAAGGGCGTGCGTGTGCATGAGCCCAGCCATCGCGGTGTGCCGGATAGCGGTCGTCCTTCCGGGCTCGGTGCCCAGGGCCCCCGCAACGGCGGGATGAACGGACGTGACATGGGCCGCAACGGCAACATGCCCCGCAACGGCGGAATGAACAACATGCAGCCGGGCAACCGCGGCATGGGCCGCAATGGCGGGATGAACAACATGCAGCCGGGCAACCGCGGCATGGGCCGCAACGACGGAAACAACATGCCGCAGGTCAACCGCGGTGGCCGGAACCTGCCGGACAACATTCAGACCTATTCCCCGCAGCGCAACGGCATGAACAATACGCAGCAGGGCGCCATGCAGCGCGGCCTGCCGAACAACGCCATGCAGCGAAACAACGTGCAGCGCATGCAGAACAATGCGCTGCAGCGCGTGAACTCCCGCCCCATGAGAAACCAGCCGGCCCAGCGGCCCGCCGCCATGCAGAGGCGCGCGCAGAGCAATGCCGTGCCGCGCATCAATACGCCCCAGGGGTCCTTCGCAAGCTACGGCCCCGGCGGTTCCAACCGCGCGGCTCTTGGTGGCAGCAGGGTCTCCATGCCCACCAGCCGCGTCTCCTCTCCTTCGTTCGGCGGGGGGGCTGCCCGCAGCATGCCCAGCGGCGGCGGCATGAGGGGGATGAGCGGTATGCGTAGCGGCGGCAATATGGGAGGCATGCGCACTGGCGGTATGCGCAGTGGCGGCAATATGGGAGGCATGCGCACTGGCGGTATGCGCAGTGGCGGCATGGGAGGCCGCGGTGGCCGCAGATAAGGATTCTTCCAGGTTTGACACAACCGCAGCGCGGTGGTAGCATGAAGCGCATGAGAGGGCTTATATCCCATTCCCTGTTGCTCGCTGCCGCCGCGCTGGCTTATTTCCCCCAGCCCGCGCCCGCCGCGAATGAATACGACGGCATGACGCGCGAGCAGAAGCGCGAGGCCAGGAAGCAGGCTCGCGAGGAAAAGCGCAACGCCAACAAGAAGGTGGACTGGGAGTACAACTTCAAGCGCGAATTCGCCGCCCTGGAGGAGGCCGCCAACCTCCTGGATTCCATTACGGACGAGAAATCCGCCTCTCAGGTGGCAAACAAGATCTCCCGCACTTTCACCCTGCTCCCCATCCCCACCAAGGGCACTGATGCCCAGCTGGAGGAATGGGCCAACCGCCAGAACAAGGTCAACGCCAAGATGGAGGAATTGAAGAAGCTCGACTACTTCGAGTCCTCCGGGCTCCAAAAGGCCTGGACCCTCATTACCGACCCCAACTCGCGGCGCACCAACAGGATTAAAGCCTGATGAGATTTACAATTGACGATTTACAATTTGAAAATAGAGCGCGCCCAATGGGGCGCGTTCTTTTTTGGGGTGAGCTATCCGTTTGTGAACGGGGGCGGGGTGGGGGACGTCTGACGCTGCATGGAACAATCAAACCCCATGTCAACATGTCCCGTGGCGGGCAAGCCCGCCTGTATCTGCAAAAGTGCGCGCCATATCGGCCTGCTGGGGTTTAGCATCGGCTTGGGCGGCATGATTATCGCGCCCGGGTACCCGACGCTCTTGGGCCTGTTTGGGGG
>R28__coassemble_1196_pt1 | contig 8274 bp, 6 predicted proteins | sample R28__metabat2_low_PE_030 | metagenome-assembled genome bin R28 | reverse complement strand
GGTTCCGTCACCTTAACGGGTGCCGGCGCGGGTGTCGTTTCCTTCGGTGCAATAGGCTTGGTCAGGTCAAGCGGCTTCTTGGTGTCCGCAACGGGTGCGGGTGCCGGTTTGACGGGCTTCTGCACGGCCGGTGCGGGAGCCGGGGTGGTGGGTTTCTGCGTGGCCGGAGTGGCTGCCGGAGTGGCGGGTGCCGTGGTGGGCGTAGCCACGGGAGCCGGGGCTGGTTGCACATCGCGGTTTGCGTACCGGGCGGCGTTGTACGGCATGTCGGGCACGCCGGGAGTGACGCGCACGCACGAGCAGAGGGTGATTCCCATCAAAGCTGTTGCACAGAAAAAGGATGTTTTCATGGCGGAACTGGCTTGTCGCTGCCTGACAATGTACCCCTTTTCCCGCAAATGTCAATGCAAAAACGCGTGCATGCGCAGGTGCATGCGCAGGTGCGAACAAATCTTAATCTTAATTTCGGCAGAGGATATCCTCTGCCGCTTTCACCTGCTCCGCAGTGGGCGTGGGCACGCCGTCCAGCGGGTAGGGGATGCCGAGCTGCTCCCACTTGGCTGTGGCCAGGGTGTGGTAGGGCAGGATTTCCACGCGCTCCACTGTCTTCAGGGAATCGATGAATTCCCGGCAGCGCTTCAGCTCCGCGGGGTCGTCCGAGATGCCGGGTACCAGCACGCGGCGTATCCACATCGGCTTGCCGTGGTCCGACAACCAGCGCGCCAGCTCCAGGATGTTGGCGTTGTCCCTCCCCGTGAGCTCTCGGTGCGGAGCGGCATCCATGTGCTTGAGGTCCAGCATCACCAGGTCCGTGTGCTCCATGAGCTTGCAGAAGGAGGAGTAGAAGGGCTCCTCCGTGGTGAAGGGGTTGCCGGCGGTGTCCAGCGTGGTGTGCACGCCCTTTTCCTTGGCGAGCCGGAAGAGCTCCGCCACGAAATCCACCTGCACGAGCGGCTCTCCGCCGCTGACGGTGATGCCGCCGTTTTTGCCCCAGTAGTTGCGGTAGCGGTAGGCGCGGTTGAAGAGGTCTTGCGCGCTCCATTCCTCCGCCGTACCGTCCAGTTTCCAGGTTTCCGGGTTGTGGCAGAACTTGCAGCGCATGCGGCAGCCCTGGGTGAAGACAACGAAGCGCACGCCCGGCCCGTCTACCAGGCCGAAGGTTTCCAGCTTGCTGATGCGTCCCTTGATATCCGGCATGTGAAGTGGAGACAATGCGGGCGCAGGTGCGGAAATCCACGCCTGCGCCCGCGGGTTGGGGTTACAGAGCCTTGTGGCAGGTGCGCGCAATCACGTCGTCCTGCTGCTTCTTGGTGAGGTCAATGAACTTGACCGCATAGCCGGAAACGCGGATGGTGAAGTTGGCGTACTCTTCCTTCTCCGGGTGAGCCTGGGCATCCAGCAGCTTCTCCACGCCGAACACGTTCACGTTCAGGTGGTGTGCGCCCTGGGAGAAGTAGCCGTCCATCACCTGCACCAGGTTGGTCACGCGCTCTTCCTCCGAGTGGCCCAGCGCATCGGGGTTGATGGTCTGGGTGTTGGAGATGCCGTCGAGCGACCAGTGGTACGGAATCTTGGCCACGCTGTTGAGGGAGGCCAGCAGACCGTTCTGCTCCGCGCCGTAGGAGGGGGAGGCACCGGGGGAGAACGGCGTCCAGGCGGGACGCCCGTTCGGCATGGCACCGGTGGCCTCGCCGTACACCACGTTGGAGGTGATGGTGAGGATGGAGGTGGTGGCGGTGCTGTTGCGGTAGGTGTGGCGGCGGCGCACCTTCTCCACGAAGGTCTTGAGCAGCCACACGCCAATCTCGTCCGCACGGTCGTCGTCGTTGCCGTACTTCGGGAAGTCGCCGTCCACCTCGAATCCGGTGGTGATGCCCTCCGCGTCGCGCAGGATCTTCACCTTGGCGTACTTGATGGCGCTCAGGGAGTCGATGACGTGCGAGAAGCCGGCGATGCCGGTGGCGAAGGTGCGGCGCACATCGGTGTCGATGAGTGCCATCTCCGCGGCTTCGTAGTAGTACTTGTCATGCATGTAGTGAATGAGGTTGAGCACATTCACGTAGATGTCGGCAATCCAGTCCAGCCAGAAGTCGTACTTCTCCATCACCTCGTCAAAGTCGGCGTATTCGCTGGTGATGGGCTCGGTCTTGGGCCCGCACTGGATGCGGTGCTTCTCGTCGAAACCGCCGTTGAAGGCGTACAGCAGGGCCTTGCCCAGGTTGGCGCGCGCGCCGAAGAACTGGATCTCCTTGCCGGTCTGCGTGGCGGACACGCAGCAGCAGATGGAGTAGTCGTCGCCCCACACAGGCTTCATCACGTCGTCGTTCTCGTACTGGATGGAGCTGGTGTCCACGGACACCTTGGCGGCGTAGCGCTTGAAGCTCTCGTTAAGGCGCGGGGAGTACAGCACGGTCAGGTTCGGCTCCGGGGAGGGACCCATGTTCTCCAGGGTGTGCAGGAAGCGGAAGTCCGTCTTCGTCACCATGCTGCGGCCGTCAAGGCCGGTGCCGCCCACCTCCAGCGTGGCCCACGTCGGGTCGCCGGAGAACAGCTCGTTGTAGGACGGGATGCGCGCGAACTTCACCATGCGGAACTTCATCACCATGTGGTCGATGATTTCCTGGGCCTGTTCCTCGGTGAGGACGCCGTTCTCGAGGTCGCGGGTGAAGTAGATGTCCAGGAAGGTGGAGATTCGGCCCACGCTCATGGCGGCGCCGTTCTGGGTCTTCACCGCCGCCAGGTAGCCGAAGTACAGCCACTGGCAGGCCTCGTGCGCGTTCTTGGCCGGCTGCGAGATGTCGTACCCGTAGGCCTGCGCCATCTGCTTCATCTCGTTGAGCGCCTTGATCTGCATGGAGATTTCCTGGCGCTGGCGGATGACGTCGTCGTACATGTTGCCGCAGCCGCAGTTGAGAAGGTCCTCCTGCTTGGCGGCAATGAGGTAGTCGATGCCGTACAGGGCCACGCGGCGATAGTCGCCCACGATACGGCCGCGGCCGTAGGTATCCGGCAGGCCGGTGACGATGTGGGTCTTGCGCGCCAGACGCATTTCCGGGGTGTAGGCGGCGAACACGGCATCATTGTGCGTGGTGGTGTACTCCGTGAAGATGCGCTTGAGCTCAGGATTCACCGTGTAGCCGTAGGTCTCGGCTGCCTGCACGGCCATCTTGATGCCGCCGAACGGCATGAACGCGCGCTTCAGCGGCTTGTCCGTCTGAAGACCCACGATCTTCTCCAGGTCCTTCATCGACTCGTCGATGTAGCCGGGACCGTAGGAGGTGAGGGTGCTCACGACTTCCGTTTCGCAATCCAAGACGCCGCCTTTGGCGCGCTCTTCCTTCTGCAACTTCTGCAGTGCGCCCCACAGCTTGTTTGTGGCTTCCGTGGGGTCGGCCAGGAACGATTCGTCGCCGTCGTAGTTCTTGTAGTTCTTCTGGATGAAGTCGCGCACATTGACTTCCTCTTTCCAGATGCGGCCCTCAAAGCCGTTCCACTGCTCGTATTGCGGAATATCCTTTAGTTTCATTGTTGTAATGTTTGGGTTGGTATCTCGGGGCATAAGCGGCACCGGATTCGCATGCCGTCCGGCAGCGGGAGTGCAGCTGAGCCGCGCATTCGCGGGGCCTGCCCTAATCTCACCTCCGAGTCTACCCTCTCCCCCCCTGCGCGTCAAGTTCAAATCGCCGTGCTGACGCGCTTTTCTAGAATGGTTCTAATGACAATCGCTTCCGCCTATCTATGACTTGGGAGAGATGCCGACGACGGTTTGATCCTCCCTGTCATCGGGCTTCTGCGGGGTTACCGGGGGCTCGCCGGGAAGTTTTTGCGGCTCGGGTTCGGGAGCGGCCGTGGAGGGTTCCGGCTGCGAGGGCGCGGTAGGAGGCGTGGTTTCCTCAATAAGGTACTTGCCGCGGAGGTTCTGTTGGGTGGTATCCGGCGTTTCGGGAGCCCTCGGCTCCGTGCCCACCACCTGCTGCTGGTCGCAAGAGGTGAAGGCAGCTGCAGCCGCCGCCATGGCCAAGGCGCGAACGGGATAGGCTACGGCTTTACTTGTCTGTTGGGGGCTGATTTTCATACTCCCCACCTTAGCATGGCCTCGCGCAGATGGCAATCATTTTTTTGCAGGAGGGAATGCTGCCCCGTGCCACAAAAATGCGTTCATCCACGCTCACCCCTGATGGCCATCATCCCCGCCTCCCTTGCCCAAAACTGCTTTGCATCCGCGGCGGTGAGCCCTTTGAGGTTCAGGTATCGCGAACGCAAATGCTCCAGGCTGCGGTGCCCCATCTCCCATTGCAGCTGCGTGGGGTCCTTGAAGTGCTTCATGTGGTAGCTCGCAAAGGTGTGGCGCAGGGTGTCCGGCTGCCAGCGCGCAAACCCCGCCGCGCGGCGCAAGCGCTTCCATCGGCGCGTCCAGTTCGGCGGCGTGATGCGCTGGGCGGGTTCGGCGTTCTTCGCCAGTGCGCGCAGGAGCCGTAGCAGCGGCGCGTGCAGCGTCACCTGACGCGCCCCGCCCGTCTTGGTGTGCCGCGGATTCAGGTACGCCACGCGCTCCTGCAAATCCAGCTCCGCCCATGTGAGGCGAGCCACCTCCTCAGGGCGAATTCCCGCCCACATCATGAGCCCCACCGCCGCCGCGCAGCATGCATGCTCCGGCAGGGCCAGCGTGCGCAGCAGACGCTCCACCTGCCGCAGCGTGAGGATGGAGACGGTGGCCTCCACCGCGGGGTCGAACTGCACGTTGGTCACGGGGTTGTCGTTGCACCATCCGTTGAGAATGGCCGTTTCAAAGAGGGAGTGCAGGATGCGGCGGGCTTTCACGCGCATGGCGGCGGTGTCGAACACCTGCTCAATCATGCCGCGGCACATCTCCGCCGTGATGCTGCGCATCTTCGTCTTCGCCAATTCCGGCACCTCCCGTATCAAGCGCAGCAGCATGCCGCGGCACTCGCTCTGCGTCCGTGCCCGCCGCCGTTTTTTGCGCTCCATGTGCAGTCTCACCGCATCCTGAAAGCTGCATGATTTCCTCGTTTCCTGCCAGTTCCTCAGCCCCTCCCCGTACAGGTTCGCATCCCGCACCAGTTGCAAGCGCGGCGACAGCTTGAGCGCGCGCCTCTGCTCGCTCAAACTCTTCCCCAAACACGCACACTCCATCAGCGTCAACCCCGTCCCCTCCAGCACCGCCTCATATTCCGCCTTTTTCATCGCCTTCCGACACTTTCAGTTCCGCACAACATTCAAGATTCCGGTGCGCGTCATCCCAGCGCACGCTGGAACGGGGGTATAGTGAGGGTGGTGTATTCATAGGTGCCCCCTTTATCGCAGACTGTCCACCCCGCTCCTCTGCGGGCGCCCAAAGCCCCGCGCACCCCCCTGAATCGGGACGGCGGAGAAAATACATCCCCTGTCCGCCCGCCCAAATAGCCGCGCTATGATTTGTGCGAGAAAACTAATCAGGAAAGTGGCGCTGTACGCCGATATGCAGTGGCGGTACAGCTCTGTTATATCCCGACAGATATGCGCCTATGCTGTTTACTCGGGGAAAAAGCCAAACAATCATGGATGGCTTCGAGAAAACTTTCCGTAACATATTCCAAACCAGGAATACTTTTGCCGTCTCCTTTTAAGATGCCCCGTGGCTTGTGTATGAGTTGAACGCCTTTCCGGCCTTATCAAGCCAGAACTCCCTCGCCCCCGCCCGAAATATCGATGCAGGAACCCGTCATCCATGCGGAGACGTCAGAAAGCAGGTATACTGCCAGATAGGCAATGTCTTGCGGAGTACCATACCGTTTCAGCGGATATTTCTCCTGCGCCTCTTCCAAGATTTCCCGGGTCAGTGCTCCTCCCGTTATCAGGCGGGTCCACACCATCCCCGGGCAGATGCAGTTCACGCGAATCTGCTTGGGCGCTAGTTCCAGTGCCAGACACTTGGCATAGGAGATGAGGGCACCCTTGCTTGCGCTGTACACGGCATTGCCTATGCTAGGATACGAGGCCGCACGTGATGCAAGCATTACTATCGATGCTTGTTTGTTCACCTTGTGCCTTTGCAGCAGCGCGGCCTGCAATTCCAGAACCGAGTAAACATTCGGCTGGAAAATCTTGTCTATGTCCTCTTTCTGGATTCTCTTGCTGGGTGTGCGGTAGCTTATCCCCGCGCAATGCACAATGCCATCCAGGGGGGCGAGCCAGTCAGCCAGAGTTTCTATGTCCTGAGGTCTTGCCAAATCCGCCGGGAGCATTAGGTGACAGCCTTCCTTCATGGCCTGTATTGTTTGCTCCAAATGACTCGTGTCTCGTCCAGTCAGATAGACGTTTGCTCCCATCTGGGCGCATGCTATCGCTATTGCCCTGCCGATTCCGGATGACGCACCGGTCACGAGAATTTTTTTGCTCTCAAGGCTGAAAGGATTACAGTCAATCATAATCTAAGTTCTGTTAAATGGGGGAACCTCGAATCAGTACAGCCCCACATCCCCCATGGATGTTCGCACCCGCCAATTGGAGATGTCATTGATACCGGGTAATTCTGCGCAAGGTGACTCGGATCCAATCTTGATTCCCCAGTTGTGGCGCATCTTGAGGCGCATTTTGCAGGTATTCTTCAAAAAATCCACCACGTCAGGTTCCATGACGTGGACGGAGGCAGAATCCACTCTGCCCTTGAACTGCAAAAGCGCGTGCAGGAGCAACAGTTTCTCTGGCAGGCGGGCTTCATCTTTTGTGCCCCATTCCAACACGCGGCCCGCTTTGTGGACAGCGGGTTTCCCGTTGACGGAGATTCTCCGTTCCTTCTCCTCCGTGAGGTAGAAGCCCAGCATCTCCTCTCCCTGGTAAACACCGGTGAAACGCCGGTTTGAAGAGGTGTCGCAATCCTTTAGCGCCTGCAGGTACCTTGCATCATGCAGTTCGGCATAGGGATGCTTGTCCGCAAAAACTATCTCGTTCACCTCAGTGGGTATCTTCTCCAACTCCCGCCAGTTGTATGGGGTCACGGGAGAAAGCTTTCTGCCAAGGTAGAGACGGTAGCACCACAGCAGTACATCCACCACGGGGGAAAGAAAGCGCAACCACCCACCGCACGCGAGCATCAGTTTCAGACGGCTCCTTACAGAGAGGTTCAGTTCAGACACCTGCGCCGTCGTGGATCCGCAAAACTTGTATAATGGTTCCGCCATTTCTGATATCCCGTATGCCTCGAATACTTGGGCCTTCGTCGTCTCGAAGAACTCTTCCAGCAGAATGATTCCATGCCCGTATTTGCGGTACTCCTCACATACGAACAAATCCATTCCAGACACTCCCTCCACCTCGTTGCCCCGGCAACGCAAGCGCATGGGGAAAGCAAACAAATGTCCTGCAACGGTGTTGTCGCAGCATACGAGTATTTGATTGACAGGAATCTCCATCAGCTCGGCAAAGCGTTCCAATGTGCGAAAAAACAGAGGAGTCATCTTATGGGGGTCGTGCAAGTCCCGCAAGGTGCCCTCTTTGTCCTCCTTGCCCAATGTCCTGCTGATTATTTTGATATCCATGGTGTTTATGCCTTTGTCTGGAGGGAGGAACAGAGCCTCAGAGTTCCAGCAGTTTTGAAACGGTGCAAGAATCGGTGTGAATGATGGCTCCGCCCCAGGTCATGCCAATGCCGAAGGCGCTCAGCAGAAGAGTTTTTTTACCGTTTGCCAGTGCGTCTCCCATTCCCGCCACCATGGTGAGCGGTACGGAGGCTCCACCGGTATTGCCATACCTTTCGTAGGAGGTGGGGACCTTTTCCGATGGGAATTTCAGTTTCTTGGCAAGATAGTTGTTCATGTAGCCGTTTGCCTGGTGCAAAACCAGGTAGTCAATGGCATCCCACCCAATGCCCGCTGTCGCAAGCAGGGTGTTGATATCCCTCGGAACATTGGAAATAACCAGCTGGAGCACATCTCCACCCTTCATCCAAGCCTGCTCCAGCGAGCGCATGTTCCCGTGCTCATCGATTTTGCAGCTCTTGAGCGTTTCCTCGGAGGAGGGGAGCCTACTGCCCCCGGCAGGAACCATAATCATATCGCTTGATGCGCCATCCGAGTGGAGCGCAAAGTAACTGTCTCCGTACTTTGGATCCCTTTCCAGCAGCATGGCGGTTCCGGCATCTCCAAAGATGTACGCCGCTGTCCTGTCTTCCGGCGAATACAAGCGGGAATTCGTGTCCCCTATCAGCAGAAGACACTTTTTCGGCACTCCGCCAAATTTTATGGGAGGCTGAAAAGAAGCAGGCTCCCCATCCTC
>R28__coassemble_1182_pt1 | contig 8329 bp, 6 predicted proteins | sample R28__metabat2_low_PE_030 | metagenome-assembled genome bin R28 | reverse complement strand
AACCCACCACACCGGTTCCCTCCAATACCCCAACCACCCACGCACTCTAACCACGGCCCCCCGCCGATTGGTGGTGTAGATATACGCTAACGCCATACACCTCTCCGCGCGTTTTCCGTCCACCCAAAAAATCTGGCGGAGTGCCGAATTAGTTTGGGCAATCCTCAGCCCATCAGGGCGTCGATTTTGACCTCTGATTTGGGCCAAATGCCGATGTCCACCATGAAGGCCTCCCAGGCGAGGAGGACCTGCTCAAAGACGGTGGGGTTGACCTCAAAATGGGTGAGGGTGTGGTCTCCGTTGGGGCAAAGCATGCATTCCGCAATGTTGCCGTGGGATTCCCATTGATCGCAGAACCACCGGCGCATCTCGAAATCCAGGAGGGGATCCATCATGCCGTGGGCGCAGAAAAGAGCGGGCAGCTGCTCGCGCAGCAGGGAGCTGGGGTTCACGCCCTGCGGATCCGGCACCTCTGCGGGGATGTTGAGCACGCGCGCCTCCGGGGCGGTGACATCCACAATGCCGCGGAAGATGGCCACGCAGGCGGGCTGCAGCGGCGGCACGCTGCGCTTGCCGAACTCATACCACTTCTTCTTGTACACGAAGGGCTGCATGGAGGCGTTGAGCGCCATCAGGCCGCCTGCATCCGTTCCGGCCAGCGTGATGCGTCCGCGGTCGATACCCAGGTTGCCGGCGTTGTGGTGCACCCACTTCCAGATGTCCACGCCGTCGCCGATGATATCGCCCGCCTTCACATCGTAGCGCGCGCGGGTGCGGTATTCCGGGATGAGGCAGACGATGCCGCGGTCGGAAAGGTGGACGGCCCAGGAGATGAACTCCGTGGAGTACTCCAACGCCCACATGCCGCCGTAGTAGAACACCACGGCGGGGGCCGCGGCGTCCGGCGTGTGGTCATCCGGGGCAATCATGAGGCAGCGCAGCTCCGTTCCGTCCAGGAAGCGTTTCCAGACGAAAGAGGGGGCCTCTTCCAGCACCTGCTGGAAGAAATCCGGCTCCTCGTCCTGCACTGTGGGTTGCTCCGGCATGTTCAAAGTACGCGGACAAGTATGCAATTTTCTTGCCACAAAGGCAAGCCTGATGTAACATACGGGAAGCCATGAGAGCATTTTTCCCGGTTATTGGAACATTGGCGGCGGCCGCGTGCGCGTGGGCGCAGCAGACTGCCCCCGCCCGCACGCAGGGAGCGCCCATTCCCGTCCCGCGTGAACTCACCCTGCCGAAGGAGGCCACACCCGCGCCCGCCTATGTGGTGCCCAACCAGCAGAAGGCAAAGGAGATTGCGGAAACCGTCTACAACACTTGGCGCCTGGCCATGATGCGCGCGGACGAGCAGGCGTGGGCCGGCTGCACCTCCGCCGCGCGCCAAAACAAGATCCGCAACATGGTGGTATCCGAGCGCAAGCAGTTCCCCAAGGACTTCTTCAGCAAACAGCCGCAGCCCCCGCAGTTGGAGCACTTCACCTACGTGGGCTCCATTGCCGGCAGCGGCAACCGCTCCATGGCCTGCACCTTCGTCGGCAAGCTCCAGCTCGGTGCCAACGGCAAGCAAGCGGAGAACGCCATGGTCGTTGAGCTCATCTTCGAGGGCGGCAAGTGGAAGCTGGACCAGACCCGCTTCTTCAACCTCTCCCAGCTTCCGGACGTAAGGAAGCGCCTCCACGCACGCGACCTCTCCGTGCTGCAGGAGCAGGACGGCTTCCACCCGTACGACAAGCTGCCCGTCATTCCGCCGCGCTGCGGCGCGCCACAGCTCATCGGCAAGGTGTTTGTGGACGCCCCCGGCCGCGAGATTGAGATGCGCATCAACGGAGTCTCCCTACACGAGTTCTACGACGAGCGCCGCGCCGACACCATCGCCGGCGGCCTGCGCCGCGGGCAGAACACCATCTCCTACACCATCAAGGACAACGCAGGCATGCAGCATCCCGCGCTGGGCATCGGCCTCTTCGTGATGCCGGAAACGCCGGGCAACCACCCGGTCTGCGTGTTCGACCACATCCTGGACGCCAAGGACGCCGCGAAGGGCGGCACGTTCACCTTCACGGTGAGCAACGAGCAGATTGCCTCCATGAACCCCAAGTTCCAGCGCGCCAAGCCGGAACCCTTCCACGTCGTCCCCCTCAAGCCCAAGCCCCAGCCCAAGCAGGAACAGCCCAAGGGCAAGTGATGCACGGACGGGGCACTGTCCACCGCGCCGAATTCCCCCTGCCGGCCACGCCGGGCGACCCGCGATTTTTCTTGCGGGATTGCTGGGATATTGCTTGACCTGGCAGGGGGGCGGCGGTATAGTGGATGGTAACATGAGCGAAGAACAGATTAAATGCACGCCTTTGTGCGAAAAGCATGTGGCTCTGGGCGCCAAGATGGTGCCGTTTGCCGGTTGGAACATGCCCGTGCAGTACACGGGTATCATTGACGAGCACAACGCCGTCCGCAACGATTGCGGCGTGTTCGACATCTCCCACATGGGGCAGTTCCTGGCCTACGGCCCGGGCACCACAGAGTGGCTCAACACCATGTTCACCAACAACCTGAACAAGCTCACGGACGGCGTGGGCCAGTACTCCATGATGCTCAACGAGCGCGGCGGCGTCATCGACGACCTCATCATCTACCGCATGGGCGAGGACAACTACTTCATTGTGGTGAACGCCTCCATGATTGACGAGGACTACGCCTGGCTCACCGCGCACAAGCCGGAGGGCATCTCCCTCATCAACAAGAGCGCGGACTTTGTGGGCCTGGCTGTTCAGGGTCCCAACTGCGAGAAGGTTTTCGCCGGCATGTGCCCGGGCATCGTCCTGCCGGAGCGCAACGGCATCCTCAAGTTCAGCTGCGACGGCGACGAGCTCTACGTCTGCCGCACCGGCTACACCGGTGAGAACGGCTTCGAGTTCTTCTGCCCGGCGGCGGAAGGCGTGAAGTGGCTGGAGAAGGTCATTGCCAGCGGTGCCAAGCCCTGCGGCCTGGGCGCGCGCGACAGCCTGCGCCTGGAGATGTGCTACTCCCTCAACGGCAGCGACCTCTCCCCGGAGAAGACCCCGCTGGAGGCCGGCCTTTCCTGGTGCTGCGACCTCACCAAGGACTTCATCGGCGTGGAAGTGCTGCGCCAGCAGAAGGCGGAGGGCCGCCCCAGCGCTCTGGTGGCCATCGAATACACGGGCAAGGGCGCACCCCCCCGCCACGGCTACGAGGTGCAGCTGCCGGACGGCACGCACCTGGGCGAGCTCTGCAGCGGCGTGCTTTCCCCCACCCTCGGCAAGGGCATTGCCATGGCATACGTCCCCACCGCCCTCGGCAAGATCGGCACGGAGGTCAACGTCATCGTCCGCAACAAGCCCGTCCCCGCCGTCATCATCAAGAAACCCTTCCTCAAGAAGTAAACCCCAAACCTAATTACAACCATGAGTGCAATCCCCGCTGATTACAAGTATTCCTCCGAGCACGAATGGGTCAGCCCCGTCGTTGACGGTGTCGTGACCCTCGGCATCACCGACCACGCTCAGTCTGAGCTGGGCGACGTCGTGTACGTGGACCTCCCCGCCGTGGGCGACTCCTTCTCCAAGGGCGACAGCATCGCCGCCGTGGAGTCCGTGAAGGCCGCTTCCGACGTGTACACCCCCGTCTCCGGCGAGGTGGTGGAGGTGAACGAGGTGCTGGACGCAGAGCCCGCCACCGTGAACGCGGATGCCAACGGCGCCGGCTGGATCTGCAAGGTCCGCCTCAGCGATCCCTCCGAGCTCGACGAGCTCATGGACGCCGCCGCCTACGAGGAATTCTGCAAGTAATCCCCACTTCCATGCGGTCGCATGCCCTCTGGGCGCGCGACCGCATGCTTGTCTTTTCTCAAAATCTAACTAACTGATATTCAACAAATTATGAAAACCATCACAGCGCAGACGTCCTTTGTGCCGCGGCACAACGGGTCCGCGGAGGCGGACGTGCAGGCCATGCTGAAGGAAATCGGGTTCAGCTCTCTTGACGAGATGACGGACACCATCGTGCCGAAGAACATTCGCCTTGCGGCGCCGCTGGACCTGCCGGAGCCGCTGACGGAGCAGGACGCGCTTGCGAAGCTGCGCGAGGTGCTCTCCGCCAACCGCCCCGTACACAGCCTCATCGGCCAGGGCTACTACGGCGCATTCATGCCGGCGGTCATCCAGCGCAACGTGTATGAGAACCCGGGCTGGTACACCGCATACACCCCCTACCAGCCGGAAATCGCCCAGGGCCGCCTGGAGATGCTGGTGAACTTCCAGACCATGATTTCCGACCTCACGGGCCTGCCGATTGCCAATGCATCCATGCTGGACGAAGGCACCGCCGCCGCGGAGGCCGTGCACCTGTGCATCTCCAACAAGTCCAAGAGCGACACCTTCTTTGTGGCGGACACCTGCTTCCCGCAGACCATCGACGTGATGAAGACGCGCTGCGAGACCACGGGCGTGAAGCTCATCGTGGGCGATTGGAAGACCTTTGATCCCGCAAGCGTGCCCACGCTGGCCGGCGTGCTGGTGCAGTACCCGGACAATTTGGGCAGCGTGGAGGACTACGCCGCGTTCTTCGAGAAGTGCCATGCCTGCAAGGTGCAGTGCGTGGTGGCGGCCGACCTGCTGGCGCTCACCGTGCTCAAGGAGCCCGGTGCCTTTGGCGCGGACGTGGCCATCGGCACCACGCAGCGCTTCGGCATTCCCATGGGCTACGGCGGCCCCGCCGCCGCCTACATGGCCTGCACGGACGCCCTCAAGCGCAAGCTCCCCGGCCGCTTCATCGGCCTCTCCGTGGACAAGGACGGCAAGCCCGCCTACCGCCTGGCCCTCCAAACCCGCGAGCAGCACATCCGCCGCGAGAAGGCCACCTCCAACATCTGCACCGCCCAGGTGCTCACCGCCCTGCTCAGCACCTTCTACGCCATGTACCAGGGGCATGCCGGCCTGGTGAACGTGGCCATGACCGCGCACCGCCTCGCCGCAGGCTTCGCGGCTTCCCTCAAGGGCGCGTACGAGCTGCCCGTGGCCAACTACTTCGACACCGTCACCGTTCGCGCCGCCGGCAAGGCGGACGCCCTGGTGGCCGCCGCCCTCAAGGCCGGCTACAACATCCGCCGCCTGGATGCGGACACCGTTTCCGTCTCCTTCGACGAGACCACGACCTCCGACGACCTGGCCGCGCTGTGCGGCGCGTTCGGCGTGGCTCCGGCAGAGGTTCCCGCCTCCCCGGTTTGGGATGCGGCCTACACGCGTTCCACGGGCTTCTGCGGGCAGAAGTGCTTCACCTCGTTCCACACGGAAACGGAGATGATGCGCTACATCCACCGCTTGGAGAGCAAGGACCTGGCGCTCAACGAGGCCATGATTCCCCTGGGCTCCTGCACCATGAAGGCCAACTGCGCCGCCATCATGATGCCCATCACCTGGCCGGAGGTCACGGAGCTGCATCCCTTCGCTCCCGCGGACCAGTGCCAGGGCATGCGCGCCATGCTGGAGCAGCTCAAGACCTGGCTCGCCGCCGTCACCGGCTTTGATGGCGTCTCCCTGCAGCCCAACTCCGGTGCCGCCGGCGAATACGCAGGCCTGCTCACCATCCACCGCTACCAGGTGGCGCAGGGCCAGGGACACCGCAACGTCTGCCTCATCCCCACCTCCGCCCACGGCACCAACCCCGCTTCCTCCGCCATGGCCGGTTTCACCGTGGTTCCCGTCAAGTGCGACGACCACGGCAACATCGACCCCGAGGACCTCAAGGCCCAGGCGGAAGCCCACAAGGACAACCTGGCGGCCCTCATGGTCACCTATCCCTCCACGCACGGCGTGTATGAGAGCACCATCGCGGAGCTCTGCCAGATCGTGCATGAGAACGGCGGCCAGGTCTACATGGACGGCGCCAACATGAACGCCCAGTGCGGTCTCACCAACCCCGGCACCATCGGCGCGGACGTCTGCCACCTCAACCTCCACAAGACCTTCGCCATGCCCCACGGCGGCGGCGGTCCCGGCGTGGGCCCCATCTGCTGCGCCAAGCACCTCACGCCGTACCTGCCCGGTCACGTGGTGGACGGCACCGCGCAGAAGCAGGGCGCCGTCTCCTCTGCGGAGTACGGTTCCGCCGGCCTCAACCCCATCTCCTGGATGTACCTGGCCATGATGGGGCACGAGGGCCTGAAGCTCGCCTCCCAGATGGCCATCCTGAACGCCAACTACGTGGCCAAGCGCCTCGCACCGTACTTCCCCACCCTGTACAGCGGTGCCAACGGCCTCGTGGCTCACGAGTGCATTCTGGACACCCGCCCCATGCTGCAGAAGAGCCACCTCACCGTGGACGACATGGCCAAGCGACTCATGGACTACGGCTTCCACGCCCCCACCATGAGCTTCCCCGTGCACGACACCCTCATGGTGGAACCCACCGAGTCCGAGAGCAAGTACGAGCTCGACCGCTTTGTGGAGGCCATGGCCGGTATCCACGCGGAAATGACCGCCGTGGCGGAAGGCAAGGTGCCCGCCGACGACAACGTGATGGTGAACGCCCCCCACACCGCCCTCACCGTGAGCGCGGACGAGTGGACGCACCCCTACACGCGCCGCCAGGCCGCCTATCCCACTCCCGGCCAGCTGCTCCACAAGTTCTGGCCCGGCTGCTCCCGCGTGGACAACACCTACGGCGACCGCAATTTCTGCTGCTGCTGCGACACCCTCGCCGAAGCGGAGAAATAATTTACAATCGACAATTTACGATTGACGATTTTGTAAGTTAGGCGCGACGTTCGCCGCGCGAGAATTGCCCGCCCCGCTTGGCTTATGGCCAAGCGGGGCGCTCAATTTTTCGCCCACTTGAAAAAAAATCAAAAAAAATCAGCATTTGGGCCGTCTCGTGTATTATAGGAGGTAGAAAGACATCGTTCTCCATGAAAACAACCATTATCACCATGACGACCGCCTTCCTGCTCGCATGCGGGCAGGCCTTTGCAGCTTATTCCCCGGAGTTGCAAGCCAAGGCGGAACAGGGAGACGCAGCGGCGCAGTACGAGCTCGTCGAGTGTTACATGTACGCCCACGGCGTGAAGTTGGACAGGCAGGAAGCCGTCAAGTGGTGCCGCAAGGCCGCCGAGCAGGGGTATGCCCCCGCGCAGTACATGCTAGGCCACTGGTATGGTCACGGAGAGGGCGTGGAGATGGACGAGGTGGAGAGTCACAAATGGTGCCGCAAAGCCGCCGAGCAGGGGTATGCCCCCGCGCAGTGCGAGCTCGGCGAGTGCTACATGTACGGCGGCGTGAAGTTGGACAGGCAGGAAGCCGTCAAGTGGTACCGCAAGGCCGCCGAGCAGGGGTATGCCCCCGCGCAGGACAGGCTAAGCCTCTGGTATGCTCTCGGAGAGGGCGTGGAGATGGACGAGGTGGAGAGTCACAAATGGTGCCGCAAAGCCGCCGAGCAGGGGTATGCCCCCGCGCAGTACATGCTCGGCTGTGACTACCACAGCGGTGGCCCCGTGGAAAAGAATATGCAGGAGGCCATCAGATGGTGGCGCAGGGCTGCGGAACAAGGAAACGCCGATGCCCAGAGGAAACTGCGGAAGGTTGAGAAATGCGAGGAAATCCGCAAAGCCGCCGAGCAGGGGGATGCCGAGGCGCAGTGCGAGCTCGGCAAGTGCTACTTGCGCGGCGAGGGCGTGCTGCAGGACAGTCGGGAAGCCGTCAAGTGGTACCGCAAGGCCGCTGAGCAGGGGTATGCCCCCGCGCAGAGCAACCTCGGCAATCACTACGATGCCGGTACAGGCGTGGAAAAGAATGTGCAGGAGGCCATCAGATGGTGGCGCGCGGCCGCCGGACAGGGAAACTCTTGGGCAGAGTACAAGCTCGGCGAGTGCTACGAAATGGGCATAGGCGTGGCTGTGGATATGCAGGAGGCCGTCAGAAGGTACCGCAAAGCCGCCGAGCAGGGGGAAGACTTGGCGCAGTACGAGCTCGGCAAGTGCTACTGGTGCGGCGATGGCGTGGAGAAAGATTTGATCCAAGCCGCCAGATGGTTGTGCAAGGCCTTGGAGCAGGATGATGATAATGATTCTTTCCTGTACATACTCGATGAGATTAAAGAAGAATTACGCCAAGCCGCAGAAAAGGGGGATGCAGAAGCGCAAGCGGAACTCCGCAGGCTTGAATCCAGAGAATAGGAACGTGTTTTTGCGCGCTTGCGCGCGACATTGAGCCCCTGGCGTAAGCCCGGGGGGGTAACCACGATGGACGTTTCGGCACATAACCCCGCCCGCGGCGGGGTGGATACACGGTCGGCATGCATACCCCCCACGCCCGTT
>R28__coassemble_1138_pt1 | contig 8578 bp, 9 predicted proteins | sample R28__metabat2_low_PE_030 | metagenome-assembled genome bin R28 | reverse complement strand
ACCAGCAGCAGCCCCAGCCCCAGCAGTCCCCCCGCGTGGACCCCGACGAGCTGGTGCGCCGCGCCTGGAAAATCTACCTGGGTGAGGTGACCGAGGAGGGCCTGGCGCTCATGGATGACCGCACGGCGCAGGAGGCCTCCCGCCGCGCCTTCCGCGTGGCCGAGCACTTCCTGGTGGAAGCCGCTCGCCACCGCCGCCCCGCGCAGCCGCAACAACCCCAGCCCCAGCAGCCGCAGCGCCCCGCGCCCGCGGACGCCGAGGCTGAAGCGCTGGAGAAGCCCGCGGATGCCGAGTCCCCCGCGGAGGAATAATCCCCCGGCACAACCCCTTCCACCCCCGCCTCGTGCATCACGCGCGGGCGGGGGTGTTTCTTTTGCCGCGGGATGGTGTTGTTTTGCTATTGAACCGCGCGTTTGTCTGTGTTAGGATTGCAAGCCATGGAACGTAATGACCACCGCGGGCTGGACGCCATGCGCCCGCTTGAATTTATCCTGAACGTGGCACCTCATGCCACGGCATCCGTACTCTCCTGTTTTGGCAACACGCGCGTTATCTGCGCTGTCACCATTGAAGACGACGTGCCGCGCTGGATGAAGAACCAGCGCGTGCCCGGCGGCTGGCTCACCGCAGAGTACTCCATGCTGCCGTATTCCACCCTGGACCGCAAGAAGCGAGACATAGCCAGCGGCAAGCAGGACGGCCGCTCCGTGGAAATCCAGCGCCTGATCGGCCGCTCGCTGCGCGCCGTGATGGATTTGGAGGCCTTGGGCGAGCGCACCGTGTGGATTGACTGCGATGTGCTGCAGGCGGACGGCGGCACGCGCACCGCCAGCATCACCGGCGCCGCCGTGGCCCTCGCCATCGCCCTCAACAAGCTGGTGGCCGCCGGCGCGCTGGAGAAGAGCCCCATGAAGCAGCTCGTCTCTGCCGTGTCCGTGGGCAAGCTTCAGGGCACGCCGCTGCTGGACCTCTGCTACGTGGAGGACAAGGATGCGGAGGTGGACATGAACGTGGTGCTCACCGAGCGCGGCGAGTACGTGGAGGTGCAGGGCTCCGGCGAGGAGGCCGTGTTCACCGCGGACGAGATGGCGCAAATGCTGGCTCTGGCCAGCAAGGGAGCCGCACAAATCAACGCCGCCCAAAGGGAGGCCATTGCCCGCGCCGACGCCGTGGGTGAGGACGATTTCAACTCCCTTCGAGATTTTTTCTCAAAAAACAACAAATAAGCTGTTGAATTTAAAAAAGGACACTCGTTCCCAAGACCGTGGGGGCGAGTGTCCCCGTTTTAACAAAAAGTACTAACATAAACTAAGCAATATGAAGACAGCATTACTTATCTCTGTTCTGGCCGCTCTTCCCATGCTCGCTCAGCAGCCGCAGGGTGCTCCCCAGGCTCCGAAGGCGCCCGCTCCCATGCAGGCTCCCAAGGCCGTCCAGCAGCACCGCCACGGTCATCACATGGGCCAGCCCGGGCAGCGCCCCCAGTGGCAGGGTCAGCGTCCCGGCCAGCGCCCCCAGTGGCGTCAGCAGGCTCCTCAGCAGCGCCCGCAGGTAGCCCCCAAGGCTCCTCAGATGCCCGCTTGGGGCAAGCAGGCTCCCAAGGCTCCGCAGCAGTGGGGCAAGAAGGTGCAGCGTCCCGCTTGGGGCAAGCAGGCTCCCCGCCGTCACCACATGACCTGGGGCAAGAAGGCTCCCGTGTGGGGCAAGAAGGCCCAGCGCCCGGCTTGGGGCAAGGCTGCCAAGTGCGGCAAGTGCGCCAAGTGCTGCAAGTGCCAGAAGAACGGCAAGTGCTGCAAGAAGCAGGCTCCCCGCCGCCACCACATGGCTTGGGGCAAGAAGGTGCAGCGTCCGGTGTGGGGCAAGAAGGCTCCCATGTGGGGCAAGCAGGCTCCGAAGGCTCCCGCTTGGGGCAAGAAGATCCAGCGCCCGGCTTGGGGCAAGTGCCCCCGCTGCCGCAAGGCCGCCTAAGCTGACCAATTCTAGCAAATAAATAGTCACGTATTTCACCGGAGGTTCGAAAGAACCTCCGGTTTTTTTGCACACGCCGCCGGATTTTATGGTTCGGCGTAGCATGGGGTGCAATGATGGGTGGAAACAAGCGTGATTGGTATGCGGGCCACCCCCGAAACCACCCCGCCCGTTACCACAAATGATAACCCAAGGGCAACATATTGGCATTGCGCGCCTTACAAACGCAATACGATTTTTTTGAAAAAAATGCATTTTTTGTTGTGCATTTTGCCTTTTGGGTGCTTAATAGGGTATAGACAAGCGCATGACCTGCATCGCCACAGCTCCTGTTTCATCCCGCCGTGCCGCCGCTGCAAGCAGCTTTGGCGTGGCTAGCCGCTGCAAGCAGATCCGGCACGCCAAGACACCCGAAATTTTCTTCCTTTCTAACGCATAACTCATAACCATGCTTAAAATGAAAACAATAATCCTAGTCTTGTTTACGTTCATTGCAGGCTTTGCCTCTGCAATGGAAGAGCCCAAGGAAAATATCTATCCCGTGGTGTCTCATTCTCTGGGAGGTATAGGGCCTGCTGCTTGGATTGGGACTCAAGACGGGACGTTTTGGGTAACTTATCAGTTTGATGATGGCGTTGATGAAATGTTGCATGATTCATTGTCTTGGGAAATCAAACAGGCACCTGATGCTCTGCATTGTATGGGGGTAGCTGAATTGCCGCCTACCGTCTACTTTGTCGGAGTTTTTGAAACAAAACAGGATCCTCTCTACAAGCGCCCCATCCTCAGGGTAAGAAAGTGGTTCGTTATCCCGCCTTTCTATAAATTGAACTCGGTTGTCGAGGGGAGTATGGACCCTAAGCAAACCCAATTAAAGAGCGATTTGGATTCGACCGACTTTCAAATTCCAGTTCCTCTCAAGGAAAAAACAAAGGGTGTCGATATTTCGAAGTTTGTCAGATTTCATCATGGCGACAAGCATGATCCGCGTCTATGGGCGTACCCTGTATTGGATATCAACATGAAGGATAGGACAATAAGCGCACTGACAGGAAGTTATCCCAATGCTGTTTTATGCAGCAAATTCGAGTTGATGAACGAGAAAAGCGTGATTCCCAAGGTGGAGAAGCCATCTGGTCAAATAAAGAACAGTGGAATTAAAACATGGTTTCTGGGGTACTATGATAATAAAAAGAAATTGTTTTATGTGTATGATTTCATCAATAGAGACGCTCTCCTCCCTCCTGCCACAAACTCAAGTCGGTGATGAGTGAAATCGGCGGCAAGGTCAAGCACCCCTCCTTCAACCTCAACTTCATCCCCTGTGGGATGGCAATGTTTTCTCATGATGATTAAAAAATGCTTAAATATCAAAACGTTCGTCCCAATACTGGTCGCATTCTCCGTGTTCTCCAGCTTTTGTTCGTGTTCGTCCTGGACATGTGGACATCGTGTAGCCAATGCGGACGACGACTTGTTCTTTTGCGTTAAAAAGGGGGACACGGTGCGCGTGCGCGAACTCCTGGCGCAGGGACAATCCCCGTACAACAGGTGCGACGGCTCTTTGTATCATGCTCTTGGAACGACCACGGACAAGCACATGAGCGACTATGTCTTGTCCCTACCTCTGGATATTGAATACGAAACCGCGTACGGGACGACTGCCATATATGTGGTGTCCGGTGACGTGCTGGAGCAATTGTTGAAAAAAGGAGCCAATCCCAACCATCTCGATGACAACGGCAGGACTGCGTTCGATAGTCACGTTGCGGCTGCTATCATGGCTGCCAATGAAGAAGAATTGCAAAAGCAATTCAACGACTTGGATTTGCTGATACGTTATGGATATGATATCAATAGCGCCCGCAACCGGGAAAGCGTGGAGGATACCCTGTTTAATGACGGCGACGTAAGGAAAAAGCTTTTATGCGGCGTTGACATGTCCAGGTTTTACTCAAACAAGGCCAAGCTAATCCATTTCTTGCGTGGTAGGGGTGTGCGAGGCATTCATTGGCAGTAAAAACCCCACCCGGCCGGTGGCGGGGTGGGGTGTGGTAACAGGGAGGGTATAACGGTTTACTTCAGGGCATCGAAGGCGCCCTTGAAGAAGTAGTAGCCCCATCCCCAGTCCGGGTCGCCGGACCAGTCGGGGTCGTAGTGGTGCTGGGGCTTGAGGAAGCGCTCCGGGTGGGGCATGAGCCCCATGGCGCGGCCGGAGGGGTCCTGGAGGCCGGCGATGCGGAGCTCGGAGCCGTTGTGGTTGTCGGCGTACTGCAGGGCCACGCAGCCGTTGTCCAGGTATTTCTGGGCGTCTCCCGGCTCGGTGACGAGACGGCCTTCCGCGTGGGCGGAGGGCAGCTCGAATTCATCCGGCAGGTAGGTGGTGTACGGGCTGTTGTGGGCCACGCGCACCAGCTTGTCCCACATGCACTCAAAGCGCTCGCTCTTGTTCCAAATGAGGGAGGCCTTGGGGAGGATGCCGAGCTTGGTGAGGATCTGGAAGCCGTTGCAGATGCCGAAGAGGAAGCCGCCGTTGTCGAAGTGCTTGCGGATGGCGTCGCCGAGGAAGCGTTCTGTCTCCAGCTGGGCCAGGCGTCCGCTCATGACGTAGTCGCCGTAGGAGAAGCCGCCTGAGAAGACGACGAGCTGAGCCTTGGAGACGTGCTCCGGGGTGGCGGTGGCAATGGGCTGCACCTGGGTGGAGAAGCCGGCGGCGTTGAGGGCGCGCGCGGTTTCCACATCGCAGTTGGTGCCGGGGTATTTGAGAAGGAGTGCGTGAGGCATGGCAGATTTACAATTTACGATTTACAATTGACAATTTTTAATAATACGGGGTGAGGCCGTGCTTCCAGATGTGCTTGAGGTCCTGGATGTCGGCGGTGAGAACGGTCTTGCCGTTGGCGGTGAGGGTGAGCTTGGCGTCTGCGGTGGCGGAGCCCACGCGGGCGCAGGGGAAGCCCTGCATGGCCGCCTCGAACTCCGCGGCCATGTCCTCGTCCACCTCCACCAGGAAGCGGCCGGTGCTCTCCGTGAAGCAGGGCACGGCGTTGTTCTTCCAGCCGCCCACGGTGGGCAGCTTGTCCAGGGCAATCTCAATGCCGCCCTTGCCGGAGAAGGCCATCTCCGCCGCGGCCACGGCCAGGCCGCCCTCCGAGAGGTCGTGTGCGGAAAGCACCAGGCCCTTGGTGAGCGCGTTCTCGTAGTACGCCTTGTAGAGGGAGTAGTTCTTGGCGCAGTCGGTCTGCGGCACCTTGGCGTCTGCAATGCCCTTGATGCGGGCGTAGACGCTGGCGCCCATCTCGTCCTCCGTGTTGCCGACCATGAAGATGACGCTGTTGTTGCGGCGCAGGGAGGCGCCGTGCACGTGTTCGGGGTCTTCCACCACGCCGAAACCGGAGCAGAGGAAGGTGACAGGGATGTTGACGGGGCCGTCCTCGGTCTCGAAGTAGTTGTAGAAGGAATCCTTGCCGGAGACGTAGGGGGCGCCGTAGGCCAGGGCGGCCTCGCGGATGCCCTTGGCGCATTCCACGATGCGGCCCAGCTCGGTGGGCTCCTCCGGGTTGCCCATGCAGAAGTTGTCCAGCAGGGCAATCTTGTCCGGGTTCGTGCCGGCCAGCACCAGCTGGCGCACGGTTTCGTCCACCGTGCCGGTGCCCATGGCGTACGGGTCCTTCTTGCCCCATTCCGGCAGAATGGCCAGCGCCAGGGACATCAGCTTCTCCGAGCCGTCGATATCAATGACGGAGGCATCCTGCGGGGCGTCCGCGCTGGCACCGGCAAGCGGCTTGAGCACGGTGTTGCCCTGCACCTCGTGGTCGTATTCGCGGATGATGGGCTCGCGGGAGACCACCGCGAAGTCGCCGAACACGGCCTTCAGGTCGTCTGCCAGATGCGTGTCGTCCAGCGCGTGGCCGGTCTTGGCCTCGGGAGAGGTGAAGACGGAGGTGAGGTGCTTGGTGGGGGCCTCGTGGAGCTTGGAGTTGTCGAGCTCGCAGACGAGCTCGCCGGTGTGGCAGACGCGGAGGACGCCGCTGTCGTTGGACTCGCCGAGGATGGTCATTTCCGTCTGGAAGGTGTCTGCGAGCTTCTGCAGCTCATCCAGGTTCTCCTTCTTGACGGCGAGCACCATGCGCTCCTGGGATTCGGAAAGGAAGATCTGCCAGCTGAGCATGTTGGTTTCCTTGAGCGGGGCGCGCTCCAGGAACACATCGCCGCCCGTTTCGGAAAGCATCTCGCCCGCGGCGGAAGAGAAGCCGCCCGCGCCGCAGTCCGTCACAAACTCGATAAGCCCGCGCTCGCGTGCCTCCAGGATGACGTCCAGCGTCTTCTTTTCCTCAATGGGGTTGCCGATCTGCACGGCCTGCTGGTCCTCCGCGTGGGAGTCCTCGCCCATGGCGGCGGAGGAGAAGGTGGCGCCGTGCAGGCCGTCCTTGCCGGTGCGGCCGCCGATGACCACCACGGCCAGGCCGGGCTTCATCTCCTTGGCGATGTCGCTCTGCGGAATCACGCCGGCGGTTCCGCAGAACACCAGCGGGTTGTAGATGTACGTGGGGTCGAACTGGATGGCGCCGCTGGTGGTGGGAATGCCCATGCGGTTGCCGTAGTCGCGCACGCCATGCACCACGCCGCGCATGATGCCCAGCGGGTGGATGATGTTGTGGCCCTCCACCATCTCCTGCGGCGTGTCCGGCGCGCCGAAGCAGAACACATCCAGGTTCGCAATGGGCTTGGCGCCCTTGCCGGCCCCCAGGATATCGCGTATCACGCCGCCCAGGCCCGTGTTGGCACCGGCATACGGCTCAATCGCGCTCGGGTGGTTGTGCGTCTCCGCCTTCAGGCACACGGAAAGCGTGTCGTCCAGCTTGATGAAGCCGGCGTTGTCCACAAAGCAGCTCAGCACAAACCCCGGCTTGCGCGCCATGATTTCCTTGGACGGGCGCTGGATGAAGGTTTTGTACATGCTCTTGATTTCCTCGGTCTTGCCGTCCACGGTGTGCTGCACGGTGGCGGCGAAGATGCGGTGCTTGCAGTGCTCGGACCAGGTTTGGGCAATGACCTCCAGCTCCACGTCCGTGGGCTCGCGGCCTATTTCGTTGAAGATTTGCTGCACCACCAGCATGTCCTCTGTGGAGAGGGAGAGCTTCATGTCCTGGCTCAGCTTCGTGAGCTCGGCCTCGCTCAGCGGGCGCACGGGTATCGTTCGGTATGTCATGGGATATGGGAAGGTTGGCGGTTATTTGACGCTCCAGGTGTGGATGGCGGGGTTGCAGATGTCTCGGCAGAAGCGGGCGGAGAGTGCCTCCTTGTCGCCCTGGCCGAAGACGTACACCTTCTGGGTGATGGTGAGGGCGGTGATGGTGAAGGGCAGGCCCTTGCGGCCGCGGTAGTTGGCCAGGATGGCCTCCTTCTCCAGGTCCAGCGCGCCTTTCTTGATGCCGTAGGAGATGCAGAAGAGCTCGCCGCTCAGCGCGGGCGTGCCGTCGTCCTGAACCTGCTGGGAGATTTCATCCACCAGCACGCGGTGCAGGTAGTCGCGCGCGGCATCGGTGTCGCCCTCGCACTCCACGGTGTAGAGGCGCGTGTGGTTGTACGTGAGCTGGTCGGCTATCGGTGTGTAGAGCAGCTTGTTCGCGTCCGTGGCGGACTGGAAGCGGCTGAACACTTCAAGGGTGAGCGTCATAGTTGTATCAGGTGAAAAACGGGTGTAAGTGAAAGCCGCCCCACCCCGTGGGGAGTGGAGCGGCGAAGTGTTGCGGGCTTACTTCTGCAGGCGGTTGAGCACCTCTGCGTAGGCCTCCATGAAACCGCCCATGCCGCGGCGGAAGCGGTCCTTGTCCATCTTCTCGTTGGTCTCCACGTCCCACAGGCGGCACGTGTCCGGCGTGATCTCGTCCGCCAGCACAATCTGGCTCGGGTCCGTGGAAAGGCGGCCGAACTCGATCTTGAAGTCGATGAGGCGCAGGTTGGCCTTCAGGAAGAACTCTTTCAGCGTCTCGTTGATGAGCAGGGCCATCTTCTTGATGTAGGCGCTGTCCTCCTCGGAGGCGGCGCCCATCTCGCGGGCGTAGTCGTCGTTGATGAACGGATCGCCCAGGGCGTCGTCCTTGTAGGAGAACTCCACAATCGGCTTGGTGAACTGCGTGCCCTCCGCCACGCCCATGCGCTTGGAGAAGGAGCCTGCAGCCACGTTGCGCACAATCACCTCAAGCGGCATGATGGACACCTTCTTCACCAGCAGGTTGATGTCGTCCATATCCGCCACCAGGTGGGTCTTCACGCCCTTCTCCTCAAGCATGTTGTAGATGATGAGGGTGATGGCCTTGTTGAAGCGGCCCTTGTTCTCGAAATCCTCCTTCTTCTCACCGTTGAAAGCGGTGGCGGAGTCTTTGTACTCCATGCGGAGCACGTTCGGGTCCTCGGTGGTGTAGAGTCTCTTGGCTTTGCCTTCGTAAATCGGTTCCATGGTCGTATCGCGGCGCGCTTTCGAAGCGCCGCCAGATTCTACCCCTACACGCGCGCGTGAGTCAAGGACAATCATTCCCATTCCGAAATTTTTGGGTCTGCGTCAAATCCGCTGAGGTTGCATGGGCGGCCTCAGAAAGAAGATTTG
>R28__coassemble_1137_pt1 | contig 8590 bp, 8 predicted proteins | sample R28__metabat2_low_PE_030 | metagenome-assembled genome bin R28 | reverse complement strand
TAATCTTACTTTAATATTTTACAACTTGTTTATGTTTGGTATTTTTCAGAAATTCCCATTGTTATCATTTCTTCAAAAAATTCCGTGTGGGGCGTCATGTCATGATGATGCGAATTTTAGTTAAGTTTCCTTAACTACACATTTCATTGTCGTTGCGGGAGATTTGCGCTTTACATGCGCGCGCGAGGAGTGTATCCTGTGCGCGAGCATTTTTCACCCTCTAAAACCGATATGATGACCGCCACCGAAATCCGCCAGAGCTTTTTGGACTTTTTCCAGTCGAAGCAGCACACCATCGTGCCGTCTGCATCCCTGCTGCCGCAGAGCCCGGGGCTGCTGTTCACGAATGCCGGCATGAACCAGTTTGTGCCGTACTTCCTGGGCGTGATGGAGGCACCGTACAAGCCGGGCCGCGCATCGGACACACAGAAGTGCATCCGCGCCGGCGGCAAACACAACGATTTGGAGGATGTGGGGCAGGACTCCTACCATCATACGTTCTTCGAAATGCTGGGCAACTGGTCCTTCGGGGACTACTTCAAGAAGGAGGCCATAGCCTGGGCATGGGAGCTGATAGTGGAGCGCTGGGGCTTCCCCGTGGAGCGCCTGTACGCCACGGTGTACTGCCCGGACAAGGCCGCCGGCAATCCCGGCGAGTTCGACCAAGAGGCCTACGACGCCTGGGCCGCCCTCTTTGAGAGCAAGGGCATGGACCCCAAGGTGCACATCGTCAACGGCAACATGCACGACAACTTCTGGATGATGGGCGAGACCGGCCCCTGCGGTCCATGCTCCGAGCTGCACGTGGACCTTACGCCGGAAGGCAACACGGAAGGCAAGCTGGTGAACATGGACAGCGACAAGTGCATCGAGATCTGGAACCTGGTGTTCATGCAGTACAATGCGGAGACGGACGGCACCTTCCGCCCGCTGCCCGCCTGCCACGTGGACACCGGCATGGGCTTTGAGCGCGCCTGCGCCATGATACAGTGCACCAACGGATTCACCGATTTCACCACCCGCCGCGTCTCCAACTACAGCACGGACGTCTTCCGCCCCATCTTCGACAAGATTGAGCAGATTTCCGGCCACAAGTATGTGGACATCTACCCCGCCGACGCCACCGCGGAGCAGGCCGCCGTGCTCAAGGAAAGCATCGCCTTCCGCGTGATTGCCGACCATATCCGCACGCTGTCCTTCAGCATAGCGGACGGCATCCTGCCGGGCAACGGCGGGCGCAACTATGTGCTGCGCCGCATCCTCCGCCGCGCGGTGCGCTACGGCCGCACGCTGGGGCTGGAGAAGCCCTTCCTCTCGGAAATCGTGGACACGCTGGTGGAGCAGATGGGCGGAGTCTTCCCGGAACTGCAGGCACGCCGCGACACCATCAAAGAGGTTCTGCTGCGCGAGGAAACCAGCTTCAACGAAACCCTGGACCGCGGCCTGGAGCTCTTCGACAAGGAAGTGGCGGCCACCGGCAAGGTGAGCGGCGACTTCGCCTTCAAGCTGTACGACACCTACGGCTTCCCCATCGACCTCACCGCCCTCATGGCACGCGAGCGCGGCCTGGAAATCGACACCGCGCGCTTCGACGCCCTCATGGAGGAGCAGCGCCAGCGCGCCAAGGCCGCCCAGAAGAAGCAGGTGGTGCGCGCCCTGGATATCAAGACGGACTGCGTGACCGAATTCGTGGGTTACACGGAGCAGGCATGCGAGGCTACCGTCACCGAGGTGCACGAGAATGACGGCGTGCTCTTCGTCATCACAGACAAGACCCCCTTTTACGCGGAAATGGGCGGCCAGGTGAGCGACGGCGGCACGCTGGAGCTCAACGGCAGCCAGGCGGAAGTCATCGGCGTACAGCAGATTGGCAAGGCCCGCGCGCACCTCATCTCCGCCGCAGAGGGCATTGCCCCCGTCGTGGGTGACAAGGTGGCGCTGACGCTGGACACGGCCCGGCGCGATGCGCTGCAGGCGCACCACTCCGCCACGCACCTCATGCACAAGGCGCTGCGCCAGCTGGTGAGCGAGGATATCGCCCAGCAAGGCTCCCTCGTGGAGGTGGAGCGCCTGCGCTTCGACTTCAACAGCGCTCCCGTCTCCAAGGGCTCCCTCCGTATGGTGGAGGAAATCGTCAACCGCTGGGTGCAGCAGGACCTCCCCGTGGTCTGCAGGGAATACCCCATGGAGGAAATCAAGCAGCACAAGGAGGTATGCCAGTTCTTCGGTGACAAGTACGGAGACGTGGTGCGCCTAGTGCAGATGGGCGGCGAGCCCGGCAAGTTCGATGGCGTGTCCATGGAGCTTTGCGGCGGCACGCACGTGACCTCCACCGGCAAGGTGGGCGTCTTCAAGATCATGAGCGAGGGCGCCATCGCCAGCGGCGTGCGCCGTATCGAGGCCGCCTGCGGCCCCGCCGCCTTCGCCTACGCCCAATCCGTGGTGGATGCCCACGCCGCAGAAACCGCGGACTTCCTCGCCAAGCTCACCGCCGCCAACGCCAAGCTGGCTGAGCTGGACCAGACCGCCGAGCCCGTGCCCGCCGACAAGAAGCAGGCCGAAGCCGTTGCGCAGGCGCGCGACTATGAAACCCTGACCTCCGCCATGGATGCCTACATTGCCTACTGCGACGCCGTGAAGGACGCTGCGCTGGAGGCGGACAAGCGCGTGAAGAAGGCCGCTGCCGCGGCTGCCGCCAGGCAGGCGGACCAGATGCTCGAGGACGCCACCTGCGGCGGGGCCTGCGAGAGCAACGGCATGGTTTACCTGGAGGGCGGCAACGAGCTGCTCACCGAACTCTTCAACGGGCTGCGCAAGCGCCACTTCTCCGCCGCCATGTTCATGGTGCTGGACGATGGCGAGAACCTGCTGCTCGGCGCGTACTGCGGCGAGGCCGCCCAGGCTTCCGGCCTGAAGGCCGGCGACCTCATCCGCAACCTGGCGCCCATCGTGGGCGGCAAGGGCGGCGGCAAGGCAGACATGGCCCGCGGCTCCGGCAAGAACCGCGACGCCGTGGACGAACTTCTCGGCGAGGTCCAGAAGGCCCTCAACATGTAAACAAAACTCAACCCCATACACGGATATGTCAACCAATCCTCCCGTATACCCGGACGAACCGAAGATTCCCGTGCTGCCCAACATGCTGACAGCCGGCAACCTGCTCTGCGGCTTCTTCTCCATCCTCACCATCTTCAAGGGAATGAGATTCCCGGATGGCACGGAGGAAGCCTTCATGTACTACCAGCAGGCCACGTACTTCATCTTCGCCGCCTGCATCTTCGACCTGCTGGACGGCCGCGTGGCCCGCATGTGCAAGTGCGACGGCCCGTTCGGGCGCGAGTTCGACTCGATAGCGGACGTGGTGTCCTTCGGCATCGCCCCGGCCATGCTGCTGGCGCGCGCGGTGCTGTTCAACATCCCGGTACCGCACCTGGGAGACGCCATCGCGGTGCTGTACCTGCTGTGCGCGGCGCTGCGCCTGGCTCGCTTCAACTGCATGGCCGCCGCCCCCAAGAAGCCCAACCAGAGCATGGATTTCGTGGGCCTGCCCGTTCCCATGGCCGCCGGCGCCGTGGTGAGCACCATGTACCTCGTCATTGACATCACCACCAACCGCAACCTGGAAATCCACCTCGGCTGGCAAATCACCATGGCCGTCATCATGACGGTGGTGGCCCTGCTGATGATGAGCCGCGTGATTTACCCCAGCTTCAAGCATGTGAACCTGGAGAAGAAGGGCACCATCACGGCCATGCTGCTGGCGGTGGCCGCCGTGTGCGCCTTCGTGGTCCTGCCGTGGATTGCCCCGGCCATCATCTTCCTGTGCTACCTGCTGTACGGGCTGGTGGTGCGTCCGTTCCTCACCCGCCGCATGCGCCGCACCATAGAAGCGGAAGACGATGACGACGAAGAAGAAGAATCCCCCTCCGAACAACACTAACCTTTCCCCATTCCTTTCATGAAACAATCCACCATCTGCGTGCAAGGCGGTTGGCAGCCCAAGAAGGGCGAGCCCCGCATCCTCCCCATCTACCAGTCCACCACCTTCCGCTACGAGAGCAGCGAGCAAATGGCCCGCCTCTTCGACCTGGAGGAAACCGGCTTCTTCTACTCCCGTCTCCAGAATCCCACCAACGAGTGCGTGGCCAAGAAGATTGCGGACCTGGAGGGCGGCGTGGCCTGCATCCTGACCTCCTCCGGCCAGACGGCAGCCTTCTACGCCGTGGCCAACATCTGCGAGGCCGGCGGCCACATCGTCTGCTGCTCCACCATCTACGGCGGCACCTTCAACCTCTTTGCCGTCACGCTCAAAAAGTTCGGCGTGGAGGTCAGTTTCGTGGACCAGGACGCCCCGGAGGAGGAAATCCAAAAGGCGTTCCGCCCCAACACCAAGTGCGTGTTCGGCGAGACCCTGGCCAACCCCGCCCTGCGCGTGCTGGACATTGCCAAGATGGCCCGCATCGCCCATGCCAACGGCGTGCCCCTGATTGTGGACAACACCTTCGCCACCCCCATCAACTGCCGTCCCATCGAGCTGGGCGCGGACATCGTGATGCACTCCACCACCAAGTACATGGACGGCCATGCCACGCAGATTGGCGGTGCCGTGGTGGACAGCGGCAACTTTGACTGGGAGGCCCACGCGGACAAGTTCCCCGGCCTCACCCAGCCGGACCCCTCCTACCACGGCCTGGTGTACACCAAGGCTTTCGGCAAGGGTGCCTACATCACCAAGTGCACCGTGCAGCTGCAGCGCGACCTGGGTGCCGTCCCCTCCCCCTTCAACTCCTTCCTGCTCAACCTGGGGCTGGAATCCCTGCACCTGCGCGTGGAGCGCCACTGCGAGAACGCCCAGAAGGTGGCGGAGTTCCTGGAGAAGCAGGAGGACGTGGCCTGGGTGAACTACAGCGGCCTGCCCTCCAGCCCGTACTATGAGCTTGCACAGCGGCAGTTCACCAAGGGACGCTCCTGCGGCGTCGTCACCTTCGGCATCAAGGGCGGCCGAGAACGCGCCATCAAGTTCATCGACAGCCTCAAGCTCGCCGCCATCGTCACCCACGTGGCAGATGCACGCACCAGCGTGCTCCACCCCGCCAGCCACACCCACCGCCAGCTCACCGACGAGCAGCTCATCGCCGCCGGCGTGAAACCGGATCTCATCCGCTTCTCCGTGGGCATCGAGGACGCGGAGGACATCATCGCGGACCTGCAGCAGGCGCTGGAAGCCATTCGCTGATTAGCCTTGGCATGAATCCACACCGCCTCATGGCGGTGTGGATTCGGGGTCGGCCCACCTTAGCAAGTGCGCCGGTTACCACCAGTTTGCGTATTGACGCAAAATATGCAGTCTGCTCACGGCAGCAGGGAACAGACAAGGATGCCGATGGCGGTGGCCAGGATGAGCCACAGGATGTATTTCCATCCATGGATGATGAGATTCAGGAAAAATCCAGCAAGGCGATGATATCGTCAATGATAGGCATGGTGGGGCGGCTACAGAATGCGTATGGTGTCCCCGTTCACCTCGTTGGTGAAGAAGAATGATTCGGGGAAAGCGGCACCTTTTTTGTAACGGATGACGAGGAATTGGCTGCGACAACGCGGTGCAGCAGGTCCGACACGCGCTGGCTCACGGCAATCCTGATATGATACCCGTCGGGGTCGGGCATGTAATAGAAATCCGTATCAGGGTAGTGCATGAGCAACGCCACCGCGCTTCCTTCCACAAGAACGAACTCGACGGCAACAAGGGAATGCGGCAGCGTCGCGAACTTCTCCGGCGCGCCTTTGGTCACGGTGAGGGCGGCTCCCCTCATGGCCCGGTAAACCTCCTCAACCATCAGCTGGGCATCCTCGCGACCCAGTTTCTCATCCCCCACCAGCACCTTGGCGACATTGCCCGGCTCGATACCGCGAAGCGCCTCCGCCAGACGCACACCCTGTTCCTAGTCCCGGGGGGAGAGGGCTGCATCGGGCGACAGCGTAATGTCATCGTCCCCGGCAGCCTCTTCATCACGGGTGTCCGGGAGCAAATCCTTCTTCCATGCATCCACACGCAGGCAGGCGAGGCACCTGTTATCCTTGTCAATGATGCCCTGCACTGCTATCTCGTCCAGCTTGCCGCGCTGCGCGTAATCGAGCAGGATTTCCTTGTCCGCGGCCCGAAAGAAAAGGATGGGCAGCTCCTCCGTCACCGGCTCCTGCGTTTGCCCGTCAATGCCGGGGGAATAGGTAGCCACGCCCTGGTCGGCATCGTAGGCCACGATATTAATGCTGCCAATCGTCATGGGGTGGGAAACCTTTTCGCCCCGCACCACCTTGAAGATGTTGCCCACCACCTTCTTCGCCGTTTCCACGGGGATGCTGCCGCAGTCCATCTCGCGCAACGCCTGCTCGCAAAGGGGGTCGTCTACTTCAGGCTTTTCGCCGCAGGAACACAGTGTGAGCGCGCCCAGGCACAGGAACGGGAACAGGATTTTGGCTTTCATTGGTGGAATTAGGTTGTTTTCTCTATCCCATATAAGCACGGAAACGGCCAAATGCACAAGAAAAAATGGAAAATGACGAAAAAAACGACGAAAAAAAAACGCACCCCAAGAGGGGTGCGGTGGGAAAGAGGTTTTGGACGCCCTATTACTTCTGCAGGATTTCCACCACAGCGGAGCGGTGCTCGCGGCGGGCCTTGTCGAGGGCGGTTTCGCCCTTGCGGTCGCGCATGTCGCGCTTGGCACCCGCTGCCAGCAGGGCTTCCACGGCTGCGGCGTAACCATCGTCGGCAGCCTCCATGAGGGCGGTCTTGCCGTCGCGGGCAGCAGCGTTCACATCGGCGCCGGCCGCAAGCAGGACCTTAATGACCTCCACATAGCCGTCTTCCGCGGCCTTCATGAGGGCGGTCTCGCCGTCGTCGTCGGTGGCGTTCACGTTGGCACCCGCCTTGATCAGGAACTGCACAGTCTCGGTGTAGCCGTTGCCGGCGGCATCCATGAGGGCGGTCTCGCCGTCGTCATCAGAAGAGTTCACATTGGCGCCAGCTTGGATCAGGCGCTGCACCTCCTCCACGTTGCCACGCTTGGCGGCGCGGTTGAGCATGGGATCGTCGTCGTCAGCCAGGGCTGCCGGCACGACTGCAAGACCTACGGCAAGCGTAGCCACCACGTATTGGATCTTGTTCATATTTGTTCTAATTTACGTTTCAGAGGACGCTACTTTTATCAGCTGGCGAGAGGGAAGTCAACGAGCATTTTGCGGTATGACACAGCGGGCTCTCCAGCTTTCCAGCAGGGTGTCGGAGCAGCCCGCGGCCTCCGCCTTCTTGAACCAATACTCCGCCTGGGTGGCATCAGCCTTCACCCAGTCTCCATCCAGGTACATCTGCCCTAGCGCAGCCATGCACCGGGCATCGTTGCGCAGTGCCCCTTCCCTGTACCAGTGGAAGGCCCGCTGGAGGGCCCCTCTATCATTGTAGAATTCCGCCAGGCTGTACATGCACTCGGGATCGCCCTGCCGCGCGGCGGCCAGCAGCCATTTCTCCCTTTTCGCATCGATGTCCTGAATGGAGGGATATTCCCCCAACTCAAACAAGGCAAAGCCGAGCTGGGCGCTGGCGTCCCCCTTCTGCGCCGCCATGATGCGCAGAAGGCGCCGCGCCGTTTCGTCCTGCAGATCCTGACTGCCCACCTCCGTCCGGCACTCGGCACCCGTGCGGTCTTCCGCCGCAAGGAAATTCTCCACGGCGCGGTACTGCCGCAGCTCGTCGCGCATGCTGCGGTTCTGCCACAGCAACACAACGCACAGCACAACCAGGGCAACAATTCCGGCCTCTTTGATGGTGGATGATTTCATGACGGCGTGGGATTCAATGTTCAGACGGGCTTGGCAAATTCTCGGTTACGGAATTGTGGGGCTGCTCCCTCAGGAACAACTGGGGAGAGATGCGCAGGGTATCGTTGTAGAAGTAGTACGAGTATTCCGTCCCCGCCCCGCATTGGAGGCTCATGTAGGACGGAACCTTTTCGGGCACCTTGTCTTGGGGAAACTCAAATTCGGCGGTGTACAGGGCCTTGGTCAAGGGAGTGATTTTCGCCTCGACGGTGATTTCTTCCGACGTGTCCATGCCGTGAATCGTCACGGTGAGGGGGAGGGTGTCGCTTTCAATCGGCGAGCCGGAAAGTATGTAGGCAAGCATGTTGTAATGGGTAAAAGGCTTCACCTTCCCCGCCTCGATGCTGCCGCTTGGCGGAAAACCATCCGCACTGCAAACAAAGCAATCGCCCGGCTCCAAGTCAACCGTCTCGAACATCAGGCTCGTGTAGCGGGCAGCCAAGCTGTTCTCCGCCAGGGTCCTGGCCACGAGCACCGACTTTTGAAACTCCAGGTCTTTCTTGAATCCATGGATACCGAACGCCCCTGCAGCAATCAGCAGCAAAGCTATTCCGGAATATAGGTATGTCTTTTTCATCTGTTCACGACTCTCTATACCCTTATAAGCAAAAAAAAGCGCCCATGCACGTTTTTTTTGAAAAAAATGCAAAAAAGGGGGTCTGCGTCAAATCCGCTGAGGTTGCATGGGCGGCCTCAGAAAGAAGATTTG
>R28__coassemble_1130_pt1 | contig 8653 bp, 8 predicted proteins | sample R28__metabat2_low_PE_030 | metagenome-assembled genome bin R28 | reverse complement strand
GCGCATGGTCTTCATCTACGGCCACCCGGGCTCCAGCAAGTCCGCCAAGGATGGTATCGTTCCCGCCTCCACCGACAACCTCAAGCGCCCCGCCGGCGCCAAGGGCGTGGTCGTCTGGCCCAACGGCAACACCACCCGCCTCCGCACCATTGACGAGACCATTCAACAGTAACCCCCTTATATCGACATGAAGAAAATCACCCTGAGCACCCGCCGCGGCGGTTTCACGCTGGTGGAGACGCTGCTGGCCATTGGCCTGGTGGGCGTGCTGCTTTCCCTGTTCCTGGTGGTGTTTGTGCCGGCCCGCGGCATGATTCGCCAAGCCCTGGCGCGTCAGGAGGCGGAACGCATCACCACCGTCCTGCGCACCGAGCTGAACACCCTGCGCGGCAACCAGCAGGCTTCCCAGACCGCGCAAATTTCCACTCCCACCAGCTTCATCACTCCCTTCGACAAGGCGTTCTACTGGATGCAGAAGTGCGACAAGCCCAGCACCGCCATCGTCATCTTCTCTTACCGCGCAGACACCCGCGAGGGCCTGCGCCCGGACGGCACCTACCCCGCGCTGCCCGCCAACCAGAACCAGCCCAACGGCCACAGCCAGCTGGTCACCATCGCCTGCCCGATGGACGACCCGGTGCACAGCAAGGAAATCAAGGATGCGGTGGGCAATGTGTTTGTGGTGCGCATGACCGAGCTGGAGCAGCAGCCCAACGGCAGCTTCAAGGTGGCTTCCAAGCCCGGAACCATCAAGGGCGCCCAGTCCCCCGAGCGTTTCATCATCGAGGAGAACAACAACGTCCGCGGCGCTATCGTCTATTACCGCGCGGACTTCTACATCATGGCGCCGCCCAACCCCGCCCGCTACAAGAACAAGCCCTGGAAGCGCCTTGGCCGCCCCGCCTTCTCCGCCAACCTCACTTTCCGCCGATAAGCCATGAAGAAACTTTCCCACATCGTCAAGCGCGGTTTCACGCTCATTGAGCTGATGACCGCCATGGCCATTACGGCCATCCTGGTGCTCGTAATCATGCAGATGACCACCAAGGGCATCGATATCTGGCGCCTCGTGCAGGAGGATATCAGCACCGGCTCCCGCGCCAGGATTGCCATGGATTGCATCAGCCACGACTTCGAGGCTATGCAGATGCGCATCGGCGACAACCGGTACGAGTGGCTCTTCGGCCGCGCCGACAAGGAGCAGAAGGCTCTCGGCCAGGACATGAAGATTCCCCGCTCCGCCCAGTGTGTCTTCTTCACCAGCACCGTGGACCGCAACCCCACCGTCAGCAGCAACGATTCCCTGCGCCGCTCATACCGTGACGCCCGCGCCCACAACAACGAAACCCAGGGCGACGTGCTGTGCGTGGGCTACCGCCTGATGTACCGCGACCAGGTGCTCAACCTGCCGGCCTCCAAGGATGGCAGGGGGGAGCAGATCTTCCCGCGCTTCTCGCTGTACCGCCACCTGGTGCCGCCGCGCACCACCTTCGAGCGCCTGTTGGGCACCCTCAACCTCAAGACCTCCTACGCACCGTACGAGAACGACGACGAGAAGCACTTCCTCTGCGAGGATATCTTGGAGTTCAACGTCACCTTCACCATCCGCCACTCCACCGGCAAGGGGGACCCCCAGCGCGGGTATCCCAACTATCAGACCACCGTGGTGCCCGTCATCAACTCCAACGGCAAGGAAAAGGAAATTGAGGTCTACGGCGACCGCATCGAGGTGGATGGCCAGATCCTCTTCAACCCCCGCATCGAGAGCGTGAACATCTCCATGACCGTGCTCACGGAGGAAGGCGCCAACATCATCGAGCAGGTGCGCCAGAAGCGCCGCCGCGCCCCCAAGGCAGCGGACTTCTTCCACCGCTACACGCGCAGCTACTCCACCACGGTGATGCCGCCGCAGCCGCTGTAAAAGAAAGCCCGTTCCCGTATCGTTGCGCCATGGAGGCCGCGCCCATGCAGATGCCGGATGCCGGCATGGATGCCCTACCGCAGTGCATCAACCTGTGGATTGACCCCGTGCCGCGCACGGGATGGCACAACATGGCCGCGGACGAGTTGCTCTCCACCCGCACGGAGGCTTGGCTGCGCGTGTACGACTGGGCGTTGCCCGCCGTCAGCTTCGGCTATTTCGACACCGCTTCCGAGGCCGCGTCCCTCTTCCCCGGCGCGCAGGAATACATCCGCCGCTGGACCGGTGGCGGCATTGTGGACCACCGCAAGGGGTACACCTACACGGTTACGCTCCCTGCGCGGGAGGGCGTGGTCTATCCCATGGCGGACCAGCTGTACCTCTGGATACACGGCGCTCTGGCCAAGGCCCTGGCCGCCTGCGGCGTACCGTGCACGCTGTTGACCGAGGACGCGCCGGATGGCGGCCGCGCCTGCTGGGCCAGCCCGGTGAAGAGCGATATTGTGGATGCCGCCGGGCAAAAGCTCGCAGGGGCGGGACAGCGCCGCCGCAAGGGCGCCGTGCTGCACCAGGGGCTTATTCAGGAATGCGCGCCCGCACCCGGCTGGGAGCGTCTGCTGGCGCAGGGGCTTGCCCCGCAGGTGAACGTGGTGGAGGGCGCGGAGCCCTTCCCCGGCTTTGATGCCGCGGTGGAGGAGCTGGTGGTTTCCAAGTACGCCACGGCGGAGTGGAACGACGAGTCCCACGGCCGCCGCAAGCCGCACAAGGGCTGATTGCCCATTCCCCGCCATGCACCGAGCCTTTGCCAGTTGGTGCGCCTTTGTGGTGGCCGCGCTCTTTGCCGCGCACGCGCAGCAGCCCAACATTATCTTCTTTTTGGTGGACGACATGGGCTGGGAGGATTCATCCGTGCCGTTCTGGAGGGCAGACGACGGATCCCCGCGCCCCGTGTTCCTCAACGCGCGCTACCGCACGCCCAACATGCTGCGCCTGGCGGACCAGGGCATGATGTTCACCCGCGCCTATGCCGCCCCCGTCTGCTCCCCCTCCCGTTGCAGCATCATCAGCGGCATGAACGCCGCTCGCCACCGCGTCACCAACTGGACCCTCCAGCGGGACAAGGAGACAGATGAGCCGAACTGCCCCATGCTGCCGCCGCGCGATTGGTGCGTGAACGGCATCCAGCCGCAGGGCACCGCCCCGCAGGGCGAGAGCCGCCACCCGCTCACCGAAGAAGCCTTTTCCTACCGCATGCAGCGCCCCTATGCCACCTGCACCCCGCTGCCGGAGCTGCTGCGCCAACGGGGATACGTCACCATCCATTGCGGCAAGGCCCACTGGGGCAGCAAGGACACCCCCGGCGCCAACCCCACACTCTTCGGCTTCGATTACAACATCGCAGGCTCGGAAATCGGCGGATTGGCCGACTACCGCGGCAAGACCGGCTACGGCCCCGGCGCCTTCACCGTCCGCGGCATGGACAAGCCGGAATACCGCGACAACGATGTCTTCCTCACCGAGGCCCTCACGCGGGAGGCTATCGCCACCCTGCAGCATGCTACCGCTGACCCCCGCCGCGCGGGAAAGCCCTTCTTCCTGTATATGGCGCACTATGCCGTGCACTGCCCGCTGGACGAGCGCGCGCACGACACACGCTTCCCCCACGAGGACCCGCACGACGGCCACCCCTGGAGCGACGCGGAGCGCAACTACGCCGCCCTTATCGAGGGCATGGACAAGAGCCTCGGCGATCTCCTGCAATGGCTGGAGCAGCGCGGCCTGCGGGATAACACCGTCATCATCTTCATGTCGGACAACGGAGGTTTGGCGCGCGTGGAGGGAGGCCGCCTGGGCGACACGCTCTCCAACTTTCCCTTGCGCGGCGGCAAGGGCTCCTGCTACGAGGGCGGCATCCGCGTGCCGCTCATCGTCTGCTGGCCCGGCACCACGCGCCCGCGCAGCATCTGCACCGCTCCCGTGGTGTGTGAGGACCTGTTCCCCACCATCCTCCAGATGGCGGGTTGCACCGCGTCTCCGCGCACCGCGCAGGTGGTGGATGGCGTCTCCATTGTCCCGCAGCTGCGCGGCGAACCCGCCCCCGCCTCTCCGCGTCCCATCCTTTTCCATTTCCCCCACAACTGGGTTCCCCACTCCCTCGGCAACATCTACTCCCCCCAGTCTGCCATCCTCCTTGGCGACTACAAGCTCATCCACTTCGCCGAATCCGGCAAGTACGAGCTCTACAACCTCAAGGACGACATCTCCGAGCAACACGACCTCTCTCAGCAGCAGCCCGCCAAATTGCAGGAGATGATCAACCTCCTCAACACCTCCCTGAAAGAGAAGGGCGCCCTCCATCCCCGGAGGCTTCCATGACCTCCCCTACAGTTTTCCTAATGCTGTAGGAGGCAGGATTTTATTATGTATTGACGTGACGCGAATTAGAGTTTCAAGAAGTGAAACGCAAATGGAAGAGGGTGTCACTTGGCCGGCATGGAAAGCTCGGCGGACCATTCCTTGACGGCGCGGGTGATTTCCGCGGAGATGTTGGCCTTGGGAGTGATGAAGGAGGGAATGAACCAGGGATAGCCGCCCACCAGGTCGTGGTACACGCAGACCTCGCCGTCGCAGGTGCCGTGCCCGGCGCCGATGCCGATGGTGGGGATGGGGGAGGCGGCGGTGATGGCTGCGGCCGCTCCCTTGCGGGTGCATTCAATCACCACGGAGAATGCGCCGGCGCGCGCCACGGCCTGCATGTCGCGCAGGAGCGCGGCGGCTTCCTCGTCGGTCTTGCCTTTCATGTGGTATCCGCCCTCCTCCTTGATTTTCTGGGGCAGGAGACCGATGTGGGCCTGGACGGGGATGCCGGCTTCCACAATGGCGCGGATGTGTTCCTCCTTGTCCGCGCCGCCCTCCAGCTTCACGGCGTCCACGCCCGTCTCCATCATGCGGCGTGCTGTTTCCAGGGCCTGCTGCGGGGTGTCGTAGGTGTGGATGGGCATGTCCAGTATCACCAGTGCGTTCTTGGCGGCGCGCGCCACCATGCGCCCGTGGTGCAGCATGTCCTCCAGTGTCACATAGGTGGTGTCCGGGTAGCCCATGACCACCATGCCCAGCGAGTCTCCCACCAGGATCATGTCGATTCCGGCTTCATCCACCATGCGTGCGGCGGGGTAGTCGTACGCGGTGATTTCAGAAATGGGCCTCACGCCGCGGAGGGAGAGGATTTTTTCAATCTTGGGGTTCATGGCAATCAGATGGGATAGGGTTTTACGCCGTTGTGCTCCAGCGGGGAAAGGGCGGCCAGCAGCTCTGCCACGGTCTTTTCCTGCCCCGGCAGCTTGAGTGCGGGGTCGATGTCGCACAGCGGGCGCAGCACGAACGCGCGCTCGTGCGCCCGCGGGTGCGGCAGCGTTAGCCCCACCGTGCCGTACGTTTCCCCGCCGCAGTACAGCAGGTCGATATCGCAGGTGCGGGCCTCGCCGTACACGCCGCTGCGCGTGCGCCCCAGCGCCTTTTCAATATCCATGCAGAGTTGCAGGATTTCCGGCGCGGGCATGTCGGTTTCCACCTCCACGCAGGCGTTGAGGTAGGCGGGGGAGCCGGGCGGGCAGCCCACGGGCTCGGTCTCGTACACTTGGGAGAGGCGCAGCGCGCCGAAGACATCCGCCAAGTGGTCGCACGCGCTTTCCAGCGTGGCGAGACGGTCTCCCAGGTTGGCGCCGAGTGAAAAGCCCACGCGCCGAAGCTGTGTACCCCCGTTCATGGGTATCGGGAAACGGTTAGTCGGTGAACCCGAGCACATCCTGCATGGAGTAGAGCGCGGCGGGCTTGTCTGCCAGCCACAAGGCGGCACGCACGGCTCCGCTCGCAAAGGTCATGCGGCTGGATGCCTTGTGCGTGAGTTCCACGCGCTCGCCATCCGTGGCGTACATCACGGTGTGGTCGCCCACCACGTCGCCTCCGCGCAGCGAGTGCATGCCAATCTGGCGTTGCGGGCGCTCGCCCACCAGGCCCTGGCGGCCGTGCGCCACGTCGGTGGCGTAGTCCAGACCGGTTTCCTTGCAAACAACCTCCGCGAGGGTGCGGGCGGTGCCGCTGGGGGCGTCCAGCTTGTGGCGGTGGTGCATCTCCACTATCTCGATATCGTAGTCCTTGAGGATGCGGGTGGCCTTTTGGGTGAGCCAGAAGAGGGTGTTGACGCCCACGGAGAAGTTGGAGGCGAAGACAATCGGGATGCGCTTGGCGGCCTCCGCAATGGCGGCGCGCTCGTCATCCGTGTGCCCGGTGGTGCCGATGACCAGGGGCTTGCCCTGCGCCACGGCGGCTGCCAGCAGCTCCGGCGTGAAGCCGTGGAACGAGAAATCGATGGCGGCATCCGCCTTTTCCAGCGCGGCGGTGATGTCCTGGCCCGTATCGTGCGTGGCGGCAAGCTCTGTGTCGGGGTTGGCCTCCACGGCCTGGCGGACGGCGCAGCCCATGCGCCCGGAGATGCCTGTGACGAGTATCTTGAGCATGGCTGCGGTTTACAGAAGGTTGAAGCGTTCCAGCAGGCGGCGCAGGGTTTCGCGCTTTTCCTCCGCCAGCGGTGCCAGCGGCATGCGGATTTCCCAACTGATATCACCGCGCAGCGCCAGGGCCGCCTTGATCGGCACCGGGTTGGTGTCCAGGCTCATCAGGCCCTTCATGAGCGGGTAGTATTTCTTCTGCAGCTCCAGGGCCAGCTTGCCATCGCCGCTCATGGCGGCGTTCACCAGCTCCACCATGGCCGCGGGTGCCACGTTCGACGTCACGGAAACCGCGCCCACCGCGCCGCAGGAGATGAACGGTACCGTCAGGCCGTCGTCGCCGCTCAGCACGGAGAAATCCGCCGGCAGGGCGTGCACCAGCTGGTTCACTCGCTCCACGCTGCCGCCAGCCTCCTTGATGGCCGCTATCGTCGGGCAGTCCTGTGCCAGGCGCGCCACGGTGTCCACGGCAATCTCAATGCCGCTGCGGCCGGGGATGCTGTACAGTAGCACCGGCAGGGACGTGCTTTCCGCCACCGCCTTGAAATGGTGGTACAGGCCCTCCTGGCTGGGCTTGTTGTAGTACGGGCACACCTGCAGCGTGCCGTCCGCGCCCATCTTTTCGGCCTCGCGGGTCAGCGAGATGGCCTCCTCCGTGCAGTTGGAACCCGTGCCGGCTATCACCTGGCAGCGCTTGTTGGCAAACTCGATGGCTTTGGCGATGACCTCGTTGTGCTCTGCATGTGAGAGCGTGGGGGATTCGCCCGTGGTGCCCACGGGAACAATGCCCGTCACGCCGCCCGCGATTTGCCCTTCGATGAGCCTCTGGAGGGCGTCATAGTCCACCTTGCCATCCCGGAACGGGGTGACGATTGCCGTGTAAAGACCTGCGTATTTCATAAATCGCGGAAATCATACCACAGCTCTGCCCCCATGGCAATGACAAACCGCCGCGCCTCCCTCCCGTTTTTCCCGTTCGCCATGCAATTCCATTGACAAATCGGGGAAGTTGCGGCACAATGGCGCGCCAGCAAACCATGATATCCTTCACCAGTCTTGCGCGTGCTTCCGAAATCGGCTCCAACAGCTACCTGTTGGATCTGGACGGCGTGCGCGTGGTCCTGGATTGCGGCATGCACCCCAAGAAGGAGGGTAACGACTGCAAGCCGGACTACGGGCTCATCGGCGCCGCGGACCCGGATGTCATTTTCGTCACCCATGCGCACCTGGACCACATCGGCACGCTGCCCTGCCTGCAGGACGAGTATCCCGCGGCGGAGGTGGTGATGACCCTGGGCACCGCGGAGATAGGCGAGGCCATGCTGCACAACTCCGTGAACGTGATGACCTCCCAGCGCCAGGAGAAGGGCATTGTGGAATACCCGTTCTTCACGCACCCGGAGGTGGATCACGCCGCGCGCAGCTGGATGCCCCGCCCGTACGGCGAGACCTTCCGCGTGGGACGCCGCAACGAGATGCTCGCCACGCTGTACGATGCCGGTCATATCCTGGGCTCCTGCGGCGTGCTGATGGAGGGCGCCACCGGCCGAACCGTCTTCTACACCGGTGATGTGCAGTTTGATTCCCAGACCCTCATCCCGCCCGCCGATTTCCCCCGCGATCATGTGGACATCCTCATCACGGAATGCACCCACGGGGCCACCCAGCGCGCCGCAGACTACACGCGCGAGCGCGAGCTGGAGCGCTTTGCCACCGCCATCCGCGAGGTGCTGGAGAACAACGGCGCCGTGCTCATCCCCGTCTTTGCCCTCGGCAAGAGCCAGGAGCTGCTCTACGAAATCAACCGCTTCAAGGTGGCCGGCCTGATTCCCGATGTCCCCGTGTATTTCGGCGGTCTCAGCTCCAAGGTTACCGAGTTGTACGACAAGCTGGCGGATTCCACCCCGCGCAACCTCCCCGGATACCGCCTCCGCCAGCATGTGGAGACTCACGGCCTGCCCAAGAAGGGCACCGCCCCCCTCATCGCTTCCCCCGGCAACATCTACCTCGTCTCCAGCGGCATGATGAGCGAGCACACCGTCTCCCACATCCTCGCGGAACAGGTCATGCCACACCCCAACGATGCCATCCTCTTTGTGGGCTACAGCGACCCCGACTCCCCCGCCGGAAAGCTCAAGGCCGCCCCCCACGGCGAGCCGCTGAAGCTGCGCGCCAAGGGCGGCCAGGCATACCCCCGCAACTGCCGCGTGGAGTGCTGCGACTT
>R28__coassemble_999_pt1 | contig 9313 bp, 7 predicted proteins | sample R28__metabat2_low_PE_030 | metagenome-assembled genome bin R28 | reverse complement strand
GGCGGAAGGCTACGCTTCCGCACTGCCGCACAGTCTACCCCCTCCCCCGCCGCCTGTACAAGCACAAAAATCACGCTTTTCGCCCCAGCTTGTCATTTTTTCAAATTTTTGGTTGAGCCGCGGCGTCTTTGCAGGTAGAATTCACGCATATGCGCCACATACTGGTAGCAGAGGACGAAGACGCCATCCGCCGCAGTCTGCAAGACGCGCTGGAGGGGGCGGGCTATGCCGTGGAGACGGCTGCGGACGGGGAGGCGGCGCTGGCCGTGCTGCTCAGCCGCCCCGTGGATTTGGCGCTGCTGGACGTGAACATGCCGGTGGTGAGCGGGTTCAAGCTGCTCAAGATTATGGCACGGGAGTGCCCCGGCATTCCGAGCATCATCCTCACCGCGCGCGGAGAAGAGCAGGACCGCGTGAAAGGTCTGGAGCTGGGGGCGGACGACTACGTGGTGAAACCCTTCAGCGTGGCGGAGCTGCTGGCGCGCATTGCCGCCGTGCTGCGCCGCTACCCCGGCAAGCCGCATGTGGCGGCGGCCGAGCTTGCCTTCCCCGGCGGCAGGCTGAGCAGCGAGAACCAAACCGCCGAAATGGACGACGGCTCCACCACCACGCTCACGGAGCGTGAGTTTGCGCTGTTCCGCTACTTCCTCTCCCACCCGGACCGCACCATCTCGCAAGAGGAGCTTCTGCTGCGCGTGTGGGGCATCCAGGGGCAGGCGGAGAAAACGCGCACCGTGGCGGTCACCCTCGCGCGCCTGAAAGAGAAAATCGGCCCGGCGGCCGCCGAGCGCTTTGAGAACGTGCGCGGCCGCGGCTACAAGTGGAACACGCAGCCATGAAATCCAAGACCACCGTCATCATTGCCGTCTTTGCCCTGCTCACCATCTTCGGCGCGTGCTGGCAGGCGTGGGAGGCCGCGCGGCTAGACTCCCGCCTGCGCGCCATTGACGAGCAGAGCCAAATCGAAAGGCTGTCCGGGCTTTCCACGGAGCGCATCAGCCAAGCCGCCTCAGACTTGCTGGCGGCGGAGCGCGCCAAGCTGGGCAAGGCGCCGGACCTGACGCGCCTGGACTACCCCATGCCCCAGGGCGCAAAGGCAGACTACGTGAAGGGCTATTTCCTGCTCACGCCGGATTCCCTGCGCGTGCCGCAGGGGGAAACCGCCTTTGAGAAGGCGCTCACAGAGAACGCCACGCTCATGGACACCATCCGCCGCAAGGCCTTCAACCCCGCGGCACCCGTGCTCAACCCCAACGAGGCCGACAAGGTGAACACCGCCTCGCAGGACGGCGTGTTTGCCGTGTTCGAGGCGAACGACACCGACCCCGCCGCCCCGCTGGCCGCCAAGGGTGAGCCCTCCACCTTCTTTGCCTGGAACTATCTGAACGACGTGGTGTACATGCGCCGCGTTCCCACCACGCACGGCGCCGCCGCGGAAGGCGTGGTGCTGGATGCCGCCAAGCTGGCGGAACGCCTTCTGCCGCTGGCGGAACCGGGGCTCAAGGAGGCGGAGATAGCCTACCCCAACCGGTACGAATCCGCCAACCTCACCCCCCTGCCCCTCGTGCTGCGCCCCGGCAAGGCTGTGGACATTCCCGACACGGAGGCCCGCCACAATGCCGTGCAGCGCACCGTGCGCGCCGCCTGGTTCACCACCCTGCTCACCATCGGCATCCTCTTTGCCATTCTGGCTTTCTACGCGCGCATGGAACGCCGCCGGAGCGACTTCGTCTCCGCCGTCACCCATGAGCTGCGCACGCCGCTCACCTCCTTCCAGCTGATGACGGAAATGCTGGCCAACGGCCTGGTGCCCGCGGAAAAGGTGGGGGAGTACCACAACAACCTGCACCGCGAGAGCAAGCGCCTGGCGCATTTGGTGGAAAACGTGCTTTCCTTCTCCCGCCTCACGCGCGGCAAGATCCGCGGCCGGCAGGACGCCGGGCCGTGCCGCCAGCTGCTCGGCGGCGTGTTGGAGAAAACGGCTGAGCGGCTGCGTGCCGCAGGCTTCAAGGTCTCTGTTACCCAGGATTCCCGCACGGAGCTGCTTTCCCTGCGCACGGACATCCTCTCGCTGGAGCAGATTCTCACCAATCTCACGGATAACGCCATCAAGTACGCGGGCGGCGTGAACGCCCCCGCCGTCAGCATCTCCACCATGCGCTCCCACCGCAGCCTTCAGGTGCGCTTTGCAGACAACGGACCCGGTATGCTGGACGATGTGCGCCGCCACCTTTTCCAGCCCTTCTCCCACACCGCCCAGCCGAACAAGCCCGGCATCGGGCTGGGGCTTGCCCTTTCGCGGGACATCGCGCGCTCCATTGGCGGAGAACTGACCTTGGAAAAAACCACAGCACAAGGCACCAGCTTCATCCTCACCCTGCCCCTGGGCGAATAAACCGGTATAACCATACCGCAGGCGGGCGCCCCATACGCGTTTTCCCGCACCCATTGCCAAAAGCATCCCCAGACGCTTTACTGGCTGGGTTATGACCTACACGCTCATTCCCAATATATGGTATACCATCACGCCGGAAACGGACTGTGATATCGAAACGCCCAACGGCATCTCCATTCACCTGCCCGCAGGCATTCAGTATTTCCACTTTGCCGACAGCGTCTCCATCGACATCTCCGGCACGGCAACCATCACCCAGAACCCACCGCTTTTTAAGCCGGCCTCCGCGTCTGCGTTAGGCGGAGGCTTCATTGAATCCAACCTCCGTATCGGCCACGGGGCATCTGCAGCTGTGCCGGCCGTATGCACGCTGACGCTGGGAGACCCGACGGCGGAGGGCACGCTGATGGACAATTCCACTCCCGTGGCGGCTGGCGCGAGTGTGACGCCGCTGGAGAGTTATGCGGCGGGGACGGAGTACAGCCTGGGGATAGGTGACGCTGAAAACACGTACGGCGGGTTCACGTGGACCCCTGGGGAGGCGGGCACGCCTGCCGATTTCGTGGGCGCGCTGAACACCCTGGGCAACTGGGGCACGGGGCCGCAGCGTCCGATGGAGACGCCGCTGGTTCACGCGGAGCTGGACGAGGACACGGGCAAGGTGGTGCTGACGCTTGTGGACAAGAATTGGCTTGGTACGGACGGAAACCTCCTGAAGGTGAAAAGATTCTCCGACACCCTGCCGATATCGGACGAGGTGCCGGTGAGTTTCAGCGGCGGAGCGGATAGGCGCAATCTGCATTTGGATGCGAAGCCCGATGCCCAATCCCGCGGCGTGCTGACGGTGGCGGATGCCACGGAAGGAGGCACGCTCTCGATTGGCGAGACGGGGCTTCCCGCGTTCTCAGAGAAGAAGGAGACGCCCGCCTCCATATCGCTTGCACTGGTGAGCGATGTGAGCGAGCTGCATGGGGACTACGAGATAGGGCTGCAATACAACGGCGAGTTATGGTGCATTTTTGCTACTTACATTACCACTGTCACGGGTGAGGAATTTGCCGAAGACATCAGCAATGCTGAACGCTGGTGGCTTCCAGACGGCACCGCCCTAGGCTTTGCTCCCGTGGAGGCCACATGGGACAGCACCACGGAGAAAATCACCATGGTGAGTACGGCGAAACTTGGCGAGGACGGCAACAATCTGACTTACGCAGCGCAGACTATGACTCCGTTTGATGCGCCAGAAGACCCAAGCTTCAGCGGTGGGCAGGACGCACGCACGATGGAGGAGGCTGTGAACATGGTGTCAAATGTTATCAACACGGCTGCTGGCGAGAGCGTTGAGGCCATTGCCGACTACGAGAACAACGCCGTGAATGTGACTGCCTTGGAAGCTGGCGCGGCTGGCGACCTGCTGGCATTTTCCGTGACTGGCGACTTGCTGGAAGTGACCCGGCAGATGCAAGGCGGGCAGGACGCGCGCACGCTGGACGAGGTGGCGGCGGCTATCACGGCGGAGGGCAGCGATTTTGCGGATGAGGTGGTTGTCACCCACGCGAGCGGGGCGACCACGCTCACCTTGACTGCAGCCACGGCCGGCAAGGCGGCGAACGCGGTTGTGTACACGTCCACGGGCTGCTTTGGCGGCGAGACGGTGAAGCAGGGTTCCACCACGCGGGGGAAGGATGCGGTGAGCAAGACCTCTTGGCAGATTGTCCTCAACGGCGAGGTGCTGGACGTGGAACCCGCGCCCGTGCCCGAGCCGCTGGGCACCACAACCACGATGAAGCACGGCCACGTCTACACGCTGGTGGTGGCGGCGGATACGGACCTTTCCGCGCTCACGGTGGCGCAGTACGCCACTTGCGAGCTGTGGATTGACTACACGGCGGGCAGCGTGACTTGGCTGCAGGGCTTGTGGTGGGCAGAGGGCAGCGCGCCGACGCTTGCGGCAGGCAAGAGCTACGCGATTGCTCTCCGCAACGACGGCGTGAAGATGCGCGCCAATGTGCAGTATGAAGACACAACACCAACGCAGTCATGAGCATTAGGACTTCATTCAACCCGCTGGGCACGCTGGGGGCCGGTGGCATTAAGCGGCTGGATTTCGTGACGGTTGACGGCATTGGATTGACCGCAAACCAGGATTTGGTTGTCGCGGCGTTGGGCGGAAACTACGACATTCAGCCCCGCGCCAGCGACGGTTATTTTTTTGAAGCAAAATGCACGGATTTTGACGGCACCAGGACCAAGGCAATATTGGGTCCTTGTGGCGTTTACACATCCCAATGGAACCATACCCCGTATGGCAAGCTGGTATGCTACGTTTATGAATCATCATCCAGCCACACCTGGATGGTTCGCATGACCACGCCGGGCGGGTTAAAGACTGTCAGGAGTTATGATTACCCGATTGACAAGTCCTGGTTTTGGGCGCGGTATGAGAACGGCAAGTTGAAATGTGCCAGCGACACGCTTGCCGAGACCACTTTTGAGGTGTCGAGTTGGGAGGCTTCGGAATCCGGCACCGAACGGGTGCGCCTTGTGAGGGTGGCCGGGTTTAGTTACAAGTTCCACGGGCTGCGTGTGCAGACTACTGCGCAGAGTTTCGCGGCGCTGCCCGCCAGGTTGGACGGGGTGGACGGAATAGCATTTTATGTTGACGGGGCTGACCCGGTGTTTTTGGCTTTATGAAGACATACGCAAAACTAGAAGCAGGTGCGCTCCGCATGATGGGGCGCGTGCCGAATATCAGCAACCCGACCGATGCACAGGTGGCGGAGTACGCCGCCGCGCACGGGTTCAAGGAGCTGGTGGCCACACCCGCACCTGGGCGGCACTACCGCAAGAGCCACACGGAGACGGACGCGGCTATCACGGAGACGTGGGAGGCGTGGGAGCTGGAGGCTGCGAAGAAGGACGCGCTGGAGACTGTGCAGGGACGGCTTGATGCCTCTCTTGACGCGCGCCAGACGATACCTTGCGAGGGCTTCCCCGCTGGCATTGTGTACGACCGCAACGCGCTCATCAACGCGGGCGGGCTGGCGGCGGGGGACACGTTCATTGATGCTGCGGACGGCATCCACACGCTTGCATCGCAAGAGGTGGCCGCCATCACCGCCGCGCTCAAGGAATACAGGCAAAGCCTGTACGCCACCGCCACGCAACAGCGCGCCGCCATTGCCGCCGCCACCACCGTGGATGAGCTGCCGCAGGACTGATCTTTCACGGCATGCTGCGCAGCGCCGCCTGTTCAGGCTTGAACAGGCGGCGCTTTTTGGTACACTATGCCCACAGGCAGGGAACATGAAACGCTCCATCCTCATCACCGGCGGCGCGGGATTCATCGGCTCACACGTGGTGCGCCGCTTCGTCACCGCGCACCCGGACTACCGCATCGTCAACCTGGACAAGCTCACCTACGCCGGAAACCTTGACAACCTGCGGGATGTGGAGAACGCCCCCAACTACACCTTCGTGCAGGCGGACATCTGCGATTTTGAAACGGTTTGCTCCCTGTTCAAGGAACACGCCATCAACGGCGTGATCCACCTGGCGGCGGAATCCCACGTGGACCGCTCCATTGAAGACCCCTTCACCTTCGCCCGCACCAACGTGCTGGGCACGCTCTCCCTCCTGCAGGCCGCCCGCCACGCGTGGAACGGCGACTGGAACGGAAAGCTCTTCCACCACGTCTCCACGGACGAGGTGTACGGTACCCTGCCCCTCACCGGCGGCATGTTCACGGAGAATACCCCGTACGCCCCCCACAGCCCGTACAGCGCCTCCAAGGCCGCAAGCGACCACTTCGCGCGCGCCTTCCACGACACCTACGGCATGCCCACCCTCGTCACCAACTGCTCCAACAACTACGGCCCCTGCCAGTACCCGGAAAAGCTCATCCCCCTCTTCATCCAAAACATCCTCCACGGCAAGCCCCTGCCCGTCTACGGCAGCGGGGAAAACGTGCGGGATTGGCTCTATGTGGAAGACCACGCAGAAGCCATAGACACCGTCTTCCACCGCGGAACACCCGGAGAGTCCTACAACATCGGCGGCAACTGCGAGCTCTCCAACATCACCCTCGCACGCATCCTCACCGCCACCGCGGACCGCCTCCTCGGCAATCCCCCCGGCACCAGCGAACGCCTCATCACCCACGTCCAGGACCGCCCCGGCCACGACCTCCGCTACGCCATAGACTCCACCAAGCTGCAGCAAGAACTCCACTGGCACCCCGCCACAACCTTTGAACTCGGCATAGAGAAAACCGTGAGGTGGTATTTGGAACAATAAGTATGGCTATATACGTTATACCGGCAGCCTTGTATACGGATGTGGCATGGAAGCGTCTACAAGGAGCTCTCCTTGACGGGGGCTTGGCCCGCATGAGACTCTACCCCAGTAGCTCCTTTAGCAAACGTACCACTTTGGAACGGGTGCGCAGATACCTCCATATTTTGCGGATACCCTTGAACATAATCGTCGGCATGCGGCGCCGCACAGCGTTTTTAATTTTCTGGATGGCCCGCCTTCGCCGGGGGACCTGCCTTCCCAAAGCAACGCGCTCTGACCGCCAGTAGTCATAGAGCAGGCTAGAATCAGAAACCTTCGGCTTTCGTTCCAGTGCAGATTGCAACCACGCCATAGCTTTCTCCCGTTCTCTTTGCCGTATTATTTGTGCCAAGGTGAAATCTGGTTCTGCCGTAAGAGCCTCCAAGTTCTCCAACACTTTTTCCGGATGATACACCAATCGGCTGCCCAACCCCATATCTCGGAAAATCTGGTAACGGGCGGCTCCGCGCCACTCGTTTACAAGGGAGACGAAGGGCCGCTGGAATATAACGGAAAAACACGTGCCGTGGAAAGAGTCCGTAACAACAAAGGCAGCATGCTTCACCAAATACACGAAATCCACTATCTCCGGGGTGCATTCGTTGTACAGGGAGGGTAGGTCCTTAAGCGTCATACCCGGCACCACGCGCAACTCCAGTCCCATCTGGTTCACCACATCTTGCAACAGCCTGTCCTTTTCCGGTGAGGGGTCCAAGATATAGGCGAAGACATACCCAGTGTCGCTCCGTGAGGACTCCTCGGCCAACCTGTGGAAGACGCAATCATCCGCTATCAACGTGGGATCATAGATATGCTCTGCATTGGGCACACCATACAAAACGTCCAGAGCCTGCACCCCTGACTTTTCCCTAACGGAAATGGCATCAAACCGAGAGTAGAGATACCGCAGCATCGGGGTTTCCTCATGTGGTATATCTGGCCTCTCATGGGCGAATGAGGTTGAAAAGGCAATCTTGCGCTTGCCGGTTCGCACAAAATCCAGCCAATAGAAGTAGCGGGTATTGCACGCATCTGTCCACCACCAGTTGGTATCGGAACCCACCATAAACGTATCTGCCAATTCGTTCAACTCAGACGCATCCTCCCCGCACTCGAACTGCCGCGAGATGTGGCAATGGGTACGGGCAAAGCGCAGCGACCTGTTGTCTGGCCCCAGGTCCAGTTCCGGATAGCGGCGTTTGTTAATCATGACAACAGTGTATCCCATGCTGTTCAAGATGGTCTGGGCGGCATAGCTCACCAGGGCGGAACCATAATTCCAGCCGTTGAACATGCCGGCAAACGCTATGTCATAATGCCGTTTGGCTGCCGCAGCCATGTTCTTGTTGAGCGGGAATCTTCCGTAATCTCGGAAGAACAGAGCCCTGGAGTCCGTGCGCCGGGTACGCTCCGTTATCTCGATATCGCTCCACTCCCCGTGCAGGTCAACCTGCCGACACAGCTTGAACGCCGATGCAAACCGCTCGAAATGCCGCCGCGCCTTGCCGTTGTTGCACAAGAACACACTCAGCCCTTTCTGCGCTTGGTATTCCGGTATGTACTTGCGGAAGGACCAGAAATCACCCATGGTGAAATCCGCCGGCCGCGGAACATACTTGTATTTGCAATCCAAGCACGCTTCATTTGAAAGCACATGTTCCAAGAAACACACGTAATACAAACCTATCCGCTTCCTCTCTCCTCTTTCCAAAACATAACCATGGGATGTATTATAAAAGGCTTCCCTGGTACCCTTGGTCCAATCCCCTCCCTTGGCGCGGAAATTGACAGAGCGGATTGCATTCCTATCGTAGTTGGCGTCCAAATACTCTTGCCACACGAACGGAGAAGGCGCGCCATGGCACAAATGGTCCACGGTGAGCAGATTCTCATACTCCTTTCCCAAGTAGTTGAGCAACCCAGCATTCTGGCATGGAGAACCGGAAAACAGCACCAGTTTCCCTGCTTTCAATAGCGCGCGTATCTCCTTGAACACACCGGCAGTGTTGGCCTGCACGTATTTTGAAATCCTGAGCTTTTGCAAATCCGTCTCATTGTCCACAATGATATGCTGGGCTTCCCAGCGCTCATTCCATGCCACGCCGCATACCAAACCTCCTTGGGCTAAGACGTATTTAGCCAGCACAACGAACGCACCGCCGGATGTACTCGGCTCCGCCTCCTCATCCGGGGCTGCCACGGCGTAGGTGTCGGGCAAGGTGTTTTGGGAGTGATAGTCAAGGGCCGGACACACCTTTACACACTTGGAACAGTTGATGCAGGCAGATTCATCCACGAGCGGGGCATAGAACTTGGTCCTGCGGCACTCCATCTTTATCGCCCCTTTGGGGCAAGCGTTGTAGCATGCACCGCACCCGGTGCAATTCGGCACATTGGATATATTGTTCATGTTTTATACAAATCCATGTTACACAAGGCGCCTTGCCTCAGGTAAGGCACGCACTGCTGTCACCCTACAGCATTGCCAATACTGTAGCAAGCCTTTTTTCTATGAATCTTCGTCAGCGGCACATGTGTCCCAAAGAAATTTTTCCGTGGGCAGAAGTGCCGATGATGGCTGGA
>R28__coassemble_1000_pt1 | contig 9313 bp, 8 predicted proteins | sample R28__metabat2_low_PE_030 | metagenome-assembled genome bin R28 | reverse complement strand
GGGTATGGGGTGGCGGTATCAATAATGGCCGCCGTGGGGGCCGGTCATCCACTTCCAGGCGGTGGCCACAATGTCGTGGGCGTCCTGGTACTTGGGAATCCAGCCGAGGATGTCTGCGGCCTTGCGTGCATCTGCGATGAGGCGGGGCGGGTCGCCCTCTCGGCGCTCGCCGTAGGTGACGGGGGCCTTCTTGCCGGTGACCTGTTCGGCGGCGTCGATGATTTCCTTGACGGAAAGGCCCTTTCCGGTGCCGAGGTTGAACCAGTTGGTCTCGCCGCCCTTCATGAGGTAGTCCAGGGCGCGCAGGTGGGCGTCCGCCAGGTCGTCCACGTGGATGTAGTCGCGGATGCAGGTGCCGTCGGGGGTGTCGTAGTCGGTGCCGAAGACGGTGATGCCGGGGCGCTCACCCTTGATGGCCTGGAGGATGACGGGGATGAGGTGGGATTCTGGCTCGTGGTCCTCGCCGATGAGGCCGTCGGGTGCGGAGCCGGAGGCGTTGAAGTAGCGGAGGAAGACGCTCTTGAGTCCGTAGGCGCGGTCGCAATCCTTGCAAACCTTCTCCAGCATGAATTTGGAGCCGCCGTAGGGGTTGATGGGGTCCTGCTTCTCGGTTTCGGGAATGGGCACCTGGGTGGGCACGCCGTAGGTGGCGCAGGTGGAGGAGAACACGAATTTCTTGGTGCCGGCCAGAATCATGGCCTTGAGCAGCGTGAGCGGCTTGGCGATGTTGTTCTCATAGTATTTCAGCGGGTCTGTGACGGATTCTCCCACCTGGATGAAGGCGGCGAAGTGCACCACGGCGTCGAACTTGCCGTTGATGAGCAGGGGGTAGACCACGGTGGGGTCTCCCAGGTCGCCCTTGACGAGCTTGACCTCCTTGTCGACGATGGCACCGGGGTGGCCGTAGACCATGCTGTCGAGCACGGTGACATCAGCGCCTGCCTTGACGAGCTGGCGCACAGTGTGGGAACCGATGTATCCGGCTCCGCCAGTTACGAGTACTTTCATGATAGATAGAATGATGGGTTGGAAGTATTTTTACATCATGCCGGAGAGCAGTGCCTCCAGCTTGCGGATATCCGCGGAGAAGCGGCGGATGCCCTCCGCGGTCTTCTCCGTGGCCATGGCGTCCTCGTTGAAGAGGAAGCGGAAGCTCTTTTCATCTGCCGGGATGCGCTGGATGTCCGCCGCCTGGGCGGATTCCACGCTCAGGGCGGGCGCCACGGCGTCCTCGCTTGCGGCGAGCTCCGCCAGCAGACCGGGGGAGATGGTCAGCAGGTCGCACCCGGCAAGGGCGAGCACTTCCCCCTTGTTGCGGAAGGAGGCGCCCATGATCTGCACGGGGTAGCCGAACTTCTTGTAGTAGTTGTAGATGCTGCGCACGGAGAGCACGCCGGGGTCTGTCTCTGCGGTGTAGTCCTCTCCGGTGGCCTTCTTGTACCAGTCCAGGATGCGCCCCACGAAGGGAGAGATGAGCCGCACGCCGGCCTCTGCGCAGGCCACGGCCTGCACCAGGCTGAACAGCAGCGTGAGGTTGCAGTGAATGCCCTCCTTCTCCAGGATTTCCGCGGCGCGGATGCCCTCCCAGGTGGAGGCAATCTTGATGAGCACGCGCTCGCGCGGAATGCCGGCGGCCTCGTACAGCGCCATGATTTCGCGCGCCTTCTGCACGGTGGCCTCCGTATCGAAGGAGAGGCGGGCGTCCACCTCGCTGGAGACGCGGCCGGGCACGCGCTTGAGGATTTCCAGGCCGAAGGCCACAATCACGCGGTCCATGAGCGCGCCGATGTCGCCCTTGTCGGGCGCGGAGGCCTTGAACTCCGCCACCACGGCCTCAATGATGGGGCGGTATTCCGGCTTTCCGGCGGCGGCGAGGATGAGGGAGGGATTGGTGGTGGCATCCTGCGGGGAGAATTCCTCCATCTGGCGGAAATCACCCGTATCCGCCACCACGGTGGTATACTGTTTCAGTTGGTCAAGCTGTGTAGCCATAGTTAAACGCCCGTATTCTACCACAGCTCCCCCCGCCTTTCAAGCCGCTTTTTCGGGCGCGCAACGATTGCGTGGCGTCATCCTTCCGCGCCAAACGGCGCGGCTAACTTTCCAAATTGTAAATTGTAAATCGTCAATTGTAAATTACCTGGCCTTCCTCCGGGAGTGGGCGGAAGTGGAGGGATGGCGGGGTGGGGCAGCGCTCCAGCTTGGCGGAGCAGTTGTAGCGGATGCGCGATGTGAGCTTGGGGCTCCAGAAATCCGCGTACAGCGCCACGCGCCGCGGAGAGAGCGTGCAGGTGAGCAGCATCACCAGGCGGGAGACGGTTTCCACCACCAAGGTGGTGTCTGCGTAGTCCATGTCCTCCCACGGCACCTGGATGGGCAGCAGGTGCAGCTGGCCGCAGGGCGTGGTGCCGCCGCGCCGCCGGTGTGCGCCTTGGGGCGCGCCCCCGCGCGGCAGGTAGAGCACCAGCGTGTCGTCCCGCGTTTCCAGCATGGCAAGGGCGAGGGCGGCGTTGATGCGGCGCACGGGGCAGCCGTAGCGCTGGTGCAGGTGTTCCTCCAGCCCGCATGGCGGGAGCGTTTCCGGCAGGCTCAGGGTGATGCCGCGCAGCGGCGCCCCGCCGCCGCGCCGCGCGTTCGCGTCCAGCCAGTCGTCCAGGCTTTCCGCCTGCAGCATGGCAAAGCTCATCTCACGGCTGCGCTGCAGGGGCTCGCCGCGCATATCCGTGAGCACCACGCCGCCGCGCAGCACATGCCCCGCCCGCTCCACGCGGAAATGCGCCAGCCGCCCGTAGTTGGCCGCCACGCGGTACTGCATCACGGGGCGTCCGCCGCCGGAGGGCACGCGGCCGGTCTCCTCCGCCTCGCCCCGCGCCACCAGGCGTGCCATGATGCGCCCCGCCATCACCGTGCTCACGCCCGCCCGGCGCGCCAGGGCAGGGCGTGTCACCGCCTCCCCGGCCCGCAGCAAGCGGCGTATCCTTTCCTCCGCACCCGGCATACTTTATAAACAGTGTTAATAAAGTTTAGCGGACCAGGGTGTATCTGGCAAGGAAATTTTGCAAGATATTGAATATAAAGGAATAAAACAGCACATTCAGGACAAGAAAGGGTAAAAATCGGCGGGTGTCCGGCTTGAAAAGCTAGACAGGCGGCGCGGAAACTGGTAGGGTGGCAAAAACGACCAAACTTTACCATGAAATACATATTTGTGACAGGCGGCGTCGTATCCTCCCTGGGCAAGGGACTTGCGGCGGCATCCATCGGCACCCTCTTGGAGCACTGCGGTCTGGACGTGACCATGCAGAAGTTCGACCCGTACCTGAACATCGATCCCGGCACGATGAGCCCGTACCAGCACGGCGAGGTGTACGTGCTGAACGACGGCGCGGAGACGGACCTGGACCTGGGCCACTACGAGCGTTTTGTGCACTGCCAGCTCTCCCGCCTGAACAACCTGACCAGCGGCAAGGTGTTCTCCCATGTGCTGGAGAAGGAGCGCCGCGGCGACTACCTGGGCAAGACCGTGCAGTACATCCCGCACGTTACGGATGAAATCAAGCAGCGCCTGTATGATGTGACGGAGGCCAACAAGGAGTGCGACGTCATCATCACGGAAATCGGCGGCACGGTGGGCGATATCGAAGGCTTCCTGTTCCTGGAGGCGCTGCGCCAGTTTGCGCTGGAGGTGGGGCGCCAGAACTGCTGCTTTGTACACGTCACCCTGCTGCCGTACATCCGCGCGGCGGGCGAGACCAAGACCAAGCCCACCCAGCAGAGCGTGGCCAAGCTCCGTGAAATCGGCATCCAGCCGGATATCATCGTCTGCCGCACGGAGATGGACAACCTGACGGAGGAGGAGAAGAGGAAGATCGGCATGTTCTGCAACGTGTCCCCGCGCAACGTGGTGGCCTTCTGCGATGTGAAGCACACCATCTACGAATGCCCCGTGGACCTGGGCCGCGACCGCATCGACCGCATTGTCAACGACGTGCTGGGCATCACCACGCCCAAGCCCAAGATGGACGACTGGCAGAACTTCGTGGGCCGCGTCATCCACCCGTCCCACAGCGTGCGCATAGCCGTGGTGGGCAAGTACATTTCCCTGCAGGACGCCTACAAGTCCATCTACGAGAGCTTCACCCACGCCGGCGCCGCGAACGATTGCCGCGTGGAGATAGTGCGCGTGGATGCGGAGGCGCTGGAGAAGGGCAACTGCAAGGAGTTCCTGGGCGAGGTGGACGGCATCCTGGTTCCGGGCGGCTTCGGCGACCGCGGCATCGAGGGCAAGATCAAGGCGGTGGAATACGCCCGTGAGAACAACATCCCGTTCCTGGGCATCTGCCTGGGCATGCAGGTGGCCGCCATCGAGTTCGCGCGCCACGCCCTGAAGCTCAAGAAGGCCAACTCCACCGAGTTCGACAAGGAGACCCCCGATCCCATCATCTGCCTGCAGGAGGAACAGAAGCACATCAAGGACATGGGCGCCACCATGCGCCTGGGCGCGTACCCCGCGCACATTGTGCAGGGCACGCTCTGCAGCAAGCTCTACGGCGGCCAGGAGACCATCTCCGAACGCCACCGCCACCGCTACGAGTTCAACGCGGACTACCGAGAGCGCTGCGAGAAGGCCGGCCTGGTCATCTCCGCCGTGAACGACGAGCACGGCCTGGTGGAGGTGGTGGAGCTGCCGAGCCATCCGTTCTTCATCGCCTGCCAGTACCACCCGGAGTTCCAGAGCCGCCCGAACACGCCGCACCCGCTGTTCTCCGGCCTGGTGGCCGCCGCGCTGGAGTACCGCCAGGCCTAACGCTGAACCCCGCCCGCCGCCCGCGTTCCCGCCATGCTGGATGTACTGGTCATAGCCGCGTACTTCTGCGCCATCTTCGGCATAGGGCTGTACGTGGGGCGGCGGCAGGACAGCCTGGAGAGCTACGCGCTGGGCAACCGCAGCCTGCCGTGGTGGGCCATTTTGGCCTCCATCATCGCCGCGGAAATCAGCGCCGCCACCTTCCTCGGCACGCCGGGGGAGGGCTTTGCGCTGCGCAACTTCACCTATGTGCAGCTGGGCATCGGCACGCTGCTGGGGCGCATTGTGGTGGGCAAGCTCTTCCTCAAGCCGTACTACCAGTACAAGGTGGTATCCATCTACGAGTACCTGGAGAAGCGGTTCGGCGTGACCACGCGGCGCTGGGCGAGCGTGACCTTCCTCATCAGCCGCGTGCTGGCAAGCGGCACGCGCCTGTTCTTTGCGGGCATCCTGCTGGTGCTGGCGTACATGTTCCTGGTGGGGCGTGAAACCGCCACGCCCACGGAAACCGTGGTCATCTACATCGGCGCGCTCACGCTCATCACCGTGGCCACCGCGGTGTACACCACCCTCGGCGGCCTCAAGGCCGTGGTGTGGACCGATGTGCTCCAGGCCTCCATCCTCTTCATCGCCGTCTTCACCACCATCGGCATCCTGCTGTTCAGCATCAAGGGCGGCGGCAGCTGGGGAGATGCCTGGAACACCATCTGCGCCACCCTCGGCAACACGGACTACAACCCCTGCAAGGTGGAGCACCTGCAGCCCGGCAAGGTCTTCGACTGGGGCGTGACGGGGCAGGGCCTCATTGCCGACGTGAAGAACATCCTCGGCTCGGAGTACACCCTCTGGAGCGCCTTCCTCGGCGCCACCTTCCTCACCATGGCCACACACGGAACCGACCAGGACATGGTGCAGCGCATGCTTGCCGCCAAGGACAGCAAGACCGGCACGCGCGCGGTCATCCTTTCCGGCATTTTGGATATGCCGATTGTGCTGGTGTTCCTCTTCTGCGGCATGCTGCTGTTCGTGTACTTCGCCGTGAACGGAATCGCCCCGCCGGAGAAGCAGATTGAGATTTTCCCCTACTTCATCATCCACTATCTGCCCGCGGGCGTGCGCGGCCTGCTGGTGGCCGCCCTGCTGGCCACCGCCATGGGATCCCTCTCCACCGCCCTCAACGCCCTGGCCACCACCGCCACGCGCGATTGGTACCGCGACGTCTTCCACCCCGATGCCACCGACGCCCAGATGCTGCGCGCCGTGCGCCTGCTGACCGTGGGATTCGCGGTGCTGCTGATAGCCGTGGGCGCGGTGACGGCCTGGTACAGCGTGATGGATCCCACCGTGCGCATCCTGCCGATTGCGCTGGGCATCTTCGGCTACACCTACGGCTCCCTGCTGGGCATCTTCCTGCTCGGCATGCTCACCAAATCCCGCGGCAACGATGTGGGCAACGTGATTGCCATGCTTGCAGGTTTCGCCGCCGTCATTGCCCTGGAGCTCCTCGGCCGCAACGGCATTTTGCCCCCCATCGCCTTCCCCTGGCGCGTCACCATCGGAACCGCCGTCACCTTCCTCGTCGGAGCCGCCTTCCGCAGCAAGTAACGGGGAGTTTGCGTGTTGTCCACCCCGTGCGGGGTACCGTGGTTGGATGCGCACGCCCACACCGGGACCGCCCCGCCATGCGGCGGGGCTACGTGGTGGGATGGCGGGCGTGGTTGCCCCACGGGTTGAAACCCGTGGCTAGGTAACGCCCTGCGGGCGTACGCACCACCGTTCGGTGGTGCTAGGGTTTTTACGATTCTTGACTTGTCGAGAGCTTGACATATAATCGGGTTATTATGGGAGATACCTATTACATTCATTATGGGCATCTCGTTTTTCATGTGGGGAGGGGCATTATCAACACCGCCGACCTACCGGATGTTCATGAACTATTGTTCTCGATTGCCAAGCGTCTCAAAGCGCGAGAGATTGTAGTTGGCGGAACGGAGGACCATGTGCACATGTTGTTTGATCTCCCCCTTACGAAAGCTATCTCCCCCTTTGTTCGCGAGCTGAAAACCACGGCAACGCACACCCTGAAAGGGCGTTTCAACGGATACAGGGGCTTTTCATGGCAAACCGGGTTCGGCTATTTTTCGGTGAGCCGCTCGATGTACCAAATTGTGGCCGACTATATTGCCACCCAACGGCAACACCACACCAAGGAGAGCGCCGGCCAAGAATTTGCCCGCCTGATTGACCTGAACGGCGCTCTGGTTTGCCCGCCGTTTCCCGCGCGAATTGATGCGCCTTAGCACCACCGGAATGGTGGTGCGTACGCCCGCAGGGGCGTTACCGAGCCACGGGTGTCAACCCGTGGGGTAACCACCTATGCATACCCGCCACGGAACACCGCCGAATGGCGGTGTGGTTCCGGTGTGGGCGTGCGCAACCCACTGCGTTCAGGGTTCATTTTTCTTGCCAAGGCGGGGCGGGGTGGGTAGGATGGGTGCATGAGGTATGTGTTGTCAGCCGCGGTGCTATTGCTGGCGGGGTGTTCCGTGCCGCCGGAGGTGGCGGAGGATATCCCGCCGCCTACCACGCAAAACTACTGCGCGACAATCGCCATTTTCTCCGCAAGGGACAAAAAGTAGTCGGTGCTCCAGTGCTGCAGGGATGCGGGCTCGTCGATAAAGTTGACAACGTCCGTTTTGACATCTTGGACGTTGGCGGACGTGATACGCGCGCGCAGACGTTGCATCATGAGTTCGGGTGTCATGGCGTCGCGCTCCTCCTTGCCGCCCTCGCAGGCACGTTCCACAAAATGTGTGAAGTCCATGGGAACGCCCTTGTTCACGTACCACTCGAAATCATACCAGTCGCGCCCCTTGACCCTGTGTTGCCAGGCCCTGTAGATCAGCGCGCTCAGCTTGCCCGCAAAGAGACAGGGCAGGGAGACGCAGCGGGCATGGAACGGTCGGGGCAAATCCAGCTCGTGCCATTCGGTGCCGAAGTTGAGCGGCGGCGTGGTGTCCACCTCAATCTTGATCTTGATGGCGCGCCCGCGTTCCAGTTGCAGGTCGTATTGGGCGGTCTCGCTCTTCAGAAAGGCGGAGCGGATGTCGGATTGGTGTGACTTCAGCTTTTGCGTGATGGTGACACTCTGCCCGAGCAGGGCGAATTCCTCCACGATAGCGGGGAAATAGGCTTCCAGGCTGAAAGCCTCGTCCGCCTCCAGCAGGGAGAAGTCCATGTCTTCCGAGAAGCGCGGCAACCCGTGGAAAATGCGCAGGCACGTGCCGCCGTAGAAGGCGGCTTTCTCAAAGAACCCCGCTCGCGCCAGCCCTGCCAGCGCTATTTGCTGTACGATTTCCCGCAGGGCGTCGATTTCCTTTTGCACGCTCCCTATCTCATACCGGGAGAGCATTTGCTCAATCACGTTGTTCATCGCGTATCATCCTTTCCAAGTGCAATAGGTCCTTGTTCTTCTTGTTGGCTGCCAGCGCGCAGGCGTGGATGAGGTCGGCATCCCAGCCCGCCAGCTCATCCATATCCACCCGTAGGTAATATTCTGCATAGGTGCGCGCCGCACGCGGCGACTGCAACCGCAGCCTCGGTGTGGACAGGATGAGGTCGCACAGTGCCTTTTCGGGGCGCGCCATCACGTATGCATCCGCGCCATTTCCCTGCATTGTTTGTCCCAGCTCGAAATATCCCGGTGCAACCTGCGTGTAGGTGTATCGCCCGGTGGCGTTCCGGAATTCCTTGGAGCGCGCCGTGCAGGCGGAACGCACCACGGCCACCCGTTCCGGGATGATGCCGTGCCATGACAAGGCCGTCTCGTACGATATGTACGACGGCGTGACGATTTGGTTCGCTATCAGCCCCTCCGAGAGCAAAGTTCCCTCCCGGCGGCACACGTACAGCCCGCGCCGCAGTGGTACCACCTCCCCGCGCCGCTTCAGCACAGCCACATGTGCGGGCGGCGCATTATAGCCGCGCATGCAGCTGTACAGCTGCGCGCTAGTCACGGGCCGCGAACCAAGTTCCTGTATCATTGCCTCAGCCATGGTGCATTTAGGAATATCATATTTTGCAGAGTAATGCAAGCCGAAATATGCTAAAACGACATTATGCGTGGATGAAACGGCCCCTCTCCGAGCGTTCTTCTGCTGCCATGCAATGGGGGGCTTCGATTTTTGCGAAAATTTTCCATATTTGAGAACATCAACGTCTTGCAAAGCAGTAAAGAATTCTTTGGGGGACTTGTGGAACACACGCACGTGTCCCAAAGGATTCTTTTAGGCCTTGCAAGGGGCTGATGCTCATAGCGTTGAAAATTTCGCGAAAACGGAAGCCCCCCATTGCATAGCAGAGAAAAAAACGCTTGGATCTGTCTTCGCCACCCCGTCTCGCTAAAGCTACGCCGAGGCTTTCTGGGCTACGCCGAGGCCTACGGGAGGTGTAATCCTTGGCGTGAACGGGCGTGGTTGGTTACGCACGCCCACACCCGGCCCACAC
>R28__coassemble_990_pt1 | contig 9392 bp, 5 predicted proteins | sample R28__metabat2_low_PE_030 | metagenome-assembled genome bin R28 | reverse complement strand
GCCCCAACCCGGCACACGCCATGAGCCTGGAAAGCCCCGTCATCGGCTACACCCTGGGAGACCAGGCGGGAATCGGCCCGGAAATCATCCGCAAGGCCCTGGCGCAGCTCCCCGCGGGCGCGGAGTACCGCCTCATCGGCGCTGAAATCACCGCCACCCCCGGAAAACCCTGCGAGCACACCGCCCGCGCCGCGCTGGAGCACCTGGAGCTGGCCGCGGAAGCCCTCCGCACCGGAACCATCGACGCCGTGGTGACCGCCCCCGTCTGCAAGGAGGGGCTGCACGCCGTGGGGTTTGAATTCCCAGGGCAGACCGAATTCTTTGCCACGCGCCTGGGCGTGGGCGACAACTTTGCCATGTGCCTGACCGGGCGCCACCTCACCGTGGCGCTGGGCACCATCCATGAAGCGCTGGCGAACGTGCCGCATCTGCTTTCCACGGCGGAGCTGGTGCGCATCGGCCGCCTGCTGGCGGATTTCCTGCAGCGCACGGGCCACGCCGCACCGCGCATTGCCGTGGCCGCGCTCAACCCGCACGCCGGCGAGGGCGGTGCCTTCGGGCATGAAGAAATCGACACCATCTCGCCCGCCGTGGAAGAATTGCAGCACGCCCTGCCCCACTGCACCGTCTGCGGCCCCTGCGTGCCGGACTGCGTGTACCGCGACGCCGTGGAAGGAGCGTACGACGCCGTACTCAGCCCCTACCACGACCAGGGGCTCATCCCCCTCAAGCTGGTGGATTTCGACAACGCGGTGAACGTCACCCTCGGCCTGCCGCGCCTGCGCGTGAGCCCCGACCACGGAACCGCCTTCAACATTGCCGGCAAGGGCATCGCAAACCCCTCCAGCACCATCCGAGCCTTTGAGCTCGCACGCAAGAGCGTGCGGTGAAAATTCAAAACCCGCCCGGCGTTGCACCGGGCGGGTTTTTCTTAATCTTACTCCCACTCAGGAATTACCCCAGCAATTCCTCCACCGCCTTCTTCATGGCCACAAGGCCCTGGCGGAGCTGATCCTGGGAGGTTGCGAAATTCATGCGCACATGGGTGGGATCGCCAAAGTTGGCGCCGTCATCCAGATAGACGCCGGCCTTCTCGCGGAAGAACTTGTGGGGGCTCTCCACGCCGAGGGCGGAGCAATCCAGCCACGCGAGGTAGGTTGCCTGGTTGGGCACCACCTTGATTTGGGGAATCTGGTTGGTGATGTAGTTGACCACAAAGTCACGGTTGGCGCGCAGGGTTTCCAGCAGCTCGGCATGCCAGCCCCAGCCCTGGCGGTACGCGGCCTCCGCGGCGGCGTAGGCAAACACGTTCAGCGTGGGCAGGCTACAGCCCTGGGCAATCTCGATGCGCTCCTTGAGCTTGGCGTTCGGCACGCACATGTAGGAGAAGCAGATGCCGGCAATGTTGAAGGTCTTGCTGGGTGCGCTCAGCATCACCAGGCGCTCCTGAATCTCCGGGGAGAGCGTGAGCGCGGAGGTGTGCTTCATGCCGGGATCCAGCACCAGGTCGCAGTGGATTTCATCGGAACACAGAACCAGGTCGTGCTTCACGCAGAAATCGCCCACGCGCTGCAGGTCCTCCGGGCTCCAACAGCGGCCGGACGGGTTGTGCGGGTTGCACAGCAGGAACAGCTTGGTGTCCGGCGTCACCGCCTTCTCCATGGCTTCCCAGTCAAAATAGGCGTAGCCGTCCTTCCACACGTGCGGCACATCAATGAGGCGCGCACCGGCGGCCTCGTGGCAGTGCAGCATGGGCGGGTACACCGGGGAGCAGGTCATGATAGCGCCGTGGCTATCACCGCAGATGGCGCGCGCCACCAGCGTAAAGGCGGGCACGCAGCCCGGCAGCTCATGCAGCCACTCCGGCTTGGCTTCCACCCCGTGGCGCGCCTTCAGGTAGCTGACAATGGTCTCCTTCATGTGGTCCGTCAGGAAGGCGTAGCCGTAGAAATGGTGGTCCACTCGAGCCTTCAAGGCATCGATGACGCAAGGCGGGGACTCAATGTCCATGTCCGCGATTCCGAACGGCAGGGGCCCCTGCAGGTCCCACTTCATGTTGCCGGTGTTCCGGCGTTCCTCGATGCGCGCAAAGGTAATAGGCATGACTCTATCATACCCCGCCTAACAGGAATGTCAAGGGGGAATGCCGACCCCGCCTGCGGCAATTAGGATTAGGAAAAATCAGGCGGCGAGCGAATGCCGCACATGCGCGTGCGCGGAGGCAACCGCAGCGGGACATGGATGCATGCGCGCGCCCCATCGCCTCCTAATCTTAATCCTAATCCAAATCCAAATTTCCTTTTCTTGCCACGCGCGGGCGGCTGTGGTAGAATGGCGGGGGTAACACCGTTTTCACCATGAATACGCAAATGAGCATTGCCATCGGTTCAGACCACAAGGGCGTGGAGCTGAAGGAAGTTGTCGTGAAAACCCTGCGCGGCTGGGGGTATGACGTGGCGGACCTGGGTCCGGGCAGCACGGAATCCTGCAACTACGCGGAATACGCAAACGCGGTGTGCAAGCGCATTGCAGACGGCCGCGCTGACCGCGGCATCCTGATCTGCTACACGGGACTTGGCATGACGATAGCGGCGAACCGCTGGAAAGGCGTACGCGCCACGCTGTGCGCGAAGCCCGAGGTGGCCACGCTCTCCCGCCAGCACAACAACTCCACTGTGCTGTGCCTGGGCGCGTCCGCCGTCACGGCGGACGCGGTGGAAGGCATCCTGAAGGCGTGGCTGGACGCCGAGTTCGAGGGCGGGCGCCATGAGGGCCGCCTGACCGAGGGCTCCGGCTCCCGCCTGAGCGTGACCGACCCGCAGCTGGCGGACATCATCGAGGAGGAGCACCAGCGCCAGCTCAACAACATTGAGCTGATTGCCTCCGAAAACTTCACCTCTCCCGCCGTGATGGAGGCACAGGGCAGCTGCCTGACCAACAAGTACGCGGAGGGCTACCCCGGCAAGCGCTGGTACGGCGGTTGCGAGGTGGTGGACAAAGTGGAACAGCTGGCCATCGACCGCGCCAAGGCCCTTTTCGGCTGCGAGCACGCCAACGTGCAGGCCCACTCCGGCTCCCAGGCCAACATGTCCGTCTACTTCGCCTGCATCGAGCCCGGCGACACCATCCTGACGATGGACCTGGCATGCGGCGGCCACCTTTCCCACGGCTTCTTCGCCAACTTCTCCGGCAAGCTCTACAAGGTGGTGCACTACGGCGTTAACCCGGAGACGGAATGCATTGACTACGATGCGCTGGAGGCCACCGCCAAGGAGGTGAAGCCCAAGCTCATCCTCGCCGGCGCATCCGCGTACTCCCGCACCATCGATTTTGCGCGCATCCGCCAGATATGCGACGAGGTTGGCGCCATCATGTTCGTGGACATGGCGCACATTGCCGGCCTGGTGGCAGGCGGCGAGCACCCCTCCCCCGTTCCCTACGCGGACTTCGTTTCCACCACCACGCACAAGAGCCTGCGCGGCCCGCGCGGCGGTATCGTCATGTGCAAGGAGAAGTGGGCCAAGAAGCTCAACAGCGCCACCTTCCCCGGCCTGCAGGGCGGCCCGCTCATGCACGTCATCGCCGCCAAGGCAGCCTGCCTGGGCGAGGCCCTGAAACCTGAGTTCAAGCAGTACGCGCACCAGGTGGTGCTCAACTCCAAGGCCATGGCCGCCAAGATGGCCGAGCTCGGCTACCGCATTGTGGCCGGCGGCACGGACAACCACTGCTTCCTTGTGGACCTGAGCGTGAAGGGTCTCAATGGCGCAGACGCCCAGGTGGCTCTGGACAAGGTGGGCATCACCGTCAACAAGAACGCCATCCCGTACGACAAGGGAACCACCAACAAGCCCAGCGGCATCCGCATCGGCACCCCCGCCGTCACCACCCGCGGCATGAAGGAGGACGACGTGCGCGCCGTGGCGGAATACATCGGCCGCTGCCTGGATATCCTGGCTGCGGGCGGCGACGAAGCCGCCTACGCCGCCCTCCGCACGGAGGTTTCCGCCTTCAACAAGCAGTTCCCCACCCCGTAAGCAAACCTCAACCCCATACCGGAATATGAGAACATCTGCTTCCGTCATCGCCTGCGCCTTCGCGCTCTCGTCCCTTGCCCTGGCAGACGAGGCCAAGCCCCAGGCCCCGCAGCAGCCCACCGTCGCCCAGCTCCAGGCCGCCCAGGGCGACCCCGTGGACCCCGTGGAGCATGACAAGAAAATGCAGTGGTGGCGCGATGCCCACTTCGGCATGTTCATCCACTACGGCCTGTACTCCGGCCTGGAATGCACCTGGCAGGGGCAGGACGGCCGCGGCGAGTGGACCCAGAGAAACATCGACATCGACACGGACACGTACGCCAAGGCGGCGCTGCCGCTGTTCCGCCCGGCCCCCGGCTGCGCGGAGGAATGGGTGAAGCTGGCACAGGAGGCCGGCTGCAAGTACATGGTGCTCACCAGCAAGCACCATGAGGGCTTCTGCCTGTTCGACGCCAAGAACAGCGACTACACGGCCGGCAAGCTGCTGGGGCGCGATATCGTGAAGGAGTTCACGGATGCCTGCCACGCCGCCGGCATGCGCGTGGGCTACTACCACAGCGTCATCGACTGGCACCACCCCGCCTACGACAACACCATCCGCCCCGCCCACGCGTACCCCTCCACCCAGGCCAAGATGCTCAAGGAAAAGGGAATCCCGCGCGACCAGAAAGCCTACATCAAGTACCTGCACGAGCAGGCCGAGCAGCTGGTCACCGCCTACGGCAAGGTGGATATCCTGTGGTGGGATTTCTCCACCGACACCATGTCCGGCGACCGCGCGTGGGAGGCCACCAAGCTCATGGCCATGTGCCGCGAGAAGCAGCCCGGCATCATCATGAACAACCGCCTCTGGGACTACCAGGGCTGCCCGACGCTCACCACCAAGGCAGACTTCACCACGCCGGAGCAGTTCGTGCCCGCGCGCGACAAGATACCCGCGTACGACTGGGAGTCCTGCATGACGGTGGGCAACCACTGGGGCTACAGCGTGTATGAGCAGTACAAGAGCCCGGTGGTGGTCATCAACGCGCTCGAATCCTGCGTGGCACGCGGCGGCAACCTCCTGCTCAACATCGGCCCCAAGCCGGACGGCTCCGTGCCGGAGCAGGTGCGCCACGTCTTCCAGCGCATCGGCGCGTGGATGAAGGTCAACGGCGAAGCTATCTATGAGAGCCGCGCCGTGCTGGATCCCGCCCTGCCGGAATCCCTCCGCATCGTCAAGATTCCCAACGGCAACAAGTACATCTTCCTGCCCATTCACAAGGAACTGGTGGACTACACGCTCGAAATCCCCCAGTCCCTCGGCCAAAAGCCCGCCATCCTCGGCCAGCCGGATTTGACCGTGGATTGCAAGGAGGAGAACGGCAAGATGATTATCACCATCCCCGCCACCGCTTGGGTCCAGGCCGTGGAGGGCCTGCCTGTGCTGCGCCTGCTGCCCAGAAAGGATTGAGCCGCGTTAATTAAGATTAAGAATTTCCAAGCCCGTCCGGCAGAGCGCCGGGCGGGCTTGAATTGTCAATACTCTTGGAAGCGGGCTTTACAGGTCATCCACCAGGGCGCTGCTCTTGGCGTAGGCTGTGGAGCGCGCCTCAAAGAAATCGGTCTTGATGAGGTTGGCGTTGCTGAACTGGCTCACCCAGCGCAGGTGGGGCGGTTCCTCCTCATGGCCGGGGTAGATGGGGTCAAAGCCCAGGTCGGTGCAGCGCTTGTTGCCCAGATACTGGATGTAGTCCGTGACCATTTCCTTGGAGAGGCCGGGAATGTCGTCTCCAATGACGAAGTGTCCCCAGGCTATTTCCTGCTCGCAGCCCTCGCGAATCATCTGGCGATAGGATTCGTTGAGCTCCGGGGTAAAGAGCTCCGGGTTTTCCTTCTGGAGCTCGCGGATAATGCTGCGGAAGAGCCAGAGGTGGGTGTTTTCATCGCGGTTGATGTAGCGGATTTCCTGGGCGGAGCCGGTCATCTTGTTGTTGCGGCCCAGGCTGTAGAAGAACATGAACCCGCTGTAGAAGTACACGCCTTCCAGAATGTAGTTGGCCACCAGCGTGCAGGTGAAATTCTGCGGGGTGCGCTCCTTCTGGAACTCGTTGTACAGGTTGCCGATGAATTCGTTGCGCCGCAGCAGGTGCTCGTCCGTCTTCCACTGGTAGAGCACCTCCATGCGCTTCTGCGGCTCGCAGATGGTATCCAGCATGTAGCTGTAGCTCTGGCTGTGCACCGCCTCCTGGAAGGTTTGGATGGCCAGGCAGAGGTTGAGCTCGTTGGCCGTCACATACTCGCCGATGAGGGGGAGGTTGGCCGTCTGGATGCTGTCCAGGAAGACGAGGAAGGAGAGAATCTTGTCGTACGCGCGGCGCTCATGGGAAGAGAGCAGCGGGTAGTCCTTCACGTCCTGGGCGAGGTTGATTTCCTCCGGGATCCAGAAGTTGTTCATGGCCTGGCGGTACCACCCGCTGACCCAAGCGTATTTCATGTTGTTGAAATCGTTCAGGTTGGTGGTATTGCCGTTGATGATGCAGCGGGCGGCGGTATCGGTATCGCCAGCGGGATTGAACAGTGGTTTCTTATTCAGCTTGCACATGATTCGCATTCTTCTATTTCTAAGCTTTTGGAACGGATGTAGTAGATGGTTTTCACGCCCTTCTCCCAAGCCAGGAGGTAGAGGTTGAGGATTTGGCGCAGGGTGTATTCATTGGTGATGTAGAGGTTCATGCTCTGGGCCTGGTCCACATGGCGCTGGCGCACGCCTGCGGCGCGCACGCTCCAGCTCTGGTCAATGTGGTGGGCGTTCTTGTAGAGCCAGAAGGAGCGCAGGTTGAGCTCCGGCGCCACGCGGGGCATCAGGCCGTACTTTTTCTCCTCCAGGAAGAATTTCTTCATCACGGGGTCCAGGCCGGCGGTGGTACCGGCAATAATGCTGGTGCTGCTGGTGGGGGCAATGGCAATGAGGTAGGCGTTTCTCATGCCGTGAGCGGCCACGCGCTGCTGCAGCTCCTGCCATTCCGGGGAGGTGTAGCCGCGGCTGGTGAAGTATTCCCCCGTCTGCCAGTCGCTGCCTTGGAAATACTCGTAGGCGCCCTTTTCCTGCGCGGTATCGCAGCTGGCGGCAATGGCGGCGCGGTTGATGGTCTCAAACACCTTGTCCACAAACTCCAGGTGGGCCTCGCTCTCCCAGGGCAGGTTGTTCTTGGCCAGCATGTGGTGGTAGCCGCTCACGCCCAGCCCCAGCGGGCGGTAGCGATGGTTGGTAACCTGCGCGTAGGGCACGGGGAAGAAGTTGAGGTCGATGACGTTGTCGAGCGCGCGGACGGCGCTGGCGGTAATCTCTGAAAGCTCCTGAGGGTTGTTGACATCAATGCGGCCGAGGGAGAGGCTGGCGAGGTTGCAGACCACAAAGTTGCCGGGGCGGGTGGTGGTGACCACCACGGTTTCTCCATTGACGGATTTCACCTCCTGGCTCACAGATTCAATGGCGCTCATGTTCTGGGCAATCTCCGTGCAAAGGTTGCTGCAGTAGATGATGCCGCGGTGCTTGTTGGGGTTGGCACGGTTCACGGCATCACGGTTGAAGGTGAAGGGCGTGCCGGTTTCCACGGCGCTCTTGAGCACCAGGCGCACCACGTCCTTCACGCAAATCACGCGCTTGCTGATGCGCGGGTCCGCCACGCAGCTCAGGTAGCGCTTGGTCCACTCGTCCCCGTAGTAATCCTCCAGGCAGTATCCTTTCACCTCCTGGATTTCATGCGGGCACATCAGGTGCCACTCGCCGTTGATGTTGTCGCGCGCCTGCTCCCAGAAATAATCCGGGTAGCACACGGCGGGGAACACATCGTGCGCCTTCAGGCGGTCGTCCCCGTTGTTGGTTCGCAGGGCCAGGAACTCCGGGAGGTCGCGGTGCCACACGTCCAGGTACACGGCCACGGCACCCTGGCGCACGCCCAGCTGGTCCACGGCCACGGCGGTGTCGTTGGCCAGGCGCACCCAGCGGATGACGCCGCCCGCGGCGCCCTGGAAGCCGCGGATGCTGCTGCCGCGGGCGCGCACCTTGCCGAAATACAGACCCATGCCGCCGCCGAACTTGCTCACCATGGCAAAGTTGTCGATACTGCGGTAGATGCCCTCCAGGTCGTCCGGGACGGTGTCGATAAAGCAGGAGGAAAGCTGGTGGAAGGGGCGGCGGGCGTTGGCCAGCGTGGGGGTGGCCATGGTCACCTTCAGGGTGCTGAGCATATCATAGAAGCGGCGCACCCAGGTGGCGCGCTGCGTCTTTTCCTGCATGGCCAGGTGCAGCGCTATACCCAGGAACATTTCCTGCGGGCTCTCCAGCACCACCCCACCGTACGTGCGAATGAGGTAGCGGCCGGCCAGAAGCTCAATGCCCGACACGTTGAAGAGATTGTCGCGCTCCGGCTGCATGATCCCCGCCAGCTCCAGCAGTTCCTCCCGCGTGTAGGCATCCAGGATATAGGCGCCGTACAGCCCCTGTTCCACCAGGTAGGCCACCTTGTCGTAAAATGTTTCCAGCCCGTTCTGCTCCTGGAATTCACGGCGCAGGCCCTCCAGGCGCATCAGCTCAAAGCGCGCGGCTATCATCTCCCACTGCGGGGCATCCTGCGTGGTCAGCTCCGCCGCCGCCTTTTTCAGCAGCGTCAGCGACTCCACCCTCTCCATGCCGGGCTTGAAGAACGTGGCGAACTTGCGGGCCAGATGCGTGAGCGCGTAGCTGTCGTCGTCAAACTCCTTCTGGATGTCCTTCAAGCAGGTGTCCAGCTGCGCGTCTGCGCCGAAATACTGCATGAGCTGCTCCCGCGCCGCCCGCGCCCGCGTGCGCCCGCTGCGGTACAGGATGAAGCTCTTCATCGCATCATAGTGCCCGCGTTCCATCAGCGCTATTTCCACGCAATCCTGGATGGTTTCAACCGGCAGGTCTCCCGTGCTCTCGCTCAGCTCGAACAGGCGCGCCTCGATGGCGTCCGTCAGCTCGTCCGCCTCCAAAGGCAGTATGCCCGTGCCTATGCCGGAAAATGCCAGGTTGATGACGCGGGTGAGTTTCGCCCGGTCGTATGCCGCGTGTTGTCCGTTGCGCTTGATGATGTTCATGCTCCTGATTGCTTGCTCTTAATCCACCATATCTTGTATGGGGGCGCAAAATCTAACACAAGATTTAGAATATGTCAAAAGAAATCGCACGGCAAATTTCACTCCCCTCCTAAACCCTTGGGGCTCAAAGAAATTGGTAGATGGGAATCCCCCTTTATCCCAATCGAATAGCCTTACCGGGTTCGGGGATGATGACCTCTGCGTTGGGGAGGGCGGCTTGGATGCGCTCCTGCATCCAGGCGAGGGCGGGAGGGT
>R28__coassemble_954_pt1 | contig 9614 bp, 3 predicted proteins | sample R28__metabat2_low_PE_030 | metagenome-assembled genome bin R28 | reverse complement strand
CCCCCTGCTGGACGCAAAAATAGCTTTTTTCTGTCAGACAAAGGGCGTCAGCGTACTTTACCGCTTCTAACACATTATGGCACGCATCTGGAAGATGGGCGGCAAGCCCTGGGAACTCCCGCAGAGCGGTGCCCTTATGGGCATCCTCAACGTCACCCCGGATTCATTCTCCGACGGCGGCGCCCACGCCGCCCCCGCCGCCGCCTTGGCTCACGCCCTCGCGCTGGCGGAGCAGGGGGCGGATATCATCGACGTGGGCGGAGAGTCCACCCGCCCCGGCGCGCAGGAGGTCCCGCCCGCAGAGGAAGCCGCGCGCGTGCTGCCCGTGCTGCGCGCCATCCGCCGAGAGCTGCCCCGCATCCGCCTGTCCATTGACACCCGCCACGCAGAGGTGGCCCGCGCCGCGCTGGATGCCGGCGCGGACATCGTGAACGACATCACGGGCCTGCGCGCCCACGGCATGTTGGAATTGTGCGCGCAGAACGATTGCGGCATCGTCCTCATGCACATGCAGGGCAACCCCGCCACCATGCAGGACAACCCGCAGTACGCCGACGTGGTGGCGCAGGTGCGCGCCTTCTTTGAAGAGCGCGTGCAAGCCGCGGAACAGGCCGGAATCGACCCGCAGCGCATCTGCCTGGACCCCGGTTTCGGTTTGAGCTTCGGTAAGACAGCCGCCCACAACATGGCGCTGCTGGAGCATCTGGAGGAGCTGCGCGTCCGCAACCTGCCGCTCATGAGCGCCCTCTCCCGCAAGCGCTTTTTGAAAGACTATTTTGGCGATTCCTCAGACCCCCAATCCACGGTTTCCGCAAGCCTGCTGGCCGCCGCCCACGGCGCGGACCTCCACCGCGTGCATGATGTTCAGGCACTCTGTCAGGCAATGCATCGCGCGTGACCCATTCCGCGTGTGCCCGCTTTCTTCAAGCTCGTTCTCTCTGCAACGTCATGTGTGTACACACAAGGTCAGAAGTCTCTGAGCAGCAAAGCAGTGCGGTGCTAGAAGCGGAATGTGTGTACACACAAGGCCCGTCGGCCCACAAATTCCAAATCTTAAATCCCTAATCCAAAATCCCAAATCCTGTGTCTAATTGAACCGAGAATTTGGGATTTAAGATTGGGGATTTGGGATGTATTAAATCTGGGAGGTGCGGGGTCAATCCAGCATCTTGAAGGTGGCGGGAACCTCGCCAATGGAGGTGTTGTTCACCTTGAGGGAGCAGGATGCCTTGGTGGCGCTGCTGAAGGTGAAAACCGCGCTCAGGGTTTCCGTCTCGTCCGTCAGGCCCTCCCATTCCTCGCCGTAGGTGATGCTGAACACGGCGTTGGCGCTCCTGCCGCCCTTGAGGGGATTGTAGGTGTAGGTGAGGGTGCCCGCCACGGGGCTGGAGTTGTTGGTGCGTGTCACGGTGCAGTTGCCGCTCATGTCGAACGTGAAACTGTAGCTCGTCTCCGCGCCCTGCAGCTCCAGGGTGCGCCCTTTGAGCAGCTGGTTCGGATCGTCGGATTCCGTCTTGGGGTCCTCGGAGCCGGGGTGGCGGTTCCAGGTGGGGTCGGTGGAGCCGCCGCCACCGCCTCCTCCGCCACCGCCTCCGCAGGCGCAGAGGGTGGTGGCGATGGTGATTCCTGCCAGCAGTTTGATGATGTGGGATGTCTTCATTTCAGTAAATCCTTTCTGGGGTTGGAATTGGTTAGAATCGGAAGGTGGCGCCCACGCTGGCGTTGTGGCTGTTGTTGTGCTTCACGCCCTCGAAGGAGTACGTGGCGTTCACGCTCCAGTGGTCGGTGATGGCGTAGGCCCCGCCCACGGTGATGCTGGCGCCGATGCGGCCGGGGTTCGCCCCGCGGCGCCGCATATCCAGATCGGCCGTCGGGTTGTGCCGCACCATGTCGCCCGTCAGCGCCGCTTCCGCAAACAGCGTGCCGTGGCCGATGGCGTGCGTGACTCCCGCGCCCGCTTCCGCGCGCAGGTTCTGTATGGAGCCCGTGCGCGCATCGGCGATATGCCCGCTGTTCGTGGCTGTGTACTCCAGCCCGCCGAAGTAGTTCAGCGCGGTGTTTTCGCTGATATACATCACATCATTGGCGTGTACGGTCAGCGTGCCGCTGTTCTGCGTCCAGCGCTCGCGGGAGTATCCCAGCGTGCCGCGGGATTCCGTCTTGCCGTATCCGGCGGCGGCCTCCAGCCACAGGCTGTTGGCTCCGCGGGAGAACACCCTTGCGCGGCCGAAGACGCCCGCGTGCTGGGTGTCCTGCTTCACCCGGCTCATGCCGAAGGTGCTCACGCTGTTCCAGGTGTGGCCGATTGCCACGCCAGCGGCTCCATGCTCCCCGGCGTTGAACTCCACGCCCAGCGCGGTGCCGTACAGGGTGTTGTCAGCCCCCGCGTGGCCGTGCGCGGAACTCTGGCGCGTGTGCGAGCCGATGGCATCCGCCCACACCGCCGTGCGTCCCGTGCCAATCGCGCGCAGGCTCTGGTGGCGGCCGTTGAGCGTGCCCATGAAGGCGTGCTGCGCGTTCACAATGCCCCAGTCCGCTTGCACCAAGGCGTCCGCCACGCCTGCCGCCAGCGTTTCCGTGACGGGGGCTTCAAACTCCCCGCCCAGCATGGCGGGGTCGCCCGCCTGTGCTGTCATCCGCTTCAGCGCTACGCTCTTCGCAGCGGTTTGCCTCAAGGTGATGGCCGTTCCCGTGTTCTGGATGTCGTAGGTGCCGGTCGCCAGGTCAAAGAGCGCGTTGAGCGACTTGCCGGAGCTGTTGGTGATGCTGCCCGTGGCGGTGACGAGGGTGTAGAGCGTGCCCTGCGAGATGCTGCCGGTGTAACCCAGGCTGCCGCCTGCAATCGTCAGGTCGCCGTGCACCTGGAACGCATTTGCCGCGTTTGTGGCTAGCCCCATGGTGAGCGTGGAGCCGCTCGCCGTCTTGAGGTTGCCGTAGAAGTCGGCTCCCGCGCTCGCGTTCAAGGCGTGCCCGCCGAGCGTGTAGGAGGCATCCGGACGCAGGCGCATGATGGCACCGTTCTGCAGCGAGATGTCGCCGGCCACCGTGATGGCGGTGAACAGGGAGGCACCGTTGTTCACGGTAATGTTGGCCTCCATGCTGCTCTTCTCCAGCAGGGCGAGCGCGCCTTGCTGCACGGTCACGCCGCCGGTGAACTTGTTCTTCCCGCCCAGCTCCACGCGTTTGGCACCGGTCTTGGTGAGCGTGGTGCCGGTAATGCCGGTGCCGATGTAGCCCTGCTGCACGGTGGATGCCCCGGAGGCGTTGATGCTGCCGCCGGTGATGTTGCCCCTGGTGAGCGTGAGCCCGGTGGTCTTGAGATTGCCCGTGAGCGTCAGCTCCTCGGCATACAGCAGCTCGCCGTTCTTGCCATCCGCGCCGCCCTCCGTCGCCAGCGTGAGCGCCTTCACCGAGCCGCCGTTCGCCGTGAGCGCGGCGGTGCCGGTCACGTTCACACCCTTGGACGAGATGTCCTTGCCGTTGAGGTTGAGCGTGCCTTCCTTCAGGGTGATGGAGCCGCTGCCCGCCGTGCTGTTCTGTGCGATGGTGAGCGTGCCCTCGCCGTTCTTGGTGATGATGGAGCAGGTGTCTGCCAGAGAGGCGCTGCTGGTCTGGCCTTTCTTGATGTCCAGCGTGCCGCCCGCAAGCGTCAGCTTGTCCGTGGCTGCATCCATCACCAGCGTGCCGCCCTGCATGTCGATGCTCTTCAGCTTGCCGTCGGCGGCCTTGGTGATGGCGCTCACGCTCGCGCTGTCCGTTCCCGTCAGCAGGTAGCTGGTGTGGTCCACCACGCCGTTGCCGGTGGTGGCCTTGCCGTTCGTTCCCAGCGTGAGCACCTCGCCGCTCCTCAGCCCGCTGTGGGTGATGGTGGTGCCGCCGTTCTTGGTGGTGCCGCCGTTCACGATGGTGACGCTGCGCCCGGTGGTCATGGTGAATCCGCTGTTGCCGGTCTTGCCGTTCACGTCCACATGGGTGGTCTCACCGTCGGTGAGGGTGAGGGCGGAGGCATCGTACGTTCCCTTCAGCGTGACCGTGCCGCTGTTTTCAATGGCCTGCTTGAGCGTGTACGTGTAGCCGTTCTCCACGCTCACCACGCTGCCGGAGCAGGAGGTGGTCAGCTTGTTTGCCACCCCGTTGGCGGCAATTTCCAGCGTGCTGCAGGAGAGAAGCACCCTCCCGCTGCCCAGGGCGTTCGCGTTGGTCACGCGCAGCACGCCCTCATCGTACACTCCCGTGCCGCCGGTGTAGGTGTTGCTGCCGCTGAGCGTCACCCTGGAACCCTTGTTTACCACCAGTTCTCTGGAACCGCTAATGGTGGCGGCAATCGTTCCTGCACTGGCGGTAACCTTTGCCCCGGAGATGCTGCCGCCCACGTTCACGGCCTTGGTGATTTCAATATTGCCGCCCGTGGCGTTGATCAGGTTGGTAGCGGCGTCAACCGTCAGCGTGCCGCCCTGAACATCGATGGATGTGAGCTGGCCTCCCGCCTTCTGGTTGATGGCGCTCACGCTCGCCCTGTCCGTTCCCGTCAGCAGGTAGCTGGTGTAGTCCACCACGCCGCCTGCCGTGGCCTTGCCGTCCGTTCCCAGCGTGAGCGTGCCGCTCTTCAGGCCGCTGTGGGTGATGTTGGTGCCGCCGTCGACGGTCTTGCCGCCATTCACCAGGGTGACGCTGTACCCGCCGCTCTGCTCAAACCCGCTGTTGCCGGTCTTGCCGTTGATGTCCACGTGCGTGGTATCGCCGTGCTTGAGCTCCAGCGCGGAGGCATCGAATGCGCCCTTGAGGGTGAGCGTGCCCGTGTTGGCAAGGGCGTTCTGCAGCGTGAGCTTGTAGTCGCTTGTGATGGTGATGCCGCTGGTGCTGCCGCTTGTAATGGTGTTGGAGAACCCGTTGGCGGCTATCTCCAGCGTGCCGTTCGTGAGCGAGACCTTGCCCGTGCCGAGGGCGTCCTTGTTGCCGATGCACAGCGTGCCGTCAATCACCTTGGTCTCCCCGGTGTGGGAGTTGGCGCGGTTGATGGTCACGGCACCCTTGGCGGTCACGGTGGAGCTGCCGCTCAGCGCCGTGTTCAGCGTGCCTGCCTTGGCGGTTACGGCGGTGTTCTGGGCGGTGCCGCCCACCGTTACGTTTTGCGTGATGCTCAGCGTGCCGCCGGTGGCGTTGATCAGGTTGGTGGCGGCGTCAACCGTCAGCGTGCCGCCCTCCACCTGAATGCTCTTCAGCTGGGCGCCCGCCTTCTGGTTGATGGCACTCACGCTCGCGCTGTCCGTTCCCGTCAGCAGGTAGGTGCTGTAGTCCACCGCATCGTCTCCGGTGGAAGCCTTGCCGTCCGTTCTCAGCGTCAGCACCTCGCCGCCCTTCAGGCTGCTGTGGGTGATGGTGGCCCCGGCGTTCACCGTGGTGCCTCCGCTCACCACCGTCACGTTGCGGCCCCTGGTCAGGGTGAAGCCGCTGTCTCCGGTCAAGCCGTCGGTGTTGATGTGGGTGACGCCGCCTTCCGAGAGCGCCAGCGCGGAGGCATCGAATATACCCTTCAGGGCGAGCGTGCCCCTGTTGGTGATGGCCTTCTGCAGCGTGAGCATCTTGCCGCTCGCCACGTTGATGGCGCTCTGCCCGGTAGCGGTGATGGCGGAGCCGAAGGCGGGCAGGGTGGCCGTGTCGCCCGTCAGGTTCACGGTCGCGCCGTTGAGCTTCACCGCGTACTTGCCGTCCGTCCCGGTCAGGTCGATGTCATAGGTCGCGTCTTCCAGCGCCAGTGTGCCGCCGGTGCCGCTTGCCGCCCCGTGCAGCCCGCTCAGGCTGCCGCCGCCCTGCAGCCGCAGCGTGCCGCCGTTGAGCGTGGTTCCTTGTGTCGCCTCAATGGCAGACGTGAACGCCAGCTCGCCCTCATCCACGCGCAGCGTGCCCTCGAACTCCGTCAGGTCTCCGCTGAACGTCTGCGTGCCGCTGCCCTTCTTCACGAGGCTCAGCCAGAAGAACACCTGGCCGTGGAACTCGTAGTCCTCTGCCGCATTGATGGTCAGCGTGTGCTTGTCGGGCGTAATGTGCATGCCGAAGTTGTCGATCGGGTCCTTCTTGGCTGCCGCTGCGCTGTAGGTGCCGCTGTACAGGTAGGTCGTCTTGGACGATTCCGTGTCGTCGATACCCCCAATGGTAATGTCGCCGCCCACGCCGAACCCGGCCATGCCGTACGGCGACCGCGGGTATTTCAGCGCTTCGCTGTCGCTTATCATGCCGTGCGCCTCCATGCGCACCGCGCCCTTGATGGTGCCGGATTTCAGCTCCACCACCTGACCGTGGTCATAGTCCGGGTAGTACTGCTCCTTGTAGTAGTGCGGGGTGAAGATGACAAGGTCTCCATCGTATCCACCGGCGTCTGTCTTCTCAATGGTGGTGTTGGTCACATAGACGTCCGACGATGTGCCCAATTCAAGCGTGCCGCTGCCTGAGAGGGTGTAGACGATGATGTTGTGGAAGTGCCTGGGTTCCGGTTCATTCTCTTCAATATCCTGGACGGAGTTGGTCAGCGAGCCGCCGCCGTCCACCTCCAGGGCCTCGATGATGTGCTTGCTGTCCACCTCGCGCTCCAGGTGCGCCAGCGTGTATTGACCGCCGTCGCGCAGCTTCAGGTTGTGGAACGTCAACGGCTCGCCGCCCTTGACCGCCCTGTAGTAGGTCGTCAAGTGCCCGGATACCGTCACGTTGTCCTGCAGCCCGGTGTGCAGAGGGGTCTCCGCGGAGCCGGCGGTGACGTAGCCCTCCACGTTCACCGAGATGTCCGGGCTGACGTTGATCTGGCCGTCGGGTGCCAGCTGATAGGTGGCGTTGGGCTCAATGGTGAGCGTGCCGGTTCCGTCCACCACGCCGGTGAAGGTTCCGTTGCCGCGCAGGCTGAGCTCGCCGCTCTTGTTGATGGTGTAGTTGCGGGAGGCGGTGAGGACGCGCAGCGTGGTGCGCTGGGATTCATCGTTCGCGCCGATGATGAGCGTGCCGTGGAATCCCGTCGGGTCCTCCTGCGAGTAGTAGGTGACGCCCTGCGTTGTGGAGGAGTTGCTGAAGCGCAGCTCCGTCGTTTCATCGCCCGTGAAGATGCCGTACACCTCCGTGTCCATCGAGGTGTGGATGTTCAGGTGCGCCCCGTTGAGCAGATGCACCTCGCCGTTCAGGGCCCCCGTGTGCAGCACCGTGTGCTTGGCGCCGTCCAGCGTCAGCTTCGCTCCCTCCGCCATTTCCAGTCCGTTGATTATCTCGTCTGCCGGCAGGTCCAGCGTGAGCCGGGAGTTGCTTCCCATGTTGATGTCGGCATTCGGGATGCCCAGGGTTGATGTGACCGCCACGCCGCTGCCCAGCGTAACGGCGTGGCAGGCGCTGATAGCGCCGCCTTTGCCCATCTCCAGGGTGTATGTCCCCTGGGTGAAGGTCATACTGTACGGGGATACGGTTCCTACCACGGTGATGGTGGCACTTCCGTTGTGGTTGAAGAAAACATCCTTCTTATCGCTGGGTGTGCCGCTCTTGCCGTCCCACAGGGAGGAAGCCCAGGTGCCGCTGCCGCCGGTCCATGTCAGCACCTCCGGCTGTTTGTAGGTGAGTTTGAGCTGTTTGCCGCTGAGCGTAATGTCGCCGCAGTTGGTGGTGATGTCGGTCCAGTTCGTCACGCTGCCGCTCACGTTCATCAAAATGTAGCTCCGCCCGTTTTCCAGCGTGCCGTCCACCGCCAGCTCGCATGCTCCCAGCACATTCAGGTTGCCCGTGAGCGTCAGCAGCTGCGTGGTCTTGTTGGCGGAACCCAGGGTGAAGTGCAGGATGGAGTCCGCCTCCAGCGTCAGCGTGGTGGTGAGCGCCGCGCTGCCCGTCACCGCCAGCGTGCCGGTGGACTCCACCAGGAGCCCCTCGCTGAACGTGGCCGTGCTGCCGTCCGCCAGCTCCAGGATGCCAAAGTCGTCCACATCGCCTGTTTGCGCGGTGAGCGTGGCCTTGTTCCCCAGGGAGAGCGCGCCCATGGCCACATTCACCGTTCCCGCGTGGATGCCCACCTGGGAGAACGATGCGCGCGCGCTGCCAATCTTGGTGATGGCATCCGCCTTCAGCGTGGCTCCGGTGGTTCCGGTGAAGGTGTAGGCACCCCGGGTGTTGTTCAAGAGCAGGGAGGGCGTGGCCAGTGCGCCCTTCAGGTTCACGTTCTTCTGCGTCGCCTCATCGTTGAACTCCACGGCGCGGCCCTCATGGTAGTAGCTGGCGTAGTAGTCGTCCAGGGCAAACACCTGCCAGGCGGCGTTCTTCCCCGGCAGCTCCACCGTCGTGGCGGCCGCGGCATCCGTGCTGCTCCAGGTGTTGCTCTTGCCCGTCCACGTCAGCGCCTCGCTCGTGTACTCGTCGTACATCTTCTGCAGGACCACCGGCGTGTTGATGTAGGTGATATCGCAGATGTTCCATGCACTGTTGAAAAGAGTCCAATCCTTCGTGTGCGCCGCGTCCTCGTACAGGTGAAGGTCGCCCCGGGCGTTGATTCCCACATACACCTGCGTCACGGAGTAATTCCTGTCGTCCGAATTCGCCAGGTACAGGGATTCCAGCTGCCCGTCATTCCGAACGGTGAAGCCGTAGCACGACATCGCGTGCCCTTGGTTTATATCGTTCAGTATGCCTATGTAGGCAATCTGCCCGTATACCTTTTGGTTGCCGTCGCGGTCCAACCCGAACGCCTCGAACAAGAAGTCCGTGGCCGATATCAGCGATGTCTTGTCGCCGTCCAGGTAGTACACCTCGCGGGATGCCGCCTTCCCCGTGAAATAGTTGGAGAAGTAGGCCGCCTTATCCGCTCCATCCACCAGCTGAGAATAGCCTGACTTGTCTTCCCTGGTGTTTTCGCCAGATGCCAGGAACCACTCCACCGCCATTTCCGCGTCGCCGCCGGCAGCGTAGCCGCTTCGGTCCTCCTGGGTCCAGTTGTCGTAGAACAGCATGTGGAGGTCCAGGCTCTGCGTGCCTCCCAGCTGCAGCAGGTTCGCAGAGTCGTACGTGTAGCCGTAGGGCAGGGGCGCATCCCCCTTGTAGAACACGCCGTAATAGCTCTCCCAGTACTGGAGCAGGTTCGCACCCACGCAGTACCAGCAGGAGTTGCCGTCGTTCACCAGCTTGTCGAACGCGCTCGGCACAAAATACGTCCCCTGCACCCGGCGCGCCAAATCTCCCAGGAAACTGAAATTCCCGCCGTTCTTTTGGTACAGCTCCTGCGCCCCGCGGTACGGTTGCTCCCCCGTTTGTTTCCAGTACAAACCCTTGCCCGTATCATAGAACCGCGTGGATTCCGTTATCTTTCCCAAATTCACGCCGTCCGCCGAATACGTCTCGGACGCCGTCGCCGCCGTGACCCCCGCTACGGAGAATAGAAGCGACAATAACAAGCTAACGTAAGGTGATGTCGGTTTCATACATGAAAAATATTATCCCCATTATCTCCCCCCCTGCCTGTTCCGTCAAGGAAAAACGCAGCAAAAGTGCCTCAAAAGGCGCATCTGGAGAAACTCCAGATGCGCCTTGATAACCTTTGCGGCGTAGCCGCCTAACTTACAAAATCGTCAATTGTAAATTGTAGATTGTAAATTACTTGC
>R28__coassemble_942_pt1 | contig 9707 bp, 9 predicted proteins | sample R28__metabat2_low_PE_030 | metagenome-assembled genome bin R28 | reverse complement strand
CAACCAAGCCCCCCAGTCCCCGGTTTAATGCCCCCCCGCGCAGTGGGCCCCGGCGCAACCCGGCGGCGGTTGGCCGGGGGGCGGGGGGGGCGGAGCCGAGGTAGCCGTAGACCAGGCAGGAGCCGTGGCGGGCGTAGAGGAGACGGCTTTCCGCGGCTTGGGGGCCCATGCCCATGACGGCGACGGGGCCTGTGGCGCGGGACAGGAGGTCCAGTCCCACCTGCATGTCTTGCTCGGAATTGAGGCGGAAGGCGAATTTGGCGATATCGGCGCCTAGCTCGCGTGCGCGGCGCTCCTTGGCGAGCAAATCATCCAGCGCGGGCGTGCCGTTGAAATCATGGTAGGAAGCCACCAGCTGCACGCCGGCGGCATGCACCAGCTGCGCCATGGCGGGAGCCTTTTCCAAATTGACCAGCTCCCAATCCAGCCACGTGGCCATGGGCAGGAGCTTGAGCGCCCACGCGCTGCGCAGGACGTACGGCATCTCGCGCACGCCGCCCTCCGCGGCATCGCGTACCGTCACCAGCAGCGGCTTGGGGCTCGGGTGCGCCAGCACGTCGTCATAGGTGACATCGGGCGGCAGGGCGTCCACGCGCAATTCAATCACATCGCAGGGCAGCGGCAGCGTGCCGTCCACGGCCTGCTGCCAGAGCTGCCAATCGGTGATGCAGCCGACGATACTGGAGGTGTTAGCTGGCATGGCTGAGAAAGGCGTCAAGCTCCGCGAGGGCGCGGCGCTGGGTGGGGCAAGCCCTGCGGCGGGAGCCCAGCACCAGGCTGCAGCGCTTCTTGCCGGAGAAGTGATAGGTGGTGAGCCCCATGCGCCGCAGGTCGTTCAACTGGGAATTCAGGCGCGTGTAGAAGAAAAGCGGCAGCGGGGCCTCCCCTGCCAGGGAATCCAGGGAAATCTCCACGGGCGGGGTCTGGCTGCGCAGGTGGCCGGCAATCAGCGGGAGCCCCACCTCCTCCAGCATCTGGCGGATGCGGTTGAAGAGGTAATCCAGCGGCACGGCATGCAGCGGGCACTCGTTTTCCAGGTAGAGCATGACCGCTTGCGCCACCTCTCGGCTGCAGGGCAGCGTGGTGCCGGCGTCCTGCGCGGCTTCCAGCAACACCTGCTCCATCCAGTCCACGTCGTAGTCGGAAATCACGCAGTGTCCGGTTTGCAAGAGGGGGCGGTTGTTCTTGAAAGCAATCATCACTTGAGGGGAAGTTTGCGTTGAAGGGCATCCTGCGCGGTCTTGAGCTCGGACTTGCGCAGCAGCTCGATGAATTCATCCACGGTCTGGAACTGGCGGCACACGGAAACGAAGCGGATGTACGCCACGGAATCGATGTTCTGCAGCTTCTCGATTACCTTCATGCCGATGACGGCGGAGGGCACCTCGCGCTGATGGTCGGCATGCAGCGCGGCCACAATTTCATCCACCGCCAAATCCAGCTGGTCCATGCTCACGGGGCGCTTCTCGCAGGCTTTCATCATGCCGTGCAGAATCTTGTCGCGGCTCAGCGTCTCATGCATGCCGTCGCGCTTCACCACTCGCAGGTCCATGCGCTCAATCTGCTCGTAGGTGGTGTAGCGGTACCCGCAGCGCAGGCACTCCCGCCTACGCCGGATGCACAGCCCGTCCTTGGACGTGCGAGAATCGATGACCTTGTCATCCATGTAGCCGCATTGAACGCATCTCATGCCGTCATGCTACCACAACACCTAGTGTCGTCAAGCGGGAAACAACACTTTATTTTGCGATAGGGCGACGATTTCCCAAAATCCGCGAAACAGCGGCGTTTCCCGCGGCAGAAAAAAGGAACGGGAGAGCCGCCGGAGGGGAGAAAACCCTTAACCAACCTTAAAGGAATGCCGGAAAGGCACATGCGCGTGAATTGTGTGCGAATTGGGCTTGTACCCGTGGGGGTGAAGTGCTATATTGAAGAGCGTCAACAATTTTATTCAATCCATATGGAAACATCATTGAAATTGCACGGACTGGTAGCCGCCTCTCACACCCCGATGAGCGCGGACGGACATTGCAACCCGAACGCCGTGGAGGGCCAGGTGGCATTCCTGGCGTCCCAGGGCATCAAGCTTGCATTCATCACGGGCTCCACGGGCGAATCCGCCCACATGCAGCTCACGGAGCGCAAGGAGAACATGGCCGCCTGGGGCGAGGCCGCGAAGAAGCACGGCATGCAGTTCGTGGTGCACACGGGCGGCAACAGCATCTACGACGGCCGCGAGCTTGCCGAGTACGCGGTGAAATGCGGAGCCGCGGCCACGGCCAGCAACTCCCCCTGCTACTTCAAGCCGGGTAGCGTGGAATCCCTGGTGGACTGCCTGGCGTTCGAGGCTGCGGGCGCACCGGAGCTGCCGTACTACTTCTACGATATCCCCGCCCTCACGCACGTGGGCTTCAACCCCGTGAAGATGATTCACGCCTGCGCCGCCAAGATTCCGAACTTCTGCGGCGTGAAGTTCACCAACCCCGACATGGCGCTCTACATGGACGCGCTCAACTGCGACGGCGGCAAGTGGGATATCCCGTGGGGCGTGGACGAGTGGTTCCTGGCGGCCCTGGCCACCGGTGCCAAGGGCGGCGTGGGTTCCTCCTACAACTACGCACCCAAGCTGTACCAGGACATCATCAAGGCCTTCAACGAGGGCGACATGAAGGAGGCCCAGCGCCTGCAGCAGCTCTCCGTCACCATGATCAACATCATCGCCTCCAAGGGCTACATGGGCTGCTGCAAGGCCATCATGGGCTGGTGGGGCGTTGACATGGGTCCGGCGCGCCTTCCCATGGGCAACCCGGATTCCGCCACCCTCAAGCAGCTCAAGGACGAGCTCACCGCCATCGGCTTCTTCGACTGGGCCATCAACAAGTAAAAACACGCCTCATCCCATATGGACAAGAAAGCACTCGGCGAGTTCTACAAGGACAAGCTCCTCAACGAGATTGTGCCGTTCTGGTTCCCCCGCGCGTACGACGAGACGCACTCCGGGCTCTACCACTGCTTCGAGGCGGACGGCAGCATGGCCGACACGGACAAGAACGTGTGGGCGCAGGGCCGCATGGCCTGGATGCTGCTCACCCTCTACAACAGCGTGGAGAAGCGCCCGGAATGGCTCAAGTACGCGGAAAGCGCGCTGAAGTTCGTGGAAGAATTCTGCGTGGACCCCAAGGACGGGCACATGTACTTCCTGATGACGGAGGCGGGCGTGCCGCTGCGCAAGCGCCGCTACGCCTACAGCGAGTGCTTCACCGCCATTGCCTGGGCCGCGCACTACGGCGCCACCGGGCAGGAGAGCGACCGTGAGCGCGCCCGCCACTGGTTCGACATCTTTGCGGACGTGTTCTTCACGCCCGGCAAGATGGCGCCCAAGACCACCGGCAAGCGCCCCACGGAGAACCTGGGCGCGCGCATGATCATGCTGGTGACCTGTCAGGAGCTGCGCCGCTACCTGGGCGACGACGACGGCTTCTACACCGGCTGGATCAACCGCTGCATCCAGGACCTGAAGACGCTCTTCCTGCACGAGGACATTCAGGCCGTGCTGGAGAACGTGGCACCGGACGGCTCCATCATCGACCACTTCGACGAGCGAACCCTCAACCCCGGCCACGCCATTGAGGGCGGCTGGTTCATCCTGAACGAGGCCCGCCTGCGCGGCGGCGACAAGGAGCTGGTAGACATCGGCTGCAAGATGATCGACTGGTCGCTTGCGCGCGGCTGGGACAAGGAGTACGGCGGCCTGCTATACTACGTGGACGTGTACGGCGGCTCCGTGCAGGAGTACTGGCACAACATGAAGTTCTGGTGGCCGCACGACGAGGCGCTCATCGGCACCTGCCTGGCCTATGTGATGACGGGGGACGAGAAGTACGCGGAGTGGCACCAGCGCATCCACGACTGGTCCTTCGAGCACCTGCAGGACAAGGAGCACGGCGAGTGGTTCGGCTACTGCAACCGCGACGGCTCGCCCGCCAACACCCTCAAGGGCTCCGTGTGGAAATCCTTCTTCCACCACCCGCGCGCCCTGTGGACCTGCGCCATGTTCCTGGGAGCCATCCCGGAGCCCGGCAAGAAGTAACCATACCTGCCAAACGCCATGATTATCGGAATCCTGAACTCCGGCGGCGACTGCCCCGGCATCAACGCGGCCATTGAAGGCTACGTGACCGCCGCATACAGCCGCGGCTGGCGCGTCATCGGCTTCCACGATGGATTCGAGGGTCTGCTGCCCGTTGTAGGCGGGCGGCGCCATGAGGTGCTCAACCTCCTCAAGACCCACAAGATCCGCTCGCTGGGCGGCACCATCCTGGGCACCACCAACACCGGCAACTTCAACGTGCAGGTCAACAAGGTGGGACGCCACTCCCTGGACCCGCAAATCATGGCCAAGGCCAAGAAAACCATCACCGCCCTCGGCCTGGAGGCCCTCACCGTCATCGGCGGCGGCGGCTCCGCCAAAACCGCCAAGCTCCTGGCCGAGGAAGGGCTCCCCGTCATCTCCATCCCCAAAACCATCAACAACGACCTGTGCGCCGCGTCCGACTACACCTTCGGGTTCCAGAGCGCGGTGGACGTGGTCACCACGTCCATCGACCGCATCCGCACGACGGCGAACGCGCACAAGCGCATCATGGTGATAGAGGTGATGGGGGACCGCTCCGGGTGGATTGCGCTGCACAGCGGCATTGCCGCGGCAGCGGACGTGGTGCTCATCCCGGAAATCAAGTTCGATGTGAAGCACGTGGTGGACGGCATCATGCAGAGGCACAACGCCGGCCAGCGAGAAATCATCGTGGTGGTGGCAGAGGGCTGCCCGCTCAACGGCGAGCTTGTGACCGTGTTCAACAAGGACAACGGCGAAGAGCGCCTGGGCGGCATCGGCAACCGCCTGTGCCACCTGCTGGAGAAGGAAACCGGCATTGAGACGCGCTACTGCGTGCTGGGGCACACCCAGCGCGGCGGCACACCCTGCGCCTTCGACCGCGTGCTGGGGCTGCGCTTCGGCGTGGAGGCCGTGAAGCTCATCGAGCGCAAGGAGTTCGGCACGTCCGTGGTGCTGAAGGGCGGCAAGGTGGGTACCACCTCCATAGACGATGCCTCCGAGCCGCGCCTGGTGAACCCGGAAAGCCATCTGGTGCAGACCGCGCGCGAGCTGGGCATCATCTTTGGCGACCGCAAACCGGAAGACGTGCGCCGCACGCAACATCAATAACCTCTTACCACTCAAAAAAACATGAAGAACATCACCAACATCATGGCCGGTGCGGGCGTGGCTCTCTGCGCCATGCTCACCTCCTGCAGCACAGACGACAACGCCAACCCGAGCACACCCAGCTACATCGCGCTGGAAACCAACTCCGGCCGCATCCTCTTCTCGTCCAACACCAACGCCAAGCGCCCCATCGGCATGCTCGCCAACATGGCCAACGCTGCCGTTGCCATGGACTGGATTGAGACGCAGAACATTGACCGCGACCGCCAAATCACCGTGCCGCAGGAAGCCGTGCGCTGGCCGCACACCAACCTGCTGGGCCTGCAGGTGGGCGATACCATCTCCATCCGCGATGCTCTGTACGCCACGGTGCTGACGGACGACAGCGCGGCGGCCGCCACGCTGGCACACGCCTGCGGCCAGGCTCTGAACCCGAGCGCGCCTGAAAGCGCCTTCATCAACCAGATGAACAAGCTGGCGCGCTCGCTGGGTATGTTCACCACCTACTTCAAGGGCACCAACGGCGCCGTCGTCTCCCAGTCCTCCGCGCGCGACATGGCGCTGCTGGCCACCTACGTGACGACCAACCAGAGCCTTCTGGCCATCTGCTCCATGCCCAGCGTGACGGTGACGGTGAACGGCACGCGACGCGTGACGATTCACAACGGCAACAAGCTGCTGTCCGCCTCCGTGGACGGCATCAAGGTGGCGCGCTCCAAGAGCGCGGGAGCCTGCCTGATGGCCACCAGCCGCCGCAGCTCCGTGCGCCGCACCAATCCCACCACCGGCCAGCAGAGCGTGTACGCGCAGCGCCTGGTCACCGTCATCCTTGGCGAGCCCTCTTCCCAGCAGCGCTACAACATGGCTGCACGCTTCCTGCGCGACGGTTGGGAGGAATGGGAGAAGTGGCTGCCCACCAATGATATCCAGGATCGCAAGAAGTTCCTGATGCTCCCGAAACACTAATCTGCCATGAACATCGGAATCCTGAATTCGGGCGGCGATGCCCCCGGGCTCAACGCCGTGATTGAGGGCGCTGTGGCAGCCGCAACCGCACGCGGCTGGACCGTCTACGGCTTCTATGATGGATTCGAGGGCCTGCTCTCCACGCCGGATGACGAGCGCTGGAAAATCCTCACCACGGAAAACTGCCACAACATCCGCTCCACCGGCGGCACCATCCTCGGCACCACCAACAAGGGGCACTTCACCGTCAAGAGCGGTGTGGACGGCCGCGTGGAAATCGCCAAGGAGGTGCTCGACCAGAGCAAGGCCACCGTGGAGCGCCTCGGCCTCTCCGCCCTCATCGTCGTGGGCGGCGACGGCTCCCAGACCATCGGCCTGGAGCTCCGCCAAATCGGCCTCCCCATCGTCGGCGGCCCCAAGACCATCGACAACGACCTCGGCGCCACCGACTACACCTTCGGGTTCTGGACGGCCGTGAACGTGGTGAGTCAGAACCTGGACCGCCTGCGCACCACGGCAGACTCCCACCAGCGCATCATGGTGGTGGAGGTGATGGGGCGCCATGCGGGCTGGATTGCGCTGTACGGCGGACTGGCGGGCGGCGCGGACCTCATCCTGATACCGGAGATCGAGTTCACGATGGAGGACGTGGTGAAGAAGATTGAACTGCTCAAGGCGCTCGGCCAGCGTGAAATCATCGTGGTGGTGAGCGAGGGCGCGCGCATCGGCGGCCAGCTCATCACCCTCAACGAGGAAACCAAGGGCGAGGTCCGCCTCGGCGGCATCGCAGCCTTCCTCTCCACCAAGCTGCAAACCCTCACGGATATCGAGACCCGCTACTGCGTGCTGGGACACACCCAGCGCGGCGGCTCCCCCATCCCCTTCGACCGCGTCCTCGGCGTGCGCTGCGGCACCAAGGCCATCGAGCTTATCGAAAAGGGAGAGTTCGGCCATACCGTTGCTCTCAGCCGCACAGACATCGTCTCCATGCCCATTGAGGAAGCAGTGAAAAAGCTTCACCTGGTGGGCGACGACAGCCAGCTGGTGGATGCAGCCAAGGAAATTGGCGTATCCTTTGGCGACACCCATTCCGCCTATGGTGGCCCCTTCTAAAAGCTCCAGGCAAAAGGCGGCACAGCTGTGCCGCCTTTTCCTTTTGCTGGCAGCCTCCCTGCTGCTCAGCGCCTGCGCCCTGCCCATCCCCATCGGCTCCACCTCATTCTGACCGTAAAGGTTAGGCGGGCCGTAGTTCCTTTCTCTATTCGGCGCCCCGGCTGGCGATATGGGGATGAACCTCGCCCCCCCCCGCTAGGGGCGAGATGCCGAGTGGCTGCACCGAATCAAGGGCGATGGGTTGCAGCCCTCGTACACCTGTTTGCATCCACCAGGCGCTGCCCCGTTATTTCACGGTCACATCCGTGCAGTTGTTCTGGCGCACGTTCTCCTGGGCCGTGCCGCTGGAGAAGGAGTTGCCCTCAATGAGGACATTCGAGGTGGATTTGAGGGAGACGCCGTTCTTGTTGTCCATGAGGAACTTGTTGTTCAGGATGGAGATGCCGGAGTGGACAGCCTGGGCGTGCTCGCGGTTTTCCGGAGCCACGTTGATGACGGGGCCGCCGCAGTGGTCGAAGGTGTTGCCCTCGATGGTAAGCTTGCGGACAAAGCCGGACTCGTACCAGCTGCGGGCATCGTCCGCCACCAGGATGGCGCTCATGTGGGAGCGCACAAACACGTTGTCCTTAATGGTGATGGGCTTGCGGGTGGTGAGCAGGAACGCGCGGGTGGGGATGCACTCCACGCGGCAGTTGGTCACCACCACCTCCGGGGTGGCGGTCACGTTCTCCAGGCAGTCCTCGTTCACCGCCACATCGGCGGGCAGGTCCTTCTCCAGCTCCAGCTCCATGCTGCGCTTATCCTGGCTCATGGTGGCGGACACCACCTTGTTCATTCCCTTGGAGTTCAGGTTCTTGCCGGAGATGACATCCACCTCGTCTCCCTTGCGGAAGCCCTCGAAGCCCCAGGTCTGGCCGTGGCAGAAGCGCACGGTGATGTGGCGAGGGTCCTTCATCTCCGTAATCTTGAGGTGCGTGCCGTGAATGTTGATGGCGTCGTCGTTCGCGCCGTGGAAGAGAACGTTGTTCACGGAAATCTTGCCGTAGCAGCCGGAGAAGTGCAGCATGTCCGCCCAGGACGCACAGGTGCGGCCGCTGCCCTCGCGCGGGGCTATGGTCACGTTGTCGAACGTGAGGTTCTTGGAGAACTGGGAAACCACGCCCATGCCGTGCATGAAGTGGAACTTCACGCCAAGGTAGGAGATGTTGGAAGAGTTGTTGCAGAAGACGGAGGCGTACTCGCGGCGGATCTGGCGGTGCTGGTAGGTGGAACCCTTGCGGAAACCGGGATTCTTGTCGTAGCTCATGCGCACCTTGCCGGGCTCAATCTCCTCCACCTGGCCGGAAAGCCCCTTGTTGCCGCCCACGTTGGAGACGTGCAGCGGCTCCGCGGTGAACTCCTGCACAAAGCAGCCGGGGCCCTCCTTCCAACCGTCGCCCACCCAGCTGAGCTTGCCGTTCTCAATCACGTACTTGCTGTCCGGGTGAATCTGGAACACGGCCTCCTTGTCCCCCACCTCCAGCGCGGTGTACTCGGAGATAGTGGGGCGCGCGTAGTCAATGGCGATATCCTTGAAGGTGATATCCTTGCACTGGTCCATGTGTATCTCCATCATGCGGCCGCAGCAGAACAGAATGGCATCATCACCCGTGATGACCAAATGCTTGGCACCGTGCAGGTCAATCATCACGCGCTTGGGCATGTCCGGGGCATCGTTGGTGTTGGAGATATGCAGCTTCTCCTCGTTCAGGCCCTCCGCCTGCCACTGGTAGTTGCCGGGGGCAAACTTGATAACCACGGGCTTCTCCTTGCTTCCCTTCACCTGCGGAGCCAGGGAGCCCACAATAGTGCCCGGCTTCACCAGCAGCTTGTCCCCGCCCTTGAGCTCCAGCTTGTTCACCGGGGCCATGGTTTTCCACGGCTGCTTGGACGTGCCGGGGTTGCTGTCATTGCCCTTCACGGGGTCCACAGCGTAGGTGGCGGCCTGCAGCGCTCCCGTAAGGGAAGCCAGCACCGCCACGGCGGTCAGGGTAAGGTTTGCTCTCATATCCGCGCCATTTTACAGAACTGCCCCCTCAAAGCAAGCAAAAACTGCTATCACAGCGCACCTCCCACGTGTGTCCCAAAGAATTCTTATAGGCTTTGCAAGGGGCTGATGCTCATAGCATTGAAATTCTATCGAAAACGGAAGCACCCCCATTGCATAGGAGAGAAAAAACGCTCGTACCCGTCTTCGCCAACCCATCTCGCTCGACTAAAGCTACGCCGAGTCTTTCAGGGCTACGCCGAGGCCTGCGGGTGGTGCAATCCTTGGCGTGAACGGGCGTGGTTGGTTACGCACGCCCACACCCGGCCCACACCGCCATTCGGCGGCGTTACCGTGGTGGGTTGGCGGGCGTGGTTA
>R28__coassemble_940_pt1 | contig 9716 bp, 10 predicted proteins | sample R28__metabat2_low_PE_030 | metagenome-assembled genome bin R28 | reverse complement strand
TGTCTATCGGTTCCACGCTGGGTTTGCAAGCCTATGGTTCGACGTTATGACCTCTCGATGCTGTGCCGGGTCAATGATGGGGATGATGATCGCTGCGGGCTGGATGCCGGACTGAACGCCGTTTCCAATGTGGAATCCGATGTTGGACATGGTTTGTTATCTTTCTATGTTGATGTTTTAGGCTTTTGTCCTAAGGCGTAGGCGGGGTGGGTATCTTTATAAAGCGCCTATTGGGCAGCTGAGAGCTTGAAGGCAGTTTTGCCGCTTTCATAATATCATCAACCAATCTGTTGTTTTTGACTTCCGTTGGTTCCCAGGGTGCCCTCTTCAGATGTATATCAACGCCCTCTTTCCTTGTAGGCTCGTATCCCCAATCATACCAGATGTAAAAGGGTTTTCCGTCATTCAATTGGTCTGTGCAGACTTCTACCAGTGCCTTCACATTATTTGCAAACAGTTCATTCTTGATATAAACCCATGTGCCTACGACACATGCAATCTTACCGCTGTAAATGGGAATCAGACGGATACAGGGATATTTCTGTGTGCCGCTCTGTGGGGTATAGTCTTCCAGGCTGTACCAGATAAGTCCCTCAAAATGGTGATACACTTGTATGGCGCAGGGTGATTTGAATGTCACCACCTTGTTGACATAGGGCGCGAAGGGGGGCATGTTGCCAAGATTGACATGGTACCTTAGAACCTGGTGTGGCTCTTTGGATATGTTGATGCCCTGAACATGGCAGCTCTCGAAGTCTTCCCCAATCTTGTTCGATTGGCATGAAGCCAGCAGGCAAAGCGAGGCGAGGGTCAGAGTCCACACCTTGCCTAGCGGCCTTAAATGTTTTGTGTAGGTGTTCATTTGCGGATTGCTTTTATTGCCATCACATAGAGTGATGAAGTTGAGGTTAAAGGGAGTCCATCAGTTCCGGGCCGATTTTTCAAGCCTATGGTTCAACGTTGCGCCCCCAGGATGGCATACCGGGGCGATGGAAACGATGCGCGCTGCGGGCCGGGCGCTGGGTACAACGCTGTTTTCGATGTGGAATCCAATGTTGGACATGGTTTGTCAACTTTCTGTGTTAATGTTTTGCGAGGTACGCCCCTACCCGCCGCACCTGCGGCATGATGGCACTCCTGTTCATGAAGAACAGCAAGAGCATGGGAATAGGCGCGAACATCAGCGGCCAAACAAACAGGAGCCCCATCCATTCTCTCAATCCGATAACATCACCACCTAATACCCTTAGAAGAATGAAAGGAATGTACCAGTAAGAGAAACCAACGAGAATAATCCATTTCTTTTGCCGCGAGGAAAAATACGGAACGGCAAGAATGAATTTAACCACAACCGAGATGCATAGGGAGACGACAAGAGCTGCGCCCGTGACAACGAGTAGGTAAAGGTCAAAATGCTTGATGATTGCAGAAAAACGATGAAGGTTAAGCAACCTTACCATCAATAAATGAAACGGGATCCATATTCCGATTGAATACAAGGCGGCTTTCCAAATCTGGGTAAACCTGCAAGTGGAAGGGGATGCATTCATGAGTGTATTGACTATCAGGTAGGCGAAAGTGTTGAGGCTTTTCCCGTCTATTTGGTCATCCGTTCAAAATCCGCTTTCCACATTGCCGGCACATACGGCTTGAGGACTTGCAGCAGTTTCTGGTAGGCGCTATCCTCCAAAAGGATTTCCACCCCGGTAAAACAGTACCCATTTTCTTCCAGCTGTTTGTTTTTAGATTGTGATATCAATTCAAATCCGATACTCAAGTCAAGGAACTGCGTCTTGTCGTCGCCTTCAAATACCAATATGGTCATGGGAGGTTCGTACCCATCGTCAATGTTTTTCCAGAAGTCTTCACGTCCTTGTTTCAAAGGTGCCTTGTAACGGGTATGGGCAAGAAGCAGCTCACGGATTGTTCGGGCATCAGCATCAGACAGCTCAGCATTATATTCTCCATCTTCCAACCAAAGGACCAATTTAAGATGAGGGAGGGAAGCGATTTTCTGTTTCTCCTGAGCGCAGAAATCGGTCACAGGGGTTGACTCTTTCGCTGCAACTTGACGGGGTGAGACCGGGTTTTTCTTGGGGGCGGAACCTTGCCCGGTGTTGCCTATGGCATATGGAGAGCAGACGCAAAGCATGAGCGCACACAGGCTCCATGCCGGGAATTTTGTACTCTTTTTCATCGGTAACATGAATCTATTTGGGTGTATGCGAGGTTGCCGCGTTTCTGCCGCACCCGCGGCTGGATGGCTCTCTCTACTACCTATAAGCACCCAGAAGGCGAAATGTACGACAAAAAATGCATTTTTTTCAAAAAAACTGCCCAGGGCCTCATTTTTTTCAGGTGGAGGCGGATTTATCGGTAGGCGAACGCCAAAAGGGTTACTTTTGGCTGATGCGTTGGGCGAGAAGAATGGAGATGAGGACAAGGGCGCATCCGATGGCAAAGGGCAGGGGAGAGACGCGCTCGCCGAAGATGATGATGGAGAAGAGGATGGCGGCGGGAATCTTGGCGTTGTTCATGACGGCGAGCACGGGGTATCCCACGCGCCCCGCCCCGCGGTTCCAGAGCCAGAAGCCGAGTCCGGTGGGCACGGTGCCCAAATAGAGCAGGGCCAGCCATTGCGCCGCGGTGGGGCTGGCCGGTTCAACCGCCAGACAGGTGGGCAGCACGGCCAGGGCGGCGGCGGCGTAGGCCGTGGGCATGCACCGGTCGTCCAGCCTCCAGTGTTTCCAGAGCACCTGCCCCAGGGCAAAGCAAAGGTTGGCGCCTTCCATGAGCAGGACCCCCGCGAGGATATGCATCCAAGGCAGGCGTTGCCAGGTGGCGAGGGCGGCCCCCGCCACCGCGAGCAGCAGGCAGGGCAGGAGCCCGGCGCGGAAGCGTTCCCCGAAGATGCAGGCGGCCAGAGCCACATACACGGGGGTGGCGGCGGTGAGCAGGGCGGCCTCGCTCCCCTGCAGGTAGCGGAATGCGTGGATGAACAGCAGGTACATGGCTCCAAACTGCACCACGCCCGCCAGCGCGGCCCGCATGTGCATGCGCCGCCCCAGGCCTTTGCGCAGCAGGGGAAGAAACACCAGGGCCGCCGCCAGCAGGCGGCAAAACGTCACTTGACCGGGAGGAAGCCCGGCCAGCACGTTGCCGATAAGCCCGAAGGAGAGGGCCATGCAAAGGGTGGCGGCCAGAAGATACGCCATGCTTCAACGGAATTTCATGTGGTAGGGCGGTGGTGGCCTGTATCCACCCCGCACGCGGGTGAAACGGCACCCCCCGCCGCCGAACGGCGGGGAGCATGGACCCCCGTTACTTTTTTCTTCCTGCGGGTGCGGACGGCCCGTGCCAGGGTGTCCAGCATGGCGAGGGTGCCGTCCCAATCGATGCAGGCATCGGTGATGCTCACGCCGTACTTGAGGGGCTTTTGGCACTTCTGGTTGCCGGAGCAGAGGTTGCTCTCAATCATGACGGAGCCGATGCACTGGGAGCCGGCGGCAATCTGGCGCGCCACCTCGGCGGCCACCTCCGGCTGCTCCTGCCACTTCTTGTGGCTGTTGCCGTGGGAGCAGTCGATCATGATGCGGCTGTTGATACCGGCGCGCTGCTGGATGTTCCAGGCCTTGGCGACGAATTCCTCGCCGTAGTTGGGGCCTTGGGAGGATCCGCGCAGGATGATGTGGCAGCTATCGTTCCCTGCGGTGGAAACGATGGCGGAGACCCCCTGCTTGGTGACGGAGAGGAAACTGTGGGGATGTGCGGCGGAGATGATGCCGTCCACAGCAATCTGCATGTTGCCGGAGGTGCCGTTCTTGAAGCCGATGGGCATGGAGAGGCCGCTGGCGAGCTCGCGGTGCACCTGGCTTTCCGTGGTGCGCGCGCCGATGGCACCCCAGGACACCAGATCGCTGATGTATTGCGGGGTGATGACATCCAGGAACTCCGTGGCGGCGGGCACGTCCATTTCCGCCAGGCGCACCAGCAGGCCGCGTGCAATGCGCAGACCGCTGTTGATGTTGTACGTGCCGTCCATGTAGGGGTCGTTGATGAGCCCCTTCCAACCCACGGTGGTGCGAGGCTTCTCAAAGTACACGCGCATGATGATGAGCAGGTCGTCCTCATACTTGCGGCGCACTTCCGCCAGCCTCTGGGCATAGTCGGTGGCTGCCACCGTGTCGTGGATGGAGCAGGGCCCCACCATCACCGCCAGGCGGTCGTCCTCCCCCTTCAATATCTTCCGGAACGCCGCGCGGGCATCGAACACCAGCTTCTGCGCCTCATCCGATGCCGGGAAATCCTGCATCAGGATGGCCGGGGATATCAGCGGGCGGATGTCCGTGATGCGGACGTCGTCTGTGAGGAACGGATTGTTCACTTGACGCTCTTCCAGGAGTAGATGTTATCCTCGATCTGCTCAAGGTATTCCTCGTCCGCGGCGTTCTTCTTGTTCTTCTTGGAAGACTTCTTGCCGCCCTTCTTGGCACCCTTCTTAGCCTTGGGCTGGGAGCTGTGCGGAGCAGCCACACCCTCCATGTTGGAGCCGGTGCTGTACACCAGGCACTTCTTGCCGCGCACGCGGTTCTTCTCGTCGAACGGGTCGAACGCGCCTTCGTCCGTCTCGTTGATGGTCACGTAGTAGGGCTGGCCCCAGGCATCGTAGTAGCCGATTTCTTCATCCTTCACGTACAGGCCGTTGAGCTTGGTGGGCTGCTCGTCCGCGCGCAGGTAGGTGTCGCGCGTGGTGTTGATGCGGTCGGCGTCGTCACCCTCGCGGTTGGTCAGGATGGCAATCATGCGGGCGTCCTTGTCGCCCTCCGTGGTGAGGTAAATCTGGTCCTGCTCGTCCGGCTGGGTGGCGCGGGTGTCATACGGCATCATGCCGTTGTAATCCTGCGAGTAGCGCGTGCAGGCCTCCACCAGGTCCGTGCAGCCCTTCTTGGCCGCAGTCTTCTTGGCGTTTTCCTGCACGGACATGTAGACGGGGAAAGCAATGCCGGCAATGGTAGCCAGAATGGCAATGACCACAAGGAGCTCGATAAGCGTAAAGCCCTTGGCGGAACGGGGGATGAAACGGGTCTTCATACGCGCGTATCCTAGCACACCCGCCGCGCCGGCGCAAGCCGTTTCTTCGGCGGTCCCGTGAATTTTGTTTGCCATTTTGGCATGGAATGCTCAAATTTCGCTTGCAAGGGGCCCGCAAGTTGGTAAAATGCGCGCGAACTTCTAATTTCAATGAAAACGATAGCCAAATTATTCGCGGCCCTTGCCGCAGCCGCCGCCCTGATAGCGGACAACGCCACGGCCCAGCAGACCGATGCCGCGGCGCAGGACAAGCCCGTGGTGGACAAGGAGCGCGTGCTTGTGGTCTACTATTCCTGGAGCGGCAACACCCGCAAGGCCGCAGAGTACATTGCCGAGCACACCGGCGGCACCCTGGTGGAGATTACACCCGCCAAGCCCTACCCCTCCGACTACAACGCATGCGTGACGCAGGCCAAGGACGAGGTGCAGCAGGAGAAGACCCCCGCCATCAAGCCCGATTCCATTGATTTGACCAAGTACGACCTCATCTTTGTGGGCACGCCCAACTGGTGGAGCTCCATTGCTCCGCCCGTCCGCACCTTCCTGACCAAGAACAACTTCACGGGCAAGAAGGTGGCGCTGTTCGTCACGCACGGCAGCGGCGGCATGGCCCGCTGTGAGAAGGATGCCGCGGAGCTTCTCTCCAAGGCCACCGCGCTGAAGGGCGGTGCCTTCCCCGGCGCCACCATCGGCGATTCCAAGAAGTCCGTCACCGATTGGGTGGATTCCATCGTCACCATCCGCAAGTAACGCCCGCACACAGCATTTTCCCCAAAAGGCGCAGGTTTCCCTGCGCCTTTTCTGTTACGGGCCTCGCGCCAAGGGGTGGTTCGGGCGCCCCTCACCGTTATTGAAAAAAACTTGACCAGCGCATGCGGGTTGGGTTAGTATGGAAATACTATGATGAAACAAACCATTGCAATCGTTGCGGCGTTGGTGGCGACAGTGGGGCTGGTGTCCTGCCAATCCACGCACTTTGACAAAATCCCCCAAAGGACGGGATTCTTCCAGCATCTGCAGAAGAACCCCTACAAGCAGCTGCCTGTTGATGCGTATTGGTCAGAGGGCATGACCGACAAGGAATGGGACCAGCGCGTGACCGGGGCCAATGCGCAGGGCATCCGCGTGCGCGTGACGCCGGTGTCTCTGAACTACCTGAGCAATCCCCCGTCCTCCACCAAGGATATGCAGCAGATCGTGGAGTTGAAGCAGTACTTCGACAAAGCCCTCATGAAGGAACTTCAGAAGGTGAGCAATGATCCCAAGAACAATTTCCATTTGGTGCAGCAGGGCGGCCCAGGCGTGTTCACCATGGAGACGGCCATCCTTTCCGTGAAGCCCGTGGTGGTGAACAAGAACGCCGCCATGAAGGTGCTCGGCGCCGTAGCCGGCACATATGGAACCGTGGCCAACTATGTCTTGGGCAAGGATGACGACAAGGGCTCCATCTGCATCGGCACGCGCTTTAGGGATCCCTCCGGCCGCGTGATTTGCGAATCCGCCAAGTACATGACCGGACAGTCCAGCATTCTGGGGTATGACCTCAAGGATTTCCAGAGCTATGCCCACCAGAGGTCGTCCATCGATGACTGGGTGAAGGTTGTGGGCGAGAGCTTCATCTCCAAGTCCGATGCCTCCCTCAGCATGCCTTGGTTCAAGCTCAACCCGTTCTAAGGCGAACGCCGGATTTCTGCAACACAACGCCCCCTGTGCAGCACAGGGGGCGTTATTTATTTTTCCCCGAAGAGTTCCGTGAGGCGGCGGATGAGCGCGAAGGCGTGGCTCACCATGGCGCGGGTTTCATTGAGCAGGGTGAGGTAGAGGATGCTGTTGCGCAGGCCGCCCTCGTCCTCTCCTCCCACCACCAGGTGGCGCTTGATGCAGTCCGCAAAGTCGTCGCCCAGCTTGTCCACGCTCTCCAGCATGGCCTTGATGCCCGCGTAGTCCCCCGCCTTGAGCATGTCCGTCAGGTTCGGGAAGAAGCGGCCAATCTTGTCCACCAGCGCCAGCAGGTCGCGCCCCTGGGCCTCGTTGAGCCCGGCGTGGTTGTTGTCGATGTGCGTGAAGGCGGCCTTCACCAGCACCAGCAGGCGCTCGCAGGCCGCCATGGTGATGTGGTCGATGCGGTAGATGAGCTGGCCGCGTTCCGCGTACTCCTTGGGCAGCTGCGCCAGGGTGGGCTGCACCTCGTTCTCGTCGATGTTCTCCAAGTCGCGGTGCAGGGAGCGGGCCTTCTTGCGCAGGCGTTTCAGGGAATCGCGGTCCTCTTGCAGCAGGGCCTTCACCATGGCCTTGTATATGCCCACCATGCGGCCCAGGTGCCCGGATGCCTGCAGCCCGTAGTCGCGGATGGAGGCGTCGTTCTTCACATCAATGAGCGAAATTTCCGGCGTGTCGTCCGTGCCGAAGAAGAAGGACTTTATCAGCAGGCCGAGCGCCACGGCCATCATGCCGATGATGCCCCACAGGCCGCCGTACGCCATGGCCAGGGCAATGCCGAAAGCCATGCCCGTGGCGGCAAAGGCGGTGAGGAACCAGCCGCCCACCACGGTGAGCACGCCGGTGATGCGGTACACCGCGCTGTCGCGCCCCCACGCGCGGTCCGCCAGGGAGGAACCCATGGCCACCATGAAGGTGACGTATGTGGTGGAAAGCGGCCAGCCGTAGGAGGTGGCGATGGAGATGAGCACGGCGGCGATGGTGAGGTTGACGGAGGCGCGCACCTGGTCGTACAGGGCGCCTGTCTCCTCCTCCGGAGTGAGCGGGGCGAAGCGGCTGCCCACGAAGTCGGCGAGCCGCTTGGGGGAGATTTTTTCAATGAAGCGGACGGTGTTGATGGTGCCGCGGACGAGCATGCGCGCAGGCGGGCTGGAGCCGAAGCGCTCCTTGCTGGTGTTGGCGGCGGAGAGCTTGAGCTCCGTCTGGGAAATCTTCTGGATGCGCTTGGAGAAGAACAGTACGCCCACCATGATGAAGCCCGCCAGAATCAGGTAAATCATGTCCGCGGGGCTGCCAGCCTCGTTCAGGGAGGCCATCATGAAGGTCTGCGGGTCGTGCCCGGCGCAGTCGCGCACGGAGCTGAGCGCCGCCATGAACGGGCCGATGAAGTTCACCAAATCGTTCCCGGCGAACGAGAGCGCCAGCGAGAACGAGCCTCCCAGCACCGTGAGCCGCAGCGTGTTCACACGGCACACATACTGCAGGAACGCCGCCACCACCACCCAGAACAGGAACGCGCAGCACATGAACGGCACCACGTTCGCCTTCAGCATCTCAAAGGTGGGTGTGCCCGCCACCAGCGGGCTGTTGGCCAGCCCCTTGAAGATGGCGAAGTAGGTGATGCAGGAGAACGCCGTGCCGCACCACAGCGGGCCGATATAGCGGTACATGCACGCGTAGCGGAAGGTGAGCACCAGGCGGGACACCCACATCACCGCGGAACCCATCACGAACGCGCACGCCACGGAGCCGAAGATGGCTATCACGATGGTGAACGCCTTGCCCGCGCGGATGTAGTTGGCTATCCCGTGCACGCGCCCCGCCAGTGTGCTGTCGTACAGCGCCATGCCAAGCCCCGCGCCCAGCAGCGCGAACACCAGAACCACCGTGGTACTGGTGGGCAGCCGCAGCACGTAGAAGATTTCCATCAGGATGATGTTGGCCACCATCACCGCCAGGTACAGCAGCATCACGTCATGGAACGTGAACAGGGAGGGGTCGAACATGTCGTGCCGCGCCACTCCCATCATCCCGCTGGAGAAGGACGCGCCCAGCACCACGCCCACGGACGCGATGGTGACCACCACGTTGCGCTTGGCCGCCCGGCACCCCACGGCGGAATTCAAAAAGTTGCAGGCGTCGTTGCTCACGCCCACAATCAGGCCGGACACGGAAAGCACGGCCAGCATGCCCAAAATTACGTAATAGATGGCATCCATATGGCTATCCCTTAACTACCACTATCTCTTAAAATTTACAAGGAAAATCAACTTTTTTTTGATACCGGCGGGAGGGGCGGCGGCCGGCCTAACCGCCCCAGGTCTTGAAGTTGAATTTGTCGATGGGGTCCTTTTCCGTCTCACACCCGTCGGAGGGCTGCATGTCCTCTGGCTTGTAGGAGCGCAGCACCTGGTTCTTGCTCTTGCCGATGGCCGCCATCCCCTTGTCGATATGCTCCTTGAGCTCGTTGCTGAAGACCCAGAGTTGGGGAATGGCATTCTTGTATTTCTCGATGGCGCGCTGGGAGTTCTTGATGACGGTGAGGTCGATGTTGCTGAGGGATGAGCTGTAGTCCCCGCCTGAGAAATTGTCTGCCGGCTCCACATCGTACTTCTTGGCAAGGCTGTAGAGCTTCCTGCGGAGGTTGGAGATGTTGTTGCGGGAATATTTGATTTTGGCGTCTACCGCGCGCTTGGCCTTGATGAGAGAGGCAAGCCTTGCCACCATGGCCTTGCGGTTGGGTTGAGGCGCGGCGGCTTGGGGTTGCTCCGGTTGGGCTGCGGGCTCGGATTCCGGCGCGGCGGGCTGCTCCGGTTGCTCGGCAGGCTCATCCTGGTGTTTGGGTTCATCCTGCGGGGCAGGGGCGGGCTGCTCCGACTCGGCGGCGGGGGCGTCGTCCTCCTCCT
>R28__coassemble_932_pt1 | contig 9797 bp, 4 predicted proteins | sample R28__metabat2_low_PE_030 | metagenome-assembled genome bin R28 | reverse complement strand
CGCAGCATCTTCCCCAATGGGTGGATAAGGCCGTGCGCACGCTCGAACAGGATGCCGTTTTCAATGTGGAATCCGATGTTGGACATGTTTGTTTTGATTTCCTATGTTGATGTTTGGTGCGGTTGCTGCCGCCTGTTGGCACAGTGTCAGTGCAGTTTAGTTTGCTTCGATGCGCTGTTCGGTTTTTGTTGGGAGGGTAAAAAAGCGCGGATACAGCGGGAAGCCACCTTCAGGAGGATAAACAGAATAGGGGCTAGCAATAATAGAACCAGGGTAAGGACAAGCACCACCAAGGACAGATGAGCCCAGATATAAAAGATGACGAAGCCCAGGGGATAGCTGCGCTCAACCTCCCCAGTTTGAAGAAGGCGGCTGGAAAGAAGGCCGCCCTTGTTCCGGCTGAAATCATACACCAGCATCAGCCCATTGCTGCACAACGCAAAATCCACACAGCCTGTATGGCCAAAGCGATAGGGTGCCGGCAGAGAGTATTCCTTCAACAGAGGTTCAATTTTCTCGGGGTAGAGGCAACTTCCTGCGAATGCGAGGCTATTAAAACATGCCACGTTTTCCTCAGACGCGCGCGCAACAAATACGCGGGTGTATACGCCCTCGTCCTGGTAAAGCGGATTTTCTGAGATTTTGCGACTCTCCAATATCTCCAGTGGCTCACCCCATTCACTGTAATACCAGTCCCGATCTGACTGGAGATAATAGAGCGGCAATCCGGCCACAAGAAACACCCAGATTCCTATCAGCCACAGCCACAAGCTCCGGCGATGCCCTTTGTCTCTTGTTCCCTTGCTGTCTTTAACGGAGTCGGTTTTATCCAATGTGTATGGTTTCATAAATCTCATTTAGGGTTCTGCAATACTACTCAAGAAAACACTGAAGCGAGTCTATCTGTTCCGGGCCGGGTTTGCAAGTCTATGGTTTGGTGAGGTCGCCTCTACTCGCCGCACCCGCAGCGTGATGGCTCTCTCTATTACCTATAAGCAGGAAAACGGGAAAATGCTGAATTTTTTCAAAAAAAATCACTTCAAGGCCGATTTTTTTTCTTCGTATGGGAAAATCGGAACTTGGAGCCATACCGATGTCGACTCAAGGTTAGCCCAGGCCTGGGAGTAACCACGATGGACATTTCGGAACGGAGACCCGCCCTAGATGGCGGGGCGGATGAGCGCCAACGCCCGCCAATCCACCACGTCCGTCACCTCCAATCATTGCACTCCAATTGCGTTTATCCCAAATTACTTTGGGATACAGCGGTGTGGGAGGCCATCAAAAGAAAAAGCCCGCAAGTCGCATCAAATAGCAACTTGCGGGCGATTCCTAGCGGACAGGGAGGGATTCGAACCCTCGGTACGCTTTTGGCGCACACACGATTTCCAATCGTGCTCATTCGACCTCTCTGACACCTGTCCAATGAAGTCGGGCAAGAGTATAATCGAAGAGCGAGCGAAATGCAAGCATAATTTTTGCGGAATGTCAAAATTGGTGTGGCATCACATTCTGGCGCGGCGCGGCGGGAGGTGGAGGTTCACCGGAGCCACCAGCCCATGGGAGAGGGCTTCGGCGAACATACGGGCGGCATCTGCGCTGTGGGAGGCGGCATCGTGCAGGGGGGCTTCACGGCAGGTGCCGCCGGCTCCCGGCGGGGCGGTGCGGTACATTTCCAGGCATGAGAGCCCGGAAGGTTCCTGCTCGCCGCGCAGGTTGGTTCGGCGCTGCAGGGTGTCCCGGTGGAACCAGCTGCGGGAGAGGATGCCGCGCAGGGCGTTGATGCCGCGCCACACGTCCGGCGTGCGCGGCACCACGCGCACGCCGGTGATGCCGCAATGCGCCAGGCTTTCCACATAGGATTGCCCGTGAGGGTCGCGGTGGGCGGCATCGTGCGGCAGAAAGTGGGCGGCGATGGGACCGTACTGCCGCTCCCACTCGTGAATCTTGTCCGCGTAGTGTTCCAGCGGCAGCTGGTTGGCGGCGTAGTGGTTGAGCCAGTAGACGTTGTCTCCCCAGTGCTGGACGAGCCAGATGGCGGTGTGGTCGCTCAGGCCGAGGTCCCAGGCGGTGTACAGGGGCTCTGCGGGGTTGTAGTCGAAATCTGCGCCGATGCGGCCCTGCTCGCGCAGGAAGGCGATTCTGGAGCCGTAGATGGCGCCGTCGTTTCCGGTAGCGAAGGCTTCATCCGGTGTGGAGGGGTACTCCTGCCGCATGGCGGCGCCCATGGTGCGTGCCATGCGGGCGTACCAGAGCTTCTGGCCTCGCGCGAGGTCTACGCCTGATTCCGCCAGCTTCTCGAAGTAGGCGGCGGTTTCGTCGCTCCAGCCGCCGCGTCCGCCCAGCGTGTACTCCGGGTTGTCGAACCAGCTGAAGAAGAAGAAACGGAAGTCCAGCGGAGAAAGGTCCTCCTTCGCGGCGTTCTCCATGGCCTGCAGCATCAACTCGTAGTTCACGCCGTAGCGGCCGCCCTCATGCGTGCTCTCCAGGATGATACGGCCGTCTGCCGGCACGGTGTTGATGGCACCGGTGCGGATTTCCCGCGCGCGCCACGGTGCGTGTACCGAGACGTGCGCGAGCTCGGAAACATGCAGGAGCTGGAGGGTGCCGCCGCGCAGGGTGGTGCCCAGGCGGATGTCGCTCCCGTTGGCGAAGGCTATGCGGGTGCGCGCATCCCCCACGGGGTGCCACTCGTTGCGTTTCACGGCACCCGTGCGCTGCTTGATGATGCCGCCGAGGTACGCAAGCGCCCTCTGCCCGTCGTCGGCATCCGGCGGGGCGTAGTCCAGGTTCTCCCAGGCGAAGCGCAGCTTGGCGAGCTTCTGCTCGGCGTCCGGCAGGCTTTTGTCGATGATTCCGGCGTGGAAGTTCGGCGTGAACAGGCAATGGTCCAGCATCAACATGGCCACATAGGTGGAAATGCCCAGCTGGCGCGCCTTGAGCACAGCGTTGCGGTGCCACAGCCCGCGGTGCAGCCGCAGTTGCGCCGCGTTGAGCGTGAAGCGCTGCATGCGCCCGGCCTTGTTCTCTATCCAGTACAGGTGCTGGAGGCGCCACAGCGGGTCGTCCAGCCGCCCTCGCAGTAGTTCTCCCACCATCACTTCTTGTTGTCGTTGTTATGTTTCCTGTGTTCCTTCTCCCATTGCTCTGCGCGGCGTTGCAGCTCCTCCTCCCTGGATTCGGGGCGCGTGAGCTCCGGGTTGCGGAACGGGGTGTCCAGCGGCAGCATTTCATCATGGATATGCTCCACAAAGTCCCAGTGGTCCATGAAGGTTGGCAGCTCGTCTTCGGGAACGGGTTTCCTCTTGTATCGGGGACGCCTGTGGTGGCGCAGAATGCGGTGTGCCACGCGGTTCGGCGTGGCCCGCCCGCTGCTGGTCTGGAGGGCGTCGATGAGGTCGTGACGCAGCGACACATCGGCATCAATCTCCCTGGCCAGTTCCACCAAATCAGCGGCGTACTCCTGCGGGGCATTGGAGAATTCCATGCCCATGAGCCCGCGCACCAGCGCGGCGGCGCACCCTTGCCCGCGCGTCAGCTCGCCGGGCTCCAGCTCCGCCAGCGATTCGCAGAAGCGCGTGTCCACACCGAGCCGCATCAGCATCTCACGGTTGGTCAACTCGTTCATACGCCCGGCCATCAGTGATTCCACGCTCTCCGCCCGTTCCATGAAGCCCAGGACAAGACCCAGCAGCAGCTGGTCGTGGTGCTTGTCCTGCTGCGCGCTTCCGAATCCCCTGCGGCGCACCATGGCGAAGGTGCTCAGCGGTTGGTACACATCGTCCGCATGTGCGGGATCGTAGTCCACATAGCCCTTGACCACGGGCGCGCCCTGGTAGGATTGAACCACGTAGGGCGTGCGGGCTCGCGGGTTGCCGGCTTCCGTCTCACCGGGCATCAGGCGGATGATGTTGTCCGCCTGGAACGGGTGGCGGTAGATGGTGATGGGCATCATGAGCTCCTGCACCAGCGGCGCGCGCAGGGGCTTGAGCAGGTGCGAGCATACGGGCGATATCCCGCCGTCCTCGCAGGCCTCCAGGAAGCTCACGGCGTCCTCGAACGGCAGTTCCGGGCGCCAGCGGTACGACATGTCGCCGGGCTTGTTGCCCGCCAGACCGCCGTACAGGCGGTGCTGCCACCAGATGCCGTTCTGGTCCACATACGGGCGGTTGGCGGCGGCGCAGCGCAGGTCGGTGAGCAGCTTGAGCGCGGGCATCACGCGCGGGTCTGCCGCGCAGTCCTCCGGCAGGCCCACGTTGCGCTCCACAGAGTAGTCCGCCTTGGGCGGGTTCGCGTGGTAGAGCTTGTTGCGGTGGAGCACAGGCTCCTGAACGTCGTCCTGCACGGGGTGCAGCTCCAGGCGGTCCACCTGGCCGGGATGCTCCGGGTTGATGGCGTATTCTCGCAGTTCGGGATGGTCCTTCAGCACCGCATCCAGCTGCAGCACATCGTTGTGCAGCTGCACGATGTCGGGGCGTGCCAGCAGTTTGGCGGGTATGGACTCACGCTTGCCCTTGAGGGGGCCGGTTCGGGCGAGGGTTCGCGCCAGCTCCTCGCGAATCTCCGGCAGGATGGTTTCCCAAGCCTCCGCAGGACGCTCCAGCAGGTTGCGGAATTCCTGCCCGGCAGAGGCGAAGGAGGCGCTGCCGCCGAGCCGGTGGCACCAGGCCTGCTCCAAGCGCTGCATGGGGGAGGGGTGGATGGATTCCTGCACAAAGCCGAGCATGCGGTTGACCTGCGGAGAATCAGAGGGGGTGAGCGTGGCGTTTCCCACCAACTGGGCAGAGTCCACCATCTCTTTCACCTTGTCTGCGGTCTTGCGGTTGGCCCAGCGGATGAGCCCCACTCCCTTCTTGCCGATGGCGGCGTGGAGGGGAGTGCCCTGCGCGGACTTGGGCTGTGCGCCGGAGCTTTCCGGCTCGCAGAACGGGATGAGACCCACCCAGGTGCGCACGCTTTGCGGCAGAGGCAGCTGGTTCAGGTGCCCCAGCATGTAGGCGCGCGAATAGCGCGTCAGCGCGTCCGCCATGGCATCGTAGATTCGCGAGTAGTCTTTGCGGTGCTTGGGTACATAGGAATGCTCGAACGGGTCTTCCTTCACGAGCTTCAGGATGGAATCGCGCTCCTGCGGCTGCATGAAGCGCTGCTCCACCAGGAAATCACCCGCTTCCGCCGGGGTGATGAGGCGGGAGTTGAACATGCGGCGCCAGTAGTTGCCCATGCGCGCCTCCAGCAGCGCCAGCGGTGTAGCCATGGACCAGCGGTCGATGGTGGTGTTGTCCGCCGCGTTCCTGCCGCGCTGCACCGGGGTGATGCCGTCCTCGTAGGCATCCCCTCGCAGACGGAACCGCACGCGCTCCACATCCATCCCCACGGGGTAGAGGGAGGCGGATTCCAGCCAGCGGCGGCTGAGCTCCTCCAGCGCCACGCTGCACGCCTGCTCGAACCCGGTGAAGCTCTTGCCGTCGTTCTTCACCAGGGCGGGGAGGTTTGCCAGCGTGGAGGGCACGCCGTGTTCCAGCACCTGCAGCGTGTCCCCTCCCGTGGGCAGGAAGTTCAGCAGGGAGTTGGAGACCAGGTCGTTCACGGCCATGAATTCCTCCTCGTGCCAGCGGGTGTAGCGCCCGTCGGGTCGCCGGATGCGCCAGTAGGTGCGCCCGTCCTCTCCCGTGGCGCATTCAGCTCCGCATCCGGTGAGGCGCCGGTAGAGGTTGAACATCTCCGCATACTGCGGGTTGGGCTTGGGTTGCTCGCCCGCGCCCTCCAGCAAATCCGCGCGCCACCCCTCGGGCAGGCTGTCGCCAAGCTCGCGCCGCAGCAGCAGGGCGTATGCCTGCGGCACCGTGCAGCCTCGCGACAGCGCCGTTTGGAAGTCGTCCGTGTGCGGCAGCAGCTGGTAGAGCGTCTTGGCGCAGGAGCGCAAGCCCACGTTGATGGCGAACATCTGGCGCCGCGGTTCGGGCGTGCCGTATCCCATGGTGCCGAAACGCACGGCATCCTTGCGGTTCCATGGGTAGAAGTCCATCATCTCCATGCCCTTCATCCAGCTTGGCGCACCCTTCTTCTGTGCACGTTCCTCATAGCGCAGGAAGATGTCGTCCGACAGGTTGGTGAAGGTGAAACGTTGGGTATGCCCGTCCACGCAGTTCATGATGGCATCGCAGACCTGGGCCACCAGCTCGCGGCGCTCGTTCTCCGTCTTGCGCTCGGCGGTTTTCATGTTGGGGAAGGCGATGGTGAGCTTGTCCAGCGCGTAGCAGTTGAGCAGGTACCGGTAGGAAAGATCCTGCAGCTCCGCTATGCGGTCGCGCATGAGCGCGGCGCTTTCCTCCGGGGCGGTGGGCGCGTAGAATCCGCTGCGGCGCATGCGCTGCGGAACGGGGTCGGCGTCCTCCAGCAGCTCGCGGTAGAGGAAGAGGCTGCGCAGGTAGTCTGCCTCCTTGCGGTCGGAGGGCAGGGGCTCGCCCTCCTGCGGCACCACGGCTTTCGCATCGAAATGCGCGTTCTTCCACCAGCGGTCCATGAGCCGCAATATGTCCATGCGGCCATGGAGCCTCTGCATGGGCAAATCCGGCTCCATGCGCTCCATGGCCTCGGTGACCTGGGCGGGGTCGGCGGTGTCGATGACCTCTGCGGGCTTGCGGGTCATGGCGGTTTCAGAGGGCAGGTTGAGGAAGTCCCGCACCACGTCCTCTCGGGAGAATCCCTTGTAGTAGTCGGTGTTGAGCAGGCGCATGGCTCGCATGATTTCCGGGAAGAAGCCCGGTGCGCTCCAGCGCTTGGAGGAAGAGAGGTAGGTGTGCAGCAGCTCGTCCCTCACGCGCACGCTCGGTGCGCTCGCCAGGTTGGCCATCTGCTCGTCCGTGAATCCCCATTGTTCGCGCAGAACCAAGCCGTCTCCCAGCACCTGCCGCGGTGATTGGAAATGGCGCAGCGCGGCACGGCCCGATGCCAGCAGCACATAGGGCAGGGTGGCTGCGGCTTCCCGCAGGTTGCACTCGATGTCCGTGAGATTCTCGCCATATGCTTTCCAGTCGATGTTGGAGGCGATTCCCTGCACGCGTGCGGCGAGCTCGTGCATGCCGAGGTCCGCGGCCTGCCCCGCCTTGCCCGCCAGCAGGAGCTTGGCGCTTTCCGCCGTCACGTCCCTAATCCCCTGGAGCCCGGCCCAAAGGTATCCGCTGCCGCCGCGGGCCCGCACAAAGCGGTCGATGCTGCGGCCGAGGGCCTGCTGCCCGATTTTGCCCATGCCGATGAAGATGGAGGACTGGATGGCGCCGCCGATCAGGCCGGCGGCGGTTTGCAGCTCGTGGTCGCCCTGCGGGTTGCGCTGGCGCGCCTCTGCAATGGATTCACCCACGCCGGAGCCGGCGAGCATGGCGAAGCCCGTGCCCCCGCAGAACGCCAGCCCGGCCTGCGGCGCGGCGGATGCGGCATCCACCGCCAGGCGTCCCGCCCACCCGCTCTCCGGCGGCGGTTCCACGGGATAGAGTTCATCTTGCACCGTGCGGCGCATCTCCTCCAGCGCCTGTAGTCGCTTGTCGAGCTTGTCGGCGGCGGAGTCCAGGCTGTCCCATCCCGTTCGGCGTCCCAAGGCGTGCCCGGTGGCGGCAGCCACGTTTCCGGCGGCCTGGCCTATGTTGTAGAGCATGTTGACGCCGGAGCGCATGAAGCCTTGCCCCATGCTGGCGACCAGGCTGCGCGGGCGGTTGTCCGGCGGCATCTGGGCGGCGGCCATGCGGTACACGCAGGCGCGTTCCCGCGGCTCCAGCTCCGCCAGCGCACCCGTGGCGCGCACCAGCTCCGGGATGTCGCACCATGTCCGCATTTGCGAGGGACCTCCCTCCCCGGCGGCTTGTATGGCCTTCAGGGATTCCACCACATCCGGCAGGAGGTCTTTGAAGCGCTCGCGCTCTTCTTCCGCGGCGCGGCGTGCCTGCTCGCGCACATCGCCCAGGTCGTCGTCCTCCCCGTTGTCGGGTTCCTGCATGCCGTCCAGCGCGTTGAGATAAGCCTTGCGGTAGGCATCCTGCGCGGCCTCCTGCTTGCGTTCGCCCTGTCGGCGTTCAGAGAGGGCCTGGAACACCTCCTGCTCGTTGCCGCCCACCTGCAGCATATCCGCCATGGAGTTGCGGATGTTCTTCCAGTCCGCGCGCACCTGCTCCCGGCTCATGTCCAGATGGTCGGCAGCCCAGGAGCGGTTGACGGTGGTGAGCAGGTTGTATTCCCGCTCCTCCGGGGGCTGCGAGTCGTCGTCCGCCCCGGCTTGCTGGCGCACGTCGTCGGGTATGGTATCTGCATCTCCGGTGAGGATGCGGTCCCAGTGAGCCGTCTTTTCGGGGTCGAAACGCGGTTTCTTCCGCTCCATTTCCTGCACCTCTGCAATGGAGGGCAGGGGTGCGGCTTCGGTGGGAATGGTTTCGTCCTGCGGTTGCGCCTCTTGCTGCAAGGGCGTTTCAGCGCTTTCTTCCAATGTTGTCTCTTCTGTGTCCATGTCTGTGAAAATCATGCTTGGTGGCAAACCCAGCGGTTGCCCTCGTTCCTGCGTTCGTCCATCCAGGCGGCCAAGGCCTTGGCATCGCCGTTCGCCAGCAGCTGCTGCGCGCTGCGCTGCAGGGATGCCATGCGGGCGCATGCAATGTTGTCGCCGGGGGTGCCGAACCTGCCGCTGCGGTACATGCTCCACAGGCGGCGGCTCATCTCCAAACGCTCCTCCTGCGGCAGCTTGCTTGCGGTATCCAGGTGGCGCAACAGTTCCCGCCGGTTTTCCAAGGTGTGCGGCGACATGCAGATGTCCAACCGCAAGGCGGATTCTCCCTCGGAGGAGCATTCATCGATGCGGCGCATCCAGTCGCAGCGCTGCCGCTGGGTCATGGCGCGGCGCGGTTGCCGGGCGGCGTTCGCCTGTTCATCGGAAATCACCCCGGCCTCCCGCGCCTCCCGCACCCACTCCACGGAGCTCTCGCGGTCCTGTTGGATATCGTTCGACATCTGGGTGGCTGTTTCCGTCTGCAAGCCGCGGCGGGCCTGTTCCGCCTCATCCTCCAAAGTCTGCCTTTCCTGCTCACCCTGGGGCAGGGGGGCGTCCCCGGCTTTCATGTCGCGCAGGGTTTGCATGGGTTGCTGCTGCATGCGGGCGCGCCAGCGGGAGAGGCTGGCGCGGCTCTGAACATCCTTGTGCGAGCTCTCCATGTCGGCATCCGGCACAAAGACGCCGCGCCCCTGTTCCAGCCATTGAGCGGCCTGCTGCTCGTCGCCCTGCTGCACGGCGGCATCCAGCTGCTGCTGCCACTGGTCGCGTGCGCCGGAGATGCGTTCCAGCTCGGAATCCCGCCGTTGTTCCAGGGAAGCGGCTGCGGTGTAGGCGGCGGCAAGCTGCCTTGCAGCCTCGCGGGATTCGTAGGGAACCTCTTTGAGCGCCTCCTGCACCAGCGGGGCGCACGCCTCTTTCCAGGCGTAGTCCCAGTCGCGCACGTTGTCGCGTTCGCGCAGTTCTTCGCCGGCCTCCGCCACCACATCCTGCAAACGTCCGTAGAAGCCGGCCAAATCGCCAGCCTGCTCCACCTTGTTGCGAGCCTGCACCATTTCCGCGGCTTCCTTCCCGGTGGAGGATATGCCCCGCCCCAACTGCTCAAAAGAGTCCCCCCACCAACGGTTGATGCCGTAGGTGGGCACTTGTGCGCCGCGCTCCGGCAGCGGCATCATGCCCCATTCTTTCATTTGGATTGCCATGCGCACCAGCATGCACAGGCTCCCGGATGGGGACAAGGCCCGCCCCCGAACCCGCACGGGGAGCC
>R28__coassemble_931_pt1 | contig 9819 bp, 5 predicted proteins | sample R28__metabat2_low_PE_030 | metagenome-assembled genome bin R28 | reverse complement strand
TACGCTTGCCTCGGCGTAGCCCGCAGGGCGTAGACGGGTATCGGCACGCAACCCCGCCCACGGCGGGGTGGATACGGTGTGGGCTCAATTCTGGCGGTCCTTGAGGAGCTCCTTGAGCTTGGCTTCGGGGTTGGCAAAATCCTTCTTCACATCCTCCACGTCCTTGGGGGTGCAGGTGGGCTCCAGCTCGGCAAGGCCGAGCATGTATTTCTTGAGCTCCAGCACCTCCTCCACGGTGGTGGCGTTCACCATGATCATCTGGACGTGAAGCCCCCAGATTTCCAGCTGGTTCTGGGGCATGGCGACGGGCGCAAATTTCTTGGTGACGCCGTAGAGGCCGTCCGTGCCCTGGGAAACCTTGCATTCTGCGTAGAACTGGCGCATCTGCTCCTCCGCCTTGAGCTCGTCCTTCATGCCGGTCTCCTTGGCGGTGTCCAGCTTGATGATTTCCTCACGCATGGCCTTGGAGTGCTCGCGGTGCTGCTGGGGCACGTTCACCCAGACGGAGAAGAGGGCCTTGGCGCGCTCCTGGCCGGTGAGCTTGGCGGCTTGGCGGAGCTTCTTGCCGGCCTTCACCGCCTCGTTCAGCGGCTTGGTGACCTGCTCAAAGGTGTTGCGACCGCCGAAGAAGCCGCCCACCAGCTCGCCGGTGTGGTCGGTCACCAGAATGGTGGGGTAGATGCGCACGCCGTACTCCTCGCAAATGGCGGCGTTGTGATTGAACTGCTCCTCGCTGAACTTGGGCTTGTGGGGCATATCCACCTCCAGGCACACGAACTTGTCCTTGGCGTAGGCATCGAACTCAGGCTTGTCGAAGATGTCCTTCTTCATGGCAATGCAGTGGCCGCACCAGTCGGACCCCGTAAACTCCAGCAGAATGAGCTTGTTTTCCGCCTTGGCCTTCGCCTTCGCGGCATCGAAATTCGTCATCCATTCCACGCCGAAAACCGGGGCGGCCATCACCGCCACCGCCGCTGCCAGTGTCATAAATCCCTTGAACATAGTGCCAGTATACCCTATCGCCGCATCCCTCCGCAAGAAAAATGGAGCATGCCCCATGAGAAATTCATGCCCACCACATCCGTTACCCGCGCGCTTTGCGCGCCTAACTTGAGCCGCCTTGCGGCGCCCACATTTTCCAGCCCACGGCGTAAGCCGTGGGGGCAACCACGCCCGATACGCTTGCCTCGGCGTAGCCCGCAGGGCGTAGACGGGTATCGGCACATAACCCCGCCCCCGTGCGGGGTGGATACGGTGTGGGCGTGCGTATCCCACCACCACCGTTACCCTTGTCGCGCCTATGCCCGCAGCGCGGAGACGGCTTTTCGCGATTTACTTGCTTTGAATCACGGTGTTGGGTGAGAGGCCGTACATTTGGGGTTCATACATGAGCTGAGCCTGTGCGGGGGGCGCGGTGGAGATTCCGGCGCGCTTCACGCGGGCGTAGTAGCGCATGTTGAGCAGATCGCGGCCGCCCCACTTGGTGCAGAAGCCGCGCACGCGGTCGGCCAGGTACTCCTTGTGGTCGAACCAGACGCTCCAGTCGCAGCGCTCCAGGCCGGCGCACTGGCTGGGGATGGCGGGGTTGAGCGCCTCCATGCAGGAGGGCAGGTAGTCCTCCAGCACAAAGTACTCCAAATCCCTGGCGGGCTTGGCGCAGGTGAGCGTCACGCGCACCACGTCGCCCACGTTGAAGTCCCTGGCGGGGCGCCACACGCCGTCCGCGTCCTTCTTCTCGTACAGGCGGGTAATCTGCAATCCCTTCTCCACCACGCCGGGGTATTCGGTCTGGTCCGGCTGGGCCTTGGCGCGCACCACGGCATAGGCGGTGCCATCCGTGCAGGTGTAGGCGGCGGTGCAGTCACCGAGCTTGCTGCCGCGCTTGACGAGCGCGAGGGTGGTGATGCCGTTGCCGAGGGTCATGGACGAGCCGTCCGCCGTGGTGACGGTGGCGGGAGTGTTGGCCGCAGGCTCGCGGCGCAGATATTCGTGAAGGGCGATAAGCGTCCACGCGCTCTGCCAGGTGGTGGTGTGGCGGTAATCATGCCCGCGGGAGCGCAGCCAGGCGATGAAGGCCTCATGCCGCTTGGCGGGCGCCTTCTCCATATCCGCGATGAGGCGGAGATCCGCCTGCACGGAGCGCGGATGCCACATGCTCACGTACCAGGAGGCGTCCTCCTGCGTCTTGTCGTCCTCGCGCACCAGCTCCTTGAGGGCGCGCTTCACGCCCGCATCGTCGCGCAGCACGCGGGCTACCTGGAAACGCGTGGTGGCATCCGTGCGTTCCCTGTACTTCTTGTGCTGGCTTTCCTTGCGCAGGTAGGCGCGCAGGGCGTCCCACTTGGGCTTGGGCAGCTCGTACCCGCAGGCGGCGGCGATATCCAGCACGAAGGCGGCGTGGGCGGAGGCCCAGAGGCAGGATTCGCGCGCATCGTCCCAGTAGCCGAGCCCGCCGTCCCTCTTCTGGCGGCGGAGGATTCGCTCAATGCTCTTCACCACCAGCTCGTGCGCCTTGGCGGGCGGGGTTTCCGCCATGCGCGGGCAGATGGGTGCCAGGCGGTCGTACAGCAGCCAGGGCAGCAGCCCGGTGGCGGTCTGCTCTGTGCAGCCGTACGGGTAGCCCAGCACAAAATCCATGCAGCCGGCCAGGTGGAGCAGCGGGTTAGCGGAAAGCGCAATCTCCATCTCGCCGCGCGTGGACCCGGCCAGCTCCGGTGCCAGCAGCGCCGCGGGCTTCAGCGTCTCCATGCCCTTGGACAGCACCAGGTGGTGCGCCTCCTTGAGCAGCGGCGCGGGGAAGCGCACGGGGAAGGTGCCCTGCACGGCATCCGCGCCGTTCTTGGCGGTGGCGGTCCAGTTGAGGGTGCACTCGCCCTCCTGCGTGGCCTCCACCTCGAACTTGAGAGTGCCGGTGGCGTGGGCGGCCAGGCGGATTTCCTGCGTGTCAGAGGTGGTATCCAACTTCACCTTCCAGGTGCCTTCCGCATCCGTGTTGTTGGTGACGGTGAGGGGCAGGACGAGCTTGTCCCCCGTGCTCATGAAGAACGGAGTGCCGGGGGTGAGCATCACGGGCTGGTTGACCTGCAGCTTGCCCTCCGTGCCGCCGAAGCGGTTGCCGCTGTCGTCCACCGCCACGGCGAACACGCGGTAGGTGGTCAGCGTGTCCGGCAGCGTGCACTCGGTCTCGAAACGCCCCTGCACGTCCACGGGCAGGGATGCCTTCCACACCGCCACCGGCACAAAGTTGGTGCGCAGGCGCGGCTTCTGCTTTGCGGCGTGGGGAGCCGCCGCCTTGCCGCCGTTGGCGCTTTCGGCGACTGCGTAGGCGTTGCTGTAGCCGGCATCGTCATCGCCTTCCTCCTCATCCCCGGCGCTGCCGTCATCCATCACGCAAGGCACGGCGGCAGCGGGCGCGGCCTCCTCCATAGCCATCATGTCGCCGTTGGCCGCGGCACCGCACACGGCGCGCTTGGCGACCCTGAGGCGGTGGTGGTTGGGCACGCGGCCGGAGAAGGAACCGCGGTCGTCCTTGCGGCTGATGCACTCGCCGTTCCACACGCCGTCCATCAGCTCCAGCATGAAGTATTCCATATCGGAACCGGTGTCCTCGTACATGCTGCGGTGGTTCGAGAAGGAGAGGTGTTGGGAGCCGATGGTGAACTGGGGCTCCAAGTCCGGTAGTTTGTATCCGCCGGAGACGGAGAGTATACCCTCGTCCACCGCGTAGAAGGTGACGGCTGCGGTGGCGGGTGAGCCGTCCGGCAGGCTCACGGAGCCGCCGAGCTTCACCACCGCGCCGGGGCGGCAGGCATCCTGCGGCAGCTCCAGTTTCACCTGCAGCTTGCGCTGCGGGTTCGGGATTTCCAGGTAGGCGCTATCATACGCATACCGTGTGTAGAGCCCCTTGGCGTCCTTCACGGGCATCACCGCCAGCACGCTCAGGTTTCCGGTCTCCTGCGGCGTGAGCTTCAGGTCCACGGGGTGCTTGCCGCACTCCACGGGCAGCAGCAGGGAGCGCACGCTGTTCGCGCCGCTGGCAACAATGGCGAAGGCGCTGCCGGGCGTGTCGGAGCTCAAGCTGCAGCTGCGCCAGTCCTTGCTTTCAACCAGGGAGAACTCCTCCTTCCCCTGTTCTTCCGCCAACTCGTATTCCGAGATTCTGGCGGTATTTGCAAAGGAGTGCCCCTCCGGGTCCGTTCCGCTGATGGTGAGCTCCAGTTTCTCGAGCTCGTGGGGCTTCCCGTCTTTCTTGTAGGCGTCCACATGCCCGCGGAGCTTCATGGGGGTGGAGAACTCTGCATTGGCGGGCACGGTGAGGTCGCCCTCCCACACGGTCACCTCTCCCTTGCGCGTGGCGGAGAAGCCGTTGGGCAGCTCGATGCGCTCCACTACATCCCGCCCCTTGAGCAGCAGATGCACCTTCTGCTCGCGCGCCAGAGGCTTCTTCTCATCGGAGCGGGCATCGTACAAGCGCAGTGTGTCCTCGTCACGCATGCAATAGAAATCCGCGTTGTGGAAACTCCCGCAGCAGGAGAAGCGGCGCACCTCCTCGCGGTCGTTGGTGATGGTGCCGGTGACGTCTATGGAGTGGCTGTTGGCGGTGTCTCCCTCCTTGGGGGAGAGCTTGACGGTCATCTCATGGCAGCCCTTGGCATCCAGCGTGGCGTCCACCGTCTCCGCGCAATCCAGCTTCATGTCCGAGCTCAGCCGGAGATGCAGCTTGGCGTTGGAGAGGGGGGCGCCGTTGAGGTCCCTGGCGGCGATGCAGAGCTTGGCGGTTTTGGGGGACACGCGCTCCACCTCGCACTTGGCGGTGAACTCGAAGGCGTCTCGGCGGTACACCTCCGCGCGGACCGTGCAGGTGACCAGCACCTTATTCCCGTCCGCCAGCAGGATCCGGTAGGGGCCGGTCACATCCTCCTCCCCCTCCGGCAGCGTGAAGTCGTACGCCACGCAGCCGAATTCGTCCACCGCCAGCGTCTCCTTCTTCAAAGCCTCGCCGGACGGTTTCTTGACGGTGATGGTAGCCTCCTTCATCTTGGGCAGGGAGGTGTTGCTGAGGGTGCTGCACACACGGATGACGCCGCGCACATGCACGGTGTCACCGGGGCGGTAGAGCGTGTTGTCGCAGAAGAGCTGGGCCTGGAGCTCATGCTCCCTTTCCGTTGTGTCGTCCTGTGCAATCCGCAAGTAGCCCAGGGATTCGGAGGCGCGGGAATCCTCCACCAGGTAGTCCTCCCCGGCGCAGACCAGCACGGCATCCGTTTGCACCTGGCCCTCCGGCTCCTCCTTGCACAGCGGGCGCGCCATACCCTGGGCAATGCTGCACTCCGCCTGGTGTTTCTTGCGCTTCCTCCATTCACCGCTGGAGTAGTGCAGCACCGCGCGCCCCGCCTCCACCGGCTTCCCGGTCAGGCGGTCGCTCACCAGTATCATGCCCGCTCCCTGCGGGCAGGCAAGCTGCAGGTCGGAAACCATCACCGCGTATTCCGCGTGCAGGGTCAAATCGCTTTCCTCCACGCCCACCGCCTTGGCGGCGGCCAGCACGGCGGCGCTGGGCTTGATGTCCAGCACAATGAGATAGAGCCCGGCCTTGGTGTTGCCGGCGGTGAGGGTGTCCAGGTCCAGCACGTGCTCCGTGCAGTCGCAGAATCCGCGCTCATCCGCCGCGAGCTGCTGCGGCTCGAACTTGTGGGCCTTGGCGCACGCACCCTGGAGGCGTGCGCGGTTGGCGGCGTACGCCATGGCTTCCTCCAGCTGCCGGCTGCGCGCCCATTTGAAATTTTCCTTGTCCTCCAAGCCTGCGCGCACTTGCTGCGTGGTGATGGCCAAGGCGTACTTGTGCATGGAGTCCGGCCCTGCGTTGACGCATCGCGTCACGGGTTCCAGCGCCTGCAGGGCGTGTTCCGCATCCCAGTGGTAGGCGGTGGCGGTGATGCCGCCGCTGCATGCGGAGCGCAGGCGCATCTTGTGCTCGCCGCGGAACGGCAGGCGGTGGATGGCTTCATTCCCGCTCTGCCCCAGGTCCACGGTGGGCCAGGCGGGGTTGAGGTTGATGCGGTGCACGTGGTCGCGCGTGAGCGGCTTGCCCAGCTTGGCGGCTATGCCCGGCTTCACGGTGAATTCCGCGAGCGCGGGCGCGGGGGCCTCCACCCGCATGCGGAAGCCCGCCACGGCATCCGGCTCCCTGTAGCGCCAGTCGTACGCCTGCTGGTCATCTTTGCTGCCGCCGCGCCTGCCGTTGGCGGGGCGCGTTTCCTCATCACCCTGTATCAGCTGGTCAAAGGTGAAGGTGTAGGTTCCCTGCGGGGTTTCGATGGTCTTGCCCCGGCCGTCCGCCGTGTTGGTGGACTTGGCCCCGCCGATGCTGATTTCGAGGTCGCGGAAGGCCTGGCGCGCGGCCTCCTCCGTAACCTTGTGGGAGAAGCCAACGGAAACGGCGTAGAAGGGTTTCTGCCCCTTTTCCTGCGGCTCTGCTATTTCATCCCGCACTTCAGTTTGCAGCTCCGGGTAGGCGGGTGAGGCGTATTGCTCACCGCCAATCAGGCCGCTTCCGCTTGCGGGTTTCATCCTCAGTTCCCATCTTGTTCCGTACGGCAGCGGCTCCGCAGGGGTCACCAGCGCCGCGCCCGGCAACACCGTGTCCGGTCCCACCGCGCGCATGTCCTCCAGGCTTCTTTCGCCGGGCCGGAACTTGTCCGGTGCATACTTGAAGAGCAGGGGGGCGGCCTTGCCCGCCACCGTGCGGCCGTCCGCGGTTTTACCGCTCTTTTGCACCTGCTGCACAAAGGTGTATTCCACCGGGCTGGTGGCGGAGAACGCCGCGGCCTCCTTGGTGATTTGGCGATACGGATAGACGATAACCGCCGTGCCCGAAATCCCCTTGTCCACATATTGCGTAGACAGGCGGGTGTCCGGCGCGTGGAAGCGGAATTCCCGCTGCGCCAGCTCCTTGCCGCTCAGGTAGGTCACGCCCGGCTTGAACGCCAGGCGGAACTCCGTGGCCACGCTCGTGCCCTCCGCGGGCTCGATGAGCAGGCGGTTCTGGTCCTCCCAATGCACCTTGGGCTGGTGCGCGGGGTCGCCCGTCACCTCAAAGAGGTCCAGCCCCAAATCGTGCGGGGCAAGCTGCTTCCCGAAACTTTCCGAATATCTCGCCTCCCGTGCGGTTGCCGCCACGGTTTGGCTGACGATGGGCTCATCGAACTTGATGCGGATGAGCTGGCGGTCCGCCGAGATGTCTACGCGCTCCGCCTGGGCGGATGCGCCCAGCAGCGCGGCCCCGGCAAAGGTTTGCACCAGTCTGGAAAATAGCTTGGTTTTCATCATTGAAATGTGGTTGGATGGATTGTACGATGATACGATTTTCCCCGCCCTGCGGCAAGGTCTGTCTATACCATATAGGCCGGAATTCTGGAAATTTGTGACAAAAAAATGAAAAAAATGTCAAAAAAATTAGCGGATGATTTCCGTGAGGAGGGGAATGGTGCCGACGGTGAGGACATCACCGTGGCGGAGCGGGACGCGGTAGTCGGCAGAGGAGAACTCACGCTCATTGATGGCAATGCCGTTGAGGGAGCCGAGGTCTGTGATGACCAAGCCGTCGTCCGTGAGCTCCAGGCGCGCGTGCTCGCGGGAGACGCAGGCGTGGTTGATCACCACTTGGGCGCAGCGGGGTTCTCGGCCGATGACGATGCCGTCCGCGCCCGCCATCTCGGAGAACGGGATGTGGGTCTCCCAGGGCGTGCCGTCCGGCAGGCGGCCGGAAAGGTGGAGCACGGCGTTGGTGGGGGCATCGCGGTGGCTCACGGCCCGCGGGCGGCGGGCCTCCAGCCCGGAGCCGAGATCCCACTTGAGGCGCAGGGCATCATACGGCGGCAGGGGCTGCAGGTAGGCGGCCGGGCGCACGGAAGGCGCCTCCCCTGCACCGCCGAGCGGCGGCGCGGCTATGGAGATGGGGTGGTCCCAATCCGCTTCCTCCGCAGCGTTCACCCGGGCGGACACATCACCGATGCTGGCGCGCACGGCGGCGAGCTCCATCTCCAGCACGCGGGCGCGCTCCCGCAGTTCTGCGAGCGCTGCCTTGTCGGCGTTCTGGGGCTCATCCGGCATGGGGCGACGGGGATATGGTATCAGCGGCGACTGGAGGCGCGGGAGAAGATGAGCCCGGCGTAGTACACCAGCTGGGCAAGAGAGGACAGCGCGGCGGACACATAGGTCATGGCGGCCCACTTGAGGGCGGTCTGCGCGTGGTCGTGCATGGCGCCGTTGGCTATACCGCTTTCCTCCAGCCACTTGAGGGCGCGGCGCGAGGCGTTGAACTCCACGGGAAGGGTGACGAAGGCAAAGATGGAGGTGCAGGCGAAGAGGGCCAGGCCCACCCAGGCCACGATGGTGTTGCCGTTGGCACCCACCAGAGCCAGACCCGCAATGAAGACCACCTGCCCCAGGCGGGAGCCGATGTTCACCATGGGCACGATGGACGAGCGCAGGCGCAGCCACGGGTAGGATGTGGCGTGCTGCACGGCGTGTCCGCACTCATGCGCAGCCACGGCCATGGCGGTGACGCTGTTGCACTTGTACACCACCTCGGAGAGGTTCACGGTTTTGTCCGCGGGGTTGTAGTGGTCCGTAAGCTTGCCCTTGGTGCTGACCACGCGCACATCACGGATGCCGTTCTGCTCCAGCATGCGGCGGGCGGTCTCCGCGCCGCTGACGGGGGCCTCCATCTCAGAGTATTTGTTCATCACGGACATGAGACGCTTCTGCACCACCGCACCCAGGAGCCCCATCACCGCCAGCAGGATGATACCCAGCATGGTGGCAGGGTTTTCCATAGCCGTGGAAAAGCCTCCCATAGAAAGGTCGTTCACCTCGGATGCATCCGGGGCCCACTGTGCCAAGACCTGAAGGAAAGACATCATACGTGCCTGTCAGCATACCAGCCAGCGCGCGGATTTTCAAGCAAAAACCACGGGGGAGGGATGGGGAATTTAGCATTGAGAATTTTGAATTTAGAATTTGTTTGCCTGCGTGGCGGATGAGTACGCCCGCGGCGTGGTTGGTGTGCAATTGAATAAGCGCGGTGTGTAGACACACATGGCGTGCGTACACACAAATTCCAAATTTTAAATACTAAATTCAAAATTCTAAATTGCAGGACCGCCGCCGCGGGGGATGGGCAAGCCGCATGCGCGGGTCTGCTGGGCGGAATCGGTTATTTCCTCGAACATGCCGTTGCCGGGGTTGCAGCGGAAGCAGCGCTCGGTCTCCGGGGCGTTCCCGGCATCCGCCGCCGGCTGGAAGAACAGATGCCACACCTCCCCGCCATGGGCCTCGACATGAAGCACCGGGTAGTAGGCGTATTGCGGGTTCCCCCAGATGGGGATGCCCAGCGATTCGCCCAGGCGACGGAACATTTCCTCAATTTCGCGCAGATACTGGGGCTCGACCGGCTCAATCCCCTCCTCCTCAAAGAAGGCGCGGCCGATATACAACATGCCGCCCGCATCAAACGCGCCGATATGCCACGCCAGCATGACGCCGCACTCGTCCACGCCCCACCGGGCAAGCTGCTCACGCGTTGCCACCACCTCCACCACCTTGCGCACGTTCCGCCCCTCATCGGACCACACAATGTCCCCGACGCGTGCTTCCACCCCGTTGGGATAGCAAACTTTTCCCGTATCCATGGCAGTTTTCTAGCACAGTCAATCCCATTTGTCAAACGCCGCGCCACACGGCGCGCTTACTTTTCACTTTGTACTTTGTCCATTGTACATTCCGTCACCCGCGGAGGGTTTGGCCGTTGTCCGGGGC
>R28__coassemble_907_pt1 | contig 10014 bp, 9 predicted proteins | sample R28__metabat2_low_PE_030 | metagenome-assembled genome bin R28 | reverse complement strand
TCCGAGCAAAAATTGCAGGCTGCTCCTTCGGTGCGTTTTTTTTTGAGGCACTGCGTGATTCACGACGTATGACAAATGGCATGCATTTTGTGGTTGACATCACTCGCGAAATTCGCTAGTCTGCTTTCAGACATTCCTCCCCCGCTTAGGATTAGGGTCCGTTGATCCTAAAAACCGCGCACATGGGGAGGTTTTTTTATGAAATACACCAAACAGCATCTCTCTCTGGAGCAACAGGCGGATCTCCTTTTGTCACGCGGCTTGAGCGCGGACAGGCATGAGCTTATCGAATGCCTTGCCAATGTGGGTTATTACCGCCTGAGTGCGTATTGGCACCCATACCGCGTCCGACGGGATGGCGTTATCCAAGACGAAATCATCCCCGGTACCGCGCTGGAGCAGGTTTGGCTGCACTACCGCTTTGACCGAAACCTGCGCCTTTGCCTTTTGGATGCCATTGAGCGGATTGAGATTGCCCTGCGCTCCCGCTTTGCCTATTTTCACACTCAGGATGCCTCGCCTTTCGACTATGCCTCGTCCACGTATTTCCCCTACTGGAAAGACTACGACAAAAAACTCTCTCGCTTGAGCAGACCCACAGGCAATACCTTGAATGCCATTGAGTTTGTGGAGCATTTTTTCGAGAAATACGGTGATAGCCACAGTCATTTGCCGCTGTGGATGGCCATGGGCGTTACAGAACTCGGGTTCGTCGTCCATTTCTTTGAACATTCCGAGAAGTCTGTGCGTTCCCAGATTGCGCGTGAGTGGGGTCTGAAGAACAAAACCCTGCTTTCGTGGCTGAAGGCTATCAATACCCTGCGCAACGAGTGCGCCCACCATGCCAGGGTTTGGAACAGGCGTTTCCGCGTGGTGCCCGCCATCCCGGCTTTCGGGGAAAACAAATTCTGGAGCTTCACATACTCGGATGAGCACGGCTGCTGGATTCGCAACGTTGCTCCTCGCCCCGACCAGGAAACCCTGGCCTTTTCCGGCTCTACTTCCGCTGCCCTTGTTTTTGTCTGTAGGCATATCTTGCGCTACGTCGCCCCTCACTCCAAATGGCATCTGCGCATGGAGAAGCTGCTCGATGATTTCTCGAAGGCGGGAGTCGACCTTTCCAAAATGGGTTTGCCCGAGCATTGGAAAACTCATCCCCTCTGGAGGTAGTAAGACAGTCAAAGAAACATTTGCAAAGGATGGCATTTTGGTGTGGGATGTCCGCATGAACGGACAAATACCCAAAACGCCGTTGGAAGATGATGGGCGGAGCGGGAAGGCAACGAGGAATGCGCTGAGCTTCTGCGGTCGGCTATGAAATGATTGCTGAACCGCACCGCGCAAGCGCCGCATATTTTGATTGCCAAGGGGAAGGAGTGGGATTATGATGGCGGGGACAACTACCGGAAAGATGAGAGAATACACCATAAAGGGCATCCGTGACCTGATATGCTTCGAGTGCGTGGCGGGAAGCCGCGCGCACGGGCTGGAGACGGAGAAGAGCGACGAGGACCGCAAGGGCGTGTACATGGCGCCGCTGGTGGATGTGCTCAGCGGGGTGGCTCCAGGCAGCGTGTTCGACGAGAAGCAGGATTTGCAGTACACGGAGATAGGCGAGTTCTGCCGCCAGCTCATGCTCAACAACAGCGGCGCGCTGGAGCTTTGGGCCTGCCTGGGGCAGGAGCAGCAAATTTTCGCCGCGCCCTGGTTCGAGCGGTTTTTCGGCGAGCGCAACTTCCTCTCGCGCAAGTGCCGCTACACCTTCGCCGCCAACGCCAACAGGCAGGTCAAGCGCGTGCAGGCCACCCATGAAAAGGCCCTCCGCCCGCCCGATGAATCCCTCACGCTCGCGGACTTCTGCGCCGTGCTGCACGAGGGCACGTGCATTCCCCTGCGCGGCTGGATGGCGGGGCAGGGGGTGGATGAGCATGCCCTGCTGGCCGCGCCGCTGGCGGATTGCCCCCACACCTACGCGCTGTACCGCGGAGAGAACCGCGGCGGGCTGTTCGGCAAGTCCGGCAGCGCCGTGTCGTGTCCGCAGGTCCCGGCGGGCGCGCCGTTCCTCTGCCACATGGTGGTGCGGGAAGACGCCTTCTCGCTCCACTGCCGCCGTGTGGCGCAGTACCGCCAGTGGCTGCAGGAGCGCAACACCAAGCGCCTGGACACCGCGCTAGACGGCGACCACGGCGGCGCGTACGACTGCAAGCACATGGGGCACGTGGTGCGCCTGCTGCACATGGCGCGCGAGATTGCGCGGGAGGGCAGGGTACATGTGCGCCGCACCTGGGACAACGCCCTGCTGCGGGACATCCGCGCGGGGAGCGTGCCACTGGACGAGCTGATGCGCATGGTGGACGCCCTGCTGGCGGAGCTGCCCGCGGAGTACGAGGCGTCCGACCTCCCGGAATCCCCGCAGGTGAGCAACCTTGAACAAGACCTAGCCCAACTCAGAATCGACTATGAACGACACCATCTCGCAAATTAGGCAGCGCCTGGCGGATATGCAGCGGGTGCACGACTGCCGTCTGCTCTTCGCCGCGGAATCCGGCAGCCGCTCCTGGGGGTACGCCTCCCTGAACAGCGACTACGATGTGCGCTGCGTGTACTACCACCCGCAGGCGTGCTACCTGCGCGTGTACCCGCCGCGCGACACCATCGAGTGGGAGCTCAACGAGGTGTTCGACATCAACGGGTGGGACCTCCGCAAAGCCCTGCACCTGGCGCTCAAATCAAACGTCAGCATCCATGAGTGGGCGCACTCGCCCATCATGTACGAGACTTCCCCGCATGTGGACGAATTCCGCGCGCTCATCGAGCGGGTGATGCAGCCGGAGCGTCTGGCGTATCGATACGTGGGCATGGCGCTCAGTACCTTCAAGCGCTATCTGGAGGCCCCGCAGGTGCCCTACAAGGAATATTTCTACTGCATCCGCCCGTTACTGGCTGCTCGCTGGGTACTGCGGGAGCGGCGTCCCGCGCCCGTGCCTTTCGCGGAGCTGCGTGAAGCCCTGCTGCCCGCCGACATGCAGGACGAGGTGGACACCCTCTTGCAACTGCGGGCAAACTCCACGGAAAAGGCGGTGGGCCCGGTGCGACCCGTGGCGGCGGCGTTCATCCAACGCGAGATTGAATCCCTGCGCGCCACGCTGGATGCCGCTCCGGACCTGGCGTTCCCCGACCCCGCGCCGTTGGACGACTTCTTCCGCCGCGTGGTGGCGGAAAATGGGGATTAGATCCTTGGGACCTCTATCAGCAATTGCCTGACAAATGCACTCAGAGGCTGAAGGTGTTCCGAAAAAAGAATCACCTCAGACCATTCCGGGTGGTGTTCCCACGTTCCATCACAATTGTCTTGGTAATATCTTTCTAGGGAATCCAACATAATTCAACAGTTCAGGCGTTCAGGAGCTTTTTCTGCTCTTCCAGGTGGGCGATGTGGGCGAGGGCGGTGTCGATGTTCTCGCAAATGTTCTCGGTATCGAGGCCTCGGATGAAAGGCTTGTCGGGGCTGATCACGACCAGGGGCTGGGGTTGCACGCCGCAGAGGAGCAGGGTGATGCCGTGGTGGCGGCAGTGGTCCAGGAAATCCTCCAGCACATGCATGCCGGTGGCGTCCAGCGCGGGAACCAGGCGGAGGCGGAGCAGAACGTAGTCGATATCATGCTCCAGGGTCTTGAATACCATATCCTTGAACTGCTCCACGGCGCCGAAGAAGAAGGGGCCCTGGACATCGAAGATTTCCACATTGTCTGGCACCTGACGGAGATATCTGGAGCGCGAGGGCTGTTCCTCCGAGTCTTCACCGGCAATTTCCCTGGAGATGGATTCCACGTTGCTGATTTGGGCCATGCGGCCGATGAAGAGCATGGCCGCGAGCACCACGCCCACCTCTACGGCCACCACCAGATCCACCAGCACGGTGAGTACAAAGGTGGTGCAGAGCACCAAGGCATCTTGCCGCGGGCCGCGCAGCAGGTGGACAAAGGTTTTCAGCTCCGCCATGTTGTAGCACACAATGGCCAGGATGGCGGCCAGGGCGGCCAGGGGAACCATGGTGGCATAGGACCCGGCCAGCAGCAGGATGAGCAGCAGGGTGACGGCATGCACCAGGCCGGAAACGGGAGTCTTGCCGCCGCTGCGGATATTGGTGGCCGTGCGGGCAATGGCACCGGTGGCGGGCAGTCCGCCGAAGAGCGCGGAGCAGATGTTGCCGATGCCTTGACCCACCAACTCTGTGTTGGGATGGTGGCGGGAGCCGGTCATGCCGTCCGCCACGCTGGCGCTCAGCAGGGATTCCATGGCCGCCAGCAGGGCAATGACGAAGGCGGGCTGCACCAGGTCCGTGATGTGTTCCCAGTCCACGGTGGGAATGCCGGGCATGGGCAGGCTGGTGGGGAGATCGCCAAAGCGGGAGCCGATGGTTTCCACCGGCAGGGAGAAGACGTTGCACACCACCGTGGCCGCCAGCATGCCCACCAGCATGGCCGGCAGGCGCGGGAAGAAGTGCTTGGTGAGCAGGATGAGCACAATGGTGCCCAGGGTGATACCCACGGCCCAGGGGTTCACCGAGCCGATGTGTTGCAGGTAGCACTCCCACTTGGAGAGGAAATCGGCCGGCAGGCCTTCTGCAATGGAGAGCCCCAGGATATCCTTGACCTGGGTGCAGAAAATGGTGACGGCGATGCCGGCGGTGAATCCGGTGGTGACGGGGTAGGGCACAAATTTGATCAGCGCGCCCAAGCCGCACAGGCCGAAGGCGATGAGGAAGATGCCTGCCATGAGCGTGCAGAGGATAAGGCCGGTGGTGCCGTAGCTGACCACCACGCCTGCAATGATCACCACAAATGCACCGGTGGGACCGCCAATCTGGAATTTGCTGCCGCTGAACAGGGAAATCATAAACCCTGCCACCACGGCGGTGATAAGCCCCATGGCAGGGGTGACCTGCGTGCAGCCCACGGCAATCGCAAAGGCCATGGCCAGCGGCAGGGCCACCACGCCAACCGTGGCGCCGGCTGCCAAATCCTTGAGGAATGTGGCGCGGTTATACTTCTTCAGGCATTCGATGATACGCGGGGGATACATGGTGCAGGGAAGTGCAGCGTATACTCCCGTTTGCCCATCTTGTAAAGGAATTTGTTAGGATTTTTTAAAGATTTTTTTTTCGCGGAGCTCGCACGGTATCGTCTAAACCCGCTCAAGAACCATGACCGTCCTCGGCAGGAGGTAGAGGGAAAGGCGCTGGTGCTTGTCCGTGAAGTGGTTCACGTTGTGGTCTTGCCGCCCGAAACCGCCGAAGCTTGCATCGTCGGAATCCAGAGCCACGCGCCACTCTCCGGCGGAGGGGGCGGGCAGCAGGTAGTCCGGGATGGCGCGCTCGCCGCTCCAGTTGAACACGAACACGCGGCCGCCGCGTTCGAAGGCCATCACCTGGTTCTTCTCGTCCATGTTGAGGGGCTGTGCGGGCGGCGCGGACAACAGGTTCGCATCCTGAGCCAGCTCCAGCATGGCCTTGTCGAACTCGTTGAGGAAGCGGTAGCGCAGCAGCTCGTTGTCCACCAGGCTCCATTGGCGGCGGCAGTACTTGTAGGAGTTGCCGTTGCCCTCGCGCGGGAAGTCAATCCACTCCGGGTGCCCGAATTCGTTGCCCATGAAGTTGAGCCAGCCCTCGCCGCCGGCGGCCAGCGTGGCCAGGCGAATCATCTTGTGCAGCGCCATGCCGCGGTCGATGACCATGCTCGGCGTGTTGCAGCTCATGTGCGTGTACATCTCCGCGTCCATCAGGCGGAAGGCGATGGTCTTGTCGCCCACAAGCGCCTGGTCGTGGCTTTCCGCGTAGGCGATGTTGGCCTCGCCGTAGCGCCGGTTGGTGAGGGTGTACCACATATCGCCCACGCTCCATTCCTCGTCCTTCTTCTCCTTGAGCAGCTTGATCCAGTAGTCCGGCAGGCCCATGGCGAGGCGGTGGGTGAAGCCGAAGCCTCCCTCGTCCACGGGGCGGCACAGGCCTGGCATGCCGCTCATGTCCTCCGCAATGGCGAAGGCGCCGGGCAGAGCCTGCTGCACCAGGGTGGCGGCCAGCTGCAGGTAGGTCACGGCATCCGTGTTGACCTTGGTGTTGAAGTAGCAGCCCAAATCGGTGAACGGCTCATGCCCGTGGTGGTAGTATAGCATGCTGGTGACGCCGTCGAAGCGGAAGCCGTCGAACTTGAACTCCTGCAGCCACCAGCGCAGGTTGCTCAGCAGGAACTCGATGACCTCGTCGCGCCCGTAGTCGAAGAGGCAGCTGTCCCAATCCGGGTGGCGGCTGTCGCGCTCGCCCGCATTGAAGTACTGGCCGCCGCTGCCGTCGAAGTTGTTCAGGCCCTCCGCCACGTTCTTCACGGCGTGGGAGTGCACCACGTCCAGCAGCACGGCGATTCCCAGCCCGTGCGCGGTGTCGATGAGGTGCTTCAGGTCGTCCGGCGTGCCGAAACGGTTGCAGGGCGCGAAGAACGAGGACACATGGTAGCCGAAGGAGCCGTAGTAGGGGTGTTCCTGCACGGCCATGATTTGCACGGTGTTGTAGCCGAGCTCCGCGATGCGGGGCAGCACGTTGTCGGCAAACTCGCGGTAGGTGTGAATGCGCTCCTCCTCGCCCGCCATGCCGATGTGGCACTCGTAGATGAACGGGGTTTTCACGCGGGTGGGAGTCCAGCGCGTGTTCTTCCACTTGTAGGGCTGTTCCGGTTCCCAGATGACGCCGCAGTAGTCGAAGGTCTTTTCATCCTGCTGCGTGTAGCGTATCCACGCGGGCATGCGGTCGTGGTGCTCCAGGTCGGCTCCCACCACATGCACCTTCACGCGCGAGCCGTGGTGCAGGGCATCCGCGGGCAGCTTCACCTTCCACACGCCCTCGCGGTTGCGCTGCATGGGCGTGGCGGTGCGGTCCCAGTTGTTGAAATCGCCGATGAGATAGAGCTCGCGCGCGCCGGGGGCCCACTCGCGGTACACCCACTCGCCCGTGGAGGCCACGCGGTTGAAGCCCATGCGCGTGAAGCCGTTGGCGCAGTCCAGCAGTGAGCCCCAGCGCTTGCAGATGCGCTGCAGCTGAGCATCGTACAAACGCATGCGCGCCTGTATCTCGCCCTGATACGGTGCCAGCCAGCCGTCCGCCAGCACCAGTCCCGGTATGGAAGGTCGTCTCATACTCCCATTATACACCTAACAAACTCCCATGGCAAGCTCGCGAACACACGTTCACACCATCTGCCCCGCATGCCGATTGACACAATTATTTGTCTTTTTTACAAAAAATGCTTGACGCAGGGCAGGGTGGAAGGTAATATGCACTCGTCTACGGGACCGGACGTAAAATTGGTTCCCGGGCTCGAAAGAGTCCGATTCATAGGGTAGTTGGGCACCCAGGGGCTTCGGCCCCTGGGTGACTTCCTTTTCCGGAGGTGCAAAAAAGGGAAGCCGCGCAGAACGCGGCTTCCGAAAGGGGCAGGGGAGTATGATGAAATATCAATGGCTCTTGGAACCCTTGTAGGACCCCGTCTTGTCGTAGTAGCGCGTGGTGCCGCCGCTGGTGGAGGCCGAACCCTTGAAGGAGCCGCTCTTGTCATAGTAGCGCGTGGTGCCGCCGCTGGTGGAGGACGAGCCCTGGAAAGAACCGGACTTGTCGTAATAGCGCGTGGTTCCACCGCTCTCCGTGGCAGAGCCAATAAAGGAGCCGCTCTTGTCGTAGTAGCGCGTGGTGTTGCCGCTGCGCTGCGCGGAACCTTGGAAGGAGCCGGACTTGTCGTAGTAGCGCGTGGTATCGCCGCTGGTGGAGGCAGAGCCCTCGTAGCCGCCGCTGCCGTTGTAGAAGCGCGGGCTGTCGGCAAGCGCGAAGGACGCCGTCATCAGGATCAGTATAATGGATTTCATATTGATGTTGGGTTGTTTGATGCCGTATATATATATTGGCGCACGCGGCGCCGTGGATTATTCCAGGGTAAAGGTGATGTTTTCCATTTCCGTCTCGCGAGACATCTCGCGGATGCGGCAGGTGGCCTTGCCGGTGATGACCTTGGTGCCGTCCGCCTTCTTGGTGTCGTCGATGAAGGTCAGCACGTAATCCGCCGACGAGCTGGATTTGGAGTCCACCTGGCGCACGCGCACCTTGGCGGTGTAGTCTCCCGTCTTGCGGTAGTCTGCGGAGTAGCTCACGCCGTCCTGCCAGCGGCCTCCGGCGGTGTTGCCGTTGAGGAACGTGTAGCTGCGCGCGGATTCTCCCTCCAGCGCGCTCCATTCGCCCCATTCGCCGGGAGTGCCGCTCGGGTACAGCTCTCGGCAGCGGATGCGGGCCCCGTTCCCGTACGTGAACTTCAGCGTCTTGTGCGCCACCTTGTCCAGCGACTTCATGAACTTCAGCGTGATGTGCGCCACCTTGTCCGACGACCTCAACTGCTGTCCATCGGAACAGACCATGACTGCCGTGTTCCCGTGAATCTCCGTCTTCACCTCGCCGGTGCCCACGTACTCGGATTCCGGCTTTCCGGATTCCGTCTGCGGCTCTGCGCCGTCCGCCAACGCCACAGCACTCACCAGAACTACGCCAGCCATCACTGCACGAATCGTCATCATACCCGTTTTCTATCACAAAACCCCTCTACGCGCAAGCATTTCCGCTATTTTGCATTACATATATTATGCGAAGTCGTAAATTTGCGTGACGGGGTTGATGCCCTGCTTGGGAATGGGAGAAATCCAACATCCAACATCACAAATCCACAATCCAAAATCAGCGAGTGCCTGCGTATTCCCGCCACGCGCACAAAACAATCCGCCAAAATGAACTTGACGCAGTCAGCAGCGGTGGTATGCTGTTGCCATGGTTAAGTGCAAGATGACATACTGCGGCGGACTGCATTGCGAGCTGGTCCACGAACCCTCTGGAGCGAAAGTAATCACGGATGCACCCGTGGACAACCACGGCAAGGGCGAATCGTTCTCGCCGACGGATTTGATGTGCTCCGCGATGGCTGGCTGCATGGCCACAATCATGGGCATATACGCAGACGAGCACAACCTGGATTTGCGCGGGATGACGATTGAGGTGGCGAAGATTATGAACCCGAACCCGCGCCGCATTGCCCGCATCGAGACGGAAATCTGCGTGCCGCTGCCGGAGGACAACCCGCACAAGGAAGCGCTGGCGCAGTGCGCGCTGGGAAGCCCCGCCATGCGCAGCTTCCACCCGGATATCGAGGTGCCCATCACCTGGAAATGGGTGGGCTGACGCCCCGAAATCCTTGATTTGACGCGGAAAATCGGCATCATGAAGCGTCTAACTTATATCTATTGGGGCGTGCCGGCGGCATGTGCGCTGTCGCTGCTGCGGGGATACGTCTCCGGCACGGCGCACGTGAGCCTGTTCTGGGTGTCGCTGCTCCCCGCCCTGGTGCTGTGGGGCGCCACGTGGCTGCGCCTGCAGGAGAACCGCGCCATGAGGCCGGAGTTCTCCGCGCTGGCCGTGCTGCCGCACCTGGTGTTCTTCGGTGCGATGGCGGCGGGAGAGGACCTGCTGTCGCAGGTACAAGCCAACATCTGGATAATCGTGTACACGCTGATGTGGCTGGGCGCCGCGCTGGGCATGGTCATGGCGCTCTGCCCCTCCGCGGACGAGAAGAAGGAAAAGGCCGCCAAGGGCGGGCGCGACGCTGTGTTCATCATGATGTCCATCCTCACGCTCGCCTACTGCTGGTACAACTGGACCTACACCACCAGGGACATTTTCCTCAAACTCTATACCACCTGACATGAACGCTGCGAACCGGACACTCCTGCTTGCATGCGGCACGGCGCTGATGGCGTCGTGCAGCGATTTCTACCAGACAGATGGCCATGCCACGGTGAGCGGAACTTCCGTGTACGCCAGGGCGCAGCAGGTAGCGTACGCCGCCCCCGACACCGGGGCGGCCCCGGCCCCGCAGGCGGGCACCAGCGCGTCGTACGGGGCCGGCAGCGGGGGGGCAGGCGGGGGCCGGG
>R28__coassemble_905_pt1 | contig 10022 bp, 9 predicted proteins | sample R28__metabat2_low_PE_030 | metagenome-assembled genome bin R28 | reverse complement strand
ACATGACAACAGCATCCCGCCAATAATATAATTGCCCTCTCTCTATTTCAGCGCTTCTTTACCGGGCAAAAAGTCCAATTTTTCCCAAATTTGGCGGGTGATGCGGGCATATCACGTATGCACAGCGGGGCAAAAATCCGCTACGCATCCTCCGCATGTGTGTACACACATGGCGGGAATGGCGTTCGGGTGTTCGACGCCGTCCGACACGAGCCGCACCAGGCGAGCAAAGCCTGCGCCACTAATCACCACATGACAACAGCATCCCGCCAATAATATAATTGCCCTCTCTCTATTTCAGCGCTCCTTTACCGGGCAAAAAGCCCAAATTTTCCCAAATTCGGCGGGTTCTGCGGGCATATCACGTATGCACAGCGGGGCAAAAATCCGCTATGCATCCTCCGCCATGTGTGTACACACACGGCGTGAGGGGGCGTTCAACGGCGCGGGCAGCGCATTTACTCGCTCGAACTTGATGCAATAGAAAAGCTCGGAGGTAACTTGGACGACCACTTCAATGAAATGCTCAATCCCGCTCCGAGCGGGACAATCCTACAAAAGCTGAATGAGAAAGTCAACACTTTTTGAAAGTTGTTCAACTTTGACGGTTGCCCAAGCGCAGAGAGCGTGGCGTGAGCCTAGAGAGGAAGACGGGATACTGCAAGCGGCAGAGGACGAGCTGTAGCCGCGTTGCAGCAATTGAGATTAGGATGAGGAAAGTTCGCGCCTATGCTGGTGCATGGGGAAGTTGCGGGTAGACGATGCAATCTGCGGGGAATTAACGTGGCGCTGGTATAGCAGAATCAATCGTCAAGAGGCGGGGTCTGACGAAATAAGTGGCGAAATAAGTGGCGAAAGAAAGCGCTTGGGCTCAGGGGGGTGGTTGGGTGCGTCAGCGGTGGGGGATCACCACATGAAGATGAAGAAGAAGAGTAGCATGATGATGGCGACAACGGAGCGGGAGAGGACGCCCGCGATGTAGCCGAGGGTGGCGCCGACGCCGGAGACGGTGGATTTGCCGAGCTCCTTGCGCATGATGAGCACCTCTGCCAGGAAGGCACCGAGGAAGGGCCCGACAAAGAGGCCGATGGGCGCGAAGAACGCGCCCACAATCACGCCGGGCAGCACGCCCCACATGGCTGCCTTGGAGCCGCCGAACTTTTTGGCGCCCGCCATGGAGCAGAGCGTGTCAACCGTCATGCCCAGGGCCATGAGCGCCGCCAGGATGACCCAGAGCCACCAGGCGGGGTGCGGCTCGCCGTGGGCGATGCTGGCGCACACGCAGGCGCCCATCACAAAGAGGTGGCCGGGGAAGGGCAGTACGCAGCCCACCAGGCCGATGAGGCACAGGATGCCCGCAACGGCGTACAGGACGCCGTCCATTCCATAGCTGACGATGGTATCCCACATAACGGTAGTTGGTGAAGGGTGAGGGGGTTATCCGAGCTGCTGCTCCGCGAAGGCGGCGCGCTTGCGGGCGGTGGCGTCGAGAATGCGCTTGCGCATGCGGATGAAGTGCGGGGTGGCCTCCACCAATTCATCGGGCTCGATGTACTCGATGGCGCGCTCCAGGGAGAAGACGCGGGGCGGGGTGAGCTGGATGGAGACGTTCTTGTTGGCGGAGCGGTGGTTGGTGAGGTGCTTCTCGCGCGTGGGGTTGACCGGGATGTCGATAGGCTTGGGGTTCTCGCCCACAATCATGCCCTCGTACACCTCGTCGCCGGGGCCGATGAAGAGGGGTCCGCGCTCCTCCATGGCCTGGAGGGCGTACGGGCTGGCGATGCCGTTCTCCATGGAGACAAGGGTGCTGCTCTGGCGAGTGTTGATTTCGCCGGCGTAGGGGGCGTACTCCTTGAAGAGGTGGGAGAAGATGCCGTGGCCGCTGGTGAGGTTCACCAGCTCGAACTCAAAGCCGATGATGCCGCGTGTGGGCATGGTGGCCTGAATGAAGGTGCGGCCGTTGCCGTTGGCCTCCATGTTCTCCAGAATGCCGCGGCGGTTGCCCATAATGCGCACCGCGCCGTTCACAAACTCGTCCGGCACCTCGATGAACACCGTCTCGAACGGCTCCTCCTTCACGCCGTTCACGTCGCGCAGAATCACCTTGGGGCGGGAGACGAGCACCTCGTAGTTCTCACGGCGCATCTGTTCCACCAGAATGGCAATCTGCATGGTGCCGCGGGCGGACACCGTGAACACGCCCGCCAGATCCGTGTCCTCCACCTTGATGGAGATGTTGGTGCGCATCTCTCGCATGAGGCGGTCGCGGATGATGCGGCTGGTGACGTTCTTGCCGTCCTTGCCGCCGAGCGGGCCGTCGTTGATGCTGAATTCCATCTGCACGGTGGGAGGCTCAATCTCCACGAAGGGCAGGGCTTCGCCCTCGGGGTCGCCCACCAGCGTTTCGCCGATGTCCACGTCCTCGAACCCGGAAAGGCCGATGATGTTGCCGGCCTCTCCCACGGTGGATTCCGTGTTCTGCAGGCCGCTGTACTCAAAGAGCTTGGTCACCTTGCCCTGCACGCGGGAACCGTCCGGGCGCAGCAGGTAGAGCGTGTCGCCCTTCTGCACGCGGCCGCTGCTGATGCGGCCCACGGCCACGCGCCCCACGTAGTCGTCCCAATCAATGTTGGAGATGAGCATGCGGAACGGCTTGTCGGGGTCGGCATCCTTCGGCGCGGGGATGTGTTGCACAATCTGGTGGAGCAGGGGAGAGCAGTCCACGGGCGGCTCTCCCTCCATGCTGTTCATGAAATATCCGTCGCGTGCGGAGCCGTACACAAAGGGGGCCTCGAACTGCTCTTCCGTGGCGTCCAGCTCCAGAAGCAGCTCCAGAACCTGGTCGTGCACCTTCGCGGGGTCGGCATGCGGGCGGTCAATCTTGTTGATGACCACAATGGGCAGCAGACCCTCCTGCAGCGCCTTGCGCAGCACGAAACGCGTCTGCGCCTGCGGACCCTCGTACGCGTCCACCACCAGGATCACGCCGTCCACCATCTTCATCACGCGCTCCACCTCCGCGCCGAAATCGGCGTGCCCGGGGGTGTCCACAATGTTGATGGTGTACCCGTTCCAATGGATGGAGGTGTTCTTGGCCTTGATGGTGATACCCTTCTCTCGCTCCAGGTCCATGGAGTCCATGGCGCGTTCCTGCACCTCCTGGTTTTCGCGGTAGGTGCCGCCCGCCTTCAGCAGCTGGTCCACCAGGGTGGTTTTCCCGTGGTCCACGTGGGCGATGATGGCTAGATTGCGGTACTTGGTGGGGTCGCTCATGTTTTTTTCTCCGTGCGCAGGTTGTTCGTGCGCGGCATTCTACCACGCTTCTCCCAGAATGGAAAGTACAATGTACAAGGGACAATGTACAAATCAACATGGCGAGTGCTCTTTCCTTCCCAATCTCAATTCCCATTTGATTTGCCGCCGCCAAGCGCAAATCCATTGACGCGCGGGGCGCGTTGCTGTATGCTGTGGTCATGGCAGGACTCATCATAGCGCCCAAGGCGCGCATCTTTCACGGGCACGATTGGGTGTACGGCACGGAGGTACGCACAGTGTTCGGCAATCCGCAGCCGGGCGACGTGGTATTGCTCAAGGACCAGAAGGACCGCTACCTGGGCTCTGCCATGTACAATCCGCACTCCCAGATAGTGGCGCGCCGCTTCTCCCGCCGCAAGCAGGACCTGGACCGCGATTTCTTCGCGCGCCGCATCGGCATGGCCGCCAACCTGCGCGAGCGCATGCTGCCCGGCGAAACCCTGATGCGCCTGGTGTGGAGCGAGAGCGACGGCCTGCCGGGTCTCATTGTGGACCGCTACGGGGATGTGCTGGTGGTGCAAACGCTCACCATGGCCATGTACCTGCGCCTGGGGCTGATACGCGATATCCTGGGTGACCTCTTCAACCCGCGCAGCATCATCGTGCGCAATGATTCGCCCATGCTGGTGGCAGAGGGCATTGCTCCTGAAACCTACGTGGCGCGCGGCGGCCAGCCGGAGCCCTTCGAGGCGGAAGCCCGCGGCATCAAGTTCCTGGTGGATCTCGCCACCGGGCAGAAAACAGGGCTCTACCTGGACCAGCTGCAGAACTACGGCGAGGTGGCCAAGTTTGCCCGCGGCCGCCGCGTGCTGGACTGCTTCTGCAACCAGGGCGGCTTTGCCCTCGCCTGCGCCAAGGCCGGCGCCGCATCCGTCACCGCCGTGGATATCTCGGAGGACGCCATCGCATCCGTCAAGAAGAACGCCCAGCTCAACGGCGTGACCGTGGATGCCATCGCCGAGAACGCGTTCGACTTCCTGAAGCGGGAGAGCGAGGCCGTGCGCAACGGCGCCGACCCCAAGTGGGACCTCATCATCCTGGACCCGCCCAGCTTCACCCGCAACAAGAAGAGCCTGGGCGGCGCCATGCGCGGCTACAAGGAAATCCACCTGCGCGCCATGCAGATGCTCCCCGTGGGCGGCGTGCTCTCCACCTTCTGCTGCTCCCACCACGCCAGCGCCGCCATCTTCAAGCAGACCATCGCAGATGCCGCCGTGGACGGCCACTGCACCCTCCGTCTCGTCAAGTCCCACGGCCAAAGCCCGGACCACCCCGTCCTCCTCAACATCCCCGAAACAGAATACCTCAAGGGCTACACCTTTGAAATGGTGCCGGGAAGATGAGGAAAGTGACGAGTGCCGATTGACAATTGACGATTTTGAGAGTTCGGCGCGCCGCACGGCGCGCCGGCGTTCGTGCCGTGGGTGCAATCAGACTGCTTCTAAAGTGAAATATCGTAGCGTAAAGTGAAGACATCTTCTTATGTTTAGAGCAAAACGTAAGAAGATGTCTTCACTTATTGGCAATTTTCTTCACTTTTGCGCCCCTGTGTACCGAAGCATTCTGCCGTACACTTCTCATGCGTACGGCAGAGGTGTGTGGCGCAATCAGGCTGCGTATGGCACAAATCCCAAATCTTAAATCCTCAATCCCAAATCCAAAATCGCCAAAATTGAATCCACCTCCGCCGCTCAGTCTTCAGGCAAAAAAGGTGCGTGGTGTTCGTGTGTGAACTGCCAGCCGGGTTGGAGATAGCGCCAGAATTCAATGTGGGGAGAATCCTGTTCGCGCAGCATGCGCTGGGGTGTCATCTCAAAGGGGTAGATTTGGACGGGAATGAATACCTGGCCGGCCTTGAGAGCCTGGTCCACCATGGTGTAGACCTCCTCTATCGCGGGGTCGGTGATGGCGAAGCATCCTACCGAACTGTCGCCGCCGTGCACCATGATGTAGCTGCCGGTGCGGCCGAGCGAGCGGTCGTACCCGTTGGGGTATCCCACATTGAAGGCGAGCCAGTGGTTGCTGAGCGGGTTGAGGGCGTTGGGGTAGACCTCGTAGAAGCCCTCCGGGGCTTGGTAGTCGCCCTCGGCCTGCTTGGGGCCGAGTGTCCCGCTCATGCCGGCGATGGGGTAGGTTTTGAGCAGCTTCCAGGATTTTTCCCCCTTCTCCCTCACATGGAGTTCCAGTTCGCGCTTTTCCTTGATGATGCGGATGAACACGGGCTTGCCGAAATGCTCGCCCAAGGCGGGTTTCACATGGCGGTAGGCAATCGCCACGCGGTCGGTTTCATCGGGTGTGCAGGAAGGGGCCATGGCAAGGAAAGAGGCGGCGAGCAGGGCGCAGAGGAGCGTTCTCATCATGGCTTGGGCAGGGCGGCGGGGGATTCTTCCACCACCTCGGCCTCCAGAATGGTGGGTTGGGGTTGCTCTTCCGGCTTGGGGAGTTCCTTTTCCTCCGCCACATCCGCGGCCGCCACGTTTTCCACGGGCTTCTCATCCTCCGCGGGAGCCTTGTCCTCCACCTTGTCTTCGTCTTTCCCGGTGCGGCCGGAGTAGGCGTAGAGGGGGCAGGTGAGCAGGGCGAACACGCCGAAGAACACCCCCGGCAGCAGCGCGCACACCCACGGGTGGAACTGCACGGAGCGTGATACATCGTACAGCATGGCGTCCTGCGGCATCTCGCGGCTCATCATGGCCCACAGCAGGTTTGCGCACAGGAACCACAGGCCGTAGGACACCAGGGCCGTGATGATGGTGCGCACGCTGTTGCCGGCGCAGAACAGGCCCGCCACCAGCGCGGCGAGCCCCAGGGCCACCAGCGCGCCGTGCGAGTCGGACAGCTGCATGAAAGCGATGGCCGAGCGGCAGGAATCCAGCGGTGCGGGCAGCAATAGGTTGGGGCCGAACGCCATGGAGACAACCCAGGGCAGCGCCACCAGCACGGCGGCGCAGAGCGCCAGGTTCCACAGGGCCGCCAGCCCGCGCGGCACAAAGGCCAGCGCCGCCAGCAGCAGGATGCCCAGCACCTTCCAGAACCCCAGAGGCATCAGCCCGCAGCCGCTCGCCCCGTACGCCTCCAGCAAATCCACCAGCGACGCATCACGCGGGCCGCCCAGGTAGCACGCCGCAGCCAGCAGCAGCACCAGCGCCAGCCACAGGCGTAGCGCTGTGCCGATGTGCCCCAGGATGGCATCGATGATGCGTTTCAGCTTCATGGTATATCAGATTCCCAACAGGCAGCGGCAGGCGAAGCCCAGAGAGGCCGCATCTCCCGCGGCGCCCGTGTGCAGCACTTCCGCCTGCGGGTGGCGCTGCGCCAGCTTCGGCGCGGGGTCCACCAGCACCGTGCGCTCGCAGATGCCCATGAGCGGCTCGTCCGCCGCGCTGTCGGTGTACAGCACATCGGCGCGGGTGATGGCCAGGGCCTTGAGGCGCTCGCACTTCTTCTCACCGCGGTTGTTGCCGGGGGCGGTGATGCGCGGCAGCAGGGGCATGCGGTCGTCCGTCTCCACCGGGGTGCCGATGGAGATGTCGAATTGCAGCTCGCGCCCCAGCAGACGGGTCCACCAGCCCGGGGCGGCGGAGCAGAGCACGGTCTTGTCGCCGTCCTTGCGGTGCTGTTCCAGGCGCTCGCGCAGGGCGGGGTGGATGATGGGCAGCAGCTCATCCTTCACAAAGGCGGCGCATTCCGCCTCCAGCTCCTCTTTGGGCATGCGCCACAGCAGGGAGAGGTACACGCGCTTGAGCGTTTCCGTGCTCACCAGGCGCAGACCGCGCAGGATGCCCGCCGGAACCAGCAGCAGCAGGTACAGGCGCCGCGCGCCGTGCCGTTTCAAGATGCGCCGCGCGAAGCGCAGCTGGGAGTCGCCGGGATACAGTGTCCCGTCCATGTCGAAGATAGCAGTCATTGTCTGTTGGAGTGGGTGATGCGCCATTTCCAGGCGAACATGACGATGGCGCCGAGGATGACGCCACCGAGGTGCCCGGCCTCGCCGCCGGCGTTGGCAAAGTTGAAGATAATCACCGCGGAGGCAATGCCGATGACTACCCACGCAAAGGTCCGCAGCTGCAGCGTGATGGGCGGGAACAGCAGGCGCAGGCGCGCATCCGGGAACATGAACGCCGCCGCCACCATCACGCCGTAGATGGATGCGGACGCGCCCACCATGGGCACCAGCTGCCATGGGGTCACGGGATCGGTGTATCCGGCGTAGGCCACCAGGCGGTTGCAGAGCTCGGCAAACTCCGGGGTGTCCGGGATGGAGCTGTACACGCCGTGGTAGGCCAGCAGGGAGGAGAACATGGCACCGGCCACGCCGCACGCCAGGTAGTAGAGCAGGTACCGGCGGGAGCCCATGATTTCCTCCACCACGGGGCCGAAGAAGTAGAGCGCCCACATGTTGAACACCACGTGCCCCAGGTTGGCGTGCACAAACTGGTAGGTGATGAGGCGCCAGATCTGCCCCTCTGTGAAGGTGAGGTACCAGGAGTGCGCGCCCAGCAGCTCGAAGATGGATATGGGGCCGCCCTCCGGGATGGCGATGCCCAGGTAGGCGTTGCGCTGCACCATGATGCCCACCACGAACACCACGATGTTGATGAGGAGGAGGGACTGTGTGACGGTAAGGCGGTACTGGTTCATTTCGGCAAGTGTGACACGCGGGCGGCGGTTTCTGTTCAAGGCCTGTTAGGGCAGGCGGCGGGCGATGGCGGCTATCTCCGGCTCGGTGAGGAAGTGTTCCATCTGGCAGGCGGCCTGCGCGGCGCGCTCTGCGGAAAGCCCCGCCACCTCGTGCATGAAGCGCTGCAGCGTGCGGTGCGCGGTGATAACGCGCTCGGCGTACGCGCGCCCCTGGTCGGTGAGCTGTACGGGTGCATACGGCGCGTAGGTGATGAGCCCCTCTGCGGCAAGCTTCTTCAAGGCGGCGGTGACGCTGGGCATGCGCACGCCCAGGTGCTCCGCAATGTCGCGGGGCTGGGCGGAGCCGTCGGGCTTGGAGAGCATGCCGATGGCCTCCAGGTAGTCCTCCGCGCTGCGGCCGAGGCGAGGGGCGTCTGTGCCGTTGCGGTTCATGGCTTCTTGCGGAGCACGGCCACGCACTCCAGGTGCTTGGTCTGCGGGAAGAGGTCGAACGGCTGCACTTCCTCCACCTCGTAGCCGGCCTTGTCGAACTCCACCAAATCGCGGATTTGCGTGGCGGGGTTGCAGGAGACGTACACCACGCGCGCCGGGCCGAAGGCGAACAGCTGGTCCAGGAACACCTTGTCGCAGCCCTTGCGCGGCGGGTCGATCACCACGGCGGTCTCCGCGGCGGGGAAGTCCACCTCCGCGAAAATGGCCTCGGCGCTGGCGGCCAGGAAGGAGGCGTGGGAGATGCCGTTGCTGCGGGCGTTGGCGCGTGCCCAGTCGGCGCTGGTCTCGCTCACCTCCACGCCCAGTACCTTCTCGAAGTGCGGGGCGAGCGTGAGCGCGAACAGCCCGCTGCCGCAGTACGCATCCACCAGGTAGCGCATGCCGTTGCGGCACGCCTTCTCCGCCACGTAGCCCGTGAACAGCGGCAGGATGAACGGGTTGTTCTGGAAGAAATCGCCCGCCAGGAAGTTGAAGGTGAGCTCGCCCACGTGCTCGGTGCACACGGCGTTGTTGTTGGTGATCACGCCTCCCTCGCTCACGCGCATCAGCAGCGTGGCCCCGCGCTTGTACTGCGCCGCGGCCTGGTGCACGGCCTTGCGCAGGGCGGGCAGCGCCGCGTTGATGGGGGCCATGGCAATCGGGCACTGCTTCACATCGCACACCTCTGAGCGCGAACCCGCGCGCAGGAAGCCTATGTTGCCCATCTTGGCATCCTTGGGCTTGTGGAAGTGCGGCGTGATTTTGGAGCGGTAGCCGAAGGTCTGCGGGGAGGCGATGGCCGGCTTCACTGTCGGCTCCAGCCCGGTCTGCAGACGCAGGAGGTCCGCCACCTGCGCGGTCTTGAACGCCAGCTGGCGCTCGTAATCCAAGTGCTGGTACTGGCAGCCGCCGCAGTAGCCGTACACCGGGCAAACCGGCTCGGTGCGGTGCGGCGATGCCTCCAAAATCTCCACCAAATCGGCGTGGGAGCAGTTTTTCTCATTGCGGTAGATGCGCGCCTTCACGCGCTCCCCCGGCAAGGTGAAGGGAACGAACACCACCCAGTTGTCAATGCGGCCCACGCCTTCTCCCTGGTTGGTGAGGTTGTCTATGGTGAGCTCCACCTCCTGGTGGTAGGCGAAGGGTACGGGTACGAACTTGCGCGGTGGCGTATCCATCAGTGCTTTTCTGGTTCCTTGGTGAGTTTGCCGTTGATATCCATGGGCAGGGTTTCCGGCAGGGAAATGGAGCGCAGGCCCTTCAGCTCTGCGGAATTCGGCTTCGGCGCGTTCGCGTTGCCGTCCACGCTGATGGCTTCCTCCGGCGGGGCCATGTTGCGGATGCGCAGCCCCGGCGCCGCCTTCAGCCCGCCGGAGGTGTCCAGCGTGCCGATGCCCGTGCCGCTCAGGCCGTTGTTGTCGAAACCCGGCAGCCCCAGGGTCAGGGGGCCGGTCTGGCTGCCGTTCGTCAGGGGGTCGGGGATGCTGGCATCGGAGCCTTGCTCCGCGAGCATGCGCAGCGCGGCCTCCTCCTGCGCGGGGCTGGGCAGCACTTCCGCCTTGCCTCCCTCCGCGGGGGTGCCGTCTTCCTTCGCC
>R28__coassemble_861_pt1 | contig 10409 bp, 12 predicted proteins | sample R28__metabat2_low_PE_030 | metagenome-assembled genome bin R28 | reverse complement strand
TCGTGCTCCATACGGGAGGATTATAGCACGGTAGTATTAAGTTGCCAAGTCAATATAACTCCCACACTCTCTACAGGCACCCGATGGGAGCCATGGGCTATTTGGGGCTGGGCATGGTCGTGCTTATCCCGCTCCTCTTCTTGATTGCCCTTTGGAAAAAAAGCCTTGCCTACGCCAAGTACGGCTTTCTGGGTCTCGGCATTCTCGCCCTGGCATCAATCCTGCCGATGCTGTTCATAGCCGTCGTCTTCCCTGATGAGCCGCTCTCCAAAAACTCCCCCGCGGAAAGCTATATGCCGGTGCGCATCCTCATCGAGTTCTTCACGGTACCCCTGTTGGGGCTGGGCTGCCTCTGGCGGTATTGGTGCATGAAGAATTATGCCTGCTCTTCGTATCTGGCGATGCTCCTGCTGCAACACCGCGCCACCCCCTGCGCCACGCGCCGCACCATCGCGTTGCTCCTCCTCTACTTCACCCTCTACGTCATCTTTCCCGCACTGTTTGAGATTTTGTAAGTATGCAGCGTCCTGCTGTTTTTCAACGCATTGGAATTGCGAGCCTTGCAAACGCACTGCGTTTTTTTTGAAAAAAATGCATTTTTTGTTGTGCATTTTGCCTTTCAGGTGCTTAATAGGGGTGTATGAGACTTCCAAAGGGAATCGACCGCAAGACAATCATCGCGTTTACCGTGGCCTTGGTGGTGCTGGTGGGCGCGTGGGAGGTGCGTAGCCACCTCCGGCATGAGGCGGAGCCTGTTGGGCCTGGTGTTGCGGACGAATTATCGCTGCTGCTGGACGACCATTTCGTGCGCACGGAAGAGGACATCCTGAAGGACAACACCGTGGACAGTCGATGTGCATGCGATGCGAAGGACCTGGGGGCGACCGTGAAGCGCGTGGCTGAGGAATTCGCGCAGCGGCATTATGGCTCACATCTTGCCGAAATCCGCGTCTCCGGCTTGTCCAAGCCCGTGTATTTCGAGATGACCAACCACGGCAACGGGAGCCTCTGCGTCCCGAACAGACTGGGGTGGTACGAGGATTTCAAGGTGTATGACCAGCACGACGACGGTCGTCTCTTTGACCCGCCCGTGGCGGATATCAAGATGAGCGAGCCGGAAGCCGACGGCTCCTACCGCATCGACATCAAGGCGAGCGTCCGCGAATCCGACGGACGCATCATCCAGACGACGCAGAGCTTTACCAACGGCGGGGGCGGCGCCGAGTGAAACGTCATTTCACTTGCGGCGGGGCGGGGATGGTTTAGAATGCGTGGAGGTGGACGTGAAAGACGATTATTTCACGGTGAAGCGGATGCCGCCGTAGGAGCGGGAGGCGCCGGGCATGGATTTCGTGAGGGTGCAGGTGCCGGAATGGGGAGTCTCGAAAGTGAGCCAAATCATGACGGACTCCGGTCCGGAGCAGGAGATGCGGGCGGTGTTGGGCCCGGTCTTGGTGTAGGAGCAGAAGTTCGGCGGGGCGCACTTCTCCGGTATGGTAATGGGATTTGGCTTGTAGTTGGAGGCGTGCGGGGGGTGGGGGATATCGCCCTCCGCAGTGGCGCGTGAGGTAATCTGCTCCTCCGTGGCGGGGGAGAACGTGAAAGTCATGCCGACCGCTTTCTGCGGTGCCAGGTCCGGCGCATCTGCGGCTGCCAGGCACATGGGAATTGCGGCGCATGCCATGAGGGATTTCATCATCATACCACCATTCTAGCAAACATCCGCGACCATTGCAAGGGAATTGGGAAAGAATGGAGCAACAAAGAATGGAGCAACAGGCGGGACGGGTTACTGCCGCCAGAAAGGGTGTTGGGTCCAATACGGATTGGTGAACCCTATAGCCTTGCACGCATTTCCAAACGCAGTTCCACAGGGGATTGGCGCTCCGCTTCAAGATTTCGTTGCCGCGCCTGCCAAGCCAGCGGTTGTTCCACACGCGAGACTGGTGGGCGCAGGCATTCCTGACATCATTCAATACGGAAACGACGGAGAGGAAGAAAGGCAAATCCCCCGGCATGCCCAAATTGTGGGCAACCATGGCAGCGACCGCCCGCAGGATGAGCGCGCGCGGCACCGCATCATGAATTAGTGGTACGCCGTGTAGTGCAGGAAAGCGGCAACCAGGGCGGAGAGAATCAGGCTCGCAAGCCCCGCCAGGATGGACCAGTTGACCCACTGCCGCGCGCGCTCGGAATCGCGGTACGCCTTCTCGCGGTCGCCCGCATCCCACGCGCTGTCCACCCCCGCCGCCATGACGATGGCCACAATGCCGAACGGCATGCAGCAGAAGCAGGTAACCAGGATGGCACTGGGCAGGTGGTTGTCTGGCCGCGGCAGGGTGTTGCGCGGTGGCGGTGGCAAGGGGCTGAGACTGGGGTTGTTCATGGCGTTCTCTACACCCTATTATAAGCCGCGCGGCTGGCGAAATGCACAAAAAAATGAAAAAAATGTCAGAAAAATGTGCCAGGGGAGCCTAAATGCCCAAGACGTTTCTGAGGATGAACCAGGCGATGGTGCACCAGGCGTAGAGCTGGACAATGCGGATGTAGGCGCGGCTTGGGTGCAGGGGGCGGCGGCGGATGAAGGCCGCGGCCTCCCGCAGGTATTCTGCCAGCAGTATCAGCACGGATGGAATCAGGAAGAAGTTGAAACGGCAGGCCGCCCACACATCCCCCGCCAGCAGGGCGCGGGTTGCGCGCGTGCCGCCGCAGCCGGGGCAGGACAGCCCGGTGAGGCGATGGAAGATGCAGCCGGGCGACACCATCTCCACCATATGGGAAAGCCAGCCGGGGTACGCGCATTGCACCACCGCCACCGCCACCGCCAGCAGCGGCGGCAGCAGAAGCAGCAAACCTCGCGCGGTGCGGCTCATCAATCAGTCGTTGTTGCGCACGCGGGAGCGCGGGGAAAGCACAATGGGCACGCCCGCGGCCTTGATGCGCTTGCGGATGGCGTTGCGCAGGTACTGGGCGTAGCTGTCCGGCAGCAGGCGCTTGTCGTTCACGAACAGCACGTAGGTGGGCACGGGGATGGTGGTGTACTTCTCGTTGAGCGCGGTGGTGGCGTAGAAGAGCTTGAGGCGCTTCTTGAGCACGCGGTGCTGCCCCGGCGGGTTCATTTCCATGGCGCGCTGCAGCAGGCGGTTCAGTTCACCCGTGCCGGGCATGTTGCATGCCTCCGCCTTCACGCGCTGGATGGCCTTGAAAATGCCCTCCAACCCTGTTCCCTCCTTGGCGGAAACGATGCTCACCGGCGCGTAGTCCAGGAAGAACAAATTCTCCGAAATATGCTCTTTCACCGCTTCCTTGCGGGCGCTCATGGGAGCCTCGGGGCAGTAGAGGTCGAACTTGTTGACGATGATGATGCAGGGCTTGCTCTCCTTGGCGATGATGGAGCCGATGCGGCGGTCCTGCTGGGTGACGCCTGCCGCCATGTCGATGACCAGCAGGCAGATGTCCGCGCGGCGGATGGCCTTCTCGCTGCGCATGGCGGAGAAGACCTCCACGGAGGTGTCGCGCTTGTTACGCGGGCGCATGCCGGCGGTGTCGATGAGCACGTAGCCGTTGCCGTCGTGCGTGTAGGGAATGTCGATGGCATCTCGCGTGGTGCCGGCCACGTCGGAGACGATGGTGCGCTTGTCGTTGAGGATGGCGTTGACGAGGGAGGACTTGCCGGCGTTAGGCTTGCCGATGATGGCGACGCGGATGGGGGAGTCCTTGGCCACTTCCTCGCGGTCGGGTTCCTCTTCCGGTTCCGCATCGGCATCCGACTCCGCCTTTTTGGCGTCGGCGCCGAGAGATTTGAGGACGGCGTTGAGCTTGGCAGCGAGCTGCTTGAAACCCCTGCCGTGCGCGGCGGAGGTGAAGATGTAGCTCTCGAACCCAAGCCCGGTGAACTCTCCCAGGTTGAGCTCCTGCTTTTCCGTGTCTGCCTTGTTGAGCACCAGCAGCACGGGCACGCTGCTCTTGTGCAGCTGTTCCGCTATGGCCTTGTCGATGGGTGTCAGGTGGTCTCGGCAGTCGCACACGAACATGATGCAGTCCGCCGCGTTGAGCGCAATGTCCGCCTCGCGCGCCACCTGGGCGCCGAATCCGTCGTCCAGCGTGGAGCCGATGCCGCCCGTGTCCACCGCCAGCGCATCATAGTCCGTGATGCGGATGGGGGCGCAGAGGCGGTCGCGGGTGACGCCGGGTTGGTCATGTACAATGGCAATGCGGCGGCCGACCATGCGGTTGAAGATGGCGGATTTGCCGACATTGGGTCGGCCGACGATGGCGATGGTGGGACAACTCATTTGAATTTACAATTTACGATTGACAATTTGGAGAGTTTGCGCGCCTGCTTGCCTCGGCGTAGCCTTGGCGAAGACGGGCGGGGCGTCACTTTTCGGTATGGGGGGCGGTCTTGCCGTCGAGCTTCTGGACAGATTCCAGCACTCCGCCCGGGGCCACGCCGGCTGTCTGCTGGCAGGATACCAGCATGGTTGCGGCGGCCACGGTTGCGACAATGGGGTATGCTACCTTCTTAACTGTTTCAGGTTTGATTTCCATGGGAAAGTTTACGATTTAGAATTTTAAAAATTAGAGGGGGCGTTCGGTGATGGAGCGGATATTCTCCTTCTGCTTCTTGGCCTCCGCCTTGGGATCATACGGGATAAGGCCGACGGGGCGGAAACCCTTGCCGGTGTTGACGAGGTCCACAGGCACGCCGGGGACGCGGCGGTAGACCTGGTAGGAGAGGCGCTGGCCGCGGTTGTTCATCACGGAGTAGGTGAAGAATTCCGGCGTGGACTGGCAGAGCATGTGCAGGTTCTGGGCGCCGTCCAGCAGAACGCGCGGCTGCATGAAATTGATGTAGCGGCCCATGTAGCATGCACCCACGGCGCGCTTGGTGTCCAGGTCCACCACCTGGCCGAAGATGCCCTCCTGCTTGGCGGTGCGCACCAGGCGCGCGCAGATTTCCAGGCGCCGTCCGCGGGACTGGATGGGGAAGGAGCGGATGGTGCCGCCGGTGGTGATGTTGAAGAGGGCGCGGTTGGAGGTGTAGGTGGTGCGGCCGTCCGGCAGCAGGATGGTGGCCATGGCGCGGAACGCGCCGGGTGTATCCAGCGCGTACTTCTCGCGCAGGTTCACGCTAACGGTGCGCTGGCTGCCCGGGCCGATGCTGACGGGCGGGAATCCCGAGTTGTCCTTGGGGATAACGGGACCGCTCATGCCGCGCTGGCTGAGGATGATGTTGAGCCAGGGGCGGCCAGCCACCTCCTTGAGGTTGAGCGTGGTATCCGTGTGGTTGGTGATGGTGAGGTTGAGCCCCACGCCCTCGCCGGCCACGTAGTCCGAGCGGTTGGGGGTGAGCTGCACTTCCACCTGTGCGCTTGCGGGCAGCTGCAGCAGCAGCGCCGCAACCAGCATGAGTACGAGGGTGACGATTTTCTTCATGGCGTTGATGGTGTTCAATCAGTCTTGGGGGATGGCGATGCGGAAACCGAGGGTGTGCGAGCGCACCTCCGGCGATTTCACGGGGATGAGGCGGGGCTCTGCGCCGCTGCCCAGCACGAGCTGGCTGCCGTGGCGGTACAGGAAATCCAGGTCGCGCGGGGTTTGGGAGGCGGTCCACTCCTCCACGTTGGGGGCGGTGGCGCCATTCTTGCGCACCATCTGCAGCGTGGGCGCGGCTGCCAGGTCACCGCCCTTGTAGTGGGCGTAGGCCAGCGCATCCCAGTAGCTCACGCCGGTGACCGGGCTGTCCGCCTTGAGCGAGCGCCCGTGGAAGGAGCCGCGCATCTTGGAGCCCTGCAGCTGGTCCTCCCACTCCTGCGGGGTGTGGTTGCGCGCGTCTGCGGGGATTCCCATGTGGATGCGGTCCAAATCCGTGGGCTGCATCTTGTCCAGCTGCTTGAGGAATTCCTCATACTGCGCGATGGTGACGAGGGAGTCTGCCACGGCGAGCTTCTGCGCGCCCTGCTTGCAGAAGACGGTGCCGTCATGGGCGGTGGGGATGGTGTGGATGACTTCCGAGGGCGTGAGCAGCATGCCGAGCGCGGCGATGCCGCCCGCCAAGGCCGCGGCCATGCCTCCCAAGCGCGCCCAGTAGAAAATCTTGCGGCGCAGGTTGCGGCGCTGGCGGCGGATGGCGGCCTCGCTCTGCGGCGGCACCGGCATTTCCAGCGGCGGCTCGCTCTCGTTGAGCTGGGTGATGACCGTGCCGGCGGTCACACCGATGCTTGCCCAGTCGTAGCTCTCGGCGGCGGCATCCTTCTGCATCCAGCGCAGCAGGCTGGCGCAGCGCGTGGACCCCGCCACGGTCATTGGGCGCGTGGGGGCCAGCACGCGGGACAGCGCGCTCATCTGCGCCGCCATGTCTGTGCCGCGCCCCGCCGCCGTCACGGGGGACAGGAAGTCCGTGCCGCCGTCCGGGCGCAGGAAGAGCATGGCGGGAGTGAGGTTGATGGAATCCAGGTTTCGCTTCTTGCAGTAGGTGTAGACATCCGCGGCCAGGGCGATGATGCGGCAGCAGTGGTGCGGGGAGATGCGCTGCTTGGCCGCCTGGATATCCACATAGGAGTACCCCTTGGGCTTTTCGTGGGTCATGAACCACACGCCGTCCTCCTGGCGGGATTCCAGCACCTGCGCCACGTGCGGCAGATCCGAAGCCGACACGCGCAGGCGGCCGGACTCCAGGAAGTCGCTCACCACGTCCGGCGCGGCGTCCGGGTGCAGCACCTCCAGGATGACCTCGCGGTTCACGAGGTTCTGCTCGGCGATGTAGAGGTCGACGTTTGTGCGTGACTCCAGCAGGCGCGTGAGCTTGTAGATGCCGAGGGTGTGGGGCAGATCTGTGAAGGTGGCGGGCATGGTTACGGGGTGGTCAAATCGTTCAGGAAATCGGATACGGGCAGTGCTTCCTCCGCGCCGCCGGGAGCCAGGCCGTCATCGGGCAGCAGGCCCTCGTGGTACCCGCCGCGGGTCTTGCGGCTGTTGAGGCGCTGCTCCTGCAGGATGAGCGAGGAGGGCGTGCTGATGCAGTCCAGGGGTTCTCCCTTGTAGTAGAGCTTGGCGGTGAAGCCGTAGTACTTGAGGCTGCCGTAGGCGTCCTCCTCCTCTGAGGTGAGGGGCGGCACGCTGTAGGTGATGAGCAGGTTCTCCTCCCACTCGTCCCAGGTGGGTTTGTCATTCTGCCAGTTGAGCTGCGGGCTGGCCATGCGGGAGAACTCGATACGCCGCCCGTCCACCAAGTCGAAGAACTGGATGGTGATGTAGATGTCGTCCGGCTGCACCTCCTCGCCTGGGGCGAGGAGCACGGGCAGCAGGATGTCCACGTGCTCGCCCTGGTCCTCATCCGTGGTGTGGCGCAGCTGGTACGGGCCGAAGGAGAGCTTGCCTCGCATGGCGGCCGCGCTGTCGAACCCGAAGGAAAGTCTCTGCGCCGCGCGCTGGAAGTACTTGCCCGACTTGTCGCGCATCTCGAACACCTTGGTGTAGAAATCGCGCGCCTTCTCCTGGTTGTCCAATTTGTCGTACGCCAGCCCGTAGTAGTACAGCAGGGCAGGGTGGTTCGGCGCAATGGCGCGGCCCTGCTCCAGGCTCAGGATGCACAGGCGCATGTCACCCGCGGTGAGGGCGGTGACGCCTTGGCGGATGAGGCGGTCCAGCTCCTTGCGGTCTTCCTGGGTGAGCCCGGTGAGCACGCTGGCGGTGGCATCCGGCACGGCGGGTGCGGCGGCGGGCGTGTCGTCCCCGTCACCCAGGTCGATATCGCCGTTCTGCGCCAGGAGCATGTTGGTGTCCAGGGAGCGCAGGGGCGGTGCGGTGTCGCTGCCGGGCGTGTTGTCGTCTGCCGGGGGGGCGGTGTCCTCGCCCTCCGGGCCGATGCCGATGCTGCCGGAGCCTGAGTTGTGCAAATCCTGCAGCTCCTGCGCCTCAATGGCGGCAATCTGGGCTTCCGAGACGCGCAGGGCCTCCGCGTTGGCCAGCTCCAGGCGGCGGGTCACCCCCACGGACATGACCACCAGCTCCCCGGCTATCACCGCCAGCAGAAGCCCAGTGTTCAGGCGGCGCGACAGCAGGACCCCGCCCGCCGCGCGGCAGGCGTGCCCCAAGCGGTGCAGGATGGCCGCGCTGTCAGGACTTTCCGGCATCGTCGCGTTCGTATTCCAAAACTTCACCCTTGTACTTGGCCAGCAGGGCGTGCATGAAGGAGTCTGCGTTGCCCTTTTCACCGAATCCGCCGTAGGTCATGCCGTCCATCTTGATTTTCGTGCCGTTCACGGTGGCGTAGGCGAAGCCCTTCACGCCCTTGCCCCACCACTGGCGCAAATCCAGCTGCGTGATGTCGGATACGGCAAACTCCCGCCCGGCCGCCTTCACGGTGTCGCCCTCCAGTGCCAGCACGCGGTTCTTGGTGCGGACCATCAGCCAGATGATAATGAGGCTCACGATCATGCAGCCTGTGCCGGCATACCACTGCTCGCGGATGGCCCCCTCGTCGTGCGGGTGCTCGGCGGGGGTGGAGGGGTAGTGCATGCGGCCCGTGTAGGCAATCCAGCAATCGTTCCAGCCGGCTTTCATGGCATTGAAATCCTGCACCTCCGGCGGGCAGCTGCGCGTGGCCTCGCAGTCCTTCGGCAGCGGAAACGCCATCTCCCCGGCCACAGTAATCGCCGGGCCGTCCTCCAGCTGCACCGCTTTCAGCAGCGGGGTGGACGAGATCATGGCCTTCCACGAGGCGGGGGCGGATTGTTCCACCTGCTGCCCCAGGTTGGCGAAGGCCTCGTGGCTGAAATACACCTCGTTCTGCAGGCGGTAGCCCACCGCCCCGTCGTAGAAAAAGTACAACCCGAATCCGATGAACGCCGCCAGCACAATGGCGAAGCGTACAAACGTATCCCGCGTGGGCTTGCAGATGATGTCCGTCTCTTCCATGCGCGAACATTCTAACACACCGCCCCCGCGCACCTCAATGCAAAACTGCGCCCTCTGCATGCATTTGAATGTGCTTGCTTTCATGAGGGTTTGCTGCTACCCTCTGGGCAGATGTTCAAAATCAGCCAGACGCTGCTGCATGTGCTCCTGTTGTGGGTGGCGCTGCTGCTTGGCGTGCTGCAGGCGCAGCTGGAGCCCATGCGGGTGGATCCGGCCCCGGTGGGGGTGGATCCTGCGGGGCCGCCGCGCCCGGTGGCCATACCGGCTGTGCGCCCGGTGAAACCCGCCCCCGCCCCCGGCAAGGGCGTGCCCGTGGAGCGTGACCAGACGCGCGTGGCCGTGTTGGGCTACCACAATTTCAGCAAGACCGCCCCCGTGACCGAGATGCTGATGCGCACGGGCGAATTCCGCAAGCAGATGGAGTACATCCGCAAGAGCGACCTCACGGTCATCAGCATGCAGGAGTTCCTGGAGTGGCGTTTCGGCGCGCGCAAGCTGCCCGCCAAGTGCGTGCTCATCACCATGGACGATGGCTGGCGCAGCGTGTACACGGAAGCCTACCCCATCCTGAAGGAATACGGCTACCCCTTCCACCTCTTCCTCTACACCCACTACCTTTCGGGGCGTGGCGACAGCATGTCGCCCGACATGATCAGGGAGATGATGCGCCACGGCGCCAGCATCGGCAGCCACTCGGTCAGCCACCTCTATCCCAAGGACTGGAAATCCCGCGAACCCCAGAACAGCCCCGCCTACACCGCCCTCATCGACCAGGAGTTCGGGCTTTCCCAGAAGCGCCTCACCAACCTCTTCGGCTCCGTCAACACCTACTGCTATCCCGGCGGATACGTGACCCCCGCCATGCTGGAGCGCATTCCCGGCTACGGCTACGTGGCGGCATTCACCGTGCTGCCCGGCAAGGTAACAGATACGGAGGACCCCTTCCAAATCCACCGCTACATGGTGTTCGGCACGGATCCCGGCATCTTTGCGAGCGCCATGGATTTCCGCGTGGCGCAGTCGGGCACCTCGGTGTCGCTGGGCGCGGAGCCCGGCACCCTGCCGCCCACCACGCCGCCTCCGCCCTTTGCAGTGCTGCCGCGGCCTGATTCCACCGTGCCGTGCGATTTCAAGCTGGTGGAGGCCAACCTGAGCGGCGTGGCCGGTGTGGATATGAGCAGCCTGCGCATGAGCGTGAGCGGTTTCGGCCGCGTGCCCGCCCGCGTGGATGGCCTCTCCAAAACCATCTCATGGCAGGTGCCTGTGCGCATCTACATGCCGAACATCTCTGTGCACGTAACCTGGAAGACCACCGACGGCGCAAGCCACAAGGCCGAATGGGCCTTCAAGGTGGACCCGTACGCCACGGATCAACAATAATACACCAATATGGACGACACTGAACCCAAACAGCCCGCAGAGGCTGAGAAGAAGCCCGCCAAGCCCCGCAAGACAACCGTGCGCAAGGCCGCGGCCAAGACTGACGG
>R28__coassemble_843_pt1 | contig 10575 bp, 12 predicted proteins | sample R28__metabat2_low_PE_030 | metagenome-assembled genome bin R28 | reverse complement strand
GTTGCGCACGCCCACACCGGCCCACACCGCCATTCGGCGGCGTTACCGTGGTGGGTTGGCGGGCGTGGTTACCCCCACGGTTGATTCGGGCGCGCCCCATCGCGCCTTGATTCGGTGCCGCCACTCGGCACCTCACCCCCTGCGGGGGCAGAAGCTCCGCTTCTGTCCAATCGCCCTTACCGCACTGCTGCGCAGTGCGCCCTAAACGGGGCCGTCGGGCGCTTTCACCCCTGCGGGGCAAACACGCTTCGCGGTTTGTCCAATCTGCCTTACAGCCGTCGGCAGCTTTTTCACCGTGGGCTCGCCGCAGGGCGGCACCCCACGTTCGCGGGGTGCGGGCAATTTGATATGCATGGCGCATTTTACGAATGCGAGCGGGGATGGTTTGCATACCTATATGGGCGCGCTATTACGAAACAACGCCCATTTTTCCACGCACCCCGCGCATGCGGGGTGCTACCTTGCATCAAGCCCACGGTGAAAACCGTGGGGGCATCCCCGCGTGCGTATCAATCCCCGGAACGCCGCCGAATGGCGGTGTGGATTCACGCCAACGCCTGTATACCAACCACGTCTATTCACACCAACCATTGCATACCCAAAGGTAAGCATTAAACCAGCAGCCTTGTAGACGGGTGTGGTATGGGTGCCTACAGGCGGCACTCCCTGGCAGGGGCAGCTTGTGGCAGGGTGAGGCTGCCTGGCAGCAGGTCTGCGTAGTCGCCGCGGTAGGCTGGCAGGATTTGCAGCACGTGCGTGAGCCATGCGAGAGGGTCCACGCCGCAGCGCTTGCACTCGCCGAGCATGGTGTAGAGGACGGCGGCGCGCTGCCCGGCCTCCGGCGCGCCGATGAAGAGGTAGTTCTTGCGGCCGACGGTGACGGGGCGCACGGCGCGCTCCACGGTGTTGTTGTCGATGGGCAGGCAGGGATTGTCAAGCCAGCTTTTGAGCGTGTCGCGGCGCTTGAGGGCGTAGTCTATCGCATCCCGGAGCTTGTTGAGCGGGGGATTGGCGGTGTCTGCGAGCTTGTCCTGTAGTTTTTGGAAGAGGTTTTCGACGATTTTTGCCGCCGTTTCCTTGCGGGTTTGCAGGATCTCGCCGGGCGGGGCCTTGCCCTCGCGCAGCTTGCGCTCGATGGCGTAGAGGGGCTTGATGTCCTCCACCACCTGCGCGCTCCATTGCGGGTCGCAGCTGCTGCGGGAGCATTCCACGAACTTGCGGCGCACGTGCGCCCAGCACATCTGCCACTGCGGGCGGGGGTCGTCGGGTTTGAGGCCTGCCAGCCACGAGGCGTAGGCCTCGTAGCCGTCCGTGACGATGGCTCCGCCGTAGGCGCGCCCGGAGGGGTCCATGCCCTCGCGCAGCAGGGTGTCCAGCGCGCCGGCGGCGCGAGATTCGCTCCAGAGGTAGAGGGAGCCGGCGGTGTCCGCGCTGCTCACGACCCACATGTAGCCGTTCTTGTTGGCACCCTTGAGGCGGCGCACGGGCGTCTCGTCCACGTGCAGGGCGGGTGATTCGAGCAGTTCCGCGTGCATGGCGCGGTAGAGGGGCAGCAGCGCGTCCGCCACGGCGCGGATCCAGTGGCATGCGAGCGGTTCCGTGAGGCCGTGGAGCCCCATGCGCTCCAGCTCGCGCAGCTGCCTGTAGAGCGGCAGGTGCAGGCAGTACTTGCCGTGCGCGAGCGTGGCGAGCACGCTTGCGCCCATGTTGCTGCCCGGCAGGATGCCTACGGGGGCGGCGGCGCGCAGGGGCGCGCCCCGCCCGTCCCTGCGCACGTAGGCGGGGCGGAGGTAGACGTGCAGCACGGTGTGGGCTGGCACGAACTCCAGGCGCTGCGAGGTTTGCACCTCCTTCTCGTCGAGGCGCTTGTAGGCGTCGGGGTCGGCCTTCACCTCGTCGGGCACCAGCTCGTGCTCCACCACGCTGGTGATGTCCGCCCAGAGGCGGCGGGTGCGCTTGCGCGGGGCGGACGGCTTCTCCTCCGCGCCTTCCGCGGCCTCGGGCGCCGGCGTATCGGTCGCAGGCGGCTCCTCCTCCTCCAAATCCAGCTTGCAGGCGCGCTCGCTGCCGCTTCCGAATTCCTTGTGAGTCAGGCGCGCGATTATCTCCCTGAGCCGGGCGTTCTCGTCCTCCAGGTGACGGACGGTGGAGCGCAGCATCCCCACCTCATCCTCTCGGAAAAAGGGAAGCGATGCCTGTCCTGGTGCGGGTTCCGCCATGTCTCGTGGTGCATTCTTCGCGCGCGCACGCGCGCGTGCGCGTGTTTTGCACAATTATTTCGGAATTGTCAAGCTTTCTCTGCAACTTTTTCCCAAAAAAACTGCGCAAGACCGCCACGGCGCGGGCGGCGCGTCACCTCTCGTACCACGCCTTGCGCATCCCCTGCCGCAGCTCGATGCCCTCCAGCAGAAGCCCGAACGCCGAGGGCTGGATGCCCTCCCACACGCTCCCGCCGGGGCTTGCCTCGCGCGGCCAGCTGAACGTTCCCCTCTCCAGCCGCTTGCTGAACATGCACAGCCCCGTGCCGTCGAACCACACCGTGCGCAGCAGCGTGCGCGGGCGGTTCGTGAACGCATAGTGCGCGCCCTCCCGCACGCTGCTCCCGCTGCCAGCTATCACCCCCTGGAGGCTGTACACGCCCAGGCGCATGTCCACGGGCTCCTTGTGTATGTTGATGATGGTCGTATGCGATAATGTAAACATAGGCTTCCATTATCGCCCGCACTTCAATAAGGGTTTTCGTTTAATGCTTACACCCAAAGGGCGCGCTGAATCATATAATCTGGCAGAATGCCAGATTTTTCTCCGCATTCCGCGGGGGCCTTAGCAAAACGCCATCCTGCGGAAGCCGCAGGATGGCGTTTGAAATGTTGAAGATAGCGTTCCTTAGTTGGCGAGGACGATGGCGCCGCCGAGGACGATGATGGCAATGACAATCCAGATGATGACAATGCCGCGGCCTTCAGCGGCATCGCCGGTACCCTGGAGGTGGCCGTACTTGCCGCGGATGCGGCCCTTCTTCATGAAGCCGTCGTAGTTCTTCTGCAGGAGAGTGGCTTCAATCTGGCGCATCATGTCCAGCAGCACGCCCACCAAAATCAGCAGGGAGGTGCCACCGAAGAACTGGGTGACAATCTGCGGCAGGCCGCCGAACACCGTCAGCAGGTTGGGCAGGAAGTACACCAGCGTGAGGAAGATGGAACCGGCAAAGGTGAGGCGGCCCATGGTCAAATCCAGGAAGGTGGCGGTGGTGGGGCCGGGACGCACGCCGGGGATATAGCCGCCGCTGCGCTTGAGGTCCTCCGCAATCTGGGACGGCTGGAACATGGTGCCCACCCAGAAGTAGGAGAAGAAGTAGATCAGGATGGCGGAGATGAGGTAGAACCACACATCGTTCGGGGAAAGCCAGTTGTTGATGATGCCGTTGATCCAGCTGTCCTGGGAGAAGACCTGGCGGGAGAGCATCTGCGGCAGTGCGAGGATGGCGGTGGCGAAGATGACGGGCATCACGCCGGAGTAGTTGAGCTTAAGGGGAAGGTACTGGGTGCCGCCCTGGGTCATCTTGCCCTGGCCGAGCACGCGCTTGGCATACTGCACCGGGATGCGGCGCTGCGCCTGCGTGATGATCACCACAAAGGCCACCACCAGCACCATGAACAGGATGAGTGCCACCATGCCCAGGGAACCCAGCGGGTCAATCTCCGTGCCGCCGTGCATCACGCAGGTCTTCCAGGCAATGGAGAACGCACCGGGCAGGGCGTGGATGATGTTCACGGAAATGATGAGCGAGATACCGTTGCCCACGCCTCGCTCCGTGATCTGGTCACCAATCCACATGAGGAACATGGTGCCGGTGACGATGATGAAGACGGTGGTGAAGGCAAAGACGGTGGAGTTGACGGTGGGCATCACGAGATCCGGCACATCCAGGCCGATGGCGCTGGGGTTGTGCAGGGTCTGGGTGAGGAAGTAGCCCTGGATGATGGCAATGATGATGGCCAGGATACGCGTGTACTTGGTCATCTTCTGGCGTCCGCCCTCCTCACGCTGCATCTTCTGCCAGCTGGGCAGCACGGCGCCCATGAGCTGGGTCATAATGGACGCGGAGATGTAGGGCATGATACCGAGGGCGAAAATGCCGCACTGCTGCAGGCCGCCACCGGAGAAGATGGTGAGGATGGAACCAAGCGCGCCCAGCGGGCTGTCGCCGGATTCCGCCTGCTTCTGCATGAAGTCGGAAAGAGTCTGCACATCCACACCGGGCAGGGGCAGATGCACGCCCATGCGCACGATGACGATCATGGCAAGGGTAAAGAGGATGCGGGCCCGGAGCTCGGGAACCTTCATGGTGTTGGCAAACGCAGATATCATGGCTTGTCTTTGTGGGAGGATATGGTAAGGATTGCGGCAGCGCTTTCACCGGGTTGCACAGGGTGTTTCCGGCGTGTTTCCAGGCTTATCGGGCGGGCATTGTTCCCCTTCCCTCATCCTGCACAGTTGCCGGGCAGCGCTGCGCTGCCCGGCCCCTGTGAAATGATTTTTTCAAACTGCGGCACAGGGCCGCAGGGTGTACCTCTTACGCCTTGGCGTCCTGGCTGAGCACGGTGACGGTGCCGCCGGCGGCCTGCACTTTCTGCACGGCTGCCGCGCTGGCAAAGTCCACGGTCACGTTCAGGGCCTTGGAGAGGTTGCCGTTGGCCAGAAGCTTCACTGCATCCGCCTGACCCTTCACCAGACCGGCAGCGCGCAGCTCGTTTTCGGAAACGGCGGCGCCGGCCTCGAAGAAGGCCTCAAGCTGGTTGAGGTTGACGATGGCAACGGTGCTCTGGAAGCGAGCGTTGTTGAAGCCCTTCTTGGGGAGACGGCGGTGAAGGGGCATCTGGCCGCCTTCAAAGCCGGGGCGAATGGAACCGCCGGAGCGGGCCTTCTGACCCTTGTTGCCCTTGCCGCAGGTCTTGCCCAGGCCGGAGCTCTCACCATTGCCCAGGCGCTTCTTGCGATGCTTGGCGCCGGGGTTGGGCTGAAGTGTATGGAGTGTCAACATGATATTGGGAATCTATTGTTGAATGTTAGTAACTCAGATGGCGGATTCCTTCTTCTTCTTGCCACGGGCGGACAGGATGGTGTCCGCGGTGCGCATGGAGAGCATGGCCTGCATGGTGGCCTTCACCACGTTGGCGGCGTTGGAGGAACCCAGGGACTTGGCGATGACGTTGTTGACGCCGGCGGCCTCCAGCACGGCACGCACCTTGTTGCTGGCCACCAGGCCGGTACCGGATGCTGCGGGCTTGAGGACGATCTTGGCGCCGCCGAACTCGCTGTAGGTCTCGTGCGGCAGGGTCTCGTTGACCACCACCACGTTCTTCATGGCGCGCTTGGCGGCATCGGTACCCTTGCGGATGGCGTCGGACACCTCGTTGGCCTTGCCGAAGCCGTAGCCAACCTTGCCCTTCTGGTCACCCACCACGATGAGGGCGGAGAAGGAGAAGCGGCGACCGCCCTTCACCACCTTGGCGCAGCGGTTCACGTACACCACCTTTTCCATGAGCTGGGGGCCGTCCTCAACGGGGGCCTCGCCACGGCGGCCGCCCTCACGGCGGGGTCCGCGGGGTCCGCGGTCGCCGCGGTCACGGCGGGGTCCGCGGGGGGCCTGCTGCCCAGTGGCCACGGGAGCGTTCTCCACGGGGGCCTGCACAGTCTCGGTTGCTGCTTCAACCGGAGTATTGTTTTCTTCAGGATTCATAGTTGCAACCTTTCTGTTTAGAATTTGAGACCGGCTTCACGAGCGGCGTCGGCCAGGGCCTTCACCTTGCCGCAGTAGAGGAAACCACCGCGGTCGAACACAACTTCCTTGATACCAGCTGCAAGTGCGCGCTCGGCAATCATGGAACCCACCTTGGCGGCGCTTTCCTTGTTCGCCTTCTTCAGGTCAGCCTGCTGCGTGCATGCGTTGCAGAGCGTCACGCCCTTCGTGTCATCGATGACCTGGGCGTAGACGTGCTGGTTGGAGAAATTAACAGCCAGACGGGGACGCTCAGGCGTACCGGAGAGCTTCCGGCGGATACGCGCATGAATACGGCTGCGGATGGCTTTGCGATTGATTGTACTCATATCTGTATAAACTTTCTGTTGGATTGTTGATAAACGGATGATTACTTGCCAACGCTCTTGCCTTCCTTACGGCGGATGTGTTCACCCACGTAGTGGACGCCCTTGCCCTTGTAAGGCTCCGGCGGGTAGTACCCGCGCACCTCAGCGGCAAACTGTCCAACCACCTGCTTGTCCATACCCTCCACCTTGAGCTTGGTGTTCTCGGTGACGGTGACGGTGACACCCTCGGGGATGGGGTGCAGGATGGGGTGAGACTTGCCCAGCGCCAGGTCGAGGTTCTTGCCCTTGACGGCGGCCTTGAAGCCCACGCCGACGATTTCAAGCTCCTTGCAGAAGCCCTTGGAGACGCCTTCCACCATGTTCGCCAGGAGGGAACGGTTGGTGCCGTGCAGGGCACGCAGCTTGCGGGAGTCGTCCGCACGGGAAACGGTGAGCGTGGTACCCTCCACGGAGGCGGAGATGCCGTCCGGCATGGTCCACTTGAGCTCGCCCTTGCCGCCCTTCACGGCAACCTCGGCACCATTGACGGTGACGGTGACACCGGCGGGGATGTTGATAACTTTCTTACCTACTCGAGACATAATCGTAAAGTGGGTTGGGGGTTACCAGACGAGGGCCACGAGTTCGCCGCCGATCTGCTGCTTGCGGGCCTTGGCGCCCGTCATCATGCCGGCGGAGGTGGAGACGATGGAGATACCCAGGCCGTTCATGACGGTGGGGATATCCGCGGAATGGACGTACTGGCGGCGGCCCGGCTTGGAGCAGCGCTTCACGCCCTGGATGATGGACTTGCCGTCCTTGGTGAACTTGGACTTCACGGAGATGACCTTGTCCTTGCCCTCACCGGAGATTTCGAAGCTCCAGATGTAGCCTTCCTCCTGAAGGATACGGGCGATTTCCGCCTTGATGGAGGAATGGGGGACCTGGAACTGCTCGTTGCGAGCAGCACCGGCGTTCTTCACGCGGGTCAGGAAGTCTGAAATGGGATCTGTTAATACTGCCATGGTCGTGGATTAGTTAGCGGTTTCTTCTTGCTTCTTGCTCGGCTTGCGGAAGGGCATGCCCAGTGCGTCCAGCAGGTCGCGTCCCTCTGCATCCGTCGGCGCGGACGTCACAAAGATGATGTCGAAGCCGATGTTGCGCTTGATCTGGTCCAGCTCAATCTCCGGGAAGATGCTCTGGTCGGAAATGCCGATGGCGTAGTTACCGCGTCCGTCGAACGAACGGGTGGGAAGGCCGCGGAAGTCGCGGATGTTCGGGGCCGTGATGTTGATGAAACGGTCCAGGAATTCCCACATTTGGGTGGAACGCAGCGTCACGCGGGCGCCGAGGACTTCACCCTCACGCAGTTTGAAGTTAGCCACGCTCTTGCGGGCGTAGGTGACAGCCGGCTTCTGGCCGGTGATTTTGGCGATTTCGGCAACAGCGTCCTCAACGGCCTGCTTGCGGTCGGGCTGCTTGCCCATGCAAGTGGTGACAACAATCTTCTCCAAACGGGGGATCTGATGGACGTTGCTGTAGTTGTGCTTCGCCTGGAGGGCCGGAACGACCTTCTCCTTGTAGTATGTAAGCAATGTAGGAGTGCTCATGGTATTTTAGCGGGTCAGCTCTGTTAATATTGATTGGGGTTTATGGCTTAAGCGCGGAGTATTGGCTAGTTTGGTTGCCTCAGCTCACTTTCTTCACATTCGAGATGTGGATGGCGCCGTCGATTTCCTTGATGCCGCCGTCGGGATCGGACTCGCTGGGCTTGGTAGCCTTCTTGAGGATGCGGGCACCCTCCACGGTCACGGTCTGCTTCTTGGCGTTCACGGAAAGCACGACACCACGCTTGCCCTTGCTCTTGCCGGCGATGATTTGGACTTCGTCGCCTTTCTTCACATGGGTTTTCATCGTGATAATGCTTGTGATTACGTAGATACCCTACCTTGCACTTACAAGGCGGGGTCGCTATTATACGCGCGCGCCGCCATCCGTCAAGCAAAATTCCGCAGATTTTTTATCTTTTCTTAAAAAATTGCCAAAACAGGCCCAAGATGGGCACCAGTCAAGAGCCAACGCGCTCATCCACCCTTGGGGAAGGTTCGGCGGAAGGTTCCGGCGAAGCGGATGAGCAGGAGCACCGCGGCCAGGGTAAGGCCCACGATGAAGCTCACCCACGCGCCCGCCGGGCCCAGCTGCTCGCCCAGCCAATCCGTGCGGATGAGGATAACCGCAATCGGGAACCCCACCAGCCAGTATGAGATGATGTTCACCCAGGTGAGAGCCTTGGTGTCGTGGCAGGCGCGCAGGAGACCGCTGAGGAAAGCCTGCGTGGTGTCGGAAAGCTGGTAGACGGCGCAAAGGGTGACGAGGGGGACGGCAATCTGGATGATTTCGCGCTCGTGGGTGTAGAAGGAGACGATTTCCTCACTGAAGCAGAGCAGGCCGGACATGAAGAACGCCATGGCGACAAAGGCGCAGGCGGCGGCGGTGCGCATCAGGGCGGTGAAGGCAGGGCGGTTCTCTGCGCCCACATGGTAGGCGGCGCGGATGGAGGTGGCGATGCTGAGGCTCAGCGGCAGCATGAACACCACACCGGACATATTGATGACGATTTGATGCGCGGAGACGGCAATCTTGCCGAGCGGGGCAATGACGGGGGTGAGGGCGGAGAAGAAGGTCATCTCGCACAGGGAGGCCACGCCGAGGGGGAAGCCCAGGCGCAGGATTTTGCGCACCTGCTGGCGGTTGGGCTTGCGGCGCGCCACCATGCACTGCGCGGCCTGGCGGTGGCGGCGGGAGGCGAACATGAGCGCCAGCAGACCCAGCATCATGCCCCAGTGAATGATGGAGGTGGCCAGCCCGCAACCCGCGCCGCCCATGGCGGGGAACGGTCCCCAGCCGAACACAAACAGGAAGTTCGCCGGTATGTTCAGCCCCAGGCCCAGCAGCGCGGCCACCATGCCCGGGCGCACCTGCCCGTTGCCCTCGAAATTGCTCCCCACCAGGCGCAGCAGCACGCTCGCGGGCACGCCTGTCATCATGAAGTACACATACCAGCGCGCCGTGTGCGCCATGCCCGCGTCGTCCGTCACGTAGTCGAAGATGAACGAGCCCAGATAGAGCGCCACCAGCTCCACCGCCATCAGGAACCAGGCCAAGTGCAGGCCGCTGTGCAAGAGCGCGCCGATACGGCCGGGGTTGCCCGCCCCGCGCAGGCGCGATATCATGGGCGTGACGATGGTGAGCACCATGCCCACCGCCACCAGGATGGGCGCGGATACGGCTGCGCCCAGACCCACGCCCGCCAGCTCCGTGGCCCCTGCCCTGCCCGCCACAATGGTGTCGATAACGCCCATGCCCATGTGCAGGAGATTGGCAATGTAGAGAGGGCCTACCAGGGAGAGCAGTCGGCGCAACTCCCCGCGGTCAATCCATCCCCTGTGGCTCCCCTCTCTCATGGCGTGGTAGTGAAAATGCCTGCCTCCGCAGAGGAGACAGGCATTGGTAGCATCTGGAACGGGAATCGAACCCGTGTTGCAGGAATGAAAATCCTGAGTCCTAACCCCTAGACGATCCAGACATGGGTTGCAGCCTTACACAAGGTGCAGCGGTATATTACCAGTATTGCCCCGCCATGGCAAGCCTAAAATAACACTTTTTTTTGCCATGATAGAAAACAGCCCGCAGGGAGTACCCTGCGGGCTGCCAACAATCATGAAAAAACAAAGGGTTAACCGACTTAGCGGGAGTGGGAGAGATCAGAGATGTCAGACCCCAGCTCCTTGGCCTTGCGGGCGTGGTCCGTCAAAATCTGGCCATGCACCCACTGGTATTCGGGGTTCTTGTACAGATCGGGAGCGGCCGTCTCCACAAAAGCGTGCTCGGTGCGCTCGGCGGCGGCATCCTCCTGAATTTCCTTGAGCATCTTGCGCTTGGCTTCAAGCTGCTTCTGCACCACCTCGCTGGACTCCTTGTTGGAGTAGACGTGGTAGTTGGTCTGGGACTGGGGGATGCAGCAGGCGGGACCCTGCGTCACGTAGGGGGCATGCGCCCGCTGAGAGGTGCAGGAGGACAGCACGAACGCCGCGGCAAGCAGAGAGGTGTAGAAAAGTGTTGCTTTCATGGTAATAACTGTAGAACCAACCTAGGTTGCGTCCAACATAGCAAAACAGGTTCAGGGAGTCAAGCGGTTTTTTCAGCTTGCCGTACAAAAAGCGCATGCAGGAGCAAAAAATGTTGCATTCCCGCGCGCGGACGCTACAATGCATGGCATGAAGACGTGCCTCGGCAGCTTGATTCTGGTACCCGCCATCCTGATCTTGGTGGGCACGGGCGCGTACCATGCCTCGCTGGATGCGGGCATCAAGTTCGAGGAGCGCGACACCAACGCCCAGTACATCAACACGGAGCGTTCCTACCGCCCCACCCACAAGCAGGAGAGCGACGCCCCGCAGGAACCCGCGGCCGCCTCCCCCGCCC
>R28__coassemble_810_pt1 | contig 10939 bp, 11 predicted proteins | sample R28__metabat2_low_PE_030 | metagenome-assembled genome bin R28 | reverse complement strand
GGCCGGCGCCGCCGCGCGGCCCCCCCGCGCCCCCGCGGCGGCGCGGTGGGGCCCGCCGGACCTGTGGGGCCGGGCAGTGTAGGTGATGAACTCCGCGGGTTCCTCCTTGGAGAAGAGGATGACGACGAAGTACATGATGAGACCGCCCAGGACGAGGACGGTGAGGGCGGAGAGCAGGGAGGAGATGATCATCCTCTTGCGGCGCTCCGCCAGGAGCTTGCCTTTTCTGCGAACATGAATGGCCATAATGAGAGAATGGGTAAGGAGTTATTTAGCGGGAGCGGATTTGAGGATCTGCTCAATTTCGGAGTTCTTGATTTGCTGGGCGTAGTACACGGCATCGTGGCCGGCCTTGTCAGCGGCCTTGGCGCGGTTGGCGGAAATCTTTTCCAGCACGTGCTGCACCATGGCGGGCTTGCCGCTGAGAGCGGCGTGAATAAGGGCGGTTTCGCCCGCGGAGTTCGTATTGTCAATCTTCGCGCCCTTGCCTACCAGGTAGTCGTAGATTTCCACGTTGCCGCGGCGTGCCGCCTCGAACAGGGGCAGGTTGCCCAGGGAATCCTCACGGTTGATGGCGGTGGGAATTCCCTCCGCCACGGTCTGCACCACTTCCTTGGAGGCCACGCGCGCCGCCAGGTTCATGAGGCTCACGCCGCCCATCTCCATGCGCTGCGCGGCACCGCCTGCGCCCTGAATGAACGCCTTGACCACCTCCGGCTTGCAGTGGGTCATCAGGTATTCCATGGGGTGCATGCCGTTGACGAAGGCCTGGTCGGAGGGGATGCCTGCCGCCAGCAGGGCCGAGACGATATCCGGGTTCTGCTTGCGCAAGGCCAGCTCCAGCAGCGGGGTGCCGTCCGTCATCTGCACCTTGAGGCGCGGGTTGAACGTGAGCATGGTACGCACCAGGGCGGCGTTGCCGCTCTTGATGAACAAGCCGAGGGGCGGGTTGCCGCGCACCAGCTGGTTGGGGGAAACGCCGCTGGCCATCAGGCTTTCCGTCAGCTTCTCGTCGGCGTCCGCCACGGCGTCCTCCCACTGCGCGGAGAGGTGCTGGATGATGACGGAGCCGCCGCCGTTGCGCTCATGCCACACGGCCGTGCGGCCCATGCGGTCCAGGATGGACAGGTCCGGCGCGGGAGAGTTCTTCAGGATGAGGGAAACGACCTCATCGTTGCCGCAGTCTGCGGCGCGCATGATGAGCGTGCAACCCTCCTTGTCCTGAACATCGATACCCTCTGAGGCCACGCGGCGCAGCAGCTCCTTCACCTTGGCGGTGGCGGAGGTCATGCGGGATTTTTCATCGCGGATCTGCCGCTGCAGGTTGCGCTTGGCATCGTTGTAGTCTTTCTTGGGTCTGGAGTCTTTCTCCTGTTCCAGCGTTTCCAGGTTCTCCTGCAAGTGCTCCAGCACATCGCTGTGGCCAAGCTTGCTGAGGATGAGCTTCTCGTCAATTCCGCTGGATGTGCCGGTGCCCACCGTGAGCGCCAGCGCCAAGAACGTGTAAAAGAGTTTTCGCTTGAAAAGCATACGGAAAGGCTACCATACCGCGTGCGTACCGTCAACAATATAATGCATGGCTTGTGCAATTATTCACGCACAGAGCCGTTGCCTCCCATATTGTTCATATCAAGCCGCGTTACCTTGCGGGGGCAATGCGCGTGACCGTCAGGACATTTCCCTGCACGCGGAAGGTGACCTCCAGGGGCGAAAGGATGAGATGGTAGTCGCGGTTGGGATCGTCCTGGTAGGCGGGGCGGGGATCCTGGGCCAGCACCTCCTTGAGGGCCTGCAGCCATGGCGGCGTGGCTTGGGGAGGCAGGGAGGATGGCAGGCGCACCTCCAGCGGCTCCCAGGGAGCGGCGGTGAACCCCTGCGCGGCATCCGGAATGGAATCCGCATAGGGGATGTACGGCTTGATGTCGTAGATGGGCGTGCCGTCCACCAAATCGGCACCGGTGACGCGCAGGACGGGGCCTGACTCCACCGAAACGAGCTTGACGGCGGAAAGTCCGAGCGGGTTGGGGCGGAAGGGGGAGCGGGTGGCGAAAACGCCGAGGCGGGAGTTGCCGCCCAAGCGTGGCGGGCGGACGGTGGGATGCCATTCGTTCCCGTTGCGGTGGAAGCCCCAGATGAGCCAGAGGTGGGAAAAGGCATCGATACCGCGAACGCATTCGGGGTTGCGGAAGGCGGGCTCGAACACAATCTCGCAAACCACATGCGGGGCGAGCCCCGGCTGGCGCGGCACGCCGAACTTTTCAGCAAAGGGCGAGCGGATGTGCGCGATGGGCTCCATCACAGGCCGAAGAAATCATGCATGACCTGCTCATACACGGGGCGCTTGAACGCGGGCAGGGAATCCAGGGAGAACTCCTGCGGCAGCACCCACTTGTAGGAGTGAAACTCCTTGCCGTCCAGCCAGGGCTCGGCCTGGTCGCTGTGCATGCGGCAGAGGAAGTAGTGCTGTTCCTGCCCATCATAGGGGATGCCGCGCTTGCGGAGCACGCGCTCGCGCTCCTTGGGCGGGTAGTCGTAGCGGTAGGGGCCGTGGGCCTCCACAATCTCGTATTCGTTGGGGCGGAAGCCGGTTTCCTCCATTCCCTCCCGGCAAGCGGCGGCGCGCGGGGTTTCCCCCTTCTTGATGCCCCCCTGCGGGAACTGCCAGGAACCCTCCGGCTTCACGCGCTCGCAGATAAGCACCGTGCCGTCGGAGCGTTGATAGATGATGGCTGCGTTGGGTCGGTATAATCCTCCGTTCATTGTCGATTGCAAGTGTCTGTGTCAGTTCTGCCAGATGGCGGGCGAGGCGTCGCTGGGCATGCAGAGCCCGCCGCGGGGGGAGAGCCCCACCGGGCCGGTCAGCGGGCCGTCCGGCGAGCAGCTGCGCTTGAACTGCTGGGTAAAGAAGCGTTTGATGAAGGTGTCGATGGTATGCTCAATCACGTCCTCCGGGAACATGCCACGGAACGCGTGGTGCGCCAGCGCGCGCAGTTTCTCCGAGCCCGCGCCGTGGCGCAGGAAGTGGTAGAGCAGGAAATCATGGATGTCGTACGGCCCCAGGATGTCCTCCGTCTTCTGCTCCATGGTGCCGTCGTCCGCGGGCGGCAGCAGCTCCGGGCTCACGGGCGTGTCCAGGATATCCTGCAGCACCGCCGCCAGCTTGGCGTCCGCATGCTTGATTTCATGGGCGATGAGCGAGCGGATAAGCGTCTTGGGCACGGATGCGTTCACGGCGTACATGCTCATGTGGTCGCCGTTGTAGGTGCACCAGCCGAGCGCCAGCTCGGAAAGGTCTCCCGTGCCGACGAGCAGGCCGCCCTTGAGGTTGGCGAGGTTCATGAGGATGGCGGTGCGCTCGCGGGCCTGCACGTTCTCGTAGGTGTTGGTGCGCTGGGAGGGGTCGAAGCCGATATCCTTGAAGTGCTGGAGGCAAGCGGGCTTGATGTCCACCTCCTTGAATTCGGCGCCGGTGAGCTTGATGAGCTGGACGGCGTTGTTGTAGGTGCGCCCGGTGGTGCCGAATCCCGGCATGGTAAGGGCAAGGATGCTGCTTGCGGGCATACCGAGACGCTTGCAGGCGCGCACGCACACCAGCATGGCGAGCGTGCTGTCCAGCCCGCCGGAAACGCCCAGCACCAGGGCCTTGGCGTGAACCTGCTCCATGCGGCGAGCCAACCCTGCGGCCTGGATGTTGAGCACATCCTCGCAGTAGTCCGCCTCCCCTCCCTGGCGCGGCAGGAAGGGGTGCGTGGGCAGGTGCGCGTGCCGCAGGTCGCATTCGCCGCCGAACTTCAGCGCGTCCACCACCTCGCAGCTGTGGTCCGCCAGGCTGGCCGCAGCATCGTTGAACGAGCTCTCCGCCCGGCGCAACATGCCGATGCGCTCCACATCGATATCCGCGTAGATGATGCCGCCCTCGCGGGAGAAACGCTCGCTCTCCGTCACCACCTCGCCGCAGTCGGCAATGAGGGAATGGCCGGCGTACACGGCATCCTGGGAGCTCTCACCCACGCCGGCATTGGCCATCACGTAGGCGGCCACGCACTGCTCGCTCTGGCGCGCCACCATGCGGCGGCGCAGGGCGGCCTTGCCGGCCTGCTCAATGCTGGCGGCGGGGTTGAACACAACGCGCGCGCCCATCAGGGCAAGCCTGTTGCTCGGCGGCGTCACGCTCCACAAGTCCTCGCAAATCTCGATACCGAAGGCCAGCCCGCCTTCCGCATCCGTGAAAATCAAGTCGGTGCCCAGCGGCACGCCGCCCATGTCGTGAGCCGTTCCGTCCGCCGGCCGGAACCATCGGCGCTCGCCGTGCCCGCGGTAGTTGGGCAGCACGCTCTTGGGCACAAAACCGTGGACCGCGCCGTGCTGCACCACCGCCGCCACGTTGTACAGGGCCTCGCCCACCGCCAGCGGAAGCCCCACAATGAACGCGCAATCCAGCTCCTCCGTCTGCGCCGCGAACGCCTGCAGGCCCTCTGCCGCGGCCTGAACGAGCTGCGGCTGGAAGAACAAATCCCCGCAGGTGGCGCCAGTGATGCAGAGCTCCGGGAAGAGCACCACATCCGCCTGCTCCGCGGCGGCCTCGTGCGCGCGCGCCACGATTTCGTTCACGTTAAAGGGCACATCGGCCACCTTCACTTGCGGGGTCACCGCTGCCAGGCGGTAGTATCCATGCGTTTTCATACGGGAGCCCTATTCTGCCAAATGTGGCACGTTTGTCAATCACATATCATCGTTATGCCCCTCCGCCGCCCGCTTTCCACACCCTGTTTTCAATTTTCTCAAAAAAATGCTGGAAATCATCGGGGGGTGCGGCTATAATAGCCGACACAGAGAAACTTCCCAAGCAATAAAACGACATGATAACCAAGCAGCTTACAGTTCTCAACAAACTCGGCATCCATGCGCGTCCCGCAGCCCAGTTTGTACGCGCGGCCTCCCGCTTCCAGGCTGGAGTGACCGTGGAGAAAGATGGCGAGACGGTGGATGGCAAGAGCATCATGGGCTTAATGATGCTGGCCATCGGCTGGGGTGCCGTTATCAACGTGACAGTGGAGGGTGCGGATGAGAATGAGGCGATGAAGGCTCTGGAAGATCTCATCAACAGCAAATTCGGCGAGGAATAAGGGAATCCCCTGCCCCGCCGCGCTTGCCAAGCACCCCCCTATCCACGTTCCATGACTCCCGACGTCGAGATTCGCCTGACGGGATTGCCCGTTTCACCCGGCATTTCCTTGGGAATGCTGCGGGTGGAGGCGCGCGGCTGTGCCGCCCCGCCCCTGCGCAGCATCACACCCGATGAGGTTCCGCACGAGTGGGACCGCTTCGAGGCCGCCCTTCAGCGAACCGAGGAGGAGCTCAACAGCCTGCGCGACCGTATCCAGAAGGTGTCCGGCGACATGGAGGCCGCCATCTTCGACGCCCAGGTGCTCTTCCTGCGCGACTCCATGGTGATGAAGACGCTCCACAAGGAGTTCGACCGCCGCATGCAGAACATGGAGGCCGTGTACTACGCCGTGGTGCAAAACTTCATGGAAGCCATGCGCCACGTGGACGACCCCTACCTGCGCTCCCGCGTGACGGACATGGAGGACGTGCTGCAGCGCGTGCTGCGCAACATGGCGCCCGCGCGCACCGCGGCGAGCGCCGCGGTGGAGGAGGCCCACCTGCTGGCCGCGTACGACCTGTCGCCGAGCGACACCGCGGATTTGGACACGACCTGCGTGCTGGGCTTCGTCACGGAGGTGGGGTCCGCCGTTTCCCACACGGCCATTCTGGCCCGCTCTCTGGGGCTGCCCGCGCTGGTGGACGTTCCACAGCTCATGCTCAAGGTCACCACGGGGCAGCAAGTGGTGCTGGACGGCTACAGCGGCCAGCTCATCCTGAATCCCACGGAGAGCACCATCAAGCATTACAAGCTGCTGCAGGCGGAAAAAGCCAAGGCCTACCAGGCGCTGGTGGAGATGAAGGACCTGCCGTCCGAAACACGAGACGGCCACCGCATCCGCCTGGCCGCCAACGTGCAGTTCAGCCATGAGTTCAACGCCATTGCGCGCTGCGGCGCGGAGGGCGTGGGGCTCTACCGCACGGAGTTCTTCCTGCTGGACGGCTCATCCAAGCTTCCGGACGAGGAGGCGCAGTACCGCCACTACCGCGAGCTGGTGGAGAAGTGCGCCCCGCATGAGGTGGTTTTCCGCACGCTGGATTCCGGAGGCGACAAACTGCCCTTCGAGAGCGGCGACTCCGAGGAGGACAACCCCTTCCTCGGCTGGCGCGGCATCCGCGTCTCCCTTTCCCGCCCCGAAATCTTCAAGCAGCAGTTGCGCGCCATCATGCGCGCCTCTGCCCACGGCTGCGCCGCCGTCATGTTCCCCATGGTTTCCGGCGTCACCGAAATCAAGGAAATCCGCGTCATCATCGACGAGTGCCGCGAGGAGCTGCGCGCGCGCGGCGAGGCGTTCGACGAGCACATGCGCATCGGCGTGATGATTGAGGTGCCCAGCGCCGCCATGATGGCCAACGTCCTCACCCAGTATGTGGATTTCTTCTCCATCGGCACCAACGATTTGACGCAGTACACCATCGCCGTGGACCGCGTGAACTACCGCGTGGCCCACATGTTCCGCCCCACCCACCCCGGCGTGGTGCGTCTCATCCGCCACACCATCGAGGCGGGCATCCCCACCGCCATCTGCGGCGAGATGGGAGGCGACATCACGCTCGTTCCGCTGCTGGTGGGGCTGGGTGCCAGCGAGATATCCGTGGGTACGCACCTGCTGCCCCTCATCCGCTTCGCCATCCGCCACTTGAACTACGAGGAGTGCCGCCTCATGGCGGAACAGGCCCTCCAGGCATCCGACAGCAAGACCATCCGCGCCCTTTCCAAGGCCGTGGCCCTCAATTCCTACCCCAACCTCTTCAACTAACGGGAGTTGCGGATTTTGGCGGATTTTCGCCGTTTTTTTCTAAAAAAAAGCTTGCCATGCGAAAAAAAATGAGCTAGTCTTGCTTTTGCAGTAGGGTTTCGTTTTCATGGCCCTATTGTGCGTTGAGAAACGCTTGTTATGTGTGTGTTTGAACTTTCAAGCCCTAGAGTGTGACTTGAAAGAATTAGTTGGGACCTCCCGGTCGGGTGACCGGGAGGTCCTTTCTTCATGCGGCACGGCGTGATATGTGCTTGCCCTGCGGCGCGGCCTGCGGTAGAATACTGCGCGTATGAAGAGGACACTCCGGAAATACCTTGTGGCAGCGGCAGCGGTATTGCTGGCGGTGCCGACGGTTCAGGCCCAAAGCGCAGACCTGACGCGCGACCGCGGCGATGTGGTGCGGCTGACGCGCCAGCCGGACGGCACGCGCTCGGTCTACCAGCGCCAGGTGGGCTGGCACGGCATGCGCTGCTCCACATACTCCCCCAGCGGCAAGCTGGTGGCCGTGAACGTTTACACGGAGGGCAAGTACGGGCATTTGGTATCGTGCATCATCTACGACCACACCAAGAAGAACATCCTGTACAAGGTTCAGTACGGCTACGATGCCCGCGCACGCTTGATTGAGGAACGCATGTACGCGGAGCCCAGCAAGAAGCTGGTGCAGCGCGTCATCTACCGCTACGACTCCAGCGGCAACCGCTCCAAGCCCCTCATCATCTCCCTCAACACCGGCGGCACCGGCCCGGTGAACGAAATCACCCCCACCATGCGGGATGATGTCAACAAGATCAACCGCGAGGCCCGGGGCCAGGCCGCTCCCGGCACGCGCCAACAAACCAGATAAAAACCCCTATGGAAACGTACTCCTGGCAAGACCGCGACGAGGCGGGCAACAAGGTCATATACGAGGCCCGTCACTTCGGCGGCTGGTGGCAGCTGACATGCGCCCCCAAGGTGGGCCGCGCCCAGCGCGACGAGGTGGAATTCACCCCCGCCGAATTCACGGAAGACATCTGGCGTGCCCTCCGCGCCCACCTCTGGGCCAAGTACCAGAGACGCCGCGTCTCCTGGGACCTGGTCAGCCACATTGACGACATCCTGGCCGGCAAGGCCACCAACGAGCGCCGCGACCAGCGCGGCGGCAAGAAATGACCGACGAGGAAATCATCAACTGCCACGAGCCGGAGCGCCAGCTGGAGCGCGCCGTGGCCATCATGCGCCGCCTGCGCATGCCCGGCGGCTGCCCGTGGGATGCCGCCCAGACGCACGAGTCCATCATCAGCAACATGCTGGAGGAATGCTACGAGTGCATCGATGCCATCCGCGCCAAGGACTGGCCGCACATGCGCGAGGAACTGGGCGACGTGCTGCTGCAGGTGATTTTCCACGCGCAAATGGCCCAGGAGAACCCGCAGGAGGGATTCGGCATCAACGAGGTGGCGGGAGAGCTGGCGGACAAGCTGGTGCGCCGCCACCCGCACGTCTTCGGCGATGCCAAGGCGGCGGATGCCGATGCCGTGCTGGGCGTGTGGGATGCCGTGAAGCGCCGCGAGCACGCCATTGAGGACAAGCCCTACCTGCACGATTGCGGAAAGGGGCTGCCCTCCATGCTGCGCGCCTACAAGCTCACCAAGAAGGTGGCCAAGGTCGGATTCGACTGGCCGGACCACGCCGGCGTGGTGGACAAAATCCGCGAGGAGACGGACGAGGTGGCGGAGACCCTGCCGCTGGCGGACGAAGACCCGCACGTGCAGGAGGAGCTGGGCGATTTGCTCTTCACCATCGTGAACCTCTGCCGCCGCCGCAAGGTGGACCCGGAGCTGGCGCTGGATGCCGCCAACCGCAAGTTCGAGCGCCGCTTCAACGCCTTGGAGAAAATCCTCCGCGAACAGGGCATTTCCCTGGCAGACGCCACCACGCTACAAATGGAGAACGCCTGGCAACAGGTGAAACAACACGAGAAGGCATGAACGCACGCTCCCTCATCCTGCTGCCCTGCGCGCTCCTGCTGGCCGCCTGTTCCTCCACCAAGAAACAGGAGCCGCAGGACGATGCCAAGACCCGCATGGCCATGATGGAGCAAGCCAAGGCCGCTCAGCAGCTCGGCAACCCGCTCCTTCCCGGCGGCGGAGACCCCACCGCCGTCAACTACAACGTCTCCACCTCCGAGGAACTGGAGAAAATCGACAACGGCGCCGAGGGTGAGGTCTACTTCACCGACCCCGACAACCCCGATGCGGACATCGAGGGCATCACAGAGGCGTTCGAGAGCAAACGCCACGGCAACGGGTGGATGGACGACTTCATGGCGGCGCGGCGCTTTGCGCGTTTGGAGCAGCGCCCGCTGCTGGTCTGGTTCCATGATTCCGTGCTGAGCCCCCGCAGCGGCGAGCTCGGCGAGCACCTGCTGGACGCCCCGGCCTTCAACGCCTGGTGCAAGGACCGCGTGGTGCGCATCAAGTTCGATTCCGGCGTGGCCATTGACGACAAGACGCGTGAGTCCGCCAAGTACGGCATCGACACCATCCGCCGCTACGCCAAGCAATTCGGGCTCACCAAGCGCCCCGCCCTCGCCATCCTCTCCCCCCGCGGCGAGCTTATCATGGGCATCGACGGCTACACCGGGTTCCTGCAGGAGACAGAAAGCCAGATCAAGGAGGGCGTGCAGCGCTGCGAGCAGGAGATACGCGAGGACCGCGCCAAGCTGGAGGCCAAGGGCTACCGCGAGTGGCACGCCGCCAAGAACGATGCCAAGATTTTCGCCAAAATCCAGCGCATCGACGACGAGCATGGCCGCGTTTACCTGAAGAAGGACGGTGGCCGCGTCTCACGCACCAAGATTGCCAACCTTTCACAGGAGGACCAGGAGTTCATTGAGCAGTACCGCAAGGAGCATCCCAAGAAGAACAAGCCCAAGAACCCGCAACCGTGAACAAGTCTGACGCCACCAAGGCGCAAATCATGCGCGCCGCCGTTCGCCTCTTCTCCCTGCGCGGGTATGAGGGCTCGGCCGTGCGCGACATCGCCTCCGCCGCCGGCGTCAACATCGGCCTCATCCGCTACCACTTCGGCCACAAGGCGGATTTGTACCGCGACACGCTCGCCTACGTCTCCACCCAGTACAACGAGGTCTGCCTGGACGCCCTGCACCGCTCGCAGGAAAGCGGCAGCGCGGAGGAGGTCATTTGCTCCTGGCTCCTTGCGCCCATCACGGATTGGCGAGATGCCACCGTGGCCGGAGGCGAGGAGGTGCTGCGCTTCCTCAACATGATGGGCTACGAGGACCCCGAACTCACCCGCGAGGTCTACGAATCCCACTTCTCATACGCGCTACAGGAATGGCAGGATGCCGTCCGCGCGTTCTTCCCCGGCATCTCCCGCGGAGACTGGCTCTGGTGCCTCACCTGCCTGCGCGGCATGTACTTCAACATTGTCGCGCACAATGATTTCACCCTCTGGGGCCTCCCCCGCATCCAGGACCGCGAAACCGCCATCCGCCGCCTCGCAGCGGATATGGTCCACCTCCTGCATTCCTACGCACAGTAGCGGCCTCTCAATTTTGAATTTCGCATTTAGGATTGGGGATTTAGGATTTGGGATTTGCTTATGTGAATGCCCTGTGTGCACCCCCAGCGCCAGCGAACAAAAAAATCCCAAATCCCAAATTGTACCACCACATGTGTACACACATGCCACCCCCGCGTGCGCATGCATTTTCCGCCCTGTGTGTACACACATGACGCCCCCGCGCGCGCATGCATTCTCCGCCCTGTGTGTACACACATGACGCCCCCGCGCGCGCATGCATTTTCCGCCTTGTGTGTACACACATGCCACCCCCGCGTGCGCATGCTTTTTCCTCCCTGTGTGTACACACATGACACCCCCGCGAGCGCATGCTTTTTCTGCCTTGTGTGTACACACATGACACCCCCGCGAGCGCACGCATTTTCCGCCCCGCGAGCGCACGCATTTTCCGCCCCGCGAGCGCACGCATTTTCCGCCCCGCG
>R28__coassemble_787_pt1 | contig 11165 bp, 9 predicted proteins | sample R28__metabat2_low_PE_030 | metagenome-assembled genome bin R28 | reverse complement strand
CGGGGCGGAGCCTCCGCCCCTCCCTCTGCGGGCAGGGGCGGCGGTTGCGGGGGCATGGCGGGCGGTGCGCTCATGCGGGCGCGGTTCAGCGGTTGAGCAGCTTCTCCAGCAGCTGCTGGGAGTTGTCCGCCAGCTTGGCGGGGTCATCCAGCATGCCGGCGCGCAGCAGGGCGGTGTTGATGAGCTGGTCCGCCAGCAGGGTGGCCAGCGCCTCGTCGCTCTTGCGGAGCTCCGCAAGCTTCATCACCACGGGGTTGCGCGGGTTGAACGCTATCTCCGGGTGGGATTCCGGCACGGTCTGGCCCATGGCCTTGAGGTAGGCGCGCACCTCCGGGGAGACATCCCCGCTGCCCTGCAGGGCAATGGCGGGCGCGCTGGTCACGCGGTCGCTGGTGGAAACCTTGCTGAACCGCTCCTTGAAGGTGTCGCCCACCCAGGAGGCAAGGCCCTGTGCCTCGTCCTCCTCCAGGCAGGGGGCGTCCGGCTGCGCGCTGGGGGCGTCCGGCAGCTCCAGGTCCGCGCGGTCGATGGACTTGATGGCCTTGTCGTCATACTTCATCAAGGAATCCATCACAAACTGGTCGCCGCCGTCCGTAAGGAACACCACCTCGAACCCGCGTGCCTTAAGCGCGTCCAGGTACGGGGAATGCTCCAGCTGGGCGCGGGTGGCGCCGTAGAGCACGTAGATATCCTTCTGGTTCTCCTTCATGCGGCCCACGTAGTCCGCCAGGGAGGTGAGCTTGCCGTCCTCGGTGAAGGTGGACTCGAAACGCAGGAGCTTGCCGAGGGCATCCTTGTGCTCCCAGCTGGTGACCACACCCTCCTTGATGTAGCGGGAGAAGGTGCGCCAGAATTTCTGGTACTCGTCCTCGTCCTTCTTGGCAATGCCCTCCAGGTGCTTGATGAAACGGTTGGTGATGATGCCGGAAACCTTGCGGAGCAGCGAGTTGTCCTGCAGCATCTCGCGTGAGATGTTGAGCGGCAGGTCCTCGCTGTCCACCACGCCCACCAGGAAGCGCAGCCACTCCGGCAGCAGCTTCTCGGGCTTGCTGTCGATGAGCACCTTGCGGCAGTACAGCGACACCTCGGGCTCGCAGCGGCCAAAACCCATGGCCTCCGGGTTTTCCTCCGGCACGTACAGCAGCGCGTTGAGCACAATCGGCGCATCCGCGCTGAAATGCATGTAGGTGAGCGGCTTCTCCTCCGAGTGGGAGATGTACTGGTAGAAGCCCTCGTACTCCTCCGGCTTCACATCCTTCTTGCTCTTCATCCAGATGGCCTGCACGGTGTTGAGCAGCTCCCCGTTCAAATCGATGGGGAAGCCCACGAAGTTGCTGTACCGGCCGATGATGTAGCGCAGGCGCTCCGGCTTGGCGAAATCGTACGCATCCTCCTTCAGGTGGATGAGGATGCTGGTGCCGCGCGGGGTATCCTCCGCGGCGTCCTCCAGCTCGTAGCCCTCCTGGCCGTCGCTGGTCCACTTCACGGGCGCGGCGTCATGCTCCCAGGAGCGCGTGGTCACCTCCACCTTGTCCGCCGCCATGAACACGCTGTAGAAGCCCACGCCAAACTGGCCGATGAGGTCCTGCGCGCCGCCCTTGCTCTCCTTCATGGCCTCTAGGAACTTCTTGGTGCCGGAATGCGCGATGGTGCCCAGGTACTCCACCACCTCATCCTTGGTCATGCCGATGCCGGCATCCGCAATGGTGAGGGTGTGAGCCTCCTCGTCCGTGGCAAGGGCTATGCGCAATTCCCTCTCCGGCTGGTACACGGCATGCTCCGTGAGCTGCTTGAGGCGCAGCTTCTCCAGCGCGTCAGACGCATTGGAAACCAGCTCGCGCACAAACACCTCGCGGTCGCTGTAGAACGCATGAATTACGATGTCGAGCAACTGCCGCACCTCCGTCTGAAACTGATGTGTCTTCTTCTTCATGGGATGCCCCATTCTATGCCGCCTCCCGCGGCGGGTCAAGGCGCGCCCGTGGCAGCACACCCGCCATGACGCGCATCAGAATGGGCTTGACTCTCCCCTGCCCGCAGGCATAATCACGGAAATGACGGAGGGAGGGAAGAAAAGCATTGCCATTTTGGCGAACTTTCCAGCTTGGCTGTACACCGATAAGCTGCCGGATTATGACAACCACTACGATGTGTGGCTGGTGGCCCTGCATGAGAGCCTGGCGCGGCAAAATGAATTCGATGTGCACTGGGTGACATTCAGCGGGCATGTGCGGCAGCCGCTGCGCTTTGAATCCCTGGGGCAGCACATCCACGTACTGCCGCGCTTCAAGCGGCTTTTCGGGCCGTTCACGCTGCACGCGCTGGACCGAATGAAGGTGGCACGGGAGCTTGCACGCATCAAGCCGGATATGGTGCATTCCTGGGGAACGGAGGACTGCTACGGCCTGTGCGCGGCGGATTTCCATGGAGCCAAACTCCATTCTGTGCAGGGAGCCATGCGGGCATACGTCAAGCGGGCCTGGTTCAACTACCATGTGTACCTGCACAGCCTATACGAGCCGTATGTGTGGAGGCGCATCAGCCACATCACCACGGAATCCCCGTGGGCGGCGGACCGCGTGCGCGAGATAGTGCCCGCCGCCAAGCCCATCCACCTGGAATACGCCGTGGAGGACCGCTTCTTCCACATCGAGCGCACCCCCTCTGCCACGCCGCAATGCCTCTACATCGGCACCTACACCAACATCAAGAACGTGGCGTTCCTGATAGAAACCTTTGCCGACACGCGCCTTTCCCACGTCAGGTTGAAGTTGGCCGGCTTCCCGCCCGGCTTCGCGCCCAAGGAGATTCCACCGAACGTAGAGGTGGTGGGCATTGTGGGACGCGAGGAGGTGACATCCCTGCTTTCAGAATCCTGGGCGCTGGTGCACATGAGCCTGGGCGACACCGGCCCCACCGTGGTGAAAGAAGCCCGCGTGGCCGGGCTGCCCGTCATCCTTTCCGACTGCTGCGGCAGCACCCAGCACGTGGAGGAGGGGAAATCCGGATTCATCCTTTCTCCCAGGGACCGTGAGGGGCTCGTAAAAGCCGTGCTGGAGGCCACCAAAGATGCCGAGACCGCGCTCCGCATGGGCGCGCACGGCCGGGAGCGCTGCCGAGAGGCCTTGGGCAAGGAAAAGATGATTGACACTTTGCTCCAGCTCTACCACACCATCCTCGCCGAGGCTCGCCCGCACGAAATTTCTTGACAGCATGCGGCGTTTCGGTCATAACATAGCGTATGCGGATTGTCATGATGGCAACGGGCGACATAGCCCTGCCCTGTTTCCGAGCTTTGGAGGAAACAGGGGAACTTGTCGCGCTCATCACCCAACCGGATCGGCCGGTGGGGCGTCACATGGTGTTGACACCGCCGCGCATCAAGGTACTGGCGAAAGAGGCGGGGATACCTGTTTTCCAGCCGGAACACATGAGAGACGCCGAGGCCGTGGCGCAGTTGCGCGCCTATGAACCGGACATTGTGGTGGTAATGGCCTACGGGCAGATTCTCTCCCAGGAAGTCATCGACACGCCGAAGGTGGCGTGCATCAACGCCCACGCATCCCTGCTGCCGCGCCACCGCGGCGCTTCTTGTATTCAGGCCGCCATCGAGGCCGGCGACGACGAGACGGGCATCACCATCATGCATGTGGTCAAGAAGCTGGACGCAGGCGACATCATCTGCCAGCTCTCCATCCCGCTCAACGGCACGGAGACCGCGGAATCCCTGCACGACACGCTGGCGGAGCTGGCGCCGGATGCGCTGATGGACGCCATCTCCTGTCTGGAGGACGGCGCGGACGACCGCCAGGAGCAGGACGAAAGCCTGATGACCTACGCGCCCAAGCTGCACCGCGCAGACGGCGAGATTGACTGGAACCAGCCGGCCACGCAGGTGGCGCGCAAAATACGCGCATACCACTCCTGGCCCGGCACCTACACCGTCTACCCCTCCGTGAAGAGCGGGGAAGACAAGGTGCTGAAAATCTACCCGCCCATCGATTTGTTCTCCAAGGCCAAGAAGCCCGCGGACTCCCGCCCCGGCATGGTGCTGGAATCCGGTCCGGACGGCATGCTGGTGTCCTGCGGAGGCCCGCACGGCGGCGCGCTGCTCATCACCACCATGCAGCCGCCCGGAGCGCGCAAGATGAACGCAGAAAGCTTTTTCGCCGGGCACAAAATCATCCCCGGCACCATCTTGGGGCTGCCCAACAAACGGCAGGATTAGTGCGTTTCCCCATCCGTGGCCACCTGCGCCGCTTCCTCCGCGGGCGGGGCATCAGCGGTTTCAGGGGAGCCGTAGACCCAGAGGTAAACGGTAACGGCAATGTAGATGGGGGTGAGGATGCAGCCCGCCAGATTCACCAAGATACCCACCAGGCGTGTGTGCGTGTAGTAGGCCACTGCCCAAACCGCCACGCCCAGGAACGCGCCGATGACGCCCATGATTCCCGTGACAACGAGGGAGTCCATACCGCCACAAAAGACAAAGTGGATGATGGCCGGCACCACGCCGAGCATCAGCGCGGCCAGGCCGCAATCCAGGGCGTCGAATTCGTTCAAATCCTGCGGTTCAGAACTCATGGTGAATGGAGTATAGCGCGCCCACCGCACCTTGGCAAGCTAACTTTCCCTTGACTTCCCTAACAGTTTACACTATCCTGCCCCTGCATGTTTGTCGACAACATCAGAATATTCGCCAAGGCCGGAAAGGGGGGCAACGGGCTCGCAAGCTTCCGACGGGAGAAATTCGTGCCCCGCGGCGGCCCCGATGGCGGGGACGGCGGGGACGGCGGCAGCGTGGTGCTGGAGGTGGACTCCGGCACCAACGATTTGCGCACCTACTTCTACGACCCCAAGCTGGTGGCCACCGACGGCATGCCCGGCATGCACGCCCGCAAACACGGCAAGGACGGCAGGACCGTCATCGGCAGGGTGCCGCAGGGCACCATCGTGTACCGCAGCAACGCCGCCACCATGCAGGAAGCCACCTGGCTGGAGAGGGAGGGCGAAGGCATTGAGCTGGAGCAGATAGCCGACCTCACGGAGCCGGGGCAGAAGTTCATCCTGTGCCAGGGCGGCAAGGGCGGCCGCGGCAACTGGCATTTCCGCACCGCCACGGACCAGGCGCCCATCAAGTTCGAGTACGGCACGGAGGCGGAAAGCGGCGTGTTCTTCCTGGAGCTGCGCCGCATTGCGGATGCCGGCCTGGTGGGCTACCCGAACGCCGGCAAGAGCACGCTTCTCACCGCCATCTCCAACGCCACGCCCAAGGTGGCGGACTACCCGTTCACCACGCTGCAGCCCATTGTGGGCACCGTGGAGTTCGAGGACTACTCCCGCGCCATTGTGGCGGACATCCCCGGCATCATCGAGGGAGCATCGCAGAACCGCGGGCTGGGGCATGAGTTCCTGCGCCACATCATGCGCTGCCACGTATTGCTGTTCGTGGTGGACATGACCGGGCTGGAGCACGACCCCGTGGAGGCCATCCAGACGCTGCGCAAGGAAATCAAGCTGTACTCGGAGGAGCTTGCCACGCGCCCCTGGGTGATTGTGGCCAACAAGATGGATGCAGACTGCGCCGCGGAGAACCTGCCCATCCTGCAGCAGCGCTTCCCCAAGGTGGAAATCATCCCGATTGCCGCCGCGCTCGGCGAGGGCATACCGGACTTCAAGTCGCGCCTGCAGCAGCTGCTCGGGCAGGAGTGATGTTCGCCGTTCTTTCAGACATCCACGCCAACCTGGAGGCCCTGCAGGCTGTGCTGGCGGACATGCGCGCGCACGGCGTGGACGAGGCCGTGAGCCTGGGCGACATTGTGGGCTTCAACGGCAACCCCGCGGAATGCCTGGAGCTGGTGCGCCCGCACCTGGCCGCCGCCGTGCGCGGCAACCATGAGGCCGCCATGTTCAAACCCGCCGTCTTCGGCGTGCCCATGTACATCTCTATGATTGACACCACGCGCGGCATGCTCAGCGAGCAACAGGCGAAATGGCTGCACGCACTGCCGCTCACCGCCGTGCACCGCGGGTGCCGCATCTGGCACGCCACGCCGTACGCCCCTCGCATCTGGGGGCGCATCTCCGGCACGCAGGATGCCGCCGCCGCGCTGAACGCCACGGAGGAGCGCGTATGCCTCTTCGGCCACACCCACCGCCCCGCCGCGTTCGTGATGCGGGGCGGCACCGTGGAACGCATCCCCATGGAGTACGGTGCCGACGGTTCCTTCACCCTTCCCCTGGATTCTGCCGCGCGGTATCTGGTCAACCCCGGTTCCGTGGGCCAGCCGCGTGACGGCGACCCCCGCGCCGCCTATGCCCTGGTGGACGACAGCGGCGCGAGCATCACCCTGCGCCGCGTGGCATACGATGTGGAAACCGCCGCGCCCAAGATAGCCCGCACCGGGCTTCCCGCCAGCTTTGCAGAGGCCCTGCGCCGCGGCACATCCCCCACCGGGGATTGAGTTGGCGCGCATGGCACAGTTGCGTGTTGCCACAGGGCGGGCATGTGGTACAATGGGCGCAACATGAAGCCAGCCGTCAAAGCCCTTTGCCTTTCCGCCCTGCTGATTAGCTGTGCCGTACCGGCACAAGCGGCGGGTGCGCAGTCAGAACAGCAACCGGCGCCGCAGGGCGGCGTGGTGAACCGCATTGCCGCCACCGTGAACGGGCGTCCCATCACCGCCAGCGAGGTCCGCATGCGCCTGGCTCCCTACTTCCGCGAGCTCTCCCTGCTCTACCCGCAGCAGGGCCCGCGCTTCAACTCTGAACTGGTGAAGGCCAAGAAGGAAGTGCTCAACGACCTCATCGAGCGCGAGCTGGTGCTTAGCGATTTCGAGACCAAGGGCTACCTCATGAAGGAGGACCAGATCGAGCAGGAAATCAACCGCCGCATCCTCATGGGGTTCAACGGCGACCGCGATGCCTTCCTGGAAGCCCTGCGCAAGGGCGGAATGAGCCTCAGCGAGTACCGCGACTCCGTCCGAAAGGAGGTCACCGTGCAGGCCATGCGCGCCTCCAAGTACGAGCGCGACATCCCGCCCACGCCCGATGAAATCCAGGAGGAGTACAACACCTCCAAGTCCGACTACCGCGACATCACCCAAGACGCCGTGGAGTACGACAAGATTTTCATTCCCGCCATGGACCAGGACAACCCGGAGCAGTCTCCGCAGGAACGCTACGCCTTTGCGTGCGACCTGCGCAACCGCCTGGACTCCGGCAGCATCTCCTTTGCCGAGGCCGCCCGCACCTACTCGCGCGACGCCCATGCGCAGGACGGCGGGCGCTGGCCCAGCATCAAGCGCTGTGATTTGGCCGTGGATTTCGCCAACGTGGTGTTCAGCGTGGAACCGGGGCAAATCTTCGGCCCCATGGCAGACAACTACGGCTTCACCATCGTCCGCGTGCGCGACAAGCACCTGGCCCCCGCCCCGCCGCTCAGCAACCCGGAGGTGCGCCAGAAGATGGATGATGCCGTGCGCCGCAAGCAGAGCGAGAAGCGCTACCGCGAGTGGGTGGAGCGTCTGCGCCGCGGAGCCGTCATCCGCACCTTCATCTGAACCGCGCGGCGCATGCCGCATTTTTCACGAATTTTGACGCACGCAACACTTGACTTGCGTGCGTCTCACTTTTAGAATGAAGGCACATCAAAGGTAACACCGTTATGAAGTTCCCTATCATCACCACTGCAGTTGTTGCGCTTTGCGCTTTTACTCTTTCTGCTGAAGCCCAGGCCCCGGCCGCTCCCGCAGCAGCAGCCCCCAGCTCCAACCTCAAGGTTGCCACGGTCAACGTGAAGGAGCTCTACACGCTCTTCTACAAGCGTTTCGACACCGAATCTGTGCTGCAGAAGCAGCTGGCGGAAATCAAGAAGGACATCGCCTCCCGTGAGGACCGTCTCCGCGAGCTTCAGGAGGAAGCCAAGAAGATTCTCGACAAGAACGACGGCAGCCTTTCCGATACCGCCCGCCAGAAGCTGCAGACCGAGTTCAACGCCAAGCAGAACGAGTTCCGCGCCCGCGAGCAGGAGCTCAAGGACTTCGTGCAGCGCCGCAACGTGGCCTTCCGCGAGCTGCGCAACCGTGAGATGCGCCTCCTGATGGAGGAAGTGCAGAACGCCATCAACACCGTGGCCGAGAAGGTGGGCGCTGACCTGGTGCTGGACTCCGGCGCCCTGTCCCCCCAGCCGGAAATCGGCATCGGCACCCCGGTCTATCCGTACATGAAGAAGAGCTTCGACATCACCCCGGAAGTGCTCAAGCAGCTCAATGCCGGTGCTCCCGCCGGGTTTGACCCGCAGGCCGAGCTGAAGCGCCTGTACGGCGACGGTTCCGCCCCTGCAGCCGCTCCTGCCGCGGAATAAGCAAACGACAGATACCCGCTTCACGAGCTATGAACCTCTCGATTGACGACGTTCTCAAGCTCACCGGCGGCAAACTTCTCAACACGGCTCCGGAGGTGCAAATCTCCGGAGTCGCTTCTTTGGATGAAGCCTGCCCCGGTGACGTTTCCTTCCTGGGAAACGAGAAATACTTCAAGGATTTCCTTTCCACGAAGGCCAGCGTGGTTCTGGTGCCGCCGGCGCTGCCGCAGCACCCGGAGGGCGTGGGCCTGGTGGAGGTGGAGAACCCCTCCCTGGCATTCAACGCGCTGGTGGACCACTTCATGAAAGCCGCCAACGTCTTTACGCCCGGCGTGGAGGAAGGCGCCGTGGTACACCCCACCGCGCGCTTCAACGCAGACAAGGTGCACATTGGCCCGAACGCCGTGGTGGAGGCGGATGCGGAGATTGGCGACGGGTGCGACATCGGCCCCGGCTGCGTCATCGGCAAATCCGCCAAGCTGGGTGAGCACTGCAAGCTGCACGCCCGCGTGGTGGTGCGTGAGCGCTGCATCCTCGGCCACCACGTCACCGTGCAGCCCGGCGCCGTCATCGGCTCGGATGGCTTCGGCTTCCTCCTCAACAAGGAAACCGGATGCTACGATACCATCGACCAGGTAGGCATCGTTGTCATCGGCAACCATGTGGATATCGGCGCCAACGCCACCATTGACCGCGCACGCTTCGGCAGAACGGTCATCGGCGACGGCTGCAAACTGGACAACCTGGTGCAGGTGGCGCACAACGTCACCATGGGCAACCACACCGTCATGTGCAGCCAGAGCGGCATTGCCGGCAGCACGCACATTGGCCAGTACGTCACCCTGGCGGCACAGGTGGGCGTGGCCGGCCACCTCACCGTGGGAGACCAGGCCATCCTCGCCGCACGCACCGGCGCTATCAGCAACCTGGACGGCGGCCAGGCCTATTTAGGCTCCCCCTGCTCCCCCTACAAGGATGCCATGAAGCAGTACGCCGCCCTGCACCGCATGCCGGACGCCCTCCGCGAGCTGCGCGAGCTCCGCAAGCAGGTGGAGGAACTCCGCAGCAAAGCGTAAGAACGTGCTTTCATCTACAGTGTACAATTGACGATTGATCATTTGTAGATAGAGGCGCGCGTTGCGCGCATGCCTTTGAACGCCCCGCTCTGCACCTTTCAGAACGGGGCGTTTTTTAGCGTCTGTGAAAAAAAAATTGCATTTGAGTAAAAAAAAGGCTTGCATGCGCGCGCGTTCTCCTGTATATTGCCGCCGCACGCTGCTTCGGCAGCCTGCATCTCCAGTATGGGTAGGTTCCCGAGCGGTCAAAGGGGGCAGACTGTAAATCTGCTAGCGTTTGCTTTCGATGGTTCGAATCCATCCCTGCCCAGCTCATGCGGAGGTAGCTCAGTTGGTAGAGCAACACCTTGACATGGTGGAGGTCGTAGGTTCAAGTCCTATCCCCCGTATTCAAGCCGCCCTGTTCCTTTCGGAGCAGGGCGGTTTTCCTTTGCCCTCCCAGCCCAAAAGCAGCTTGCCATTACTTCTCCAGATGGTATAATGCGGCAAATAATCTGCATTGCAGCATGATTAGCATCCAAGAAATCAAAAAGATGATTGCCGGGGGAGAATCTTCCACCCTGGAGGTCAAGAAGACAACCGGTGAGCTTCGCAAGGGCATGGAAAGCGCTTGCGCCTTTTTGAATTCAGATGGCGGCTGGCTCCTTTTCGGCATCTCGCCTAACATGCGTGTCGTAGGGCAAAGCGTATCGGACACCACACGTCAGGAAATCGCGAAAGAATTACGCAAGATAGAGCCTGCGGTTGACGTGGAGGCGCAGTACGTGGAACTAGACGAGAAACCGGGATCGTTCGTGATTGCGCTCTTCTTTGATGCAGCCAATTTCAAGAACGGGCCTTATTCCTACGATGGCCGCTCCTATTACAAGGTGGAAAACACCACGGCTCCCATGCCGCGCCAGCTTTACGAGGAAAGGTTAAAATTGAGCAATCCCCGCCGCTTCAGCTGGGAGAACATGCCCAATCCGGAACTATCCGTCCGCGACATAGATACCGAGCTGCTCTTTCAAACCCTGCAGGATGGCATGGCGAACCACCGCATCCCGGCATCTGCCATGACCCTGCGCCAGCCGCTGCAAATCATGCAAAAGCTCGGTGTAGCGCGCAAGGACGGCGTGCTTCTAAACGCTGCTGTGGTATTGTTCGGTAAAGACCCCGCCGCATTCCATCCCCAGTGCAAGGTACGCCTAGCTCGTTTCGAGGGAACAGACAAGCGCGTTTTCCGTGATCAAACCGTGTGCGAGGGTAACCTTTTCATGCAATATGATGCCGTTGTCGCTTTCTGCTTGAAGCACTTGAACCTCGCGGGAAGGATGGATTCCAAGTTCCGAGATGACCGCCTGACCGTCCCCTATGAGGCCGTCAAGGAGGCGGCTGTCAACATGCTCTGCCACCGCGCTTGGAATGCGGAAAACGCAACTCCCAGCTTGGCAATATACGACGACCGCATTGTTTTCCAAAACCCAGGCTCATTTCCATTCGGGCTTTCATGGCGGGATTTCGTGAACGAGAGCTACGGCTCTCTCCCGGCCAATCCCACCATTGCCAACGTTTTCTACCGTCGCGGAACCATGGAGTCCTGGGGGCGTGGTATCGGTCTGCTCGTTAAAAGTTGCGCGGAGCAAGATATGCCCGCGCCTGAAATTGAATGCGCCCACGGATTTGTCAACCTCACCATTCGTCTCCAAGAAAGTCACACCCCAAGTCACACCCCAAGTCACACC
>R28__coassemble_778_pt1 | contig 11262 bp, 7 predicted proteins | sample R28__metabat2_low_PE_030 | metagenome-assembled genome bin R28 | reverse complement strand
CGCAAGCCCAGGCGCGAGTTGTTCTTGAAGAACCGCCCGCAGCGGCCCCAGATGCCCGGCCAGCCCGGTGCACAGGGCCCGCAGGGTCCCCGCGGCCAGCACCGCGGCATGATGGACCCCGAACGCCAGAAGCAGATGCTGGAGAAGTTCGACACGGACAAGGACGGCAAGCTTTCCGACGAGGAGCGCAAGGCCATGCGCGAGGAGTTCATGAAGAACCGCCCGCAGATGCCGGGCCGCCGCGGCGGCTGGCACCGTGGCCAGAACGGCCCGCAGGGTGCTCCGCAGGCCCCCGCCGCCCCCCCGGGCGCGCAGCCCGCTCCGCCACCCGTGGCGAAACGCGCCAACTCATTTCAACCACGCCCCCCCCCCCCCATCCGGCAGGGGGGGCGCTTTTCTTCCTAAGCGGGTTGGAGGTTTAGAAGCGGAAGCCCACACCGGTGCGGATACCGTGGTTGGTCTGGCGGTGGGTGGTGTATCCGTTGTTCGAGGTCTTGGCGGTACTCCCGGTGAAGTGGTAGGCCACAAAGAACTCGGAATCCGCGCAGAGGTTGAAGCGCAGTCCCACCTCCGCAGAGTAGGCGAAGCCCCAGTCGGACTTGTGGTTGCGGTCCACGCCGTAGTTGCTCTCGTGGTAGTTGTCTTTGATGCTCATGTTGGACACGCCGACGTTCACGCCCGCGTACAGGGCGGCGTGCGGGCACAGCGGCAGCGTGTAGCGGTAGCCCGGCATCAGGCTGAACGTGTGCATGCGCACGCGGTCGTAGCACGACACTATCTCGTGCCCGTCAAAATACACGTCGTCCGACCAGGAACGGGCGCCGAAGGCGTATGCCAGGCGCAAGGTGGCGGCGTGGTGGGTATTAAAGTTGTACACGCCCGTGAGGTCCACCCCGTTGGAGCGTATTTCCTTGCAGGGCACCCAATCCTTGTAGATGTCGCACGCGGCCCAGGAGTACGTATAGGCTATCTCCAAGCCCCAACTGGCGGGGAGGCGGTGCCGTGGGCACGGGGGCGGGAGTGGTATAGATGAGTTTCTGGCCCGCGAAGGTCGGCAGGGCCAGCATGGCGGCGAGTATGATTGCTTTTTTCATATCGGTTTGTAATGGAATCGTGGATAAAGGTTGTCAAGAAGCGGAAACCGCGGCTCCTGATTTCCATCACCCGCTATCATAGCCTGCCTTCCCTTCATAGGCAAGCATGTTTTGAAATGGGAGAACGAAAACAAAAAGGCGGCCGAAAACGACCGCCTTCATGATTGTCTGCTCGATGGGGGACTCGAACCCCCACGGATCGCTCCATTAGATCCTTAGTCTAACGCGTCTACCAGTTCCGCCAACCGAGCAAGGTTGCGCACTAGGTGCGCAAGGAATATACACGCGGGCGCGGGCGTATGCAAGCCTTTTTTCACACAAAGTATGAAAAAATGACACAGACCGGGAGGGCTACTGCGGGTGGACGGCGGTGACGGCGGCGTCCACCTTGCCGGTGCCGAGGGAGATGGTGAGGGCATCACCGGGGGAGAGGGCGGCGGCGTTGCGGGCAATGGAGCCGTCTGCCGTTTGCACCAGGGCGAAACCGCGTTGCAGCGCGGCCTGCGGGCTGGCGGCCTCCAGGCGCGCGGCCAGGGTGTCCAGCTTGGCGCGCGCGGCCTGCATGCGCGCGGCAAACGTGGCGGAGAGCAGCCTTTCCGATGCATCCAGGCGGGCGCGGGCGGCTTCTGCGCGCTGCTGCAGGGCGCGCGTGGAAATGCGGGCGGCATACTGCCCCAGCATGGCACCGGCGGTGAGCAGGCGGTTGTGCAGGGCCGCAGAGATATCGTCCGCAAAGGCATCCAGACGCTGGTGGAAGGGAGCCAGCAGCTCCATGGGGCGTGAGAGCTTGCCCTGCTCGGCGGCGCGCAAGCGCAGGCGCGCCATCTCCATTGTTTGGCGAAGCCGGCGGCGGATGCCGGCGGCGGTGTCGTCCAGCCAGGCGGAAATCTCCGCGGCATCGGGCGTGGTAAGCTCAATGGCGGCGGTGGGCGTGGGTGCGCGCAAATCCGCCACAAAATCCGCTATGGTGAAATCCGTTTCATGGCCCACGGCGGAAACCACGGGGATGGGGCATGCGGCAATGGCGCGCGCCAGGCACTCCTCGTTGAAGCACCACAGGTCTTCCAGCGAACCGCCTCCACGCGCCAGCACCAGGTAGTCCACGCGCGGCAGGCCATACTGCTCCGGGTGTCCCATCATCTCCAGCGCGCGCGCCAGGCCGAGTTCCGCACCCCTGCCCTGCACCTGCACGGGGAAGAGGTAGGCGTGCATCCAGGGTGCGCGCGCCTCCAGGCGGTGGCGCATATCCTGGATCACGGCGCCCGTGGCAGAGGTGATGAGGCCCACGCTCTGCGGGAAGGCGGGGATATCGCGCTTGCGTGATTCATCGAACAGGCCCTCCGCCATGAGCTTCCGCTTGAGGGCCTCGAACTGCTGCTGCAGGGTACCCACGCCGCGCTCCTGCACGCGCTCCACAATGAACTGCAGGGAGCCGCGCGGTTCCCACACGGAAGCCTTGCCGTACACCTCCACCTGCATGCCCTCCCGCAGCTGCAGCCGCATGCCGCGCGAGCGGAACGAATACAACACGCACTGCAGCTGCGCGTTGGCATCCCGCAGCGTGAAATACAGGTGGTTGCTGGGCGACTGCTTGCAGGAGCCTATCTCCCCCACCACGGACTGCGCGCCCACGTCCTGCTCCACGGCGTGTTTCAGGCGCGAAACAATGTCGGTGACGCTCAGAGGCGGCATGGCGCGGGAACGGGAAAAATCACTTGCGGCGTGCAGCCAGCGCGGCGTTGGGATCCGCCCAGGCGGGGTCGTACCCCTTGGCGTAGGTGAAGAGGTCGCGGTGGATGTACTCGTAATACTGCTCGCGCTCCTCCGCATCCAGCTTGTACCAGATGGCCACATTGAGCGCGCGCGCCACCTTCTGCATCATCTTGAGGGTGAGCTGGCGGCCCTGGCGGGCTTTCTGCACCTGCTTGTGGGTGAGCTGCTCGGTGGAGACGTTGACGAGGTCGTGGTTGTCCAGCCCCCAGAGGCGCATGATGTCGTCGATGCGCTGGGGGCCGTGGTTGAGTTCGTTTTCAGGGTTCATGGGAAATCAGAGACCGGGGATGTGGCGGACGTAGAAGCCGCTGCAGCGGCGCGGGCGGGTACTCCAGCGCGGGCCGCGGCCGTACTCGCTGGTGGTATCCAGGCGCATGCCGTCGACCATGAGGAACACGTGGCCGCGCTTGGCGTAGATGGTGAGGTGCTTGCCGAAGCCGGGGCGTCCCCAGCGCAGGAAATCACCGGAGGTGGGGTGTGCGTTGGGCTTCAGCAGACCGGCCTCCCGCAGCACGAACGCCACCGTGCCGGAGCAGTCGTACGCGGAATCGTGGTGGCGGCGGTGGCCGCCGCCGCTGCGGTACGGGCGCCCCACAATCTTGTTGCCGGCAATGAGCACGCGCTTCACGCGTGCGGGGAGCTTGCTGGGGATGCCCACCTTGCCGTTGCTGTGCAGCACGGGGGTGTAGCCCTTGTGGTACACGTAGCGCGGCGTGTAGGCCGCACTGGGCAGGGCCTGCTGCTGGCATGAGCAGAACAGCGCGGCGGCCAGCATGAGCAGGAAACAGAGAATGGTGCGCGGGAGAGTCGGCATGGTTGCGCTGCCAGCATAGCACACTTGCGCGCGGCGGTCAATTGCCGCCGTCCAGCATCTCGTTGAGCGAGGAGAAGAAGTCGTCGCAATCCTCCTCCGTGGCGGGCTTGTTGAGCTCGGCGGCGTAATCGGTGAACTCGTACATGCTGTCCGGGATTTCCTGGATGAAGGACGACGGTGCGCAGCGCTCCTCCTTGCCGTACTTGGAACGCGCGGCGCAGTAGGTCATGGTGAGCCTCTCCTGCGCGCGGGTGATGCCCACGTAGAACAGGCGGCGCTCCTCGTCCATGGAGCCCTCGTCCACGGAGCGGGTGTGGGGCAGCAGCCCCTCCTCCACGCCCACAATGTAGACATGCGGGAACTCCAGCCCCTTGGCGGCGTGCATGGTGATGAGGCACACGCCCTTTTTCTTCTCCAGGTCGTCGTCGTCCTTCTCGTTGTCCAGCGTCACCTTCTCCAAGAATTCTCCCAGCTTGCGGCCGGGCGCCCAGAAGGCGTGGATGGATTCCTTGATGTCGTTGATGGCGGCGAGACGGAGCATGCGCTCCTGGTCGGTCTTGCAGGTGCGTCCAATGTAGTCCTCGTAGGCTATTTCATCCATGAGCGCCTGCAGGGTGTCGCCAAAGCTTGTTTTGCTTGCGGTGAACGCGGCGCGGTACTTCTCCACCAGCTCGGTGAACGCGCGGATGCTGGCTTGGGAGCGCGCGGTGCAGTCGTTGAGGAACGCGGGGTCGCCGAGCGCCTGCCACAGGCTCTGGCGATGCTCGCGGCTGTGGTCGATGGCAAGGTTGGCGGTGGTGTCGCTGATGCCGCGGGCGGGGGTGTTGAGCACACGCAGCAGGTGTAGGTCCGCATCTGGGTTGTCCATCACCTGCAGGTAGCTGATGAGGTCTTTGACCTCCTTTCGGTCGAAGAAGCTGCGCGTGCCGACCATGCGGTAGGGGATGTTCTGCTCTCGCATGGCGGATTCGAGCTGACGGCTCTGGGCGTTGGCGCGGAAGAGGACGGCCATGTCCTCCCACTTGAGGTTTTCCCGGCGGTGGAGCTGCTGCATCTCATCCGCAATGTAGGCGGCCTCCTCCTCCGAGCCGGGCATGGCCACCAGGCGCACGGGGTATTGGCCGCGCTTGGTGGTGCGCAGGGTCTTGTCGCGCCTGCCGCGGTTGTGGCGAATCAGCGCATTGGCGCAGTCCAGCACCTGCTTGGTGCAGCGGTAGTTCTCCTCCAGCTTGATGACGGTGGGGTCTGGGAAGAAGCTCTCAAACTCCAGGATGTTGGAAATCTGCGCGCCGCGCCAGCCGTAGATGGACTGGTCGTCATCGCCCACCACGCACACGTTGTGCTGCGGGCTGGCCACCAGTTGGCGCAGCAGGCTCATCTGCAGGGAATTCGTGTCCTGAAACTCGTCCACCGTGATGTGGGAGAAGCGCTTGTTCCACGTGTCGTGCGCCTGCGGGTAGCAGCGCAGCAGGCGCTCCGTCAAAATCAGCAGGTCATCGAAATCCACCGCGTTCTGCGCCTTGAGCTCGCGCTGGTACGCCTTGGCTATGGCCGCTATCAGCGTGTCCTCTATCTGGTCGATTTCCAACCCGGCGTTGCGCACGCGGGAAAGCTCCGCCAACACCTGGTTGGGATCCAGCTTCTCCTTGAGCGCGCCGTATTCCATGATGAGCTTGCGCACCAGCCCGGTCTGGTCGCTTCCGGTGTAGATGGAAAAGTTCTCCTTGTAGCCGAGGCGTCCAATCTCGCGGCGCAGGATTTTGACGCAAAGCGAGTGGAAGGTGCAGACGGTCATCTCCTTGGCGGCCTGCTTGCTCACCAGCCCCGCCACGCGCTCCGCCATTTCCGTGGCCGCCTTGTTGGTGAAGGTCAGCGCCAAAATCCCCTTGGGGGCTATGCCCTTCTCAATCATGTGCGCAATACGGCAGGTGACCGTGCGGGTCTTGCCCGTGCCGGCTCCTGCCAGGATGAGCACCGGGCCGTCCAGCGTGCGCACCGCCTCGCGTTGGGCGGGATTCAGGGAGTTGATGTTGAATTTGGAGGCCATGTTTCAGCGGGTGACAAAGCCTACCAGATTTCCCCAAAAAAGTACACCGCAAAATGGACGAAAGCAGAAAAAACCGCCGCCCTCTGGGGGCGGCGGTTGGAGTGAAAAAGCCTTGGTTGAGCAGCCTGCGTGTTACAGCAGGGAGAAGGCCACGTTCAGGCCGGCGGTCACGATGGAGACCATGCTCATGAGCTTGATGAGGATGTTCAGCGAGGGGCCGGAGGTATCCTTGAAGGGATCGCCCACGGTGTCGCCCACCACGGAGGCGTCGTGCACGGGGGTGTGCTTGCCGCAGAAGGAGGCGTCGCCGGTCTCGATAAACTTCTTGGCGTTGTCCCATGCACCGCCGGAGTTGGCCATGAACACGGCCAGCACGAAGCCGCCCGCCAGGCCACCCGCCAGCAGACCAAACACGCCGGGAACGCCCAGCAGCAGGCCCGTGGCAATCGGAACAATCACCGCAATCATGGAGGGAACAATCATCTCACGCTGGGCACCCTGGGTGGAGATACCCACGCAGCGGGCGTAGTCGGCCTTCTTGCGGCCCTCGAAGACATCCTTGTCGCTGAGCTGGCGGCGGACTTCCTCCACCATGCTCTTGGCGGCGCGGCCCACGGCGTTCATGGTGAGACCGCAGAAGAGGAAGGAGAGCATGGCGCCCACAAAGATGCCCAGCAGCACCTTCGGGTTCATGAGCGTCACGTCGAACTTGGCCATGAACTGTGCAATGTTCATCTTGGCAAGCTCGGCGCTGTTGATGAGCTCATTGCTGAAGAAGCTGGGAGAGAAGGACTCGCCGAAGCGCAGGGCGGCAATCTTGATTTCCTCGATGTAGGAGGCGAGCAGTGCGAGCGCGGTAAGCGCGGCGGAGCCGATGGCGAAGCCCTTGCCGGTGGCGGCGGTGGTGTTGCCCAGGGCGTCCAGGGCATCCGTGCGGGAGCGCACGCTCTCGCCCAGCTCGCTCATCTCGGCGTTGCCGCCGGCGTTGTCGGAGATGGGGCCGTAAGCGTCCGTGGCCAGGGTGAGGCCGAGGGTGGAGAGCATACCGACGGCAGCGATGCCGATGCCGTAAAGGCCCATGCTCATGTTCTCACCGGTGAACATGAATTCGCCGGCGGCGCAGAGGTAGGCGCCGATGGTGCCGAGCACGATGAAGATAACGGGCCAGCAGGTGGAAATCATGCCCACGCCGATGCCGGAGATGATGACGGTTGCGGGGCCGGTGGTGGCGTTCTCCGCAATGAACTTCACGGGCTTGTACTCAAAGGAGGTGTAGTACTCCGTGACCTTGCCGATGAGGATGCCCACCACAAGGCCGATGACGATGGAGCCCCAGAGGCCCAGCCAGTTCTCAATGCCCAACAGGTAGAGCACGCCGGCGGCGGCCAGGGCAATCAGCACGCCGGAGAAGTTGATGCCGCGGTTGAGCGCAGCCATCAGTTGGCTCTGTGTGGCACCCTGCTTGGTGCGCACAATGAAGATACCCAACACGGAGAGGATGGCACCCACGGCCCCGATGATCATCGGGGCCATCACCATCTTCAGGCCCTCGTCGTACGTGCCGTTGGCTCCGGCCACGGCGGCCGCGCCCAGGGCGGCGGATGCCAGGATGGAACCGGCGTAGGACTCGTACAGGTCGGCGCCCATGCCGGCCACGTCACCCACGTTGTCGCCCACGTTGTCGGCGATGGTGGCGGGGTTGCGGGGATCGTCCTCGTTGAAGTGGTATTCGGTCTTGCCCACCAAGTCGGCGCCCACGTCGGCCGCCTTGGTGTAGATGCCGCCGCCCACGCGGGCGAACAGGGCCTGCAGGGAGGCACCCATGCCGAAGGTCAGCATGATGGTGGTGATTTCCACCAGCTTGGTGATGCCTTCCGCCTCAATCAGCCCGGTGTTGTCCAGAATCAGGTACCAACCGGAGATATCCAGCAAGCCGAAGCCCACCACGGTGAGGCCGAGCACGGCACCGGAACGGAACGCAAGCTTCAGACCCTTGTTGAGGCCGTCCTGCTCGTCGCGGCAGGCCTGTGCCACACGGCCGGAGGCGTAGGTGGCCGTCTTCATGCCGATGAAGCCTGCCAGACCGGAGAAGAAGCCACCGGTCAGGAAAGCCACGGGCACGATGTGGTTCTGCATATCGAACGCGGCCATAACGCAGAAGATGATGGCGATGATGACAAACACCAGGGCCACGACCTTGTACTGCTGTTTGAGATAGGCCATGGCGCCTTCGCGCACGTAGCCCGCAATCTCTTTCATGCGGTCGGTTCCTTCATCCGCCTTCTTCATGTTGAAGAAGAACACAGCCGCGAACACCAGGGCGATAACCGAGGCGAGCGGCACAATCCAGAATAATGTCTCAGGATTCATTTTTTTCGTGCTGATTAGATGCTTCGCAAAAAGCACCCTATTTTAACACGAAGTTTTGAAAAAGGCAATCCAAAATGCACTTATCCGGCAAAAAAAAACGGCGGTACGTGTATCAGAACAGCGTCTTTTCCTTCTCGCTCTCCTTGCCCTCCAAGTACTTCACCAGGCGGCTCACGCCGGCGCCGTAGCGGGCCGAGAGGCGCCAATCCGGCGTGGTGTCCAGCAGGGTGGGCGAATGGTGCCGCCGGTACAGCCACACACCGGCAAGCAGGATGGCGCAGAGGAAAGAGCCGCCCAGGTAGGGCAACAGTGCGGCGTTTTCCGGGTCCTGAATCTTCTTGGCAATCTTTTCCTTGTAGCCGGGCTCCTTGATTTCCTCCTCCTGCTTGAAGGAGATGTCGAGCTTGGGAGCCTTGACGGTGTTGTCGATGGTAAGGGGACGGAAAGAGTTGGCCACCGGGGAGATATTGGCGGCAGTCTGGCGCAGGGCGACCATCAGGCCCTCCGTTCCGGTGCCGCATTCCGCAGCTGCGGCGCGCACCTTGTTGAGCCACGCGTGGCGCTGGGCATCGTCTGCCTTGATTTCCTGGTAGCCAAGCTCAAGGGAGGAGGGCGCGCCGATGTAGTAGAGCAGGAGCACGGCGTACTCGCAGGGCTGGGCCACGGCGGTGGCCAGCGTGCCCACGGCCAGGTCGCTGGGCATTTCCTGCCCGGCCTTGACCACGGCAGCGTACACGCGGAACTTGCCGTTGCGGTTGATTTCGCGCAGCTGGTGTTCCACGTCCTCGCGCTCCATGGTGGAGAGCAGCCCCTGGGGATCAATGAGCCCATGGGGGGAGGGCTTGGAGTATTCCGGGCAGTATCGGCCCAGCACCTTGGTGTCGCTTTCCTCGCTGGCGCCCGCCTTTCCGGAACCGGATGCGGTGCGCTTGGCGGCGCTCTCTCCCTTGGCGGGGAAGAGCGCGGTGTAGCCCGTCTGCAGGCTACCCTTCATCAGCTCGGTGTAGTCCTCCGGATTCCAGCGCGGCGCAGCGGCGGAAGTGGTGTCATGCGCCTCCTTCACGGCAGGCGGCGTATCCTCCACATCCACCTCCGGCACATCATCCTCCACCTCCTCCGCTATGTCGTCGTTCACCATCCCGCGCGCAACAGGCGCATCCGGCAGATGCGGTGCGGCAGGCTTGGCAGGGGGGAGCTTGGCGGGGACAATAAGCGGCGCCTTGTCATCCCGCACAGTTTCCGGGCCCTCCGCGAGGTTAACCTTCTTTGTTTCCTCCGCGGGCTTCTTTGTAGTGGATTTGGAGGAGCTGCGCCCGGTTGAGGTATTGGACTTGGCGGGTTTGGAAACCTTCCTGGCTGTTTGCTTGACGGTGGTCTTGGCGGCAGACTTGGCTTGGGAGGCCGTCTTCTGTGCTGTTTTTTGAGCCGTTTTTTGAGCGGGTTTCTGCGCCGTCTTTTGTGTCGTCTTCTGAGCCGTTCGTTGAGCAGGCTTCTGGGTGGTGGCGGCCATGGCCACCGGTGCGGAGGCCGCGGCAAGGGACAAGCCGAGCATGGTGGGCAGCAGCAGCTTCATGGCGCGCTGCGTGGCGGGGATTTCCGGCATGGTCTCCACGCCCACGGGCTTGCCCACCCTGCCCTCCTTGCGGATGCGGCGCGAGACGGCGCGGGAATCGGAAGCAATGATGCGCACGGCGTTTCGCATGACCTTCTTGATACCCTGCGCAGTGGCGCGCTCGCGGAACTGGAGGCGGGCGGAGATGATGGCCTTGTTGATGCGCTCCGGGTTGATGTAGGGATCCAGGCGGTAGCCCCAGGAAAAGCATGCGAGCTCCTGCTGCACATCCATCACCAGGATGAGCGCCCATTCCATCTTGACGGGGGCTGCGTACGGGCGCACCACGTTGCGCACGCGCTCCTTGGCGCTCTGCCAGAAATCTCCCACGCTGTGCAGGAAGCCGGTCTTCTGCACTTCGCGCGGCGGGGCTCCCTTTTCACGGATATCCTCCCGCATGCCGGCATCCTCAATCGCCTTGTGGTTCTCGCGCTTGCCGAACGAGGGATGGTGGATGCCCGCATGGTTGAGAATCCAGTGCGCGTGCGGGCGAAGCTCACGCTCGTTCCCAAGGTCGGTGATATAGACGCAAAGGGCCACGGGCGGCAGATTGCGCTCCAGGTTCGCCAGATAGCGCATAAGGTCCTGGAGATCATCGTTCTTGAGGGCGCCGGCGGCATCCGTCACGCGTGTAAACACGACCGTTCCGTTGCCGAAAACCCTTTCGGCACGGGTGATGCTGTAGCCGCAAACCGGGCACCGGTAAAGGGCTCCGGCGTGGATGTTGGCTGAGCATTGCGGGCAAACTGGCACGCGGGTTTTATACCGCTTTTCCCGCCGCAGGGGAAGCCAAATCAGAGTCAGCCGCCAAAAAACCACATGTGTCCCAAAGAATTCTTTTAGGCCTTGCAAGGGGCTGATGCTCATAGCGTTGAAAATTTCGCGAAAACGGAAGCCCCCCATTGCATAGCAGAGAAAAAACGCTTGGAGTGGTGCAATCCTTGGAGGTAACGAGCGTGGTGTGAATGCGAACCGACCCCGAATCCGCCCCGCCGCCATGCGGCGGGACTCCGTTAGTGCAAGTGCGGAGGGGGACACCCCCCAGACTTCCGCCTGGGGCTAACCTTGAGTCGCCATCGGGATGGCTCGTATATAGCCGCGCCTACCGGCGCGGAAACAACAAGTTTCATCTGGCATGCTGCCAGATGAAACGTTTGCGCCGTGCAGGCCCACAGCGTATGTTTGGGTGAGGGTGCGGCTGTGTTTCCATCCGCGCCCATTGGGCGCGCCACCTTTTCTCCGCGCCGTGAGGCGCGCGTATATGGAGCCATCCCGATGGCGACTCAAGGTTAGCCCCACCTGGAAAGGTGGGGGACAACCACGATGGACGTTTCGGCAGGGAGTCCCGCCCTTGAGGGCGGGGCGGATGAGAACGCCGCCCGCCTACCACCTGTCTCGGCGTAGCCTTGGCGAAGACGGAACCACGCTCGTTACCTCCAATCATTGCACACCAATTGCGTTCATCCCTCATTTCTTTGGGACACATGTGCCAAAAAACGGGGCTGCACCAAATCCGCTGATGCCCGAAAGCGGTTGCGCTAGTGTCCTGTTG
>R28__coassemble_765_pt1 | contig 11386 bp, 8 predicted proteins | sample R28__metabat2_low_PE_030 | metagenome-assembled genome bin R28 | reverse complement strand
CCAAACCCTTCTTTCTCGACCCGCTCTCGGCGTCCTGAATGATGACTCAACACGCATTTGCGCGCATTACGCGATGCATGCTTGACACGCGCGCGGGTAATGATAGGATGGCGGCAATCATCGTTGAACCATTCAAAATTATGAACCGAATCATCACCCCAATCATTGCATTGGCTCTCACGGTGCCTGTGATGCAGGCTCAAACGGCCGCGCCCGCGGTTCCCGCTACCACGCAGCAGGCGGCTCCCGCGCCACAGGCAGAGGCCCCGCAGCAGCTGCAGGCCCTGCAGCAGGACCCGCAAATCCTGGCGGGCGAGCTGCCCAACGGTGTACACTACATCATCCGCCCCACCACGGAACCGGCAGGGCGCGCGTGCATCCGCCTGTACACCAAGCACGGCTCGCTGAACGAGGACGAGAAGACCACGGGCATCTCCCACTTCCTGGAGCACATGATGTTCAACGGCAGCCGCCACTACAAGCGCGGCGAGCTTATTCCCGCCATGCAGAAGCTGGGGCTGGAGTTCGGCGGTGATGTGAACGCCTACACCGGGCTGGAGCAGACCGTCTATATGATGGACCTGCCGAACCTGAAGGATGAGACGGTGGACTTCTGCTTCACGGTCATCCGCGATTTCGGTGACGGTTCCCTGCTGGAGGACGACGCCATCGACCACGAGCGCGGCATCATCGTGAGCGAGCTGAAGGCGCGGGATTCTGCAAGCTACCGCGCCAGCATCGCGGCCATGCGCTTCCTGATGAACGGCACCAGGGTGCCGGACTACCTGCCCATCGGCACGGAAGAGGTCATCCGCGGCGCCTCCTATGAGACTATCCGCAACTTCTACCAGGAAAACTACCTGCCGCGCCGCATGACCGTCATCGTCACCGGCGATTTCAAGCCGGAGCAGGCCAAGCAGTGGGTGGAGAAGTACTTCGGCGACATGCGCGACGTGCCCGGCCGCCCCAACGAGGACCGCGGCAAGATTGCCGACCTGGGCCCGGACCAGACCGTCATCCCCAACCCGGAGAACGCCCATACCTCCCTCTCCATCAACGTGGTGAACCACTACACGCCGCGCCCGGACACCATTGAGCAGCGTGTGAAGGATTTCCCCGGCAACATGTGCCGCGCCATGCTCAACCAGCGCCTGGCCCGCATGACCCGCAAGCCGGATTGCCCGTTCCTGGGCGCCCGCATCGGCAAGGGCAGCTCCTACCAGGTACTGGATGCGTTCAGCGTGGACCTGTCGGCAGAGCCCGGCAAGTGGAAGGAGGCCCTGCGCACCGTGGTGGAGGAAGTCCGCCGCGCCGCCAAGTACGGCTTCTCCAAGCAGGAGCTGGACGAGGTCATCACCTCCTCCCGCGCCGGGCTTACCCAGATGCAGAGCACCTGGACCACCGTCTCCGCCAAGGAGATGGCCAGCAACATTGTTGACTGCCTGGACGAGGAAGAGGTTATCACCTCCCCCGCAGAGGACCTTCGCGCCTTCGAAGAGGGCGTGAAGCTGGTGCAGGCGCACCCGGAGCTCTGCCAGCAGGAGCTGCAGAAGGACTTTGAAAGCGGCCGCGCCAAGCTCATACTCACCGGCACCGTGCCGGAGGGCGTGGACGCCCAGCAGCTCCGCAAGGTCTACGATGCCGCCCTCAAGACCGAGGTGGCCAAGCCCGCCGAGCAGAAGGACCTCAAGTTCGCCTACGACAAGGTGGGCGAGCCCGGCTCCATCATTGTGCAGGACACCATCGAGGACATCGGCGTCACCACCCTCACCCTCTCCAACGGCATCCGCGTCAACTTGAAGCCCATCGACTTCAAGAAGGGCAGCATCTCCGTGTCCGCGGCTGTGGACGGCGGCTCGCTGCGCCTGGCGAAGACCCCCGGCCTGAACACGATGGCCGGCGCGGTGATGCAGATGGGCGGCCTGGAGGCGCACTCCTCCACGGACCTGGACCGCCTGATGGCGGGCCACGTGGTGGGCGTGGGCTTCGAGGCCTCTCAGGACCGCTTCATCTTCGGCGGCGGCACCACGCCGCAGGACTTTGAGCTGCAGTGCAAGCTGGTGGCTGCCAACATTATGCACCCCGGCTGGCGCAAGGAGGGCGAGACCCTGCTGCGCCGCGCCCTGCCCGCCACCTACAAGCGCGTGCTCACCACGCCCAACGGCGCCTTCTCCATGCAGTCCGGCCGCGCCATGTTCGGCAACGATTCCCGCTTTGTCATGCCCGAGCAGAAGGAAGTGGAGGCCTGCAGCACCGAGATGGTGAAGAAGGCCATGACTCCCTACCTGCAGAACGGCGCCATGGAGGTCACCATCGTGGGTGACTTCAAGGTGGCAGACGTGCTGCCCGTGATTGAGCGCACCTTCGGCGCCATGCCCAAGCGCGCCGCGGAATTCACCGCGCTTACGGACGAGGAGCGAACGGTGAACTTCCAGCCGTGGGGCCAGCGCAAGTTCCTGCGCTACGACACCGAGCTGGACAAGACCATCGTGGCCCAGGTGCGTCCCGCCGGCGACGGTATGGACCTCAAGCGCAGCCGCCGCCTGGAAATCCTCTCCGACATTGTGCGAGAGAAGCTCTTCGACGGCCTGCGCGCCGAGCTGGGCGAGACCTACTCCCCCACCGTGGGCGTGACCGGCAACCGCAACTTCAAGGACGCCGCCTTCATCACCTGCGCCTCTGCCGGCGTGAAGGGCAACCGTGAAAAGGTCAACGCCGCCATCGATATCATCCTCAACAAGATCGGCCAGGGTGAAATCACCCAGGAGGACGTGGACCGCGCCGTGCTGCCCATGATTTCCGGCACGGAGAAGATGTTCCGTGATCCCGGCTTCTGGGGCAGCATCCTCACCAAGCTGCAGAGCGACACCAAGCCCCTCCAGACCCTCCGCGAGGTCCTGCCCGACCTCAAGTCCGTCAAGCTGGAGGAAATCCAGCAGCTCGGCAAGGAAGTCTTCGGTACCGACAAGACCAACTACTTCTTCACCGTGCCCAAGGACTTTGACAAGGACAATCCCGTGAAGGAGGAGGAAGCCGCCAAGGAGGCAGCCGCCCCCGCCGCTCCCGCCAGCATGACGCTCGGACCCAAGTGCCCCGCCACCAAGGGCGCTCCCTACCACATCGTGGTCACCAAGGCCACCATGGGTGCGGAGGGCTGGCCCGCCGTGGTGCAGGCCCTGCAGGCCAAGCATGAGGGCGCCATCGTGCATGAGGTGGCCGACCTGAAGCAGGACACGCTCAAGAACGCCCTGCACGGCACGGAGGCCCACTACGTGGCCTTTGTGCTGCGCCCGCAGGAAATCACCCAGCCGCAGGTGAACGTGTTCAACCGCGTGGCTCGCCAGATTGACGACGACCCCTGGGGCGACTGCCTGTGGGGCATGGTTACCGGCTATGAGCCGAAGGACGCGCTGCGCATTGCCAAGGACAACACGCCGCTGGTGGTGAAGCGCCTCCTGGGCAGCACGAACGTGGATCCCTCCCGCTATGAGCACAGCTACTGCATCACGGACTGGGGCGGCTTCCCCATTCTGGAGCAGACCGGCTACACCAAGCCCAAGGAGACCAAGTACGACCCCAACACGCCGGAAGGAAAGAAGGTGTACGAGGAGGGCGTGCAGGGGCTTTTCGCCAACCAGCTCGCCACCCAGAAGCCGCAGATGATTGTCTCCGCCAGCCACGCCACGGAGTTCAACCTGGAGATGCCCTTCAGCAAGGGCATCATCTTCCCCGCCAACAACCGCTTCTACCAGCTTCCCGCCAACCGCTTCCGCGACTTCTCGATGGCGCTCGGCCAGGCCATGAACGGCCATCCGGAAGCCCTCGCCAAGCTGGCGGCGGACAAGAAGTTCCCCGTGGTTGAGCCGGACGGCGTCACCCGCATCTGGCTGCCCGTGGGCAACTGCCTCTTTGGTAACGCCCGCGGCACCAACCAGAGCATGGCCATCACCGCCATCTCCGCCTACACCGGCAACCAGCTCGTGGGCTACACCGTGCCCTCCTGGTACGGCAAGGGCGGCTGGGGCACCCTCGGCACCTTCACCAACAGCGTTGCCGGCATCACCCTTGCGGAGGCCGTGGCACTCAACAACCAGTTCATCCTGAACGAGACCATGCAGCTGGAGCCCAAGCTTATGGAAATCTCCTTCGACGAGCCCCAGTTCTCCCCGCAGATCCTCATCGGCAGGATGATAAACAAGGGTATCGCACTCAACCAGGAGAAGGTTCAGGACTACCTCGGCCTCGTCCATGACCGCGATGTCATCGCCTTCTACGGCGACCCCGCCTGGAGCGCCACCGTGGACGAATCCCACGTGCAGTCCCCCTACACCATCGAGTGGACCGGCCAGCGCCAGTTCACCATCACCGCCAACCGCGACACCAAGGACCGCTGCGCCGTCTGGTTCCCCAACAACAGCATCGGCCACACCGGTGCCAAGGGCTGTGATGCCAAGGACGCCGTCTACACCAACGATTTCATCCTCTTTCCCACCATGGACATGAAGAAGGGTGAGAAGAAGGTGGTCAACATCCGCTGATGCGCCACCCAACGGCATTTGACAATCAAAAGGCCCGCCGAAAGGCGGGCCTTTTTTTGAAGTGCGACACCAGAGCAATAACGCTCAGAGAGATGCAAGCCTTGGTGCCGCGAACCACCCCGCCAAGCTTTTGTACACCTTTCTGCCCTCGCCCCGCATCCGCCCGCAAGTAAAAAATCGCGCCCGCCTAGGCGTTGGAAGCCTTGGCGGGCGCTGGTGAACTATGATTTTGAGTACAGGCTACAAGATTCGAACTTGTGACCCCATCCGTGTGAAGGATGTGCTCTACCACTGAGCTAAGCCTGCGTGTTCTGTCTGTTTGCTCCTGCGGGGCAGGTGCGGCAGGATTATAGTGGAATGCGCGCGGGTATGCAAGACTTTTTTTGAGGTCGGGGCAAAAATGATGTCAAAAAAGCTCATTTCCGGAAGAGGGGCGGGGCTTGAGGCCCCCAGAAGCGGGCGTACCACTCGTGTTCCGGGTGGTTGAGGTGGCCTTGCCATTCGTTGCGGATGTTGAGGGCTCTCTGCTCCGGCGTGAGGGCGAAACTGCGCACGTGGTGCTGCACGCGCAGCAGGGGTATGATGGATGCGGAGGCCAGAACAAGGGCAAGCACGATACGCCTGCCGGTCCGCGCGCGCCGCCAAGAACCGATCAGGAAGAGGCACGCAAAGAAAATCACCAGACAAGCCCCCTTGTACAGAAGCTCGTTGTTGTCTACTCCCACCCAAACGGCCGGCAGTGCGACTATGAGCACCAGCCCCACCTGAAATCCGGCCGTGCGGCGGAATTCCCACCCGAACAGTAGAAACATGCCCGCCATGGGCAGTATGGAGAGCAGATACATACCCCATACGGTGGCAGGGGGAAGCCCTGCGTTGACGCTGGCCTTCCATGCCGTGCAGCAGCCGCTTCCCGCCCCGCTGCCAAAATAGAGTCCCTCCAGCGCCACCAGAAGAACGCCCACATATAGCAGGGGAGAACCCAGCAGACGGGGCAGCGCGCCGTGCCGCGTTAGCACCACCCAGGCCAGGAATACCGCTACAGCCATGGCGCCAATGGGCGACATGCCCACCATCAACGGCGATGCCAGCAGCAAGCCTTCATGGTTCAGCAGGCGGGAGAGGTACAGCGCCAGGAAGATGAACACGGCTATGGCGTGGTTGTAGGTATACAGGATTTGCATCCATCCTGTGTTCCATACCATTTGGTTGGCCAGTTCCAGGCGGGAGAAGAAGGTTGTTTCAGGGATGGGCAGCGGGATGAATTTCAGCAGGACGTCATGGCGCAGGACAAGTTCATGCGCGTTGCCCACCATGACAAGCAGCAGCAGAAACACGGCAGTCCAGCCGCGCAGCCGGCGGTACAGCAATGCGGTAAACAGCACCAGCCCCGCATAAACCCAGGCCATCAGCACGGGGACGGCGGGCAGCCCGGTGAGCTTCACCAGCGCCGCCGGAGGAAGCCAGAAGGCGTGGTAGTACACGAAGTATTCCCCTTGCGCGCTGTGTAGGGGCCAGGAGTCGTTCACCAAGGAGGCGTACACGGCGTTGCGGACAACAAAGTCCAGCGTCTGCGGAAAGCTGCCGTCAAACCCGATGCACCAGGTCATCAGGGCGGGTATGAGCAGGATGATGCACCATCCGCCAAACGTGATTTGCTGCATCTTGCGTCGCGGAGCGTTTTTCCAAAGGGAAAAGCACATCCACGCCAGCAGCAGGGAAAGGGGAACGGCAATCCATGTCTGCACCCATCCCGCCAGAAAGAGGATGTTGGGCAGCAGCAGGTACAGCAAGGTGCATGCCAGTAGATGGGAGCGCTGCGGTTGCTCCTGCGGTGGCGTTGCTAGCATGTCGCTGTTCATTTACGGACGGAAGAGAGGCGGGGCTTGAGCTCCCCAGAAGCGCGAGTACCATTCGTGATCGGGGTTGTTGAGGTGGCCGTGCCACTCGTTGCGGATGTTGAGTTCGTGCTGTTGTGGTGAGGTGCCGAACTCCCGCAGGCGGTGCTGGATGTCTAGAAACGGGATGTAGGCGCATGCCGCGAACAGCAGCAGGTAAACGCAGCGGCGGGGCAGGGCGGCGTGTTTCCACGCGCCGTGCAGGAATACAGCCATGAAGAAATACGGCAGGATAGAGCCTTTGAGCAGCAGTTCGTTCTGGTCCACTCCGGTCCAGAACCACGGCAGTGCCAGCAGAAGCAGCAGGGAGGCGCGGAATCCCGCCGTGTGACGGTAGCGCCACCCGAACACGCACAACGGCAGCAGCATGCTGACCGTTCCCAGCCCATAAGCAACCATCAGATGCCGGGTTTTCCCGTCAAACATGGCGCTCTGCCATGCCGGCAAGCATTGGGAGCCTTCGCCGCTGGAATAGTACAGCCCCAGCAGCGCCAGCAGGGGAATGGACACATACAGCAGGGCATGGCGGAATACGGGAACAATGCCTTCCCTCCGCATGCACGGCAGCATCTTGAATGCCAGGTACACCAGCAGCACCACGGCTCCCAAAGGCGAGCTGATCACCACCAGAGCGCTTACCGGCAGCAGCGTGTGCCACGGCAGCAGCCTCGCGTGAACCATCGCCAGGAACAGCAGCACCGGCACGGCGTGGTTGTAGGTGGCCACCAGCTGGTGCCACATGCCCACGTAGTACAGCGGCTGCGGAACGAGGGACCAATAGGCGTCCACCAAGCCCTGCAGCCCCGGGATATAGCGGGCAAAGACATCTGCGCGCCCCAGCAACTCCTGCATGCATGCCAGGCCGAACATGAACACCAGCAGGGAAAGCGTGCGTCTGCCTGCGCGGCGGTGCAGGCATATGATAACGAGCGACAATCCAAGGTACACCCACAGCACTTGGAGCAACCATGCGGGAAGCATGCCGCCGATGAGCTTGCTGAGCACCGCAGGCGGCAGCACGAAGGCGTGGTAGTACACGAAATACTCTCCGCGCGCGCTGTGCAGCGGCCACGCTTCGTTCACCAGTGAGCTGTACACGGCGTTGCGGACGATGAAATCGTTGGACTGAGGAAAATCGCCGTTGAAGCCCATCAGGTAGACAATGGCGGCGCCGGCCAGCAGGCAGAGCCCCAGGGAAACCTTGTCGCGGCGCGTCATCGGCGCCCGCGGGGTAAATGTGCTGCGCCGCCACAGCAGCCAGCATCCCGCCGAAAGCAGCGCCGCCAGAGGCCACGCCAGCCACGGCTCCACCCAGCCGACGAGGAACAGGATGTTCGGCAGCAGCAGGTACAGCAGGCATATCCCCAGCAGCGGGGAGTGCCGCTGCGGTGTCGCGGGCGTTTCGCTCATGCCGCCATCTTAGCAGGGCAGCTGCCAAAAGTCAAAGGTTGACGCGCCTCATTGGATGGCGCGGTACACCAGCCACAGCACCACGAGTACCAGCAGAACCGGCCACAGCGTGGTCAGCAGCCCCGCCAGCAGCGCCACGAAGACGATGCCCACGGCTATGAGCATCAGCACGCGCCACAGCCCCAAATGCTGCGTGAGCAGGCGCCACAGGCTGGGGTTGCGCTCCTCCTCCTCTTCCTCCCGCAGGTTCACGCCTGCCAGCGGTCGCCAGGTTTCGGAATCCGCGGCGCGCACCCAGGTGGCATCGCTGATGGCGCCTTCCGCCCGCAGCCGCACCAGGTCGTTCCCGGTGACGGGACCGACCTTTTGCTCTCCGGTATCGTAGAAGAACTTGCGCGGCATGGGGCAGGGTGGTTGGGGTGTTGAAATGCGATTTAGGCGTGAATGGCGCGTCCGTCCGCGGCGAGGATGGCCTCATGGATGGCCTCCGCCAGCGTGGGGTGCGCGTATATCATCGCGTCCATCTCGTCGCCGGTCATATGGTGGGCGAGAGCCAGCTCCGGTGCGGTCAGCAGCTCGGTGGCGTGGTTGCCCACCAGGTGCGCGCCGATGAGACGGTGCTCGTCCTTGCTGAAGATGAGCTTCACAAAGCCCTCCGTGGAGCCGCCGGCCACGGCGCGGCCGATGGCCTGGAAGGGGAACTTGCCCACGGTGTACTCCACGCCCTCCTCCTTGAGCTGGCGCTCGCGCTTGCCCACGCTGGCCACCTGCGGGTGGCAGTAGGTGCAGCCGGGGACATTCTCCGGGTGGCGCGGGGTGTGGCCCTCCACAAACATGCCCTCCACGGCCTGTTCCGCTTCAAAGCTGGCGGTGTGCGCCAGCATGATGCCGCCGATGCAGTCGCCCACGGCGTACACGCCCGGCAGGTTGGTGCGGTAGTGGTCGTCCACGGTGACGAAGCCGCGCTCCGAGAGCTGCAGGCCTTCCGCCTGCGGTACCACGGGCACCACGCCCACAGCCACCAGGCAGACCTCCGCGGTCACTTCCTCCACCTTGCCGTTCTTGGTGGTGATGGTGGCGGTCACGCTGTCGCCGTGGTCCTCCAGCTTATCCACCTTGGCACCGGCCATGCAGGTGATGCCCTGCTTCTTGAAGGAGCGCTCCACGGCCTGGCTCACGTCGTCGTCTTCGTTGGGCAGGATGCGCGGCAGCGCCTCCACCAGGGTGATCTTGGTGCCGAAGCTGTGGTACACGTAGGAAAGCTCGGTGCCGATGGCGCCGGAGCCGATGACAATCATGCTCTCCGGGCGCTTGGGCATGACCAGGGCATCCTTGCTGCCGATGATGGTCTTGCCGTTGAACGGGAACACGGGCACCTCGCGCGTGCGGGCTCCGGTGGCAATCATGATGTTGGTGCCTTCCAGCACGGTTTCCGTGCCGTCTGCCGCCTTCACCGCCACCTTGCCCGGTGCGGGGATGCTGGCCTCGCCGGTGACGAGGTCGATCTTGTTCTTCTTGAAAAGGAAGGCAATGCCGTTGGCCAGGCGGTCGCTGATGTCGCGCGAGCGCTTGATGACCTTGGACCAGTCGAAGCTCAGGTTGTCGTAGGAGAGGCCGTAGGAATCCGCCTCCCTGGCGGCCGCCTTGTACACCTCCGCATTGTGCAGAAGAGCCTTGGTGGGGATGCAGCCCCAGTTCAGGCAGGTGCCGCCCGTGCGCTCCTTCTCCACGCATGCCACGCGCTTGCCCAGCTGCGCCGCCCGGATTGCTCCCACGTAGCCCGCAGGCCCGCCGCCTATCACTATCAGGTCATAGCTCATAGCTTCATTCTACCATCTTCCATGACCCCTGCAAGTGCGAATTGCGACAACAGGCCCATCCGCATGAAGGCGGATGGGCCTGGGATTTTTCTGCGCCGTTTGGCGCGGCGGGGTTGCGGAATCCTCAACCCTTCTTGCGGTAGCCGCACTTGGGGCAGACGCCGTTCTCGTCCAGGGCGATGCCGCAGAGCGGGCAGCGGTCGCGCGTGCCTTCCGGCTTGAACTCCTGGCTGGCGGCGTTCACGCCGCTGGTGAAGGTGATCTTGGCGATGTTGAGCTTGTCCTTCAGCAGCTCGTACACCATCTTGATCATGCCCTCCACCGTCATGGTCTCCTTGGTCACCACCAGGCGGCAGTCCGGGTAGGCCGTGCAGAGCGGCGTCTGGAACGCCTCGCCCTTCATGGTGTTGTTGCGGTGGCCGTTCCTGATGCCCTGCTTCTCGTACACGTCCAGGATGGCCGGCAGCAGGGGATCGTCCTCCCGCAGGATGAGCGCGTGGTCGAAGTTTTTGATGACGTCCCATGCCGTCTTCTGGATTTCATTGCAGGGGAACACCATGTTCACCCCGGGTTCCACCGTGTCTTCCACCTCGATGGTCAGCACGCCCGTGTGTCCGTGCAAATACTGCGCCTCTCCCTGGAACTTGTAGAACCGGTGCGCATACTGGATATCGAATGTCGTAATGCTTCTCATGTTTGTTGTTTCTTTCTATGCCCGCTTGCTGTGGGCGCACCTTTTGTACCGCGAGGTGCAGAGAAAGTCAAGGCCTATTTGGAATAATTCTAAAATATAGTTCTAACATGCACAATTCTAAATGTTTGTATTTTCTGTCAAGAATCCACCTTCCCGCAACTTTTTTTCTGAATCCCGCCGGTGTGGTCTATTAGTGGTAGAGAAAGCCATGAAAACACTATACCTCACAATAGCAGCGGCGGTGACCTTCCTTGCATCGAGCCTCGCCACGGCCTGGGCCGTGGTGGAGTACCCCGGCGGTGACCCGGGCCGGCCAAGGTAAAGGAAACAGAAGAGGAGATCACCCTCTCCAACAAACTTTTCAGCATTACCATGCAGAAGTTGGGCGAACCGGGCACCAAGCCGAAAAGGGTGTCGGACCCGCTCGGGGGAACGAAGTCGGTGGGCGGCCAGGTTTTGGAATTCAAGGAAATGAAGCTGGCAGACGGCACCAAGGTCTTTTCGGGGGTAGAAAGTTTTTTCCAAATCAATGACAAAATGTGGAACTCGGGGGTGATGGAGATGGAGAAGCTGAAGGTGGAGAACCTGAAGGCGGAGCCGAAAAGCCCGCAGCTCGCGCGCCGCGTGCCGGGCAAGGCCGTGTCGGCGGTGTTCATCGACAACAAGACCAACGATGCATACACGGTGGAGGTTCGCCTGGAGCTGCGCGATGAGAAGAACCGCACGGACCAGCCCGTGGACGTGGACGCGGAAATCGACATCACCCTCCAGCCCCTGGAGGTGCTGGTGCTGGAAGGAACGAACGCGATGGGAAAATAGGGCGGGAGCATGTAAAAAAGGAGGCTGCACGAGTAGCAGTCGTGCAGCCGTGGAAAACCGAATGAAAGTGTCCTAGCGTATTCAATCGGATGAACTCAACCTACAACACGGGCGGGGCATCGTCAAGCTTTTTTGTGAAAAAGCCTCTGGGCATGGGTCTGCGTCAAATCCGCTGAGGTTGCATGGGCGGCCTCAGAAAGAAGATTT
>R28__coassemble_718_pt1 | contig 11856 bp, 5 predicted proteins | sample R28__metabat2_low_PE_030 | metagenome-assembled genome bin R28 | reverse complement strand
GCGCGCCCCTCCGGGGGCCGTCGGCGGCCTTGGCGCTAATCCACACCGCCATTCGGCGGCGTTCCGTGGATTGATACGCACGCGGGGATGTCCCCACGGTTTTCACCGTGGGCTTGATGCAAGGTAGCACCCCGCATGCGCGGGGTGCGTGGAAAAATGGGCGTTGTTTCGTAATAGCGCGCCCATATAGGTATGCAAACCATCCCCGCTCGCATTCGTAAAATGCGCCATGCATATCAAATTGCCCGCACCCCGCGAACGTGGGGTGCCGCCCTGCGGCGAGCCCACGGTGAAAAAGCTGCCGACGGCCGTAAGGCAGATTGGACAAACCGCGAAGCGTGTTTGCCCCGCAGGGGTGAGGGCGCGTGAGGCGCGCCCGAATCAACCGTGGGGGTAACCACGCCCGCCAACCCACCACGGTAACGCCGCCCTGTCTCGGCGTAGCAGAGGCGCGGAGCGCCACGCGGAGACGGACGAATGGCGGTGTGGGCCGGTGTGGGCTCTGCTATGCAATGGGGGGCTTCCGTTTTCGAGAAAATTTCAACGCTATGAGCATCAGTCCCTTGCAAAGCCTAAAAGAATTCTTTGGGACACATGTGCTAGGTCGGCCGGCTTGATTCTCGCGGACTTGACATCAAAACATTCCCCCCTCAGGCTCGTGGGTCAAATAATGGGCATCGGTTCGCTTCATTGCGGGATTTCCTCATCGGCCATCTGACTTGAAGTCATCTCCACCTGTCAAGTTCCAATCAAAATGTCTTCATCGCAACCCCGCCTTACGCTTGGGCGGGTGGGTTGCCTGCAAAAATGCCTCCCTGCCGGGCCGGCGGACGCGAAAAAGTGCCCGCCGGCTTTTTTTGCTCTCTTTTTTTTCGTTTTGCAACACGTTGAATACCAGAGCATTGTAAAAAAGTTGAAAAAGTGTTTGACATGCGATGGGGAAGAGAGTACCCTACAGGCAAGGGTGTAATGTACACTCCTTGTCATTGTTGCTTAAACTAAAAACAAAAATACACAAACCATGAGATTACGACTCAATACAATACTTCGTGCGGCCCTTATCGCCGCTGCTTTTGCAGCGACGGGTGCGTATGCTTTCACAGTCACTGATATCCCGGCTGGAACCGTTACCGTTAGCACGGATAGCGATTACAACAAGGACGGCGTTGTCTACACTGCTTCCACTGGTGTGCTCACCGGCGTGGACAGTGCCGCCTTGACGTTTGTTCTCAATAATAACGCATTGTCACAAAACTCCGGTTCCACGTCAATTATCTACGTCAGCACCTCTAGTGCTGCATGGGGCTTCAACGCCTCGGATGACAAAATGACGGGGCATTGGCAGGGGGAGAATTGGGTAAAAGGCGGCTATGTCGAGCAGTCCGCGCTGACCCCACACGCTGATCAGAGCGGCAACGTTCAGCTCACCGCCTCCATTCGCAATGTAAAGCCTGGGACGCGTTTGTATTACGGGGATTCCGTAACCGATAATAATAAGCTATATGAAGCAGAAGGCTTGGTTTCCACCAACACTGGCAATATTCAGAAAGTGACCCTCAACAAGACCTTTGTCACCTCCTTCGATTACCAAAAGATTGGTGGAGCCACTGTGACCGCAGGAACTTGGACAAAGACCTATGACAAGGTTTCACGCAACGCGATTAGCGAGACTTCCGTGAACGCCACTCTGGCAATCAGCGGTCGTACTCAGGTGAGCGGTGGAACGCAGTCCACTAATCTCAGCAACAATGGAGGCGATATCATCGTCGGTAACGCGGGGCAGCTTTTCCTTCAGACCTGGGGATCCTCCGCCATCAGTTTGGCCAATGACATTTACATAGGCTCTTCTACGCAAGGTGATGTCGGCACTTATGGTGTCATTCGATTTGGTAATGACAGTCATGAGACAACACTGAACAACTTGCATTTGATTGAGAATTCTTCAATCGGCAGTAATGCTACTGGTGGTCAAGCGGTGAATATCAATGGTACAGTGGATGGTGCCTTTGAGCTAACTATTAAGCAGGGTCAGAAGTACCATTTCGCTGATATGAATATCAGTAAGCTCACGCTTAACAATGCCACTGTGGTTGATTTTGCCGGCGATGTGACGCTGGGAGCGCTTTCCATGGCCGCAGGTACCAATATGACCATCAAAGAAACGGGGTCTTTGACCGTGGGTGCCGGTACTATCAAGTTTGGCGCGAACGGTATCAGCATTACGCAAGACGCGGACGTGACCCTAAATGAAGGTACGGTGTTCGACCTCTCCCAGTTGACGCCCCAGAATGGTGTTTATACGCTCTTTACCGGTGCTGGCGCAGATTTGAGTACGTATAATTATACTGCGGAGAACAACATTATAGGTGTTACTACAGTCGGTTCTGAATGGAAGTTCGGCACCAACGGCACCATTTCCTTCACAAAAATTGCCTCCAAGGTTTGGACGGGTGTTGAGGATTCTGGCGTAGGTAACTGGAACTACGAGGATTCTAACTGGAACAGCGAACAGTTCAAGGCAGGCGATATTGCCGAGTTCAACGATTATGCCAAGGTAACCGTCAACGCCGCTGTGCAGGCGGGTGGCATTACGACCACGGGCAACGCTCTGGTTACCATCGAAAACGATGAAACGACCCCGGGTTCCCTGTCTTCTCCCAGTGTTGAGCTTGCCGACGAGACCTATTTAACTTCGAATATCTCCATTGCCAATGTGGCATCGTACTCCGTGGGAACAGGCGCAGTGTGGCTGATTGGTGGAGACCAGACGCTGGCTGCTGGCTCAGGCACCAACAATGGTACCATCATGGTTTCTGGAAGCCTTACGTTTACCGGTACTGCAACTGCCGCAGACGTGGCAAATGTGAGCAACTACGGTGGGACGGTCTCCGTGAACTTTGGCAGCGCGACCGCCAGGGTTGACATGGAAGATTCCATTGGTACCCTGGATGTGCAGGGCGGAACGATTGACTACCGCAGCAAGCTGGGCGAGCAGACCCTGAAGTTGGACAACGGCACCAAGTTGCTCTTTGGCGACAAGGATGGTGCTGCTGTGGATGCTCCCGTTTTCACCAACGACATCGTCTTGGGCGGCAACGCGACCATCCAGGTGCATGGCAACAGCAAGCATTCGTCCGTTACCATCAGCGGTGACGTGACTGGTACGGGTTATACGCTCACCAAGGCAGACGGTAATCAGAACCTTATCTTCTCCGGCAAGGTGGATATCGCTGGTCTCACCACAGCCAGCGATGGCAACGGCACCATCATCTTCAATGGTGGTGAGGGTTCTCTCGGCAACATTACAACGAACGGAACATCCACCATCAAGTTCTCTGCGAAGGATGGAGCCAAGAACGAATACACCTTTGAGACCTTTGCCATGTCTCCCAACTCGAGCGATGCCACCAGGTGGCTGGTTGTCGATTCCGGTGTAACCGTACACGGCACAGGCAATTCTGTAGGGGATAGCTCCACCATCCATTCCGGCTGGGGTGTGAAAAATGGTGGATTGGAGGTGAACGGTGTCCTGACGACGGACAGCACCATTGGCTTGGAAGCGGCTAGTCAGGCCGCCTACATCAAGGGTTCAGGCATTATCAACACCGCTGGCCTGAACCTGTGCAACGGCAGTACCACATACATTCAGGACGGAATCACCATCAACATTACGTCCGATAAAGGAATCTATGCGCGCAATCCCAATGCTGCCGCTAGTTCTATTCACCTGAAGAATGCCACACTGCAGGCTACGACTGCGGACTGGGAATTCAAGGTGGGTCGCGCTGCTGATCCCGTTACGCTCGAAGACACTACCGACGGCACTACCTTCGAGGCTGCTGCCGATCGAACCATCACCATCTCCAAGGTGCTGAGCGGCGAAGGCAAGTTCGTGAAGGACGGCGAAGGTACTGTCGTCCTGAAGGGTGACAACACCTACACCGGTGACACCGTGGTGAAGGGCGGTACGCTCGACATCCAGGGTTCCATCAGCGCCGGCAGCAAGGTGAAGGTGGCGGAGAATGCCACACTTGCTGGCAAGACGGGTGATATCTCCATGAGCATTGCTGCAGAGAAGACTGCCACGATCAAGGGTGCGGATGGTTTCTCCCCGAAGGACTCCGGTATTACGTTCTCTTCGGAGAATGACATTGTCACCATTGAGAACACCGGTAACGCGGAAATCACGTACAGCATTGACAATGCCAATGCCAAGGTGACTGCCGACGAGTTGGCTGCCTATAGCGATGATGCCCCCATCGTGGTGAACAACGAGGTCAATGTTTCCAGTATATCCAATTGGGGCGATGCGGCCCTTACGCTCACCCAAATCGGCACGGAAACGCAGCTGGAGAGCATTGACAACTACGGTGGCCAGGTGACCCTGCAGAACGTGGGCAGCAATCCCATCGAGATTGCTTCGATTACGCTCTTCGGCACGACTGTTGCCGCTTACACGGGCAACAACACAACGCCGGAAGATGAAGCCACTATCACGATTACGGAGGCTATGAACGCCGGCTCTGGCACGCTGCTTGCCAACCTGACCCTGGTGGGCAACTCCCTGCTGGACGTGGACGGTGGTGACGATGCCGCGCTCACGCTGGGTAGCCTGCTGACGGTGGACAACGCCAATGGCCTGGTTAACCTGGACCAAGAAACGCTGGAAGCTATCAGCGGTCTGAAGGAAGGTGAGCACGTGACGCTCGTCAAGGGTCTGGAGGGGACATCGTTCAACACCAACCTGCAGAATGGTGATGGGGCTCGCACGCACTTCGACCTCAGCAGCATCAATGAGGGTGATTACCAGGTGTATGTGGGTGACAACTCCATGGGCATCATGAAGACCAGCGCCGTTCCGGAGCCGACAACGGGCACGCTGAGCCTGCTGGCGCTGATGGCGCTTGCCGCCCGCCGCCGCCGCAAGTAAAGGTACTAGGTACTATTTACGAAGTACGCGAAGATTACCAAGCCCCGCATGGCCAATGCCGTGCGGGGCTTCTTTCAACACTTCCGCTCAGAGCGCCCTCTTGCGGTGCGGAGGAATGGTAATGCAATCATTGCGACTGCGCGTAGATCCTGTGGATTTTTTCGCCACGGAAGCTTGACAGCCCAGTGTGCAGTGGAATATAGTGCACATGCCCCATGAACGATGACATCACAGATTTGACAAACTTGGGAATTCATTTTGAAGAGGCATCTTACCAGAATGGCGTGTGCTATTGGCTGGATACGGATTTGATGCGTCTACTTGGTTACACGGATTATGCCCAGTTCCGCAAGGTTGTACTGAAAGCCATATCCAGCTGCAGCGGGTTGGAAATAGATCCCCTTGATGATTTCATCCGCCATGAGCATACGACAGAGGATGGAATAGAGGGGCATTACAAGTTGACGCGCCTGGCGTGTTTCTTGGTCACCCAGCAGGCAGACCAAAACAAGCATGAGGTGAGAATGCTCCAATTCTGCCTGGCAAACATGGCCGATATATTGATGGGCCATGATGAAATAGAGCGGCTTGAAGTGCGGGGCAAGTCTACGGAAGAGGAAAAATCCCTTTCTTCCACGGCGAAGGTTCACGGAGTGGCCAATTATGCCTTTTTCACGGATAAAGGGTACCGCGGCATGTACAACATGGGTTTAGCGCAGCTTAAGAAGCACAAGGGTTTCTTGGCTAAAAGCGGTACGTTGTACGACCGAATGAGCACCACGGAGCTTGCCGCCAACCTTTTCCGCATTACGCAGACCAAGGAGCGTATCAAAAGCCAGCAATTGAGAGGGCAGGATGAGCTGGAGCATGCCGCCTATACAGTGGGCCGCACGGTGCGCAAGATTGTGATGGAAAACACCGGGAAAAAACCAGAGGCTCTTCCCTTGGAGGAAAAAGAAATCAAGCAGATAAAAACCGAGGGAAAGAAAACCGTGCGCAATATCCGCAAAATAGACCGGTCGTCCAAGTGATGGTTCAAGGCTGCCCCTCCCGCCCAAGGGAGGGTTTGCAAAGAGCCCAAGGGCGCGTACCCAAACAATGCCTTGCTGCGGCGGGGCATGCGTGCGTGTAGATAAACGCTCCATACTAAGTAAAGGATCTATTTTCGAAGTAAGCGAAGATTACCAAGCCCCGCATGGCCGATGCCGTGCGGGGCTTCTTTCAACACTTCTGCTCTGAGCGCCCTCTTGCGGGGCGGAGGAATGATGGGTTCCGCCGAAGCCCGCAGGGTTGATTCAGGCGCGCCCGAATCAACCGTGGGGGCATCCCCGCATGCGTATCAATCCACGGAACGCCGCCCTGTCTCGGCGTAGCAGAGGCGCGGAGCGCCACGCGGAGACGGACGAATGGCGGTGTGGATTAGCGCCAAGGCCGCCGACGGCCCCCGGAGGGGCGCGCCGCTTGCGGCGCGGTAAGGCGGATTGGACAAACCGCGAAGCGTGTTTGCCCCGAAGGGGTGAGGGCGCGATGGGGCGCGCCCGAATCAACGCCCGCCTACCACCTGTCTCGGCGTCCTGTCTCGGCGTAGCCTTGGCGAAGACGGAAGCCTTGGCGAAGACGGAACCACGCTCGTTACCTCCAATCATTGCACACCAATTGCGTTTATCCCACATTTCTTTGGGACACATGCCTGTTTGTATAGTGAAATATAGTGGAATATAAGGCTTGGGGCTTATATTTCACTATATTTTCCTATAGGCTATTTAAAGCGGGGAATGGCGCGGCGTATGAAATCCCCGAACAAGGGAACGCTGAAAGCCAGCTCTCCATGGCGTGGACTGTACACCATGCCCTTTTTGATGAGATTGGAACGGGTGGGAGTAATAGTAGAAGCCTTTGCGCCCAATAGGTCGGCTAAATCGGCAGTGCGGCACTCTTCATCCGCCAGTTCGGCCATGGCGCGCATAAACCGCCGTTCACCATCGGTGAGGCGGTCATACCGCACGCGGAAGAAATTCTCATCCAAGCGCTGGAGCACTTTGTCTGCCACGTTGGCAACGTCCTGCTTGCGGATGCAGGAAGCACCCTCTGGAAGGTAGTTCCATACTTGGTATCCCCATTCCTGAAGGAAATAAGGGTATCCTTGCGAGTGTTGGTAGATGGCAGCCAGTGCGTTTTCGGCGAATCTGATGCCGGCCCGCTCCACAGGAAGATTTAGGGCATCGTATGCGTCATTGCGGTTGAGCTTGCCGATGATGGGATAGGAGAACAAGCGCTCGGCGTATGATTTGGCTTCCCCCGCCAAGCGGGGAATTGTGGGCAGACCTGCACCTATCAGGACGAGCGGGGCCTGGCGCTGCTGTAGCTTGTGCATAGCCAAGATGAGCGAAGTGAATTCCAGAGGTGCCAGGATTTGCAGCTCATCAATGAAAAGCACCACTTCTGTTTCCTTTTCCTTTGCAGCCTCTGCTACTGCAAGCAGAAGTTCTGGCAAGTCCATGGTCATGTCGCCCGTATCGCCCTTTCCTGGCAGGGGTTCCAGATCAATGCCGAATTCCCTGTAGCTCAATTTGACCGATCCGATGAAATTGCGGAGAATCATTAAGGCGCGCTTCACCTTATCTCCAGCATTTTTCATGAGATTGAGTTGGTAGAGCACATTGCGCAGTTCAGGAACAAGGGCGGCGGCCAAGCTTCTTCCCTCTTGTGCTTCTATCATGATGGTCTTGAAGCCGTCCCCATCGGCCATCGTTTCCATTTTGTTGAGCAGGACGGTTTTGCCCACGCCTCGCAAACCGGTGAGCAAAAGACTTTTTTCTGGCTTGTGCTGCTTTGCGCGCCCCATTAGGATGCGCGCCGCCTCTATGGTGTCGGTGCGTCCAGTCAATTCAGGCGGTGGACTGCCCGCTCCAGGAGAAAAGGGGTTTTTGATGGGATCCATGGCGTTTGAATCAATCTAGTCTCGTAATGTCTGGTTGGCAAGTCAAATTTTCCCGCCCGCAGGGGTGCTGTCCGTGTAGCCTGCCGGTAATATATAGGGAAATATAGTGGAATATAAGGAGTTTTGCTTATATTGTGCTATATTTCCCTATAGGTCCGTATGACGTAGAATCCGGCGGGTGTTGTACCTCCCCTGTTGTATAGTGAAATATAGTGGAATATAAGGCTTGGGGCTTATATTCCACTATATTTTGCTATAGACGCGTGCCAACGGGCGCGCGCTATTCTCCAATCACCACTTACTCCACGGGAGAAAAATCGACGAACCCAGAGGCTTCGTCCACGGCGGTGGGGACGAGGCGGAGGGGCTGGCCGGGCTGGAAGGCGCGGCCGTCTGAGCTGCGCCAGGATTGGACGTGGCTTTCGTAGAACCAGTGGGTATCTCGCGGGAGAGCGGAGCGTGAGATGTATCCCTTCACGCCGCGGAGCTGGGGGATATCCACGGTCATGCCCTGGGGCCAGCAGGCGGTGACGACGCCATCCCACACGCGGGGGTGCTCCGCGTTGCACTGTTGCTCCAGGTAGCGGGAGAGCATGAGGCGGTCGGCCTCCGTTTCCGCGGCGGCGGAGGTTCTCTCGGTTTCGGAGATGTGTGCGGAGATGCCCTCCAGGCGGGCGGGGGAGGGCAGGGGAGCATCCTGCACGCCGGCGAGGCGGCGGAAGGCGCGGTGCACCACCAGGTCCGCATAGCGGCGGATGGGGCTGGTGAAGTGGCAGTAGTCGCCCTTGGCCAGGCCGTAGTGGCCGAGGGGGGAGGGGGAGTAGCGGGCGCGCATCATGCAGCGCAGCAGGGCCACCTTGAGGGCGTCCTCCTCCGGCGTGCCCTTGGTCTGCTCCAGTGCGCGGGCGAGCTGCTCGCGTGTGGCGAGCATGCCGACGCTGTATCCGTAGCTGCGCATCTGCACGCCGAATTCATGGATTTTGGCGGGGTCGGGCTCCTCATGCACGCGGTAGATGGCGGGGAGGGAGCGGGCGTTGAGGGCGTGTGCCACGGCCTCGTTGGCGGCGAGCATGCACTCTTCAATCAGCTGGTGGGCGGGGTCGGACTCGGTGAGCTCCACATCGGTGGGGTTGCCCTGGGCATCTGCCATGACGTGGAGTTCCGGCATGTCCAGGTTGAGGGCGGCCTGCTGCATGCGGCGGGCGCGCAGGGTTTGCGCCAGCTTCCCGGCCTCTCGCAGGATGGTGTCAATCTCCGCATCCCCGCAGCTGCCGCCCTGCAGCACGTGCAGCGCCTGGGCGTAGGTCATGCGGCGGCGGGAGCAGATGACCGCCTGGGCGAACTCCGCGTGCGTGACCGCCCCCTTGGAGTCGATACGCATTCGGCAGAGCGCGGTGAGGCGGTCCTCCCCCTGGCGGAGGGAGCAGATGCCGTCGCACAGCTTGGGGGGCAGCATGGGCAGCACGCGGTCCGGCAGGTAGGTGGAGTTGCCGCGGCGCTGCGCCTCCGCATCCAGCGCGGAGCCGGGCCGCACATAGTGCGCCACGTCTGCAATGTGGACATCCAGCAGCCAGCCGTTGCCGCTGCGCTTCACGGCGATGGCGTCATCGTAGTCGCGCGCGCTTTCGGGGTCGATGGTGACGATGCAGTCCTTTCGGCAGTCGAGCCTGCCGCGGCGGTCCTTGTCGCGCACGGCGGCGGGGATGGCGGCGGCCTCCGCCAGCACCTCCGCGGGGAAATCCGTAGGCAGCCCGTAGCGGTGGATGACGGCATCAATGCACACATTGGTGCGGGCGGGATCGCCCAGCACCTCGGCAATGCGCCCCTTGGCAACGTTGCGCGCCACGGGGTAGGCCACGGGCTCCACCACCACGGTGAAACCGGGCTGAGCCTCCTGCGGCGGAGCGGCGGTGAGCTCAATGTATTCCGGCGCGGTGACGCCATCGCCCTCCACGGCGCCGTATCGGCCGCCGCGGCGGTAGGTGCCCACCCACAGCGCGTGCCCGCGCTCCAGAATCTCCTCCACGTAGACCACGGCGGTGAGGTCGCCGGCGGCGGGCCGGCGCGCTCCCTTGCCGCCGCGGCGGAAGCGTGCGGGCAGCCCCTGCACACGGACGGAGGCGCGCACGCGGTCGCCATCCATGGCGCCGCAGCTGCGGCGGGGTTCCACGCTGAGGCTGCGCGGGCAATCCGCATGCAGCATGGCGGCGATTTGCACCTGCGCGGCGTCGTCCGGCAGGTAGAGCAGCTTGCCGCCGGGCGTCTTCACAATGCGGCCCAGCAGCGGCAGTGCCTGCGGGTCTTTCCGCAGCGCATACGCGCCCTTCTTGAGCTTGGTGAGGCGTCCCTGGCCGAGCCAGAGCTTGAGTGTTTCACGCAGCAGGGCGCGCTGGCGGGAATCGATGCCCATGCCGCGTGCAATCTCGCTGCTGTTCTGCGGAGTGTAGTCGTGCCGCTGCAGATAGGCGCCCAGCGCCTCCTTCAACGGGGTGTTGTCTTGGTTCTTGGGTAGTTTTTTCATAGAGAACGGCGCGGAGGATAGCACAAGGTCTGCTGTTTGGCAACAGCAGATGGATTTACAATTGACAATTGACGATTTACAATTTTGGGAATTTGCGCGCGCAAGCGCGCGTTCCGTTTTATCCCCGCGCCGCACGGCGCTCGAATTTTCAAATCGTAAATCGTAAATTGTAAATCCCATGTTGTAATCGCGCCTTGCAAAACGGGGAACGGGGGCTATAATGGGCGCACGCGCATGTATCACCACCTTCAAAGCACCTGTCTTGCCCTGCTGGCGGGGCTGTGTGCACCCGTGGCGGCGGAGGATGCCGCAAAGGTGGCGCCGCAGCCCGCTGAAGAGGATGTGGTGGAGGTGGCGGATGTGGCCGATGTGGAGGAGGTGCAGCCCGGCACCCCGCCCATGACGGACGGGCAGCGCGAGGAGATGGAGCGCGTGGGCCGCGAGTTCCTGCAGGCCTCCGGCGATATGTGGCTGCTGCTTTCCAGCGTGCGCTCCAAGGAGGATGCCGACGCCGCGGCCGACCGCATGATGGCGCTGGTGACCAAAATCTACGAGCTTGACGAAAAATTGAGCACCAGCACCGTGGTGGCGCCGGACACCGCGTGCGCCGGCGTGCTGGACAGCATCCAGGGCCGCATTTTGGATTCTCTGGAGACCGTGGACGAGGAGTTCCACTCGCTGAGCCGCCTGCACTGCTACGGCTCGGAGCGCCTGATACGCGCGTTCCGCCTGGCGGGGCGCGCGGGGCTGTTCGGCGAGGAGGATGCGAGCTTCCTCACCGGCATACCGCAACCCTTCACGCCGGAGCAGGCCGCCGTGGAAATCAAGCGCCTGGGCAAGTTGCTGGAGCCTGACCTCCAAATCTGCCTGCAGCTGGGCACCGTGCGCGACAGCGCCTCTGCGCAGAAGGCCGTGCCGCGCCTGCGCGAGCTGGAATACAACCTGCGCCTCCTGCTGCCGCCGCAAACACCCGGCGTGTTCGCGGACGAGCGCGAGGAGGGCGTGCGCGCGGCAATCGAGCCGCTGCGCCAGGCCCTGTGGGGCATCCGCAACGAGATTGTGCGCCTGGCCTCCCTGCCGGGGTATTCCGAGGCGGCATTCGATGCTTTTTCCGAGCAGCTCGACAAGGTGTACGACGCCTTGGAAGCCACTCACAGCCTTTGGTTCGAGGACGTGTTCGACGCCTCGTTCCGCACCGACCTGGAAGACGCCTACCGCGAAAATATCAAGAACACCCAAACCTGATACGCCACCATGCCCGCCTCCGATTATCTCGTCACCATCGGCTTGGAAGTCCATTGCCAAATCAAGACGCAGACCAAGATGTTCTGCTCCTGCAAGGCAGGATTCGGCTACGAGCCCAACACGAACGTGTGCCCCACCTGCCTGGGGATGCCGGGCGCGCTGCCCGTGCTCAACGAGCACGCCATTGAGCGCACCGTGCTCACCGGTATGATGCTGGGC
>R28__coassemble_679_pt1 | contig 12244 bp, 15 predicted proteins | sample R28__metabat2_low_PE_030 | metagenome-assembled genome bin R28 | reverse complement strand
CCGCATGCTCGCGCGCAGACTGGCCGGGAGGCGCGGTGCGCGGCGGCGTCGAGGCGCTCTTGGAGCGCGCGGGGCGGGCCTTGCCCTGCTGCTTGGCCTTGCCCTGCTTTGACGCGGCCGGGGCGGAGCTGCCCCTGCCGCCCGCTCCCAAGCCGCAGGCTCAACCCGCGGATTTACCCGCGGATTCTCAGGCCGCCCCCGCGCCGCAGGAAGAGGAAGAACCCGACCTGCCGCGCTTCCGCCACATCGGCACATTGCAGAACACCTACCCCGTGTTCGAGAACAGCGAGGGCCTGGTGCTGCTCGCCCCGCGTGCCGCAAGGGAGCGCATCATCTTTGAACGCCTGCTGGCGGGCAACAAACACCCGCTGGCCTCTCAGCGCCTCCTAGTGCCGGAGATTCTGGAGATGGACGCGCGCGACATGGGCATTGCGCTGGAGGTGAAGACCCAGATGGAGCAGGCGGGCTTCCTCATTTCGCTTTTCGGGCGCAACACGCTGCGCGTGGAGGCCGTGCCCGCATTCCTGCCGCTGCGCCGCGTGGCGGCTTTCGTGCAGGAGCTGCTGCAGCTCTTCACCCGCGGGGAAGTGCGTCTCAACCGATCCCGCTCGCCTTTCGAGCCCTTCGCCATGCAGCTGGCACGCCAATACGCGCGGCAAGAGGACATCGAGCCCCTGCTGCAGCGTCCGCTTCCCCTGCTGGCGGAGCTTCTGCGCTGCGAAATCCCCTATTGCACCCCCACGGGCAAGCCCACGCTCCTGCCGTTCTCCATGAGTGAAATCAACCGCAAATTCCAAGCCCAGTAAGCCATGAAAGAAACACTTTATTCCGGCAAGTTCCTCAACATGGCCAAGGAGGGCCGCTGGGAATTCTGCGAGCGCGTCAACGATACCCGCGCCGCCATGATTTTTGCCTGCACGCCCGACAACAAGGTGCTGCTGGTGGAGGAATTCCGCCCGCCCGTCGGCGCACGCTGCCTCTGTTTCCCCGCCGGCTTGGTGGGCGATGTGGCCCCCGAATCCGCCGCCGCAGCCGCCATCCGCGAGCTGGAGGAAGAGACGGGCTACACCGCCGCCGGCATGCAATTCCTCTTCTCCGGCCCCAGCTCCCCCGGCCTCACCTCGGAAATGCTCTCCTTCTTCCTCGCAACAGGCCTCTCCCGCGTATCTCAAGGCGGCGGCGTGGAGGGCGAGAACATCACCGTCCACGAGGTCCCCATGGATTCCATCGATTCCTGGCTCGCCCAAAAAGATACCGAGGGCGTCCTCATCGATTCCCGCATCTACGCCGGCCTCTACTTCCTCCGACGTTGACTTGGCACCGATGCGTTGGCGCAGCAGGCATCTTGGCTTGCGTTTGGGGCGGGGTGTGGTATAATCCCCGCATCATGAAATTCTCAGAAAAACTTTCTGCTCGCATTGCGGCCACGCGCTCGGCGCTCTGCGTGGGCTTGGACCCCCGCCCGCAGTCCGACAACATGAACGAGCTGGCGGACTGGCTGCGCAAGGTGGTGGAGGAAACCGCCCCGTACGCCGCCGCCTACAAGCCCAATATCGCGTACTTCGAGGCCATGGGGCTGCCCGGCCTGAAGGTGCTGGAGGAGCTGCTGCCCGACATGCCCAAGGACATTCCGGTCATCCTGGACGCCAAGCGCGGCGACATCGGCGAGACCCAGAAGTACTACGCGCAGGCCTATTTTGACCGCATGGACGTAGACGCGGTGACGCTCAACCCGTTCATGGGCTACGACATCCTGGCACCGTTCCTGGACCGCCCCGGCAAGGGCGTGTACCTGCTGGCGGTGACCACCAATCCCGGCTCCGCAGACGTGGAGCAGCAGGTGCTTGCCAACGGCCGCCGCGTGTACCAGCTGGTGGGCGACATGGTGGAGCGCGCCAAGTCTGAGAATGCGGCCACGGAGGTGGGCATGGTGGTGGGTCTCACCAACGCCAACGGCCAAATCCTGGCCGAGCTGCCGGATGCGCCGCTGCTCATCCCCGGCCTCGGCGCGCAGGGGGGCGACCTCTCCGCGCTCACGGGCGGCACCCGAACGGCCCCGCCCACCATCAACGTTTCCCGCGGCATTCTCTACAAGGAGCCGGAGCTTTCCTTCGCCCAGAAGGCGGAGAAGTACGCCGCGCAGATCCGCGCCGCGCTCAACCTCTAATCCCTCCCTCCAAACGCCGTGAAGCAATACCTGGACCTCCTGCAAGATGTGCTGGGCAACGGCGTGGGCCGCGAGGACCGCACCGGTACCGGCACCATCGGCGTGTTTGGGCGCCAGGCGCGGTTCGATTTGCGCGAGGGCTTCCCGTGCCTCACCACCAAGAAGCTCCACCTGCGCTCCATCATCTATGAACTGCTCTGGTTCCTCAAGGGTGGCACCAACGTGCGCTACCTCCAGGAACACGGCGTCACCATCTGGGACGAGTGGGCCGACGAGAACGGCGACCTCGGCCCCGTGTACGGCTCGCAGTGGCGCGCCTGGCCGGACGGCAAGGGCGGCAGCATCGACCAGATTGCCAAGCTCATCCACGGCCTGAAGAACAACCCCTGGAGCCGCCGCCACCTGGTGAGCGCGTGGAACGTGGCGGAGGTGGACGGCATGGCGCTGCCGCCCTGCCATTGCCTGTTCCAGTTCTGCGTCATCCCCGCGCAGAGGGAAGGGGAGAAGCACGGCCTGAGCCTGCAGCTCTACCAGCGCAGCTGCGATTTGTTCCTGGGCGTGCCGTTCAACATTGCCAGCTATGCGCTGCTGCTCATGATGGTGGCGCAGGTCTGCGGCTACGAGCCGCGCGAATTCGTCCACACCTTCGGGGATTTGCACCTCTACCGCAACCACCTGGACCAGGCGCGCCTGCAGCTTTCGCGCGACCCGCGCCCGCTGCCCACCATGCGCATCAACCCGAATGTCACGGAGATTGACGGGTTCGACTACCCCGACTTCTCGCTGGAAAACTACGATCCCCACCCGCACATCAAGGCCCCCATCTCCGTATGACTCCGCACTTTACAGGGGTGGTGGCCATGGCCGCCGACCGCGCCATCGGCTTCCAACAGGGAATCCCGTGGAAGCTCAGCGAGGACATGAAGCTCTTCAAGCGGCTCACCATGGGCCACCCCATCCTCATGGGGCGCAAGACCTGGGAGAGCCTGGGCCGCCCGCTGCCGGGGCGCCAGAACATTGTGCTGACCCGCACCCCCGGCTATGCCGCGGAGGGCGCGGTGGTCATCCACGACCTCGCGGAGCTGGAGCGCATGGAGCTGCAGGATGCAGAGGTGATGGTGATAGGCGGCGCGCAGCTGTACGCCGCCATGCTCGGGAGGATGGAACGCCTCCACGTTTCCGAGGTGCAGGGCGAGTTTGAGGCGGATACCTATTTCCCGGAGTTCGCGCACCATTACCCGCACAGGCAGGAGCTGGAGCGGTTCGAGGGGTTCACCCATGTTCTCTATTCGCGTTAGGCTGAGCAGGGAGAGTCGCCCCCTGCGCGCGCACGCCGCGGCCGGACTCGCCGCGGTGCTGTTCGGGCTGATGAGCCCCATGTGCAAGGTTGCCATGCAGGACGGTGCCATTGGCGCGCTCTCGCTGGGCATGATGCGCATTGCCGGCGCCGCTGCGCTCTTCTGGCTGGTGTCGCTCTTCCTCCCGCGCGAGCGCATCGACTGGCGGCACGATTTCCCCATGTTGGTGGGCATGTCGCTCTGCGGCATGGGCATCAACCAGTTCTTCTATGTGTGGGGGCTGGAGTACACCTCGCCCACCAACGCGTGCGTCATTTCCACCACCACGCCCGTGTTCACGCTCATCCTGTCCATCTTGGTGCTGCACTTGGTGGTCACGCGGCGCATGGTGGCCGGCGTGGCGATTGCCGCCATTGGTGCGCTGGTGCTCATCCTGGGCAGCGGCGCGCACGGCGGCATGAGCGGGCACCCGCTGGGGGATGGCCTTTGCGTGGTGTCCCAGTTTTCCGCCGCGTGCTACTTTGTGTTCTTCGGGCGAATGGTGAAGAAGTACCGCCCGGTCACGCTCATGAAGTGGCTCTTCACCATCTCCACCGTCGCCATTTTCCCCGTTGTGATTCCCGATATGGCCACTGCGCCGTGGCACCAGCTCACGCTGGACGCCGCCCTCGGCGCCGTCTACGTGGTGGTGTTCGGCTCCTTCGTCAGCTACCTCCTGCTCATCTACGGCCAGCGGCACCTCAAGCCCCCCGTGGTGGCCACCTACAACTACATCCAGCCTGCCGTTGCCGCCGCCGCCGGTGTCCTGCTCGGGTTGGATGTCATCACCTGGCAGAAGGTTGTCGCTGTCGTTCTCATCGCCATTGGCGTCTACTTCGTCACCCACCTCCACCCCCGTTCCCAGGCAAATCCCAAATCACAAATCCCAAATCCTCAATCCTAAGTTGTCTCCCGCCATTCCGCCTTGACAACAGGGCTTGCGCGGTGTAGATTGTCCGCGTTATGGAATACGGGCATGTTTTGGCAACGTACGGGCGGGCGCCCATGGATATGGAGCGCGGCGAGGGGTCCTACCTGTTTGATACGGAGGGACGTCGCTATGTGGACTTCTGCGCGGGTATCGCCACGTGTTGTTTGGGACATGCCAACCCCGTGGTGGTGGATGCGCTGTGCACGCAGGCAGGCAAGCTGATGCACTGCTCCAACCTGTACGGCATTCCCGGCCAGGAGAAGCTGGCCAAGCTGATTGTGGAAGACATTATCGGCATCCCCGGCCGCGTGTTCTTCTCCAACAGCGGCGCGGAGTCCAACGATGGCATCATCAAGGTGGCGCGCCGCTTCGGCCACCGCCATCCCGCCGCCGACGGCTCGCCCAGGTACGAGGTCATCACCTTCAACAAGAGCTTCCACGGCCGCACCCTCGGCTCCATGGCTGCCACCGGGCAGACCAAGATCCAGCTTGAGTTCGACCCCCTGCTGGAGGGTTTCAAATACGTGGACTTCAACGATATCGACGCCCTGCGCGCCGCGATTTCGCCCATCACCTGCGGCATCATGCTGGAAGCCATCCAGGGTGAGGGCGGCGTGAACCCCGTGAAGCCGGAGTTCCTGCGCGCCGCGGCCGAGCTCTGCAAGGAGCACGACCTGCTGCTGATGATTGACGAGGTGCAGTGCGGCTTCTGCCGCTGCGGCGCTCACATGGGCTGGCAGGCCGTGTGCCCGGATGTGCAGCCGGATTTGGTATCCTGCGCCAAGGGCATCGGCGGCGGCTTCCCCATGGGCTGCTTCTGGGTGAGCAACCGCGCCATCGATGATGCGGGCACGCCGCTCTCCTCCATCATGAACCCCGGCTCCCACGGCTCCACCTTCGGCGGCACGCCGCTGGCCACCGCCGTTTCCGCCGCCGTGGTGCAGGAGCTGCTCAAGCAGAACCTCGCGGAGCGCGCTCGCGAGCTCGGCGAGTACATCAAATCCACCGTGGAGGGCTGGAATATCCCCTGTGTGGCGGGTGTGCGCGGCCTTGGCCTCCTCCGCGGCGTCGGTTTCGACAAAACGAAATTCCGCCACCCCCTGCCGGAGGGAACCACCCCCGCCGCCTACGTCAACAACCTTTGTCGAGGGGCTGGCCTGCTGGCTTGTCCCGCCGGGCCGGACACGCTCCGCCTCATCCCCGCCCTCAACATTCCGCAGGAGGTGCTGGACGAGGGCCTGAACATCCTCCACCAAGTGCTGACAGAAGCATAAAAGAAACGCGCGCCGGGTATCGGCGCGCGGTTCCTGTCAAAAGCCGGTTGTCAGATTCGAACTGACGACCATCCGATTACAAATCGGGAGCTCTACCACTGAGCTAAACCGGCGACGCGCGGCATTTTACTGGAAGCAACGCGCCCTTGCAAGCCTTTTTTTTCTTTAATTTGCGTTTCAGGCGTGATATTATCAGCAACCGCTGGGTTCCTCTCCATTTATGCCACAAGAGAAAGCAAGCCACTATTTCCGCCAAGGGTTCAACTGCGCCCAGTCTGTCTTTGCCGCTTTTGCCGCGGAGATGGGGCTGCCGGAGGATGCCGCCCTGCGCCTACCCTCCGCCTTTGGTGCGGGCCTGGGACGCATGCGCGGTACCTGTGGCGCCTTCGCGGGGCTTGCCCTGGTGGCCGGTTTCAAGCACGGCAACCTCACCGGTGAACCCGCCGACAAGGAACGCATCTTCGCCCTCACGCGCCAGCTTGCCGACGAGTTCCGCGCGGAGTTCGGCTCCCTGCAATGCCGCGACCTTTTGAACCTGCCCCCTGATGCACAGGAGGGCGCGCGCCCGCAGGAGAGAACCGCCGCCTACTACGCCGCACGCCCCTGCGAGCGCTGCGTGGCCTTTTGTGCCGCCAAGGCTGCGGCTATCCTGGCGGGGGAGCATTGACAATTCGCCCTGTTCGCAGGCAAAAAAAACGACCGGGCCGCCTTGTGGGCGACCCGGCACTGTTTTGGTTGATGTTTGTGGGTTACTTCGCGAGCGTTGCACCCTCCTTCGCATCGATGGCCTTCTTGGCCTGCTCGAAGACCGCCTTGAAGGCCTCCGGGTTGGCCACCGCCAGGTCCGCCAGGGCCTTGCGGTCAAGCTCGATGTTCGCAGCCTTCAGACCCTCCATGAATCGGGAGTACGTCAGGCCCAGGGGGCGGCAGGCGGCGGAGATACGGGCCGTCCAGAGGCGGCGGAACTGGCCCTTCCTCCTCTTGCGGTCGCGGTACTCATACTGCCATGCCTTGTACACTGCATCCTTCGCGTAGCGGAAGAGCTTGCTGCGGAAGCCGCGGAAGCCCTTGGCGCGCTGCAGGATGCGCTTGCGGCGAGCCCTTGAGGCGGGCCCATTTGTAGCACGTGCCATAGTTTTCTATTCTATTTGTTCTTGAGCAAACTGTTCTTCCTCACCTCCTGCAGTCTCGCTTGCTCTATCCCACGGGGGGGGAAGGCTGCATGAAGGCCGCCCGTTTTGCGGACGGATGCTTGGCTTGGTTGCCATGTTCCTCGGCTTTAGGCGAAGGGCATGTTCTGCTTGACTGCCCAAACCTGGGTCTCGTCCACCAGAGCCGGCTTCCCAAGCGCGCGCTTGCGCTTGCTCGACTTCTTCTGGAGAATATGACGCTTACCCTGCTTGCGACGCAGAACCTTGCCCGTGCCGGTCACCTTGAAACGCTTGGCGACAGCCTTACGTGTCTTGTTGATACCACCTTTGCGGGTCATGGTGCAAAGAATATACACCCTTTTTCCCATTTGGCAAGCATAATTTTGGGAAAATTTAACTTTTTTTGTCAATGCGCCCCCAATCGGGTGTCACATGCTCACTCGCGTGCGCCTGCGGCGCGCAACAGGGCGGCGCAGCCGCTATGCCCGCTGCTCTGCGCCAGCATGAGCGCGGTTGTGCCCTCGCTGTCCCTGGCGTTCACATCGACTCCGGCTTCAATGAGTCGAGCCAGTTCCCCAAGGTCGCCTTGAGCGGCCGCCTCATGCAATGCGCCCATGGCATCGGGGCAGGGCGTTTTACTCGTACTTGTCGAGCATGCCGTAGATGTCGCGCACATCGCGGCGGGATTGCAGGGCGATGAGGGCGGCGGCTGCCGACAGCGTGGCAAGGCCGCCCAGGGCGATGACGAGTGCAAGTCTCTTGGTCATGGCTTCGTGTGGGGGATAGGGGTTAGTCTATAAGCGGCGGGGCGTCCGGCACCCATCGGCCGTCGTGGTCCTTCATGAAGGGTATTTCCACCACGCCCTCGCGTGTCAGGAAGGGCGCGGCGGTGTCGGGGTCCTTGCCCTGGGCCAGCGCCTCCATGGCCTGGCGGCAGCCGCTGATGCCGAAATCCGCCATGCGCAGCCCGTGCTCGATTTCCGCCTGCGCCGCCAGCAGCTTCGCCTTGGCCTGCTCCAGCATCTTCATGCGGTGCGGCAGCGTCTCCGGCCCGCGCATCGTCTCGTCGAAAAACTCCTTGATCTGCGGCAGCGTGACTCCCGCCCGCTTCAGGCACAGGATGCCCATGAGCGTGCCGATGCTGGCGTCCCCGTAGATGCGGCGCCCGGTCTTGGTGCGCTCCACGTGCCTCAGCAATCCCTCTTTCTCATAGAAGCGCAGGGTGTGGATGGACAACCCCGTCCTCTCTGACAAATCGGATATGGTGTACGTTTTGTGCGGCATGCGTGCTCGCCATACATTTCACCACACACGCCCCGCCGCGTCAAGCCAAAACCGCGCGCACGCGTTGCGGTTTAGGTCGCTCGCGTGCTTCAACTCAACGCGCAACAAACGTTTTTAACAAATTTTCCTTGACTTTTCCAAAATGAGGGGTACATTGGCGGTCCGCCTGTGTCTCGCTGGCATGGGCGTGCTATCCCGGCGGGTGAGACTCAGCCGCTCACCGACGTCGGATGAACTCCAAACAAACCATCATTTCAAACAAATAGAAAGACATTCGAAAATGACGAAGCATACCCTCAAGGTTAGCAAGCGCGAGGCTGTCGGCACCGGCAAGCTCAACGCTCTCCGCGCCCAGGACATCATCCCCGGCGTGATTTACGGCAACGGCCAGGAGAACATCAACGTTCAGGCCAAGGCCTCCGACGTGCGCGTCCTCCTCAACGAGGCCGACACCGACAGCATCCTCGTGAACCTGGACCTGGACGGCACCCCCGTGCTGGCCCTGGTGAAGGACATTCAGCGCAACTGGCTCAAGGACGGCGTGACCCACCTGGACTTCCAGGCGGTGACCCCGGACACCGTGGTGAAGACCAAGGTGCTGGTGAAGCTCGTCGGCACGCCCGTTGGTGTGGCCACGGGTGGCCAGGTGAGCCAGATCATCTACGATCTGCCCATCAAGTGCGCCGTGAAGGACATCCCCTGCTGCGTGAAGGCGGACATCTCCGCCCTGCAGCTGGAAGAGTCCCTGCGCATGGCCCAGGTGGAGCTTCCCGCCAACGTCACCACGCCGTACAACGGCACGGTGGTGCTGGCTTCCGTGGTGAAGCCCTAAGCCTGCCATCCATCAACTTGCAAGACCGTCCGATGACAAATCGGGCGGTCTTTTTCATTCCCCGCGCCAACGCGCGCGAACCTTCCAACGGTCCATCAACCGGTGACGGCCGTTTGCTCCTCGTCCCGCACCAAATCGCGCAGGGCGGCGTGTTCCGGAGCCTGGAGCTCGGGGTCGGCGTCCAGGATGGCGTTGGCGTCCCTGGTGGCGCGGTGGATGAGGCGGATGTCCGCCAGCCATTCCGGGAAGCACACCGCGCCCAGCCCGCTTTGCGCCGTGCCCAGCACATCTCCGGGGCCGCGCATCCGGAAATCCTCCTCCGCAATCTCAAACCCGTTGGCGGTGCGGCACAGCACGTTCAACTTGTCCAGCCTCTCGTCTCCCTTCTTGAGCTTGGAGAGCAGGATGCAGTAGCTCTTGTGTGCGCCGCGGCCTATGCGCCCGCGCAGCTGGTGCAGCTGGGAGAGGCCGAAGCTGTCCGCATCGTTGATGAGCATGATGGTGGCGTTCGGCACGTCCACGCCCACTTCCACCACGGTGGTGGCCACCAGGATATGCGTCTTGTTGGCGCGGAAATCGCTCATCACGGCCTCCTTCTCGTCGCCCTGGATGCGGCCGTGCAGCAGGCCGATGCTTTCATCGGGGAAGATGGCCTTCCAGCGCTCCAGCTCGGAGACGGCCGCGGCGTGCGCGCGCTTCTCGCTCTCCTCCACCAGGGGGGAGACAATGTAGATCTGCCGCCCCGCCTTCAGCTCCGATTCCATGAAGGCGATGATGCGCTTCATGTGCGCGGGGTTGCGCAGGGCGGTTACAATTTCCCCGCGCCCGGACGGCATCTCGTCTATCACGGAAACATCCAAATCCCCGTACAGAGTGAGGGTGAGCGTGCGCGGAATGGGCGTGGCGGTCATCACCAGCACATCCGGCGCCGTGCCCGCGGAGGTAATGAATTTCTCCCTCTGCTCCACGCCGAACTTGTGCTGCTCGTCCACCACGGCCAGCCCCAGGTTTTGCGGGCGGTGTTTCTTGTAGAGCAGGGCGTGCGTGCCCACCAGCAGCCGCGGCGTGCGGTCCGCCTCCGCTGGGTTGTCCAGCTGCAGGCTGCCCGTGTCGTCCGCCCGGTCGGAGGTGCGCAGCGACACGCGGATATCCGTGTGCGCCAGCATGCGGCAGAAGTTCTTGTAGTGCTGCTCCGCCAGGATTTGCGTGGGGGCGATGAGCGCGGCCGTGTACCCGCTGCCGATGCAGTGCAGCATGGCGCACAGCGCCACCAGGGTCTTGCCGCTGCCCACATCTCCCTGCAGCAGGCGGTTCATGCGCCGCGGGGACGCCATGTCTGCACGGATCTCCTCCAGGCAGCGTTTTTGCGCCGCCGTGGGCGCAAAGGGCAGGGCGGCAAGCAGCTCCTGCACGTAGGCATCGTCCGTGGCGGTCACCATGCCGCCCGTCTCCTGCGCGCGGCGTCGCCTCCACGCCACGCGGAACTGCTGGGCAAAGCACTCCTGCAGCGCAAAGCGCATGCGCGCTTTCTTGTGCAGCTCCTCATCCTCGGGGAAGTGGATATCCTGCAGCGCCTGGCGGTAGGGGTACTTGGGCGCCACATCGTACCCGGCGGGCGAGAGCTGCTGCGGCAGCTGCTCCAGCAGCTTCCAAACCAGCGCGCGGTATGTCCGCGGCGGCATGCCCGACATGCCGCGGTAGATGGGAACAAGGCGCCCGGTGTGGATGAGCGTTTGCCGGCCCGGCGCTTCCGGCGCGGGCTGGTGCGGCCCGCCCAGGGCGGCCTGCATCAGGCGCTGCCCGGCGTCCTCCTCCTCCATCTGCTCAAAGTCCGGGTTCACCATGATGAGCCTGCCGCCGTACTCCTTCACGCGCCCGTAGATGAACAGGTTCATCCCCACCGCCAGCAGTTTCGCCACGTACGGCATGTTGAACCAGCGCAGCGTCAGCCGCGCGCCGTGCGGGTCGCCCTCCGCTCCCACGGATAGCTCGTAGTACCGCTTGTAGGAGAACTTCCACCCGGCCGTGTACACGTGCACCTGCAGGCTCCCCGTCTCGCCGTTATTCACTACCGCCCCGTCGCCGCTGCGCCGGCGGTCCTCGTAGCGCCCCGGCATCCGCATCAGCACGTCACCCACTGTCTCCAGGCCTGCCGCCTGAAGGGCCTTCAACTCCCTCGGCGCCAGCCACGGCAGCGTGCCCAAGGCGTCGTTCGGCTGCAAGGCCCTGTTCATCGTTCGGGGGATATCAGCGGTTGGAGCGTCCGTTGTTGATGCAGCGGTAGTAGTAGTCGATGCGCGAGAGGAACCACGACCACTTGGGGCCGGGGCGCCCGTTGGTCATCAACGGCGCCGGGCAGTTCTTGCGCGTCCAGTGGTAGTGCGGCACCACGTGGCGCATGTTGATGCGGTAGCGCTTCATTAGAACCGCCGTCAGCTTCGCTGCGCGGTTCCACGTGCGGTAGTGGTTCTGCCCCAGGCTTTCCGCCTCGCACATTTCAATGCCTATCGAGTTGTTGTTGCCTGCGGCTGAGCCCGCGTGCCAACCCGTCTCGTTGAGCGGCAGGTTCTGCACCACCATGTACTGGTCCGCCGTGAAATGCCAGCTGCGGTTGGTGATCGACCCGTTCGTCAGCGCGCGAGAATGCTGCAGCGCCGTGGCCGACATGGAATGGTTCGCCGTGCTGTGGATGGTGATGAACGTGGGCTTCATGCGCTTGGCCGCGCGGCGAGGACGCGATTTCGGCGACATCATGCGCACCTTGATATTGCACTCGCGCGCCAGTCGCTGCATTGTGCGCGGCACCAATGCCTGCGTGGCCGGCGTGAACTTGTATCCCCGCGGTGTCTTCAGATACGGGTTCTGCGTACATCCCAGCAATCCCACCAGCGTCAGTATTGCCACAGTGGCTATCTTTCGCATCCCTAGCATGCCCTCTATTTTGCCACGCCTCCTCCCCGTTGGCAAGTTTATTCATTTTGCCTGCCGAAATGAAGCCGCAAATCCTCTCTTGTGGCCCAGAGATATGACTTCCGGCTCAAGGTTAGCCCCATGGCGGAACACCGCCGACGGCCCCCGAAGGGGCGCGCCGCTTGCGGCGCGGTAAGGCGGGGTGGACAAACCGCGAAGCGTGTTTGCCCCGAAGGGGTGAGGTGCCGTGAGGCGGCACCGAATCAAGCGTGGGGGGTGTCCCCCTCCGCACTTACGACTAAGAGAAAGCGCCCGACGGCCCCCGAAGGGGCGCGCCGCTTGCGGCGCGGTAAGGGCG
>R28__coassemble_657_pt1 | contig 12514 bp, 11 predicted proteins | sample R28__metabat2_low_PE_030 | metagenome-assembled genome bin R28 | reverse complement strand
ACAACAGCGCTGCGGCAACACACAGCACGGGAACCATCCATGTACTCTTGACCACACGCTTCACGAGCATCCAGAAACGTAAAAGGAACGGAGGCATATAACAGTTGGACGCTGCGGAGGGGGGGGCGTTCAATCTTTTTCCAATATTTCCGCAGCCCTGGCGGCGCAGAAAGCCACGCAGCACTCGCAGGGGCGGGCGGCATAGTAGGCGGCGGTGCGCTCGGAGGGGCGTGCGCCCTCCTCTGCATCCGGCGGCAGATGCAGGAGCTCACGGCACTGCAGGGAACCGAATTCCGTGCGGAATTCATCCGCCAGCTTGCGGGTGAGGGCAAAGATGCGCTCCTTGTCGGCGGGGTCCGGGAAGAGGTTGCCGTGCTTGAACCCGGTACAATGAGGGCGAGCCCGGAAAATGCGCCGCAGGTGCCGCGCATGCGGCCCAGACCTGCGCCGAAGGCCGAAGGCAGGCGCAGGGCGGCGGCCTCGGAAAAGCCCCAATTCTTCCGCAAAGGCGGCAAAGACGGATTGGGCGCAGTTGTAACCCTGGTGGAAGTAGTCGATGGCCTTTTCCTGAGGCATGGCGCGGGCGGGGGTTAATCCTCGTTGGTTTCTGATTCCTTCACGGGCTCGCGGTCCAGCACGCGCCAGGCCCACACGATGTATGCGAGCACAAAGGGAATGAGCACGGAGAAAGTGCCGGAACCCAGCAGGTTGCCGTGCCGCACACGGAACTCATAGGAAACCGCCTGCACCACAAAGGTGTGCAGGATGGCCATCCACACCCAGTACGCACCGCCGAAGGTGACGAGCGTGGTGAAGGTCAGCCCCCACTTGCGCCCGGTGGCCAGCAGCAGCACGGCAAAAATCCAGAAGGTGGTCTGCACGGTCCCCGTCTGCAAGGCGGAAACGGCCGCACAGTTGGGCAGCATATCCTGAATAGCCCAGGGCAAGTTATGCGCCGGGGCCGTGGATTTTCAGCAGCAGCAGCTCCGGGCGGCAGTTGAAGCGCAGCGGCAGCACGCTGGTGCCCAATCCTCGCGTGACGTATTCCCGTCTGCCGGTCCGCAGGGTGTGCGCGCCAGAGGAACGCCAGGTGGGCACGTGCGGATCGATGGAGAAGACGGCACCGATGAACGGTATGCAAACCTGCCCGCCGTGCATGTGGCCGGCAAGGGTGACGAGCGTGTCCCGCGGCGCAAACGCGGTGCCGTAAGGCGTGTGCGACAGCAGGATCATCGGCACGCCCGCCTGTGGCTGCGGCACCTTGCCGGGCGTGCGGAAGGTGTACAGGCAGCGGATGCCACCGATATCCAGCGGCTGGCCTTCCACCGTCAGCCTTTCGCGGCTCCCCTCCATCAAATGCATGCCGATTCCCTTCAAGGCGGCGCGCACTGTTTCGGTGCCGTGTACATGGTCGTGGTTGCCCAGCACGGCATAGCACGGCAGTGCGGTGAGCGGTTTCAGATGCTCGGCGATTTCCCCGGCGGACATGCTGGTTGCAAACCGCGAACCCGGGTGGCTCGCCATGTAGTCGCCCAGCAGCAGCACGGCATCCGGTTTCATTGACAACGTGCGTTTTACAATATCGTCGATGTACCCGCCGTCGCCGCGACGTACATGCAGGTCCGCCAGCACCGCCAGGCGCACCTCCCTGCCCTGCCAGCCGGGTGCCTCGATGGAATATTCGGTCTCCTCAATCCATTCGCGCTCCACAAAAACACTGTATAGGACGAGTACAACAGTCAAAATAGTTAATGAAAGTAAAACTTTGCATGAAAGTCTTAAACTTTTCCTGATTTTTTGGAAAATCATAGAGGATTAATCGTCAAGCGGCAAAATTCCGCGGATGATGAGGTCCTTTCCCGCCTGGGTGAAGGTGGTGCTTTCCAAATGCAGCTCACAGGCCAGGAAATCGCCGGGAACAACTTGCGCCGCACCTCCGGAGAGGATGGGCGCGATGTCCTGCACCCATTCGTTCACCAGGCCACGGTCCAGAAACTCGCGCAGCAGGTTGCCGCCGCACTCCAGCATGAGCGTGATGATGCCGTGTTCGGCGTAAAGCCTTTGCAGCATGGCCGGATAGTCTTCCACGTTTTCCAGCACCAGTGTGCGTGCACTGTGTTCATCCGTGAAAAGGGTGGCACCCGCGGGTAGGTCGGCGCGGTGGCGGGTCATCACGATGCGCCAAGGCTGTTCCTTGCGCTCAGAAGGCGCTGTAAGGGGCGTTCGGATTGTGAGCGCGGGATTGTCCCGCCGAACGGTTTCTCCGCCCACCAGGATGGCGTCAGATTCCAAGCGGTGCTGGTGCGCGTGTTTCAGGGCTTCGGGGTCGCTGATCCAGCGCTCGCACTGGCGAACCATTTTGGCATCCAGCGTGCTGGCCACTTTGGCCACCACCCAGGGACGGCCCTGTTCCGTGGCAAAGAGCCAGGGTCGCAGCACCTCGCGGCATTCTTCCGCGCATAGGCCTCCCTGAACCTCGATTCCAGCAGCCTTCAGGATGGCGTCTGCCTTGCCGCGGTGGCGCGTGTCGGGATCCACCATACCGTAGACCACACGGGTGATGCCGTGTTCAATGATGGCAGCCGTGCAAGGAGGTGTCTTGCCGTGACTGGAACAGGGTTCAAGCGTCACGTAAATGGTGGAGCCTTGCAAATGCCCCCCCTGCCCTTTTGCCAAGGCATCGGCAATGGCACGGCGCTCGGCATGGGCCTCGCCCGCCTTTTCATGCCAGCCTTCGCCTATGATGCTGCCGTCTTTGACAATAACCGCTCCCACGGGCGGATTGGGACTCGTGGTACCCACACCCTTGCGGGAGAGTTCCACAGCCCTGAGCATCCATTCTGTGTCCGTTTGCGGCATGCCATCCATTCTAGCAGCCTCTTGCCCGGTGTAAAGACACCGCCCTGTCATTCCCCTGCCTTGCTACCAATGATGAAGAAGATGAATTTATAAATTTAAATTTCATCATCATCAGGATTGTCAGTTCTGTAAACAAGTATCCCTCTTGATTGAAAATCAGTCGTTTGAAAACGGGTATCCTTGTCAGAAACGCTGTCTGCAAACCTGTCTGAGAAGTCAGTTCCAGTTGCTGACAGGGTTATCGACCGGTATTTGACAGGTTATTGACAACTCTTTGTTAATAAGTGATATAACTTATTTAATATTAGTCGTTTGTGTCGTCTCCTGCGATAAAGTCGTAGAAGAAGATAAAGGGAGCCATAACCGGGATGGCCACATTGTAGGCAACCGAGCAAGGGAGGTCTACGCAGACGAAATCCAGTCCTGCTAGGGCACTCGCCAAGACGGGTGTGGATTCAGGGGTGCGCTTGACGGCCTTGGAAACAGAGCGGGAGGCGTAGGCATCCACCCTGGCTTGAACGGTGTGCTGCTGTGCGCCGGCCGGCAGCGAGGTGATGGGCTCCGTGTTCATGGAGTTCATCTCCTCGAAGAGGGATTGCAGCGTATAGTATCCATCGTTGCGCAGCAGCACATGCGCCGTGCCGCTGGAGATGCGGTGGTAGTGCATGTTCCCATGCACCTTGACGGTGCGGTATTGCGGTTCGTAGTCGTTTTCCAGCAGAATGGAGTCATGCAGCACGGGATAGTGCAGGTGCATGGTTTCCGGCTGAACCGCCAGATACCATGCGCCTCCGGCGGAATAGAGCTTCAGCGGCTCTACCAGGCGGTAGCCTTCGTATTCATGAAAGGCCTCCTGTACGTTCTTGTGCGTTTGGATGTACGCGCAGGAACTCAGGCACAAGGAAACAGCCAGCAGACTTAACGGAAAAACTTTCACGCTGGAGATTCTACCAGCCCCCCTGCCCTGCCGTCAAGGTTGCGCTGCGTCTACGGAAGGCTATTTTGTTCCACGTGGAACAATTGCCCGCGGCGGCACCACGGGAGGGAGAAGGCGTCCAATGGCGTCCTGCCCCGGCTCTATCATATCGTACCAATTACCGTGGGTATCACCGTACAGCTGCGTCTGTGCGGCGGCTATGGCTACGCGGCAGGCATATTTGGCGCGCTGCAGCACCACGGCTTGAAGGTCGTAACGGCGGGGTGCATCTTCGATGTGCTTGAGGCAGAGCTTGGCGTTGGCAATGCGGGATTCTGCCTCGAACTTGTTTGAAGCATTGCGAGCGTAAAGAGATTCCGTGAGACATTTCACGTATTCCTGGAAAACATTATCTCCCTTTGCTGCCTTGGCCGTTTGAACCGCGGATTGAATGGTGGCGCGTGTAGGCTTTGGCTCAAAGATGAGAGAACGCAGAGGCAAGGTGGATGTTTCCCATTGGCGCAGGATGGCTGCATCTTCCGAACAGCCCGGCAGTGTTTCCGCGTTCATGGCACGGCGCAGTTGCCTGGCTTCTTCGGTGCGGCCGGCCGACAACAGAGTGGTGGCTTCTCCCAATCCTGCATTCAGGTAGGTATAGGTGGCTTTTTCACCGATGGCCTGCATGTCCTGCTTGGCGAGTTTGCGTGCCATGTGGAAATGGATGCAGCTTTGCGCGAGCAGTCCACGCTTGGCCAGCAATTTGGCGTACAGCAGTTCCGCGGGCGCAGTATTCCGCATTAAGATGGCGGCTATCTGCGCGCATTGGAGTGCAGTGTCCGACACCTCGTCTGCCGTTTCTTCCACAGCGGCGCGCAGGTACAGCAGCGTGGGCTCACCGGAATGCATCCGGAGGAAGGTATCTGCCAGTTCACGGGCATCATCTGTTTTGTTGCACAGTTGCAGGAGCGATATGGCCCAGCAGGCGGCCGACACGTCGTTGCGGTGTTGTTCCGCTTGCTTCTGGAAGTCGGCTGCGGCTCCGTTCACTTCGTTGCATGCCAGCTTGAGGAGACTGTTGATGAAAAGCGCTTCCGCAGGTGTGGCCGGGTAGGTGGCAATGAGCTGTTGCAGTTTGTCCAAGCGCTGTGCATAATCGGGCGCATTGCGTTCCAGCAGGATTAACCCGCAGTGCGCCAGCGCGCAGGTTTCGTCGGCTGCCAGTGAGTTTCGGAAATGCTGTGCCGCGCTTTCGCGCTCGCCCAGAAGCGTGTCTTGCAGTCCCAGGTTGCATTCTAGTGCAGCTGTTTCGTTCTCGGTGGCCAGGATAATGGGGTTGCAAGGTTCAGCGGCAGCTGCCACCCATACCAGAGAGGCAGCTGCCGCAAAAAATTGTTCCACGTGGAACATTTGGCCGTTTAGGGCAGGGGTTACATGCGGTCCGGCATGGTGATGCCGAAGAGGCCCATGCCTTGCTTGAGCACGCGGGACGTGAGCTCGCAAAGGGCCAAGCGCGTGGCGCGCGTGTCACCTTCGCTGCGCAGCACCGGGCAAGCCTCGTAGAAGCTGTGGAAGGCCTTGGCAAGCTCGTACAGGTAGGCGGCCAGCAGGTTGGGCTTGCAGTCGTCCAGCGTGGCGGGAACCACTTCTGCATAGCGCACCAGCAGGCGTGCAAGCGTCAGCTCCGCAGGCTCGCTCAGCGTCAACTTTTCAGGTGCCGTGAATTCTCCGTCAATCTTGCGGAAGATGGAGCGCACGCGCACATAGGAGTTCTGTAGGTACGGGGCAGTGTCGCCGGTGAGGGCAAGCATCTTGTCCCAGTCGAAGATGTAGTCGCTCAGGCGGTTCTGCGAGAGTTCAGCGAACTTGATGGCACCCACGCCCACGGCCTTGGCCACGGATGCTTTCTCATCCTCCGGCATGTCGGGGCTCTTTTCCTCCACCACCTTGGTGGCGCGCTCAATGGCTTCGTCAATGACGTCCTGCAGGCTCACGGTATCGCCGCTGCGGGTCTTGAAGGGCCTGCGGTCTTTGCCGAGGATGGAGCCGAAGGCGACATGACGGAAGTCGCCGCTGACGCCGCGCATGCGCTCGATGTCGAATATCTGTTTGAAGTGCTTCTCCTGCGGTGCGCCCACGACGTACCAGATGGCGTCCGCCTTGAAGTTTTCCGTGCGGTAGTCCAGCGTGGCCAGGTCGGTGGTGGCGTACAGGAAGCCGCCGTCCGCCTTGCGGATGATGGCGGGTACCGGTACCCATTCGCCGTCCTTTTGCACCAGGAAGGGGTCTTCCTGCGGCTTGTGGTAGCCATCGGAGAACACGCAGACGGCGCCATCGCTCTCACGGGCGATACCGTCGGCCAGCAGCTTGTCCACCAGCGGAGCCAGCGCGTCGTTGTACGCGCTCTCGCCGAGCCAGTAGTCGAAGCGGATGTCCAGCTGGTCGTAGATTTTCTGCAAGCCGGTCTTGGTGACGGCAATGCACTTGTTCCAGATGGCAAGGTTTTCCTCGTCGCCACCCTGGAGCTTCACCAGCTCGGCCTTGCAGAGGGGCAGGAGGGTTTCGTCCTCCTTGCATTTCAGGTTCACCTTCTTGTAGACGTCCAGCAGGGCGTCGATGGGGTTCTTCTCCAGCTCCGCCTGGTCCAGGATGTTCTTCCAGCCCCACAGGATCATGCCGAACTGCGTGCCCCAGTCGCCGATGTGGTTGTCGGATATGACGGTGTGGCCCAGGAAGCGCGCGAGGCGGGCCAGGGTGTCGCCGATGATGGTGGAGCGGATGTGGCCCACGTGCATGGGTTTTGCCACGTTCGGGGCCGAGAAGTCGATGACGATGGTTTTGGGCTGGGCAACCTTGGCCACGCCCAGGCGCTCGTCGTGCAGCATCTGTTCGGCGCGGGCGGCCAGGCATTCCGGGTGGATGCGGAAGTTGATGAACCCGGGACCGGCTATCTCCGTGGATGCCAGGGATTTGTCCATGGCCTCCATCACCTTGCCGGCAAGCTCGCGCGGGTTCATCCCCACGCGCTTCGCCAGCATCATGGCTGCGTTGCTCTGGTAGTCGCCAAAGCGCGCATCTTGTGCCACGCTCACCGCGGGTACGGTGAATTCAGAGGGCAGGGCATCGCCCAGCACCGCCTTCAGTGCGGTGCCCAGCTGTTCCGTCAGTTCGTTCGGTATCGTCATGTCGCTGCCTTTATACACGCACGCGCGCGATTTTTCAAGCCCTATGTAAGGCAATGCCCGCAATGTTCCACGTGGAACATTGCGGGCAGGAAGGGGTTGGCCGCCTGTGCCGTCAGTGGTATGAGAGCCGCGTTCCCTGAATGACAGGTGGGTGCGAGGACGAGGATTATCGGTTGAGTCCGCCTCTGGGACGGAACATATCCCCCCGTACCGTTGGCCCCTTAACTAATGATAACAGTCCGGGCTTGATGACCACGCGTCACGAGCACGGCAGCCGCATTCCTTATACCACACGGCAGGGCAGGGGGCAAGTGTTTTATGCGCGTGGTTTCTAATAGTTGGGCGTGGTGGGAAAATTGAGAATTTTGAATTTTGAATTTCAAATTTGGGATTTGTTTGGTGCGCACGCGTGGTGTGCGGGGGATGGGAGCTGGGAATAGAAAGCTCCCCACCTAGCGGGCAAGCGAGTTGTTTTGATGAGCTGACTTATCTGTTCCCCTTTACGCGATTGTGGGTCAGGCAAAGCATCTGGCAGTTGGATTCATCGGTGGAGCCGCCATGGCTCCAGGCATGGACGTGGTCGGCTTCCATTTCTCTCAAATCCCATATACGGGATTTGTTGGAGGTGTTGCCTACGGTACAGAGCGGGCAGTTTGAATGGCCTTTTGCCTTGGCGTCTATGGTCTGCTTCTTCCAGACGCGCTTTTTGACGGTATCGTCGAAGACACGGACATTGAGGAGCCTGGTGTCCTGTTCGCCGCCCAGAATATACTCAAAGATGCCCGCCTTTGCTTTCACCTGTTCATCCTCCATGAGGGTTTGCACCCTTTCCCATATTTCTTCGGGATTGTATGACCTGGCATGGTATGTTTCGTACAGGTAGCCCCACTTCAAGCCTTGCATGGCTCCCTCCACTCCCAGGAAGGTGGTGGATGCCCAATCAATGACCGTGTTGAAGTAGTCGACGAGTTTGGAAATGGTGCTGTCGTGCCGGTGGGCTGCCATATAGTCCTCTGCATTGCCCTTGCTCACCCAATCAAGTGCGGTGGCTAGGAAGTCCTGCCTGGAGGCAACACCCCTGATGTAGGCCTGCCATTTTTGGATGTTGTGGTTCCGGCTGTTTGAAAAGACCTCCTTTGCCTGCGTGACGAAGGGGCCGGAGTAGATGGCGTTCAAGGTTTCCTGCGCGTTCAGGGGAATGCCGGCAATGTTGATGGTGCGGAACCAGTCCTTGATTTCCTTCTCCTCTCCGGTGCATACGTATATCAGCAGTTTGGTGTCGTCCAACCTCTGCCGCTGCTCGGTCGGCAGCGAATCGTAGTACAGGGGCATGCCGTTGGTGTCCATCACCGCAAACTTGTGCGTCAGGAATCGCCCGATAGAGGTGATGCGCTGCTGGCCGTCCAGTACCTCGTACTTGCCCGGCGCCGGTTGGTTGAAGTAGATGAGGCCGATGGGATAGCCCTTGAGCAGGGATTCTATCACCGCCGCCTCTTTCTTTTGTTCTGCATAGATGTAGTTGCGCTGGTACTCTGGCTGGATGGTGAGCTTGCCTCCCCATCCGAACAGCCCCTTGGCTTCCAGTTCCGAGTATTGGAAACCCGCGCAGATTTCCTTGATCGTCACCTCTGTGAGCAGTTCCGTTTTCATTTCGTGTTCTTGGGTTGAATCTTTTTTATAAAGAGCCTTTTATATACACGTTCCCCTTTGATGAGGGGTTGAGACACCTTGCTGTTTGCATCCCATAAGCCGGCTGAAAATCCCTTGCCTTCGCTCTCTGTCGCGCCAACGATTTCAAACTGCTCCGGGCAGTATTTATCGAGGAAGGAAATGGGAACTCCCATCACGCCCGTGTAGTCGGAGGGGATGGCGTCTGTGTACGGAACCTCGATTGCATCGTAGTTGTCGTACTTCCGGTAGCCAGTGCTGCCCTTGATGTCCTTGTGGCGGGAGAATTTGAGATTGTCCTGCAAAGACATCAACTCCAGGGGGCGGTGGCGCTTGCCGTGTTCCAAATTTGAATACCAGCAAGAATTTCCCAGCCGCGTATAGTTGCCTTTATAGCCTAAACGCTCAGCTTTTAGCCTGTCTGACTCATTGATTACCGCTCCCTCTGGTACGCCGAATACCATATCTGTTCCGTTGCCAGTTGAGCCAAGCCACATTTGATTGTCTTTTAACAGAGGGAACACCTCCTTGTAGGTGATGGCGTTCATGTTGCCAATCATGAGGAATTTCTTGCCGCCCTGCACAAGCCAGGCCAGGAACTCGCGAAACAGGGAGAAAGGCGGGTTTGTAACGATGATGTCGGCCTCGTCCCGCAGTTTGCATACCACCTCGGAGCGGAAATCGCCGTCGCCATCGAGATAGTTCCACTCTAAATCGTCGTGATTGATGATGCCGTCGCCCGTGATGTCCTTTTCTAGCACGAAAATCTTGCCGCATGCCTTGGACTTCACGCAGTCGAACAGCGGGCTTTCTTGTTCAAATTCGGTGGGCCCGGAGTGCCAGTTGAAATTCTTGCTGGCAGGGGCGTAGCTGGTGCTGATGAGCTTTTTCAGACCCAGGCGGGCAAAGTTCTGGGCAAAGAAGATGGTGAAGTTGCTCCACTCGGGATCGTCGCACGGCAAGAGAACGGTTTTGCCGCGAAAAGTGTCCGGGTCATACTCCAGATAGGCGTTGACCTCCTTTTCAATGTCGGCATACTGCGTGTAGAACTCGTCGTTCTTCTTGGATTTGGCTTCGGATAGTTTCGTGTTTTTAGCCATATTGCGAATGTGGGGGCGAGTGAGAAATCCCCATACACGAACAATACGCTTTCAATATGGGTATTAGGACGCCAGCCAGTCCGCGTGGCTTCAAATGTTATCACGTGCTACACTACATGCTGAACAGACCTATCTCGCCTTAGCTGTCCACATGCGGTAGCCTTATGCGGCTTTGTGCCGCGCTATTGAAGATTTTTTCAAAAACTGCTTGACTACCCATATTGAATACGGAAGCCATGAAGACGATAGAAGATAAGGAGATGGCAGCACTGGAAGTGCTGCGGAGTACGGGGATAGATGTGCTGGAGGCTGCTTTGGTGGCCAAGGAGGCTTTGGAGTGTGGGCGGGGACGGGTTAGGCGTGCGCGGGAGTGCGTGCGATTGGGGGCGGAGGAGATGAGGAAGCGGGAAAGGACGGTGACGTTTGCCAAGGCAGTGGAAACCGCGCTGGAGGATAGGAAGCGGAAGGGTCTAAGGGCGCGGTCGATTGTGGATTTCAGGTATCTGTGCAAGCGGATGATGAAGATGAATCCGGGGTTGGCGGAACGGCGGATGCGGAGTGTTACGTCGGAGGATTGCCGGAGGTATCTGGAAACGGCGTTCGGCGGAAGCGCGGCGCAGTACAGGAAGGCGCGGGCGATACTGAGCGGGGTGTTCTCCACAGCGATACGGCATGATTGGTGTGATTCCAACCCGGTGTCGCGGGTGGAGGTGCCGGAGGTGGTGGAAAAGCCGATAGAGCCTCTGACGATTGAGGAAGTGGAGCGTCTGGAAGCGGCGGCGCAGATGCCGGAGCACCGGGATATGCAATTATCGCTGCACCTGATGCTGTACTGCGGCATCCGTCCCACGGAGGTGAGCCGGATTGACCCCGAACGCGACATCGACTGGCAGAACCAGCGCGTGGTGGTGCGTCCCACCACCAGCAAAACGGGTGGCGGGCGCGTGGTGCCGCTGCGCTGCGGGAACATCGACGCCCTGCGGCACGACATCCCGCGTCGCTGGGTACAGCGCTGGCGGGCGCTGCGCAAGGCGGCAGGGTGGGGCAAGGAGACAGCCCACCCCTGGCGGCAGGATGTTTGTCGGCACACGTTTGCCACCTACCACGCGGCGCATTTCAGGAATTTTGCGGCGCTGCAGATGGAGATGGGACACCGCGATTCCAGCCTGCTGCGTACACGGTACGTGTATGCGGGGAATGGTACCGAAGCGTCAGCCCTGCGATATTTCCGCGTCTAATTTTCGGATTTAAGATGTAGGATTTGGGATTTGCCAAAATTCGCGCGCCTGTGGCGCGTGGCAAAGGGCGCGGCGGTCCCGTCACGCCGCAGCCTTCGGCGTAGGCGGGCGTATGCCGCCGCATAACGAGCGCAACAAGCGCGATGTTAGCCGCAACGCGGCGCCACGAACTACCCCACGCACGACTCCATTTCCCGCGAACAAAAATATCTCGCCTCTCTCTTACATTGCGCTCCTTTACTGGGCAAAAAGCCCAAAATTTCCCAAAAAATCGGGCGTTTTCGGGTGAATTTCACACGCATAGCGGGGCAAAAATCCGCTATGCTTCGCGCGTGCGGCACGGAGTGATTGTGCGCGAAAAAAGGCTTGATTAGGGCTGTTGGTTGTGTAGAATGCAAGGCAGACAGACCTCCCCCGCTTAGGACTTGAATCCGTTGATTCATGGAACCGCGCACATGGGGAGGTATTCTTTTTCTCACATGCCGTACGGAGAACAGCATCTTGATTTCGGGCAGCAGGCGGATTGGTGAGCTATGCGCCGGCTATTTCAACAATTGGCGGGTATCGACTTCAGAGAGTACGCGCATTTGCTGAATGGCTATCTGGTTCAGCCTTTTCAGGCGCTCGGGTTGGGGCAATCTGCTTTCAACGAAGACGGCGTTCAGGTTTTCCATGTTGGAGAGACAGATGAGCTCATTGATGGAGGCGTAATCGCGAATGTTGCCTTTATCGTTGGGGTGGGAATCTCTCCATTGGCGGGCTGTCATGCCGAACAAGGCCACGTTGAGCACATCCGCCTCATCGGCATAGACAAGCGCGGCTTGGCGGGGCGTAACTTGGGCGGGAATGAGATTGTGCTTGATGGCATCCGTGTGGATCCTGTAGTTGATTTTGGAGAGTTCGCGCTTGGCTGACCAGCCGATGAGTTTCTGCTCCTCCTCCTTGAGACGCTGAAATTCTCGGATGAGATACACCTTGAATTCCGGGCTGATCCACATGGCGAACTCAAAGGCGATGTCCTTGTGGGCGTACGTGCCGCCGTACCGCCCTGCGCGGGAGACGATGCCGATGGCATTCGTTTGCTGCATCCATTCCTTGGCGCTCAGGCGATAGCTGTTCAGCCCGGCCTTGCTTTTAATTATGTCGAATTCGGCACAATTAAAAGCGGGGTTGTTGACCTTCTCCCATACGCCGAGAAATTCGATGGTGTTGCGATTTCGCAGCCAATTTGAGAAGAAGAACTCGCCGTCTTTCGCCTTGAGCATATCGGTCAGACTGATGTAGTCGTCGTCACGTATGCGTAAAACGGAGACCTCCGTTTCCCCTACAACTATCTTTTGAGCCGTTGCCATTGCTGGGAATGATGCAGCAGAGCCGATAACAAGTCAAGTTTTCATTTCCCACGGAGTCATGCTGGCCGTGAGGCCGAGGATTTGGGATTTCGGATTTCAGATTTATCCGTCTTCGCGTGGCGCTGCGCGCCCTTGCTACGCCGAGACAGGGGATTTGGAGGGTGCGCGCCAGACAATGTGGTAGGCGGGGTCGAGGGGG
>R28__coassemble_642_pt1 | contig 12714 bp, 6 predicted proteins | sample R28__metabat2_low_PE_030 | metagenome-assembled genome bin R28 | reverse complement strand
AAGCCCGGCCAGCACGTTGAAGCCGGCCAGGTCCGCCAGCGTGGGCGCGGCGGGGCGCTCGTCGTTGGGCGGCAGTATGGTGCCCTGCTCTTCCGTGAACGCGGGCATGGGGACCGGCTCGTCCGCGGCTGCGGCGCGCTTGGGGAAATCCGTGAGGGGCGGGGCGGCGGGCAGTTGCAGCTCTTGGGGCTTGGCAGCCGCCTCCGGCACCTGAGGCAGGGGCGCGGGTGCGGTGTCCTGCGCCCACAGCGTGCCATGGAGGCAGAGCGTGACAAGCGTTCCGAACACTGCCGCCCTGCTGTCCGTTCCGTGCATCATCCGTTCAAAAGCTACAAGGTGAGAGAAAGCGCGTATCAGGAGGCGGACTCCATATAGCGCTTCAGGAAGCGGGCGGTGGTGTTTTCCAAATCCAGCAGCACCAGGCCGTCCAGCACGCTGCCGAAACTCTCGTCGATGCCGAAGGAGAGCATCTTGCCGTTCAGGCGCAGGTACTGGCGCAGCAGCACGGGTATACCCTTGCGGTCAGGCTCCGCCTCAACCACCATCATGTTGAGCATGCGTACATCCTCTAGCCCGCTGCGCAGCAGGGCCATGTCCTCCGCACGCATGGACAGCTTGTCCGGAGGGAAATTGGCGGTCACGTGTTGCGCCAGCGTCTCCTCCATGCAGTTGGCGCGCAGCCAGCCCAGGATAAGGCGGCGGGAGTAGTCCGTGTAGTCATGGGAAATGCTGACGGTGCCGTAGAGGTAGCGGTACTCCGGGTGCTTGAGGAGGTAGCGGGCGATTCCCATCCAGAGGGTGTCCAGCGAGCCGGGCTGGCGCTGGTAGGGCGCGGTGATGAACGCACGGCCCATCTCCAGGCCATGGGTCATGACCTCCATCATGGGCTTGCCGAAGCGGAAGAACTGGGCGTTGTACAGGCCATCCAACCCCATGTTGCGGATGATGAAATCCGTTCGGCCGATGCGGTAGGCACCCGCCAGGCGTTTGGCGGCGGGATCCCACATGATGAGGTGGATGTAGTGCGGGTCGTACTGGTCCAAGTCGCAAGCGGTGCCGGTTCCCTCGCCCACGGCGCGGAAGGTGTTCTCCCGCTGCAGGCCGATTTCATGCAGCAGGCGGGGTATCTGCTCCGCCTCCGCGGCATACACCTGCATGCCGCCGTTCTCGCCATCCACGCAGCGGCAGGATTCCGGCAGCGCATCGATTTCCTCCTGCAGCAGGTCCGCCGGCTCCGGGGCGTCCACCGGGCAGGGTGGCGTGGCGGGTGCCGGGGTGTCCTGCCCCTTTGGCGCGGGTGCCGTCTCATACCGCAGCATGGATGAGCGCAGGCGCAGGTGGTCAATCAGGCTCTGGGAGTCCTTGAAATGCGCCAGCAGCGTGGGCGGAATCGCGCGCCCCATCCGTATATGGTGGCGCATGCGGCCGTCGCGCTTGATTTCGCGAAGCAGGAAGTTCGGGCGGATGTTCTTGGCCAGCACCGTCACCAGCTGGAAGAACCAGCCGGTGTGGCCGGAGATGTGCATGGGTACCACGGCGGCACGCGTCTTGGCAATGATGCTCGCCATGTTGGGCTGCCACGGGTCCTCTTGGATTTCACGGTCCCGCAGGGAGAGTGAGGAGACGGAACCGCTGGGGAAAATCAGCAGGCAGTGCCCCGCGCGCAGCCACGCCAGCATTTCCTTCATGCCGGCTATGTTGGCGCGCTTGGCCTCGTTGCCGCCATACACGTTCACCGTGATGGAATACGGCCGCATGCCGCGCACGCAGTACAGGAAATCGTTCACCACGATGCGGACGTCCTTGCGGCGCCGCATCACCGCCGCGCCGAACATCAGGCCGTCGCTCAACCCGTGCGGGTGGTTGGAGGTGACCACGCACGGACCCTCCTCGGGAATGTTCTCCACGCCCTCCAGGTCAAAGTTCAGGTTGAGGTGTTTGCAGGCAAGGGTGAAGAAATCTTCCGTGCTGCCGTTCTCCCAATCCTCCTCGATGTGGTCGTGCGCTTGGTTGAAATTGCTGAACCCCAGGCGGCGTTCGCCCCACTCGATTAGCCACCGGGGCAGCTTCAGCCACTCCGGCAGGTATTCGGTGAGGTCCATAATCTTTTCCCTTGTTCTCACGTCTTGCTTTGGTTCTGCTCGGCACACACCGCGCCGTGGGTGAAATCCTACCATGCGCGCCCCGCCACGTCAACCACAATTGCCCGCTTCAACCCCTCATACGCGCACAAGATGCGGCAGCCGCCCCTTTTTGTTCTCCCTATATGATTTTTAGCTCGCAAAGGTGCGAAAAATGTGTTAGTTTATACGGAACGACCAATGAGCGACACATCCTATATCTACGATAATGTGGAAGCGTACCTGAGCCTGGCGGCGCAGGTGGCAAGCCCTTCCGTGTATCTGGGAACCGGGTTGCAGCCCTACCTGATGCAGGCCCCGGCCTACGCGCCGGTGACGCCGGACGCCGAAGTGATGAGCGCCGAGGCCATGGAGGCCCTGGTGAACAGCTGCACCTCCGAGGCGGAACGCGCCATCCTTGCGGAGCACGGCGCCGTCGACTTCATCAAGGAGGCTCCCACCGGTAAATACCACGCCTATATCTACAACCAGGAAGGCGGCTACCTGATGGTGCTCCTCTCCCTGCGGGTGGACGATTACCTGAACCAGGGCGTGAACGCGGACTGCTCCGATGTTCACCTGCCCACGAGCTACCCGCCCACGTGGCGCCGCTACGGCAACCTTCAGCCCATGTGGCAGGATGCCCCGTACCTGACGCGCGAGGACACGGTGGCGCTGGTGGACAGCTTCCTCTCGGAGGGTGAACGCAAGCGCCTGGACGACACGGGCGACGTGGATTTCGCGTACCAGAACGCCTACGCGCGCTACCGCGCCTCCGTGGTGTCGCAGCGCCTGGGCTTCGACCTCTGCTTCCGTATCATCAACACCAAGGTGAAAACCATGAAGCAGATCAACCTGCCGGAAGAGTACGTGGTGCCGCTGACGCGCTTCACCAACGGCATCATCCTGGTGACGGGTGCCGTGGGCTCCGGCAAGTCCACCTCCCTGGCCGCCATCATCGATTTCATCAACTCCGACCGCAAGGACCACATCATCACGCTGGAGGACCCCATCGAATTCCTGTTCGACCCCGCCTCCTGCCAGGTCAACCAGCGAGAGGTGCACAAGCACACGGAATCCTTCGGCCGCGCCCTGCGCGCCGCGCTCCGTGAAGACCCGGACATCATCATGGTGGGTGAAATGCGCAACCTGGAAACCATCTCCCTGGCGCTCACGGCGGCAGAGACGGGCCACCTGGTGCTCGGCACCCTGCACACCGGCTCCGCCGCACGAACGGTGGACCGCATCCTGGACGCCTTCCCCGTGGAGGAGCGCGAGCACATCCGCATCATGCTCTCAGAATCCCTGCGCGGCATCCTCTCCCAGCAGCTCATCCCCAAGAAGGACGGCACGGGCCGCGTGATGGCCCTGGAAATGCTGGTGAACACCGCCGCCGTGGCCAACTGCATCCGCGAGGGCAAGACCTTCATGATTCCCGGCCTCATCCAAACCGGCAAGGCTCAGGGCATGCGCCTGATGGACGATGCCCTGCAGGACCTCTACCTGCGCAACATCATCTCCGCAGAGGAATGCGACGCCCGCGCCACCGATAAGGTCATCATGGAGCGCTTCCTCAAGGAGCACCCGGAAAACACCCTCACCGGAATCCCGGAGGCTTAACCCGCGCAGGCAACAACCAACCAACCTTTCACCAATATGGACAACAAGATTGACATGTACTTCCGCACGCTCGTGGAAATGGGCGGGTCCGACCTCCACCTCTCTGAAGGCCAGCCCCCCAAGGTGCGCGTGCACGGCGATATCTCGCCCATCGAGGACCACATCCTCACGCATGAGGATATGGTGGAGCTCATGCAGCCCATCTGCAACCCCAAGCTCTGGGAGCAGTACGTGAACGAGGGTGACGCCGACTTCGCCTACGAGATGGACGAGCACTCCCGCTTCCGCTGCAACTACATGAAGCAGCAGCGCGGATACTGCTGCGTGTTCCGTCTCATTCCCACGGACATCATGACGCTGGAGCAGCTCAACATTCCCTCCGTGGTCAAGCGTTTCGCGGAGATGCGCGCAGGCCTCGTCCTCGTCACCGGCCCCACCGGCTCCGGCAAGTCCACCACGCTCGCCGCTCTCATCGACTACATCAACTCCAACTTCAACCGCCACGTCGTCACCATCGAGGAACCCATCGAATTCGTCCACAAGTCCAAGATGAGCATCATCACCCAGCGTGAGGTGCCCTCCAACTGCCCGTCCTTCGCGGACGGCCTGCGCGCCTCCCTGCGCGAGGACTCCGACATCGTACTCGTGGGTGAGATGCGTGACCTGGAGACCATTTCCCTGGCGTTGACGGCGGCAGAGACGGGTCTGCTAGTGTTCGGCACGCTGCACACCAACAACGCCCGCAAGACCATCGACCGTATCATCGACGTGTTCCCGGCGGAGCAGCAGGCGCAGGCGCGCACCATGCTGGCCGGCTCGCTGCGCGGCGTGGTGGCACAGCTGCTGATGAAGCGCTGCGACAAGCCGGGGCGCTGCGCGGTGAACGAGATTCTCTTCGCCACGCCCGCCGTGGGTGCCATCATCCGTGAGGGTGCCACCCAAAAGCTGGCAGACGTCATCATCGGCGGCAAGCAGCTGGGCATGCAGTTCATGGACGACGCCATCTGGCAGAAGCTCCAGCAGGGCATCGTCTCCCCGCGAGAGGCCTACATGAAGGCCATCGACAAGGGCCGCTTCAAGAATTTCCTGCCCAAGGAATTCCAGAACATGGCCAATGCGGGGGGCGCATAAGGGGATGTACAAAGTACAATGTGCAATGTACAAATCATAAGTTAGGCGCGCTGGCGCGCGCGGAATTTTGGAAGCCCGTTCGGCATGCCGCCGAACGGGCTTTTACGTACCCCCGCGCCATGCGGCGCGGCATTGTTTTCAATTTGTACTTTGACTTTGTACATTGTACATTGTACATTCACCTGCCGTGCTGGTCCACTTCCACGGTGAGGGCCTGGAGGGCGAACTCGCGGGGGCCGTCGTAGACGATGGTGAGGGATTGGCCCACGGCGGCGTCCGGCATCTGGGGAATGCGGATGGCGCCGCTGAAGGGGTACGATGCGCGGATAACGGCGGGATTGTACGTCTCCCAGCGCGGGGAAGCCGTGCACTTGTAGCTGAAATGCGGGTCGCTCTCCAGCAGGCGGAGCTTCACGCGGCTGAGCTGGCGCACGGCGTTGAAGCTCAAATCCCGCTCCAGCGGCATGGTGCGCAGCTCGGAAACATAGGGGCGCCCCAGGAAGAAAAACTGCCAGCCGGGGCGCATGTCAGGGGCCACAATGCGGCCGTTGCCGTCGGCGTCCACCTGCACGGGGTAGGTGATGTCGGGCGTATCTTCACGCCAGGCAACAACGCTGCTGCCGGCGAGCGTGGCCAGGCCGGAGAATTCGCCGCTGCTCTCCACGCTCACGCCCACCCTGGTGTCAACGTAGCGCACATTGGCGCTGCTGATGTTTTCCAGCAGGAAAAGGTGGTTGGTGGAGTTCTCCGTAACGAACCAGATTTCATCCTCCCCGGTGGCGGGCGCGGGGATGGCGGCAATGTGGTGGACAATGCGGTCCGGCAGGAGCATGCGCTGCCAGGCGGTGACCTGCTGCTCCATGTTCATGGTGAGCACGGCCAGGGTGCCGTCCTTCATCAGCACCCATATGTAGGAATCCGTGCCGCGCTGCACGCACCACTCTGCCACGCCGCTGTGGAACAGGTGCTCCGCCAGCAGGCTGAGATCCACGGAGCTGAATCCGTCGCTCTCCAGCTTGTAGGAGATTTCGCGCAACCTGCGGCCGCCGCGCTGCACAAAGAGCACGGAGTTCTCCACGGCCTGCACGGGCAGCGGCTCGCTGCCCACGGCGGATTGCCGGCGGAACGCGGCGTTGGTGGCGCTCAGGGCGCCGTTGTCGGATGCGGTGAGCGCCCACTCGTCCTCTGCCGTGCCCACCAGCAGCTCGCGCGTGGCGCACATCCAGCAGATGCGGCTCTGGTCGTCTGATGCCAGGGTGAGGTGCAGCGCATCATCCGCATCACTTCCCGCTCGGAAGCAGGAGAAATCATCCACGGCGCTGGCAAAGAGCGTGGTGGGAAGGTTGGGGATGCCGCCGAACCAGAGGCGGTTCTGGTAGGAGCTGCTGAAGGCGGGGTATCCCATGGTGGGGCCGAATGCGCCGTAGCTCCAGGCGCGCGTGGCGAAGGAGGCGGGGCGGTCCAGGTAGCGGCTCAGCACGGTGGCGGCGGCGTGGCGCTCATCCGTCACGGAGGTGATGCGGAACTTGTACTCCCGCAGCCCCGCCAGCGTGCGGAAATACATCATGGGAGCCAGCGGCAGGGATGCCGCCGCCGTGCACACCAGCACCATGCGGCAGGGCAGCTTCTCAGAGCCGCTCAGCGCCCAGTTCTTGCGCTCCTCGTACGGGGTCTGCCCGAAACTCTTGATGGTGGTCCACTGCCAGTTGAGGTAGTTGGTATCCGCCTGCGCCTCAGTGTCGTAGGAGCGCCGCAGCTCCCAGGTGGCGTTCCACTCGCCGTGGGTGGCAATTTCCCAATCGCCGCACACCTCTATAGGCTTGCCGCCCACCAGGCGCATAATGCCCGGCATGAAGTGCTGCGGGTAGTCGGCAGGGGTGGTCTTGCCGCTCACAAAATCACGCTCCGCCACATAGGCGGCACGGCAGGTGTAGAAGCGGAGCATGTTGCTGGTATCCCTCACGTAGACCATGGTGCCGTACGCCACCGGCGCGGTGGACAAGTCCGGGCAGGCGGAAACGTTGGCCGCCATGGACTCGTTGCGGAAGTAGGTGCGCTCCGGAATGTCCGCATCCGCCAGCAGATACTCCGCCCCCTCCATGGCGGAGGTGAAGGGGGCGTTGCCGCCGGTGTCCTGCTCCAGCGCAGCGGTGGTGCCGTCGGTGCCGAATGTGGCCCGCAGCGTCACGCCGTTGGTGGCGTAGGAGGCCCGCGGGTAGGGCTCCGGATCCAGGGTTTCCAGCTGCCATTGGTTGTCCGCCAGACGAGACATCTTGACAACGGGGTATGTGGGACAGGTGACGAAGAGGACATCGTTCACCTGGGTGAAGCGCAGGGAATTGATTTGCGCCTCCGTGGTCCAGGGGATGGTGAGGCGGAAATATTCGCCATCTGGCCGGCGCACAGCCCACGCATCCTTGTACGCGAGCATGGTGCCGGGGGAGAACTCCAGCATGAGGACATCCGCATCCGAATAGCGGAACGGCACCAGCCGATTCGCTCCGCTCGCCTGGTTTTCCGCGTAGTCCACCATCCGCGTCCCCAGACGCCGCCTGATGCCGCCGTACGGCAGAACCGTGAAATTGCACAGGCGCCCTGCCCCGCGCTGGTACGCCTGCAAATCGATTCGCGCATCCAGCCAGGGGGAAAGCTCGCCCGCCGTGAATCCTAGTACTATGGGTATCTCCTGCATGCCCGGGGTATAGCACACGCGGCGCGGATTGCGCCAGCGGGCGGGAAAACCCGCATGAGGCGCCCGCGGGCGGTATCCCCGTGCGTGAATTTTGAAATTGACACGGCGCGGGATGCAGGAGAGAATGGGATATTCACACATGGAGTATGTTTGACTTTCTGAACAACTATACCATACTGGCGGATACGAATGTTTGGCTCAACTGGAAGTTCCGGGCCGCGGTGAAAAAATCGACAGTCCTGCAGCGCCAACTGCGCGTGCCGCACCTTGTGGCAGATGAGCTGAAAAGGAAGCAGGAGAATGACCCCGAGCTGGGGAAAGCCGCCAAGGACGCCCTCAAAATCATAGAGAAACACAAGATTCCAACTCTGGACGAAACCCACCTTTCCTTCCATCATGCAGACCCCGAGTTCATCCTGTACGGCATGGAAAACGCCGGGGATGCCGTGGCCGTTGTCACGGCGGACAACGACCTGAGGGATGATTTGAAAGCGCTGTGTCCCGGCGTGCTCATACTGGGTTGGGACATCGATGCGGGGCAATTCGCGCTGGAGGGAAAGCCGGAGTACTTGATGCTGGCGAAACAGTACGGGAGAATCATCGCGAGTTCCCGCGCGGCGGGAAGAAAGGATTTCGCCGTGCTCGCCGTAATGCTGGGAGGGAAGCTGGTGGAAACGCCGTCCGGCACATGCAGCGCGGGAGAATCGGCATCCCTGCTGGCGCGGGTGGTGTTGCACCAAGGCAAGGAGCGCGCGCTGCTGCTGCTGGCGGAGGGGGAAGACACCCTGCCCTTCATGGACCACCGGGACATGAAGCTCAAATCCGTGGACAACGCGGGGTTTGACGTGGCGGTGATGGATGCCGCCGGGCGCATCACCGTGCTGAAGCCGAAAGGAAAGCCCCTGCCCTGCAGCAAACAGCAAAAAGCCATTTCCAAGGCCACACCCGCAGCCAAGGCCACACCCGCAGCCATTTCCAAGGCCACACCCGCAGCCAAGGCCAAGGCCACACCCGCGTCTAATGCCAAAGCCGCTCCCGCGGCCAAGACCGCACCTGCCGAAGACTACCCCTGTTGCCAGAAAATACGGCAAGCCTTGCAAAGGCAGGAGCTGGAAGATGCGACACAACACATCATAAAAGGCCTTAAAATGAGTCTGAAAAACGGCAGATTCGGCGACGTCAACAAACTGCTTGATGTGGCGGGGCAACACACTCTAGCGATACCAGACGACATTGTGGAACACTACATATGCACAATTCTGCCGAAAATCGAAACAGACAAGGGCTTGAACCATGTCATAGCCCGTTTCACTGGGAAGGCGGGGAAAAAAGTGTTGCGTCGGCTGATTGATCAAGCCCACGGAACCAAGTCTGCGGAAACCATCGCGCCCAAGCTGGAAAAATGGAAGAAGCGCTGCGAAACCGATGCGCAGCGCAAGGCCATCGATGCCATCATTCAACACGCCAAAACCAAGGGTTCCTGCGGCAATCTGCCGGAGGCTCCTTGACTTTCCCCCGCGCGAACCGCGACCAGCCTGTGGTTTTGCCCATCACCACTTGCGCCGCCTTGCCGCTAGGGCGGCAAGCGCCAGCAAGCCCAATGTTCCGGTGGTGGGTTCCGGGACCTCGAAGTAGCCGCCGAAATAGACGTTGCCGCCGGTGGTGCTGGCATAGTCGTATGTTTTCGTGCTGCCGCCACTGCCCACCATGGAAATGGTGATCCCGTCCGATTTGTCGGGGAGATAGGCAGCATCACCGAACATCATGCACACACGGTCCTTGTTGATGAAGTCGATATCCTGCCCCAGGCGCGCATCGGCGTCAAAGGTCACATTGAGCATTGTGACGGAGCCAGAAAGCATGCCGCGAAGGTTGAACACGTAGTCCTTACCACCCTGGTCATTGTCGGTGGAAGTAAGGGAGGCGTCGCGGAGGTCGATATCCACGTTGGAGAGGGTGAGCGTGCGCCCTGCCGTGGTTTCCGCCAGCTGCACGTTGGTGCCCAGGGTCATGTTCTCCACCACCAAATCCGTATTGGTGGACACAGCCACACCGTTCAGGGATACCCCCTGCCCGCCGGCAATGTTGTCCACGGAAAGGGAGAGCCCGCTCAGGTCGGTCTCCAAGCCAGAAACAACCGTGCGCGGAGCAGGGGTGGCGGCAGTGTTGTCCGCCGTAAAGGCCAGCGTGGTGTTGTTCTTGTTGCCGGAGGCGTCGATGCCCACGGTGAGGGTTCCCTGCGTGGTATCCAGCACAGTGTTGTGGAATTGAATCTCCTTCCCCTGCCCTGCGGCCAAGAACATCTTACCCTTGTTCACCACGGTGGAGCCCGCCGCGTCATCGGCGGTGAACAGCACGCTGCCGTTCCAGGCGATTTCCGCAACACCCCCCTCATCATTGAAAATGTGGGAACCCTCATCCGCCGTGTTGTTGGAGAACTCCACCGCATCGTTGCGGGTGATGGCAAGCTTGCCGGCGTTGTAGATACCGCCGCCCTGGGAGGTCGCGCTGCCCTCCGCGCGGTTGTTGGAGAAGGTTACGCCGCCCTTGTTGCTGTCGATGCTCAGGCTGGCCTTCTCCGCCACATAGGCGGCACCGCCGCGCGCAACGCCGTTGGCGCTCTCATCGGACAATCGGTAGGAATCCGCCAGGACCCGGTTGCCGTCAAAGGTGACACCCCCCGTATTGCCGGAGATGGTGGCCACCGCGCCCACGGGGGCCTTGGTGGGCTGTTGCAGGTTGCCCACGTAGAGCGCGCCGCCGCTGGCGTACGCACTGTACGAGTTTGTATCGCGGAATGATGCCTCCGCGAGGTTGGAGGAGAAAGCGACTCTGCCATTGCCGTCCAAGTGCAGCTCGGCGGGTATATAGTTGCCCTGAGTATCGGAAATGGCGCTGGGGAAGGTAACGGCAACGGCGCCGCCCCGCCCGTTCGCGCCGTAGGTGAGGGCTCCCGTGGCGGGATCGGGATACCCTATGTACGCACCTTCGTTGTCTGCCTTGGCATTGTTGTCCGTAAAGGAAACCTCGCTGTTGTCGCATATATTGGAGAACAGGGCCGCCAGTGCGCCGCCTTCCGCAAGGCATGAGGTGGATTGGGCGGTGTTGCCGCTCATCTCCAGCCTGGTGTTGCCGCTGAGCGTGGCCTCCATGTGCGCGTACGCTCCGCCGCCGTACACAAAATAGCCTTGAATGCTGTTGTCATTGATTGCCACGGACGCATTGTCGCGGAAGGAGAAGGAATCCTCCGCGGAAACGGCGCCGCCGCCAATGAAGGTTTCAGAAACCACCGTGGATGCGTTGTCGTGTATCGACACCACGCCCGCGTGGCGCACCTCGATGTAGGAGGTGGCGAACACGCCGTCCGTCTGAAAGTAGCCGTAGTCATCCAGCACACCGCCGTGCAGGGCTGCTCCCGCATGCTTGTTTGCGTTGCACGAGGAAACTTCCATGTCTCCGCCGTGGATGTAGAGGTGCCCCAGCACCTCCGCCCCCTGCGCGTAGTTGGCGGGGCCGCCCTGCAGGGAGAGCCCGCCGTTTATCAGCGCCATGCCACCGTCCGCCACCGTCAACAGCGCGCCATCATGGGCTGTGTCGCTTATGCTGATGGAGGCATCCTCCGCCGTGGTGAAAATCACCGCCTTGTCCGCCCCGGAGCCGTGGGTTCCACCGCCGATGGTGACGTGCTCGGCTGTTTCCACGCTTTGAATCAGACAGCAGGAATCGGTGATTGAAGCGCTCAATCCCGTAATCCCGGTCTGGGGCTCGCGTGCTTGCGCCACGTCCGTGCCCTCGGGGGTTTGCTTCGGCGTGGTGATGTAGATCACGTCCTTGATGGCGTAGTCGCCGTGGTACCAGCTGTTGTAGCGGTCTGTCTGGATGGTGGCGGTGTGGTCCGTCGCCTCGGTGAGGTTGACGATGAAGGTGCCAAACTTGCGGTCGTCGGAATCAGAGAGGATGAGCGAGGTGATGGTGCCGGCCGCATCCGTCTCATAACCCCAGCAGGAAATGGCGTGGCCGCTGCCGTTCTCAGGCTGAACCAGCAGGGATACCGCCTGTCCCTGCACCTTGAAGGCCTCTGCCAGGGTCGTGCGGATGTCGGTCAGCTGCGGGGATGTGCTTTCCGTTCCAAACTTGGCTATCTGCAGGGAATAGAACGGGGCTTTTTCCAAGCTGGGGTACACGGGCAGCTGAGTGTTTGGCACATTGCCGAAAAGCTTCTTGTAGTATCCGGCTCCTGAAAGCTGATTCTTCAGCCCGGCTCCCACGCCCTCGTACCGCCCGCCCATTGCACCGGAGCTCCTCGTTGGTCCCTGCATCCACCAGGATATGGCGTTGAAAGGCACTCCGCTGCCGGCGTTCCAGCCATCCATGACGGCATTGTAAACCTTCAGCTCTCCCGTGCCCCGGGGGTACTCGTACAAGGTGTTCTGTGTGCCGTCCGGAACCAGCTGCGGGGTGTCTGCAAACCCCTTGTACGTATCCTGCCAGTGCTGGATGATGTTCGCTGCAGAGGCCGCCCAGCACATCGCGCTGTCCGTACCGCCGGCCGCATCCTGGCAGAACGAATACTTGCCCACGTCATACACATTGCCGGAGACAACAGTCAAACCGGCCTGCGAGAGCAGGGTTCCCGCCAAGGCTAACAATACGGAGAGTGAAAATTTCATATTTCTTAAGTGGTATTGTACACAAAACCCCATCGCAGGGCAAGCAGATTTTTCGCGCCCCACATGTGGCGCACACGTGTCCCGAAGAATTCTTTTAGGCCTTGCAATGGGTTGATGCTCATAGCGTTGAAAATTTCGCGAAAACGGAAGTCCCCCATTGCATAGCAGAGAAAAAACGCTCGGATCCGTCTTCGCCACCCCGTCTCGCTAAAGCTACGCCGAGGCTTTCTGGGCTACGCCGCCCGTTACCCCAAACATTGCACGTCCATTGCATTCATCCCTCATTTCTCGGGCACGCATTCCCTCCGAACCGCACACAGGTGCCCCAAGACATTATTTTTTGCTTTGTAAGGTGCTTAGGCTCATGAATATGGAACTTTGCCGGTGGGGCTGCGTCAGATTTGCTGAGGGGACACGGCAGTCCCGGTAGGACATGAAAAGCGGCAATCTAGCCTTGCATTGAGTTGTAACACTCGTTACA
>R28__coassemble_632_pt1 | contig 12957 bp, 12 predicted proteins | sample R28__metabat2_low_PE_030 | metagenome-assembled genome bin R28 | reverse complement strand
GACCGCCCCTACCTGTGGGTCATCGGCGACCTCACCACCCCCGCCGCCCCCTGGTTCATGGGCCTGTGCGAGGAACCGTGATTATTGCTTATCCTCCACCGGGATTTGCCGGCGGGTGATTTCCCCGGCGAGGAAGTCGATGTCGTCGGGGTCCAGAAGCTCGCTGGTGAGGCGGAGGGTGAGGGCAGGGGAGACCAGGGTGACCGCCTTGGATTCAATGCCGGGGGCGGTTTCATGGCGCTCTACGCTGGCAGAGGTGATATCCGCCCAAGCCATGCGGCGCGTGCCGAAAAGCGTGCGGCGCGTGATGCCTGCATCGTCCACCGTGTAGCGCAGGATGAGGTAGGAGCCGCCCCACAGCAGGGTGACGACAATGCCCGCCGCTGCAGCCGCATACTGCCAGGCGGGATGCCCCTCCCGCAGCAGGGCGTACACGCATGCGCCGAGCACCAGGATGATCACACCCAGGTAGAATTGGTGATTGGCGCAGCGCAGGGTACGCGGGGTCATGAGGCGGGCGTGGCGGGTGTGGCCGGCACTGTGTCGGTGTAGTCGTTGCCGGGCTTGGGACGGTACTTCACGTCAATGGGCTTCACGTAGCCGCCTTGATTGTAATCCTCCACGGCGCGGGAGATGTAGACGGGCAGGCCCACTGCGCTGTACTCGTAGAACTTGGCGGCCACATCGTACGGCGTGCGGATGCAGCCGTGGGAGAGGCGCGTTCCTGCCACCACGCGGCCGCCGTGGATGCCCACGCCGTCCAGTGTCAGGCGGTGAAAGTTGGGCATGGAGGCGGGGCGGAAGGTCATGCCCTTGGGCGTGCCTTTGGCGATGTCCGCATTGCTGTTCGTGACCTTGCCTTTGGCGGAGACGAATTTGCCGTACCTGTTGGAGTGGTGGTTCTTCTCCTTCTCCATGATGCGGAAGACGCCTGTGGGAGTCTCATGGCCGTCGAGCCCGGTGGAGACGGGCCAGTCGTACGCCACCTTGCCGTTGACGTAGAGGCGCGCACGCTGCTGCGGGATGCAGATGATGAGCTTGGAGTTTGCGGGAGAAATCTGGTTGAGCAGGGCGTCGTCCTCAAACACCGCCATGGTGCGCGGGTATGCGGGCTTGGCTACAAAGTACTCGTAGCTTCCCTTGGGAAAGGGGTTTTTGTAGCCCTCGCGCTTCTTGCCGGGCATGTCAAGCGGGTTGAAGTCGCCCTTGGGCACCTCCACCACCTCTTCGGGCTCGGCAGGTTTCTCCGCGGGCTTTTCCTGCTTGGGAGCGGGCTGCGGTTGCGGCTTGGGCTGCGGGGGGCGCGGTTGGCTGCAGGATGCAAGCAACAGCGCGGGAACCAGCAGCAGGAGGGCCTTCTTCATGGTATCAGTGCTTGGGGATGGTGAGCTTGGTTCCCACCTTCAGGTTGGGGGAGCTCAGGTTGTTGGCACGCATGAGCTGCTGCACAGGCACGCCGGTGCGGCGGGAGAGGGCGTAGAGCGTGTCGCCGGACTTCACGGTGTGGCTGGAGGCCGGCACCGTGGCCTTCTTGGCCGCCGGGGCTTTCACCGCGGAGGCTGCGGGAATACGCAGCACCTGGCCCACCTTCAGCGCGTTCGGGTTGGCCAGGTGGTTGGCGGAGGCGATGGCGGCCGCGCTGCTGCGGTGCCGTGCGGCAATCCCGCCCAGCGTGTCGCCCGCCTTCACGGTGTATGTGCCTGCGGCAGCCGCCTGGGGCGCGTACGGTGCCGCCGCTGCCGCCACAGGCGCTGCGGGGCCTGCGGTCGGCGTGGGGACAGCCACGGTGGGCCCGGCGGAGTGGGAGCCTTCCAGCTGCACCTCATCGTTTACGGGCGTTTCCATGCGGTCGTTCACCCAGCTCATGTCCAGCTTGCCGTTGTTGATGTGGCAAGAGACAAGAGCCAGGGTGGAGGCGGCCAGTAGACCGAATTTGACCGATGCTTTCATGGCGTGCGCGGGTTTGGTTTAGCGCTTGCGGCTGCTCTTCTTCTTGGAAGAGGATTTCTTGGTGGAAGAAGAGGACTTCTTGGTGGTGGCAGAAGCCTTGCCGGGGATGGTGAGCTTCTGGCCTGCCATGATGGTGTTGCCCTTGATGCCGTTCTGGTCCTTGAGCTGCTGGACGGTCACGCCGTTCTTGGCGGCGATGGCGGAGAGGGAGTCACCCTTCTTCACCGTCACCGTCTTGTCGGCGGTGGACTTGGAGCTGCTGCCGGCAGAACCCTTGCTGCTGCTCTTGGCCGGGGCCTTGTAGCCCTTGGGCGTGTAGCGCACCTTGATGATCTGTCCGGGACGGATGATATCGCCCTTGATGTTGGAATCCTTGCGGATCTGCTCAACCGTGGTGTTGCTGCGCTTGGCGATGACCGTCAGGTTGTCGCCCGGGCGCACCTTGTAGGTGACCATGGAGGGCTTGGCGGGAGAGATGCGCCTCTTGTCGGCCTTCTTGCCGCCCTTGCCGGTCTTGCTACCCTTGCCGGTCTTCTTGCCGCTGTTGCTGCTGCTGTGGGTTGTGGTGTGGTGTTCAACCGGCGGTGTCGCCACCGGGTTATCCAAGTGGGTCAGCGGGTCGTTCTCCACCATCACGTCGCTGCTTACGGCGGTTGTGGTGGCGGCCTCCGGCTGGTGCTGGGAGGTGGGCTGCGAGGCGGCGGCGGGCTGGTTCTGGCTGGTAGAGGCCACCGGGCCTTCGGGGATGGCGTAGTTGTTGCGGTCCTCCGTGGTGGCGCCCGCGGGTACCTGCACGTCCTCAACCGTGGCCCACGGCGGAATCACACCGGGGTCCGTGGCGTCGCTCATCATGATGGCTTCCTCCTCCCCGCCGGGGTAGGCTACGTTTTGGGAGCTGCAGGACGGAAAAACAACCATGATCCCGGCTCCTGCGGCAAGTGTCAAAAGGGTCTTTTTCATACGGGGGGAAACATACCAAATCCGCCCCCAAAAATCAAGCCCGTTTCGTGAGCATCATCCTGCATGCCGCACCCTGCGTGGGAAAATTCGAATTTGCTGGCATTCTCCGCCTCGGTGTGCTACCATGCGCACGCAACGTATTCATTTTTTCACTATGAAAGAACTGAAAGGAACCAAGACGGCGGCGAACCTGGCAGCAGCGTTCGCCGGGGAATCCCAGGCTCACACCAAGTACCTCTACTACGCCTCCAAGGCCAAGAAGGACGGCTATGTGCAGATTGCGGAGCTCTTTGAGGAGACCGCCCACAACGAGAAGGAGCACGCCAAGCTCTGGTTCAAGCTCCTGCACGGCGGTATGCCCTCCACGGAGGAGAACCTGCTGGACGCTGCCACGGGCGAGAACTACGAGTGGACCGACATGTACAAGGGCTTTGCCGAGGTGGCCCGCGAGGAGGGCTTCAACGCCATCGCCGCCCAGTTCGAGGGCGTGGCCGCCATCGAGAAGGCTCACGAGGAGCGCTACCGCAAGCTCCTGGCCAACGTGAAGGACGGCCTGGTATTCTCCCGTGACGAGGAGCAGATCTGGCAGTGCTCCAACTGCGGCCATATCGTCATCGGCAAGAAGGCTCCGCAGGTGTGCCCCGTGTGTGCGCATCCCCAGGCCTACTTCCGCATCCACGCCGCCAACTATTAATTGCCTGTTCCCATGTGGAAGTCCATGTGGAGAGCCAACAAGTGGGGCATCATTGCGCTGCTCATAGGCGGTGCCGTGCTCTTCGGGGTTGATTTGTACCTGCGCCCGCGCGACAAGCAGCTGGCAGACCAGGTGCTCACCGTGGGAGTGTGCTCCCTGCTGTTCGTGGTGGGGCTCGCCAGCTGGATTTCCGCCCGCAAGGGCATTTAGGGCAATCCCCGAAAGACCATGAACCCGCTCGGCCTTCACGGCTGAGCGGGTTCGTTTTGTACGATTTATCTGTATCCTGCTTTCCCTATTCCTTGGGCAGCACGGTGATATCATACTGCACCGTCTGGGCGGGAGGGGTGTCCTTTTCCCACGGGCGGGCGTAGTGCAGCACCACGGTGGCGGTGCCGGGTTTCTGCGCGGTGATGGTGACCTGCGTGGGGCTGGGCGCGCCGCACACGGGAGGCTCGTCGTCCCTTTGTTCGCGGTGCGCCAGGGCGGTTTCCACCTTCACGGGGGATTCTGCGGGCTGCTCCTGCGCCTTCCAGAGGTACCCGGTGGTGGGGTTGCCGTCCAGCGTGCGGGTGACGGTTTCTCCCTCGTGCATGGTGATTTTCTCCTGCACGGGCTCCGCCGCCACACACACGCATGCGGCAGTCATCAGGGTTGTGAGAACCGTTTTCACGCCTCGTACTTCACTTCGCCGTCAATAATGGTCTTGAGCGTCTCGAACTCCGGATCCAGCAGCACCAGGTCTGCCGTGTAGCCGGGGGCTATCTTGCCCAAGTCATGCAAACCGAGGCTCTGGGCCTGGTTCCAGGAGGTGGCCTTCACCAGCTGGCTGAGCGGCTGGCCAGTAATCTTCCACACGTTGCGCAGGCCCTTGGCGTAGCGCAGGGTGGAACCAGCCAGGTTGCCGGCCTCCAGGCGAGCCACGCCATCCTTCACGATGATGGGCAGGCCGCCCAGCTGGCCGGGGCCGTCCGGCATCCAGGAGCAGGCCAGCGAGTCTGTAATCATGATCATCTGGTCCGCGCTCTTGTTGGTGAAGGTGAGGTTGAGCATATCGGGGCACAGGTGGATGGTGTCGCAGATGATTTCAATCTTGATTTCCTTGTCCAGCATGCCGGAGCCCACGAGCCCGATTTCGCGGTGGTGCTGGGGGCTCATCTGGTTGCAGAAGTGGGTGAGGTGCTTCAGGCCGGCCGCCTTCGCCTTTACAAAATCGGCGTGCGTGGCGGCGGAGTGCCCGGCGGAGCAGGTGATGCCGCGATCTGCGGCCTGGGCGATGAAGTCCACGGCCCCGGGCATTTCAGGTGCCAGGGAAATCAGCAGCACGGGGTAGATGGCGCGGATGGAATCCACTTCCTCAATGTCTGCCGTGCGCACGAACGCGGGGTTCTGCGCACCGCACTGCTTGGGGTTGATGTACGGCCCCTCCAGGTGCACGCCGGGGGTCTTGGAGCCGTTCGGGGAGGCGGCGTATTCCTTCACGCACGCGCACACGTCCATCAGCGTCTTGGTGCCCAGCGTCAGCGTGGTGGGCAGCCACGTGGTCACGCCTTCCTTCATCTTGCAGTCCGCGATGGTGCGGATGCTCTCCACCTTGCAGTCGCACGTGTCACACCCGCCCGCTCCGTGCGAGTGGATGTCGATAAAGCCCGGCAGCAGCAGGTTGCCTCCGGCATCGATGACCTTGTCGGCCGCAGGGGTGGAGCCGTCCGCGTACACGGCGGCTATCTTGGTGCCTTCAATCAGGACGGAGGCCCCGGGCAGGTCCACTCCGGGGGATACAACGTGCGCGTTGGTGATGAGCGTCTTCATGGTAATCTATTTTTCAGGGAATGCCCTGTTCACGTGCCATCCTAACCGCCGCCGCGCCTCCTTTCAAGCAAAAACCGCCCCATCCGCCTGTTGCTTAGGAAAACTTAAACAAAACATGACGCGAAAAGCGGCGGGGAAAAGCCGCGGGACGCGGTGGAACTAGGAGGATTTTTTTTTGCCAAAAATGACCTTGAACGGGGCAGGGGGATGGGGTAGGATGCGCCTACCGATTACCATGAGCGAGACGAAAAAGGAAAAAGCGGACTTGAAGGGCGGGGCGAGCCCGGCGGCCAGGGAGAACGTGGTGATGCCGCAGGCGGCTGCTGTAGAGAAGAGCCTGCTGTCCATGATGACACTGGATCCCAACGAGATTATCCCGCGCAGCATCATGCAAGGCATCACGGAGGATTTCTTCTATGTGCCTTCGCACCGCATCTTGTGGCAGCTGCTGCGCCAGCGCTATGAGAAGAACCAGACGATGGACGTGACGTCCGTGGCGCAGGAGCTTACGGACCGCAACCAGCTGGAGGCGGTGGGCGGCCATCCCGGGTTGATGGATATCTACTCCCTCGCTTCGTCCTCCGCGTTGTTCGAATCCCATTTCGAGCAGCTGCGCGAGAAGTACATTCGCCGCGCCATCATCCAATCCTCCAACCGCTCGGCATCCGCCGCCTTCACCTCCGAGAACGAGGTGGAGAGCCTGCTGGACCAGGCGGAGCAGGATGTGCTCCAAATCCGCCAGAACATGCAGACGGGCAAGAACCAGTGGTCGCTGGAGATGGACATCCGCAAGTTCGTGGACTCCCTGGAGCGCATCATGAAGGACGGCGAGACCGGGCCGCAGGGGCTCTCCACCGGGTTCGAAAAGCTGGACAAGATGTCCAACGGCCTCAAGCCCGGCGATCTTTTCGTGGTGGCGGCGCGTCCGTCCATGGGCAAGACCTCGTTCCTGATGAACATTGTGGAGCACGTGATACTGGACGAAAAAAAGCCGGCGCTGGTGTTCTCCTGCGAAATGCCGAGCGCCCAGCTGGTGGAGCGTCTTCTGCTGGCGCGCGCAGGTGTGAGCAAGCAGCATATCCTGGCCGTGCGCAAGCCCAAGAAGGAGGTGCTCAAGAAAATCACGGAATCCATCCGCATGATGAAGGAATCCCGGCTCATCATCGACGACACCGCCGGCATTTCCATCTCCGAGCTGCGCGCCAAGGCCCGCCGCGTGGTGCGCGACCACCCCGACCTTGCCTGCATCGGCGTGGACTATCTGCAGCTCATGCGCTCCCACACCAAGCAGGCCCAGAACAGCCGCGAACGTGAAATCGCCGAAATCTCCGGCGGTCTCAAGAACCTGGCCAAGGAACTTCAGGTGCCCATCGTTGTCCTTGCCCAGCTGAACCGCGGACCGGAAAACCGCCCCGGACGCTCCAAGGGCATCCCCATGATGAGCGACCTGCGAGAGTCCGGCGCCATTGAGCAGGACGCGGACATGATTGGCCTGCTCTACCGCAACGCCTACTACGCCACGAACGACGAGGAACGCGAACAGGAGGGCGACAACGCCAACCTCCTGCTCGCCAAGAACAGAAACGGTCCCACGGGTGATGTACCCTTGTCCTTCAAGGCGGATATCATGCGCTTCGTCACCCGCGTGGTGGTGGACGACGACGAAGCAGGAGGAGGAGAATAACGCTATGACACCGTTGAAGCAGATGTTGGTTGCGGCGTTTGCCGCATTGGGCCTTGTGGGATGCACGGGCGTGGGTACACCCGGCGGTTCCGGCGTGGTGGTGCTGGATATCGGCCACTGCGTGGAAAGCCCCGGCGCGCGCGAGCCCGGCAACCCCTCCCTGGAGGAATGCCGCTTCTGGTACAAGTATTCCTACGATGTGAAGCGGGAGATTGAGCGCGCGGGTTACCGCTGCACCGTGTGCAACCGCGGCAACGGCACAGGGCTGGACGCCGAGTTGGCGTCCTACTCGCGCCGTGCGGGTGTGGTGCACTTGCGCCGCCCGGGGAAGGGAGGGGAACGCTATCCCTCTCGCTATCACCCGGACCGCGTGGGTAGCGGTGTGGTCAGCGCGGACTACGCCATCTACCGCCATGCCGCAGCCGCTGTGTTCCTGCATCACAACAGTTCCGGCGGCAGAACCTCCGGTGCCTCGCCCAGCATCATCATCTGCAACCGCTACAACGGCAGGCCGCTCGCCAGCGCCATCGCCTCATCCATCAACGCAGACATCTTGAACCACTGCATGCCCAACGGAGGCCGCCCCTGTTCCGTGCAGGTGCGCTATGTGGATGCCGACCGGTCCGCCTCCTGGATGAACGCATGCGATGATTCCGGCATCCCCGCAGCCGTGGTGGAGGCGGCTTTCCTCAACAACACCGGCCATGCCTCCTTCCTGAGGGATGACGCCAATGCCCGCCGCTATGCGCGCGCTATCGGCCGCGGCATCGTCAACTATCTCCGCCATCCCGCTCCCCGCCATATCCGCCAAAATGAAAATCAGGCGGACGAGGGCTCGTTCGGCTATGCGGCGGAATCCCGCCGCCTTACCGTGCCCGGCGCCAAGTTGCTGACGCGGTGAGGTTAAATCGGCAATCAGCGACCGCGGCCTCCGCCACCGCGGTTGCCGCCGCCGTTGCCGCCACGGCCCCCATTGCCGCCGCGGTTGCCATTACCTCCTCGGTTGGCACCGCCACCGCGGTTTCCCCTGTTGCCGCCTTGGTTGGCACCATTGCGGCCGCCGCGTTGTCCGCGGCCCATGCGGCCTCCCGTGGTGTTCTCCGCGGATGAGTTGGGCGGGCGGTAGGTGATGATGCGCATGAGCCAGCGCATGGAATTGGCAACGATGCTGTTGCGGAGGGCATCCGTGCAGTTGGGGGAACCTTTCTTGGTTACCACCTGGCGGGAATCCGCGCCCAGCAGACGGCACATGCCCGGGAACACATAGTCTTTCAGGTCCTCCGCCTCCTTCTTGCTGCTGTTCTTGTCGGCCTTCTTATCGTTGTCGCGGGGGGTGGTGCCGTCCGTATTCTTCTGGTCGCTCTGGGTGGATGACTTGTCCTTGCCGGAATCCTGCTCCTGCCCCTCCTGACCCTCTTGTCCTTCCTTCGCCTCATCGTCGGACGATTCTTCGCCGGCCTTCTCCTGCCCGGGAATCATATCGGTGGGCATCAGCCCCATCGTGCCGTCGATGGATGAATTGATGAGTTCCTGCGTATCCTGCACAAAGCTGCCGGCAGGGGAGTTTTCCTGCTCCTGCCTCTCCTTTTCCTCGCGTTCCGCTTTCTTCTTTTCCTCGTCCTCCTTCTGCTTCTTGCGGGAATCGGTGTCGCAGGAGGCGTAGAGCGCATCCACCCCGTTGCCTTGGATATCGCGCACGCGCGCACCGGTGGACAGCAGTCGCCATCCCCAGCGTTCCTCCTGCTGCTCCTTGGCGTCCATGGCTTCATACCCGCAGTAGCAGAGGGCGTTGGCGAGGGTGAAGCCGTGGCGGTCGTTCAGGTACGCTCCCTTCTTCATGATTTCAAAAACCATGCCGCTGTTGAGGTCGTTCTTTGCCAGGTCGGATGCGGCGCGCATGAGCGCGGTCTGGCCGTTGGCGTTCACCGCGTTGGGGTCCGCTCCCTTTTTGAGCAGCATGTCCAGGATCTGCGCCATCTTGCGGTGCTTGTTCTCCACATCCTTGCGGTTCTCCGGATCCAGCGGCGCGCAGAGTATCATGAGCGGCGTGTTGCCGGCGAAATCGGCGTCCTGTGCATCGCGCTTGCTCCTGAGCAGGGCGCGCACGCGGCCCACCTTCAATTTCTCAATGGCATCCATCAGTGCGGGATTGGCGCCGCCCCATCCCTTTTCCTGCTGCATCTCGCCGGGTTCGGCCTCGGGATCTGCTCCTATCCCGGCCAGGGTGGACATGGCCGCGGCGTCATCCATGGCCTTGGCGTAAAGGTAGGCTGTGAGGCCGTTCTCGTCGTAGTGGTTGGGGTCGGCATTCATCTGGGCGAGTTCCACCATGGCATCGGTGTGGCCGTTGATGGTGGCATAGATGAGTGCGGTGCGCCCGCGGTTGTCCTCCTCGCTGGCGGGGATACCCACTTTCACGCATTCCAGTATAAGCTCCTTGTTGCCCACGGCGGCGGCGAACATGAGGGCGGTCTGATCGGCCTCGTTGGTGAGCCTCAGGTCCACTCCGTCCAGGATGAGCGCCTTGGCCACCTCCTCCTTGTTGTTGCGGATGGCGTGCAGGACAGCTGTGTTGCCGCGCTTGTCCTGCGCGTTGAGAATCTCCAGGCGGTCGGGGTCGCGGTGTAGGCGGGTGAGGAAATCTTTCACCAGATCCCGGTGTCCGCCCGCGCACATGGCCATGAGCGCGGTCTCGCCGTCCTTGGCAGCGATGGTGTAGTCGCCGCCCTTGTCGAGCAGCAGGTTGAACATATCAAGGTTGCCGCGCTGCGCCGCGTAGTGCAGCGGGGTGTAGCCCATCATGTTGGCGGTGTTCGCGGGAGCATCGCTTTTGTCGCCGCCCTGGAAAGCGCCCAGCGTGCCCAGCAGCTCCGCCAAGATGTCGCGGTCGTTCGCGATGATGGCGTAGTGCATGGCGGTCATGCCGTAGGCGTCCTGCTCGGTGACCTTGTCCTCTGCATCCTTACCCTCCGCGCTGAGCAGGAGCTGGATAACCTTCTTGTTGTGGCCGAAGGCAGCGAGCATGAGCGGGGTCTGCTTCTCCAGCACGTTTTTCTGGGCATCCGCCTTGCCGCGGCTCAGCAGGGTCTCCACCATTTTCTCATCACCGTAGTAGGCCGCGAGCGCCAGCGGCGTGAGGCTGCCCAGCTTGTTGATGTGTGCACGCACCAGCAGTTCGCGCTGGTCCAGCTTCAGGGAATCCTGGGCCTCCTTGGTGAGATTGCCGAAGCAAATATCCGAATTGATGTCGCGCTGCTTGGAGGCATCGGGTTCGGCGTTGGGGTCGGAGGCCGCGGGCTGAGCCTGCTGCTGCTTTCCGTTTGTCTTGGTGGGGGTAATGCCGGTTTCTGCCTCCTCGTAGAGGTCGGCAAGGTCATCGGCCTTGTGGTTGACGACGGCTTGGAAAATCTTGTAGGTGTCGCTGTCGGTGCCCATGTTGCCGGTGTCGGGCGCGTCCACATATTGACCTCGTTCAGCGGAGGTGCGCTGGTCTTCGAGCTGGCTGTCGGCTTTGTCCTCGGCCTGGCTGATTTTCTGGCGGTTTTTCTGGCCGCTGTCCTGCTGTTGGTCGGCTGTCCAAGCTACGCCCGGGCATGCCGCCAGGCATACCCACGCCCATGTTGTCAGAAAGGTCCGCTTCATGATGGTAAGGCTAAAATTGACTGCGTAAAACGTAAGATGATCCAGTGATTGGAACGCATTTGGCGCCGGGAAATCAACAGAGGAGAAAGCTGCGTCAGATTCGCCCTGTGGCGGCGGAGAGGTTGCGGAGCCAGACACCTTGGGGCAGGGCGGCGGCTTGGCATGCCGTGAAAGGCATGCGGGCCCGCCAGTTGGTGCCCCCTTCCGTGCCGGGCGTGTTGAGACGCACCGGAATGTCGAACAGCTCCGTCCACATCATGCACGTAAAACGCGAGCGGCACGCAAGCAGGGCGCGGATGAGCGCGTCTTTAATCTCTGCGCTCCACGGAGCCATGCTCTGCTCCGCGGTGAGCCCCGCGTAGTCACCGAGCCAGCAGAGCACGCGCGCGCAGTCGCGCCCGGTGAGGATGCGGCGGCGCAGTTCCTCCGGCGGGAGGGAGCTGTCATTCACGGCATCGCGCGCGGCTTTCACATTGGCGTACCAATCCGCCCAGTCGTTGCAGAGGGGCGGGAAGTCGTGCGTGGCATAGGTTGCAAAAGAGCAGGGGTTGTAGGTGTCGCCCTTGACGATGCGCTGGTGCTCATCGATTTCCCAATGAGGAATCTTGAAGCCGGCGATGCGCAGGAACGAGAGGTCCGGCCGCACGTAGTCGGGCACGCATCCCAAATCTTCGCCGATGATGATTTGCCCCGGCACTGCCTGGATGAGCTGGCGCAGCAGGTGGTCTCCCTGCATGAGGTTTTGCTTGCGGTCCTCGGCGGTCCAGTCCCCGCGCATGCGGAAACCGGGACGGCGGCCGCCGCAGCGCGCGGCGGCCTCGTCCTCGGAGAGGTTGAGGAATTCCTGGTTGCGGTTGGGCATCCACGGGAAGGCGTAGATGCGGTAGAAACCGAGGATGTGGTCGATGCGGTTCATGCGGAAAATCTCCGCGAGTTTTTGCAGGCGGCGGTTCCACCAGGCGAAACCGTCGCGCTCCATCACATCCCAGCGGTAGAGGGGTATGCCCCAGTTCTGCCCCCACTTGCCGGTGAAGGGATCTTCCGCAAAGTTGCCCTCCGCGGGTGCGCCGCCGCTCCATTCCATATCGAACAGATGCCGCTGGAAAAACACATCCGCACTGCACACGGAGATGCCGATGGGAACATCTCCCATCAACATCACGCCGCGCGCGTCTGCATGCTCGCGCACAATCTTCCACTCACGCGCGCAGAGCCACTGCAACCACTGTTGGTAGTGTTTCTGGTTGCGCGCCTCGTCCGTCTCGTTGGCCATGCGGCGGATGGCGTCGGGGTTTTGCTCCGGCCAGTTCCACCACGCGGAAGATGCAAACGCGATGCTCGCCACGCGGAAGCACGCATAGTCGTCCAGCCAGTCCTGCGTGCCGCACCACGCCTGGAATTCAGCACGCTGGTTCGCGTGCTCGTCATCCTGGGAAAAATGCTCCCACGCCTGCATGAAGAGGTGTCGCTTGTAAGTGCGTACGCGTGCGTAGTCTACCAAATTCTCACCGCCTGGTTGCTGCAGTGGTGGAAGGCTGTGCGGATACGGCGGAATTTCTTTCGGCATGCCGGGAATGCGCTCCAGCGTGAGGTAGAGCGGCTCCAGCGCAACGGAGCTGATGGCAGAATACGGCGATGGAGCATCGTCCTCGCCGAGCGCATTTACGGGCAGCAGCTGTAAAAATCCCACACCGTTATCCGCGGCCCAATCAATCCATTCTTCCAGCGCCGCAAGGTCTCCGATGCCGCCATCCTTTACGCGGCGCAGGGAGAAGAGCGGCATCAGCACGCCTGTCATTCTGTCACGCTTCATGCGTTTTCATTCTACCACAGCGCGTGCGTCGCTCAAAGAGAATTCACGCTGCGGATGCTCTGGCGGCGTCTTTTTTATCGCTGCTTTCTTTCTACAAAAAAAATTAAGAAAAATGAAATTTTTACTTGTCAAGAGAAATGCGCTGTGATATTTCACGAAAAGGTCATGCGCGCTAAATTGTGCAACCAGTGACCTGCTAAAACAACAACATACAGTTATGGCTAAGAAACCCACACCGAAGAAACCCGCTGCTAAGAAGCCGGCCGCCAAGAAGCCGGTTGCTAAGAAGCCCGTGGAAAAGAAACCGGCCGCCAAGAAGCCGGTTGCTAAGAAGCCTGAGGCCAAGAAGCCCGCTCCAGCCAAGAACCCCGCACAAGAAAACAAAAAAAAAAAAGACAACCA
>R28__coassemble_610_pt1 | contig 13306 bp, 12 predicted proteins | sample R28__metabat2_low_PE_030 | metagenome-assembled genome bin R28 | reverse complement strand
AACCGCGGACAAATTGATTAAGAGTCAACTGCTCTACCAACTGAGCTACGGAGGCGTGAGGTTCTGTGGTGCACCCGGCCGTGGGCTTACAGACTGGTACCCCCGCGCGGGCTCGAACCGCGGACAAATTGATTAAGAGTCAACTGCTCTACCAACTGAGCTACGGAGGCACTGTGTCTGTAAGCACACCCGCATGGCAATGCGGTGGAAGCCGCTGGTCAGATTTGAACTGACGACCCACGCATTACGAATGCGTTGCTCTACCACTGAGCTACAGCGGCGACGCCGTGTGCGGCGAGAGTAAAACACAAACCGCGCGATTATGCAAGCAAAATTTCTAATTTTTTGAGAAAAAAGACAAACTTGCATTGATTTTGCAGGTGCGATGGGGCAAAATGGGCGTGCGCATCCAGAATTTTTCCTAATCTTCATCCTAATCCTCATCCCGAATTCCCCCGAAATGGTTGAATCCCTGTACATCCACATCCCGTTCTGCCACCGGGTCTGCCCGTATTGCGCGTTCTTCAAGCACACGCCGGGCAGCACGGACATGCGCGGGTTTGTCCGGGCGGTGGCGCAAGAGGCGCGGCTGCGCGTGCCGGCGGGATTTGCACCGCGCACGGTGTACTTTGGCGGCGGCACGCCGAGCATGCTCTCCCCCACGCACCTGGAGCGCCTGGTGGAGGGGCTGCGCGGGGTGACGGACTTTTCCCGCGTGGAGGAATGGAGCTTTGAGGCCAACCCGGCCACGTTCACGCCCGCGAAGGTGCGGCAATGGCGGGATTTGGGCATCACGCGCGTATCGTTGGGCGTGCAGAGTTTCGAGCCGCGCCTGCTGCGCCTGCTGGGGCGCGAGCACACGCCGGACGATGTGGAGGAGAGCGTGCAGATGCTCCGGGAGGCGGGGATGCCGCACATCAACATCGACCTCATGTTCGCGCTGCCGGGGCAGACGGCGCAGGAGTGGGAGCACACGCTGCGAGAGGCCGTGCGGCTGGGCGTGGACCACATTTCCGCCTACAGTCTCACCCTGGAGGAAGGCACGCCCTTCCACCAACAGTATGCCGGCAGCGGAAACGAGGAGCGGGACGCCGCGCTTTTCGAGCAGGCGGAGGACATCCTCACCGCCGCAGGCTTCCGCCACTACGAAATCTCCAACTACGCGCGCACGGGCGGGGAATCCCTGCACAACCTCGCCTGCTGGCGGGGGCAGGACTACATCGGCCTGGGACCCGGCGCCTGTGGCACGGTGGACGGCACGCGCTATGAAAACGCGGGCGATACCGCCGCGTACATTGCCGCGCTCGCGCAGGCGGAGCTGCCGCCCGGCACGGCGGAGCAACTCTCCCCGGAGGCGCGGCGCACGGAACTGCTGGGGCTCATGCTGCGCACGGATACCGGCCTGCCCGCCGACATGCTGCGCGCGCAGGATGCGGAATTCGTTTCCATGCTGGAGCGGGAGGGCCTGACGCACCGCGGCGGGGACGGCGCGCTCCTGCTCACGCGGCGCGGGCGGCTGGTGGCGGACGAGATAGCGGTGGGGCTTCTGTAAAATAAAAAGACACGGAACAGGCTTGCCAGGGCGGGGCGAAAAGCCTACAATGCCGCGCATGAAGACAAGCGTGCTGATACCGGCAGCCCTTTGCGCCGCCACCCCCGTTCTGTATGCGCAGGATGACCTGCTCGATTCCCTGAAGGACGTGCTGCCCTCTGAAACCTCCACCCTGCCCCGGGCAAATGTTGAACAGAGCGTTCAGGAAACAAAGGACCCCGGTTCCGCCGCCGATATCTCGCCCGCCGCCCATCCCAAGGAGTACGCCGCCTTCAAGGAGCGCCTGCAGCTGGAGGCCAAGGAATGCACCTACGACTTCATGCCCGCCATGAAGGCCATCCTCAACGCCACCAACGATGAATTCGCCATCGACGCCTGGATGCAGCAGGCCGCCAAGGAGGGCATCGCTCCCGCCATGCAGTACATCGGCGACAAGATGCTCGCCTACATCACGGAGGACGAAATCAAGGGCAAAAAAGGCAAGGACGCCTTCGCGCTGCTCAAAAAGGCGGCAGACGCCGGCTACCCCCCCGCCCTGCTGAACGTGGCCATGGCCCGCATGAACGGCATCGGCACCTTCAAGGACGAGGCCCAGGCGCACAAGGACATGCTCGCCGCCTGCAAGGACGGCAAATTCATGCCCCGCTTCAAGTGGCTCCAGCTCACCGGCCGACTCAACGGTTTCGACTCCAAGGACAAGCCCGAGGTCAAATCCGAAATCGACCGCGGCAACCACCACGTCGTCTACTTCCTCGCCATGCAGGCAGAGAACCTCAACGACCAGTCGGAGTGGATGCAGAAGGCCGCCAAGCTCGGCAACCCGGAGGCCGTGTACGCCCTCTCCGCCGCATGCTCCGCCTCCATGCCCAAGGAAAGCTACCAGCTGCTCCAGGAGGCCGTGAAGATGCACAGCCCCAGCGCCGTCATGCTGCTCGGCAACCTTCTCACCGAACCCCAGCGCCCCGAGAACGTGAAGGAGCTGGATATCCCCCACAACGACCAGATGGGGCGCCACCTCATCCGCCTCGCCGCCATGTCCGGCAACTCGGAGGCCCGCTACATCCTCGGCATGTCCTACCTCAGCGGCAAGTACGGGTTCCAGAAGGACGACAACCGCGCCTACCGCAGCTTTGAGATGGGAGCCAAGGGCGGCGACCCGATATGCGCCACCGCGCAGGCCATCATGCTGCTCAAGGGCATGGGCGTGCAGAAGGACGAGAAGGCGGCCCTGCCGCTCATCCTGGAGGCCGCCAACCGCGGTGTTCCCGGCGGCGCCGGGGCCATCATCCTGATGGCGTACGTGCAGTACAAGGGGCTCGGCGGCGTTCCCGCGGATGCCTACAGGGCCAAGCAGACCCTCCAGGATGCCGTGGCAAACAACATCCCGGAGGCCCTCGTCTACCTCGCCTACATCACAGCCAAGGGCGGCACCAACCTCACCGCCGACGAGAAGGAGTCCGCCATGTACCTCCGCATGGCCAAGCAGGACTTGAAGAACGAGGCCCAGAAGCTCTACGACGACCTCATGAAGAACGGCTGGAACCCGGAACTGTAACCCCGGGCGCAAGCGGTATTTTCGCACTGCCTGTCTTTATGCTGGACAAAACCCCGTGCGTGTGGTTGAATACGCGCAACCTTTTTTCAAACAGATAGCAACAATGAAGTCCTACACCATCTTCCAGAAGTCCGACGACGAAACCGTGAACGAGTTCCTGACATGGATGCGCAACCAGGAGCGCGGCGTGTACCGCGCCGCCCTGCGCGAGCTGAGCGCCCTCAAGAAGCTGCGCCCGCAGTACATGCAGCAGAAGCCCGTGGAGGAGCAGTTCGCCTGGCTTCGCAAGATGCTCTGCTGGATGCCCGCGGAAACCATCTCCGACCACCTGCTGCAGGTGTGGCTCATCCGCAAGCACGAGCCCATGCTGGTGGCTTTCATTGAGAAGCTCGGCATTGCGCACAACGGCCACGGCGTGGTGGATGTGCTGCCGGAGAAGCTTGACGCGGAGCAGCTGAAGGTGGCTGTGGACGAGCTGTTCGCCAACAACCCCGCCGGCGCCGCCTCCGTGTACCTGCACATGTTCCAGAACCAGACCGAGGAGGGCTGGCCGGAGCTGCAGGAGATTCTTGACAACGACCCCCGCGTGACCCTCAAGTGAGGCACGCGGGAATGCTCCCCTGCCCACCCTTGACGGAGGACGAACAATTCATGCAGCTTGCCATGCGCGAGGCCGAGAAGGCCCGCGCCGCCAATGAGGTGCCCTGCGGCTGCGTGATTGTGAAGGACGGCCGCGTGATTGCTCGCGGCTGGAACCAGGTGGAGGCCCTGAAGGACGCCACAGCGCACGCCGAGATGCTGGCCCTCACCGCCGCACAGGCCGCCGTGGGCGATTGGCGGCTGGACGGCTGCACCGTGTACGTCACCAAGGAGCCATGCCCCATGTGCGCGGGCGCGCTGGTGCATTGCCGCCCGCAGCGCGTGGTCTTCGGCATACCGGATCCCAAGGGCGGCGCTTGCGGCGGCTGGATCAACCTGCTGGATTCCAACCCTCCGCTCAACCACAAGTGCGAGTGCGTGCCCGGTGTGCTGGCGGAACCCTGCCTGGAGCAGTTCCAGTCCTTCTTCCGCGCCGCCCGCGCGGAGGCCAAGAGGCGCAAGCTCGCAGAACGCCAAAACGCCAACGATACCCAAGATGACAACACCGCGGATTGAGGTCTACCTCCACGCCGAGCGCGCATGGGTGACGGATGAGCTGGCGGAGACCTACGCCGCCGCGCTCAACCGCATGCTGCCGGAGCTGATGGCGCAGCCGCAGGGGCCGGACCACGCCCTCTCCGCACTGCAGGAGGTGGAAATTTCCATTGTGGACGACGAGACGATTGCCGCCGTGCATGCGGAGTTCCTGAACGATCCCACGCCCACGGACGTCATCACCTTCCCCTACGGAGAAATCCTGGTGAGCTGCGACACCGCCCTGCGCTACGCCACGGAACACGCCCTCTCCCCGCGGGAGGAGCTTTTCCGCTACATGGTGCACGGCATGGTGCACCTCCACGGCTACCGCGACTACGAGCCCGCCGACCGCGAGGCCATGTTCGCCGTGCAGGAACCGCTGGTGGCAAAGTATGCCCCCACAGGCATTTGACGCACGGGGCGCGGGGTGGTAGAATGGCTGCCATGAAGAAGATTTTTGCACTGTTGGCGGCCATTCTGGGATGCGTGACCGCTGAGGCCCAGGTTCCCGCAAACTGCACGCAGGCCATTATTGGCATCACAGAGGGCTGGAACTCCTCCCAGGCCCAGGTTTCCCTGGTGGAAAAGAACGGCAACGGCCAATGGGTGCGCGTGCTGGGTCCCTTCCCCGCCCGTCTCGGCCGCAACGGCACCGCCTGGGGGCTGGGAATCCACGCCAACCCGCGCGGCGTCACCCTCAAGAAGGAGGGCGACGGACGCTCTCCCGCAGGCGTGTTCGCCATCGGCGGACTCTGGACCACCACCAAGACGCCCGTGAAGCACGACCGCGCGCTGCCGGAGGTGCACGTGGGCCCCAACGACCTGTGGGTGACGGACCTCAACACGCCGCAATACTACAACCGCTACATCCGCCTGGACCACCCCGCCGCCACGCCCTGGGAGCTGCATGAGCAGATGAAGCAGACCGACTACCCGCACAGCATCAAGATGCTCATCTGCCACAACACGGCGGGAACGCCCGGCCGCCCCGTGCTTGGCGGGGGCTCGTCCATCTTCTTCCACATCTGGCGAGATGCCGGAGCCGCCCCCACCGCAGGCTGCACCACCCTGCATGAGCAGAACCTGCGCGCCATCATCTCCCGCCTGAGCGTGGCCAAGCACCCGGTGTACGTGCTGCTGCCCAGAACAGAATACGTGAAGCTCAGGGCACCCTGGCGCCTACCCTGAAATATGCGCCGTGACATGGATTGTGCTTGCTTGCGCGCGCGCTGGCGGTTAGAATGCCGCGCATGAGCAACGAGGACAAGAAAGACTTCATCCGCGAGTGGATTGCCGCGGACTTGGAAGAGAAGCACTACGATGCCCCCATCACCCGCTTCCCGCCGGAGCCTAACGGGTATTTGCACATCGGCCACGCCAAGGCCATCTGTCTGGATTTCGGCATTGCCAAGGAATACGCGCACCGCGGGGCGGTGTGCCACCTGCGCTTCGACGACACCAACCCCTGCAAGGAGGACGTGGAGTTCGTCAACTCCATCCAGGAGGACATCCACTGGCTCGGGTTCGACTGGGGAGAACACCTCTACTGGGCATCCAACATCTTTGATTTCTACTACGACTGCGCCGTGGACCTCATCAAGCAGGGCCTGGCCTATGTGGACGAGCAGGACCGCGAGACCATGCGCCAGCAGAGGGGCGACCTCACCCACCCCGGCACGCACTCCCCCTACCGTGACCGCCCGGTGGAGGAGAACCTGGCCCGCTTCCAGGATATGAAGGACGGCAAGTTCGCCGAGGGCGCCGCCGTGCTGCGCGCCAAGATCGACATGGCCAGCAGCAACATGAACATGCGAGACCCCGTCATCTACCGCATCTCCTACGACAAGCACCACAACACCGGCGACAAGTGGTGCATCTACCCGATGTACGATTTCGCCCACCCGCTGGAGGACGCCTACGAGCACGTGACGCACTCCCTCTGCACGCTGGAGTTCGAGAACCACCGCCCGCTGTACGATTGGGTCATCGACCACTGCAAGGTGCCCGCACGCCCGCAGCAGCGCGAGTTCTCCCGCCTCAACATCACCTACACCGTCATGAGCAAGCGCAAGCTGCGCCAGATGGTGGAGGAGGGCTTTGTGGCCGGGTGGGACGACCCGCGCATGCCCACCATCTGCGGCATGCGCCGCCGCGGCTACCCCGCCAAGGCCATCGTGGATTTCTGCGAGGGCGTGGGCATCACCAAGTTCAACGGCAACACCGATGTGGCCCGCCTGGAAAACGCCGTGCGCGCCGAGCTCAACACCCATGCCGAGCGCCGCATGGCCGTCCTCAAGCCACTCAAGCTCGTCCTCATCAACGTGCCGGACGACTTCGAGGAGGAAGTCGAGGTGGTCATCAACCCGGAGAAGCCGGAGCTGGGCAGCCGCAAGGTCACCCTCACCAAGGAGGTGTGGATTGAGCGCGACGACTTCATGGTGGAGCCGCCCAAGAAGTACAAGCGCCTTTCCCCGGGTGCCTGTGTGCGCCTGCGCGGCGCCTACTGCATGATTTGCCAGGGCTACGCCGCAGAGGACGACGGCACCGTCACCGAGGTGCGCGCCGAAATCATCCCCGGCACCGTGGGAGCCAACCCGCCGGAGGGCATCAAGTGCAAAGGCGCCATCCATTGGGTTTCCGCCAAGCATGGCGTAAAGGCAGAGGTGCGCCTGTACGACCGCCTGTTCAAGGACGAGGCGCCGGATGCGAACCCGGAGGGCTTCCTGGCCTCTCTGAACGCGGATTCCCTCACCACCATCACGGATGCGGTGGTGGAGCCCGCGCTGGCCGCCGCCGCGCCGGAGTTCCTCTGCCAGTTCGAGCGCATCGGCTACTTTGTGGCGGACCGCTACGACCACGCACCCGAACATCCCGTCTTCAACCGCTCCGTCGGTCTCCGCGACTCCTGGGCAAAAAGCCAACAGTAAGCACCATGGGTACCGTTGAATTTCCCGCAAAGGACGGCGCGTTCGACATGAACGACTTCATCAACCGCTGCGATGCCGCCGTGAGCGGACAGGACACCACCCCCCAGCCGCAGGAAGACTCCGCACCCGTAGCCCCCGCGGCACCCGCGGGCGAGGTTCCCGTGGCGGACGGCCCGGATCCCATCCTGTACTCCCCGCTGGAGGAAGTGCTGGAGGAGCTGCGTCTCGGCCGGCTCATCCTGGTGACGGACGACCCCAGCCGCGAGAACGAGGCAGACCTCATCTGCGCGGGCCAGTTCGCCACGCCGCAGAACATCAACTTCATGGCCACGCACGCCCGCGGGCTCATCTGCGTGCCCATGGCACCGGAGCGCGTGGACGCCATCGGCCTGCCCATGCAGACCCAGCACAACACGGAGAAGCTGCACACCGCCTTCACCGTGAGCGTGGACGCCAAGGAGGGCACCACCACCGGCATCAGCGCCTTTGAGCGCTCCATCACCACCATTAAGCTGGCGGACCCCGCCGCCACGCTGGCCGATTTCGTGCAGCCCGGCCACAGCTTCCCGTTGCGCGCACGCGAGGGCGGCGTCCTGCGCCGCGCCGGCCACACGGAAGCCACCGTGGACCTCATGCGCATCGCCAACCTGCAACCCGTGGGCGTGTGCTGCGAAATCATGAAGGAGGACGGCACCATGGCCCGCCTCGGCGAGCTGGGGAGCTTCCAGAAGAAGTTTGCCCTGAAGGCGTGCTCGCTCGCGCAAATCATCGAGTACCGCCAGCGCACGGAAACGCTCATTGAGCGCGATGCGGTGGTGAAACTCCCCACCGCATACGGTGATTTCATGTGCCATTCCTACCGCTCCAAGGTGGACGGCCAAATCCACCTTGCGCTCGTGCACGGGGAAATCGACCCCGAGAAGCCCGTGCTCTGCCGCGTGCACAGCGAGTGCCTCACCGGCGATGTCTTCGGCAGCCGCCGCTGCGATTGCGGCGACCAGCTGCACCACGCCATGAAGCGCGTGGCGCAGGAAGGCGGCATCATCCTCTACCTCCGCCAGGAGGGCCGCGGCATCGGCCTCTCCGCCAAGCTCCACGCCTACAAGCTCCAGGAGCAGGGGCTGGACACCGTCGATGCCAACATCCAGCTCGGTTTCGCCCCGGACCTGCGCGACTACGGCGTGGGCGCGCAAATCCTGCACGACCTCGGCGTGCGCCACCTGCGCCTCCTCACCAACAACCCGCGCAAGATCGTCGGCCTCTCCGGCCACGGCCTGGATGTGGTGGAGCACCTCCCCATCGCCATCCCCCCCAACGAGGACAACGCACGCTACCTGGAAACCAAGCGCGAGCGCATGGGTCACATGTTTTAACGCCCGCTTCCGCACGCCATGGTGCCTCCCTTTGAAACACGCCAGTACTCCAACAACCAGGTCTGCAAGGCCGGGGAGAGGCTCAAACACCCGGAGTCCCTCACGCCCCAGGAGCGAGAGGCCGCCATCCACGTGCTGATGAACTACCGCCTGCTGCACTACGCACCGCTCAACACCTTCCAGGCCACCCTGCGCAAGCGCCTGAAGGCTCTCGGTTGCGGCAAGGCCATCGTGGCCCAGCGCATCAAGCGTCTCCCCACCATCCTGGAGAAGCTGCAGCGCTTCCCCTCCATGCAGCTCAACCGCATGCAGGATATCGGCGGCATCCGCACCATCACCGCCAACATGGATGAGCTGGATAAAATCTGCGCCGCCTACACCCAGGGCAAGGCTCGCATGCGCCACCAAATGGTCCGCATGGACGACTACGTGGCCAAGCCCAAGGATTCCGGCTACCGCGGCCGGCACATTGTGTTCCGCTACAGCCACCCGATGCCGGACTACAACGGCCTGCAGGTGGAGATGCAGTTCCGCACCAAGCTGCAACACGTGTGGGCCACCGCCGTGGAGACGTTCGAGGCGTTCATGGGCGAGCATTTTAAATCCAGCAAGGGAGACACGCGCTGGCTGGAGTTCTTCGCCCTGGTGTCCAGCGCCTACGCCCTGATGGAGGGCCAGCCCATGCTGGAGCGCCACCGTGGGCTCACCGCAGCCGGGCTGCACGCGCAAATCCGCAAGATGGCGCGCGAGCTGGCCGTGCTGGAGAAAATCCAAGGCTTCTCCTCCGTTTCCAAGTTGCTGCCCAACATCGCCAAGGCCAAGGCGGCCCTCGCCGTGCTGGTGCTGGACACGCACGAAAAATCCGTGCAGGTGCGCCTGTTCGCCGTGAACCGCTACATGGAAGCGTATGATGTGTACACACGCGAGGAACAGAGAAGCGAGGGCGACCCCCTGCGCCAAGTCGTCCTCGTGAAGACCGATTCCCTCAAGCGCCTGCAAAAGGCGTATCCCAACTACTTCGCCGACCTCAAGGAGTTCCGGCAAAACCTGATCAAGATGATGAATGCATGACGCGGCATGTCTGGAAAAGGCATTCCGTGTTAGGAAAAACCGCGCTAGAATAAGCTCAACAAAAGATGTCAGAGAAAGACCCCAAGAACAATTTCCCTCCGCCCGCACCGCAGACGCCCGGTTCCCCGAACTGGGGGCTCATGATTTTGATGACGGTGATAGCCGGCATTTTGCTGATGGCCTTCGTGTTCGACGGCGTGCTGGCGCCGCCCGCCAAGGCCATGAAGCTCGACGAGTTCCAGCAGGACTACCGAAACGGGCTCATCGTGCTGCACGACCAGAAGAACTTCCCCATTGAGGTGCTGACGAGCGACGGCAGCTCGGAGGGCGTCATCACCGCCTACCGCTACCGCACCGCGCCGCAGTTCAAGAAGACCGAGTTCTTCATGCCCTTCACGGATTCCGATGCCGTGCGCGAGCTCTGCAACCGCTACGGCATCACCACCACTCGCTCCGCGGAACAGCCGGACCTCAGCAAGGCCGTGCGCATCTGGACCGCGGAGCAGTTCCAGCGCCTGGGAGAGGAGGGCCGCATCCTCACCGCGCCCCAGCCGCCCGTCATCTATGACATCGCGGACCAGCCCGTGATTGTGGGCGAGTTCCGCCTGCCGCTGGAAGGCAAGGTTTCCCAGAAGGACGTGGAGCCCGTGAAGGTGGACTTCAACCGCGGCTTCCAGGGCAACACCGTGAGCGCCTTGCTGGGCAACGGCGTGAACTACCGCGTGGACAACAACTCCTGGGGCGCGTTCATCATCAACGGGCTTCCCATCATCCTGCTGGTGCTGCTGCTGTTCTTCTTCATGCGCGTGCAGACGGGCGGCCCCGGCGGCGCGGCCAAGTTCTCCCGCAGCCGTGCCCGCCTGCTGGATGCCAGCAGCAACAACACCACCTTCGACGACGTGGCCGGCATCACCGAGGCCAAGGAGGAGGTGTGGGAGATTGTGGAGTTCCTCCGCAACCCCAAGAAGTACCGCAACCTCGGCGGCAACATCCCCAAGGGCGTCCTCATGGTAGGCCCTCCCGGCACGGGCAAGACCCTGCTGGCCCGCGCCATTGCGGGCGAGGCAGACGTGCCGTTCTACACCATCTCCGGCTCCGACTTTGTGGAGATGTTCGTGGGCGTGGGCGCCAGCCGCGTGCGAGACATGTTCGCGGAGGCCAAGAAGCACTCCCCCTGCCTTATCTTCATTGACGAAATCGATGCGGTGGGTCGCCACCGCGGCCACGGCGTGGGCGGCGGCCACGACGAGCGCGAGCAGACCCTCAACGCCCTGCTGGTGGAGATGGACGGCTTCACCGCCAACGAGAACGTCATCGTCATTGCCGCCACCAACCGCGTGGACGTGCTGGATCCCGCGCTGCTGCGCCCGGGCCGCTTCGACCGCCAGGTGATGGTGCACCTGCCGGATGCGGGCGGCCGTGAGCAGATTCTCAAGGTGCACGCACGCAAGGTGAAGATGGCTCCCGGTGTGGATCTCAAGCCCATTGCCCGCGCCACCACCGGATTCTCCGGTGCGGAGCTCGCCAACCTCGTCAACGAGTCCGCCCTCATCGCCGCTCGCAAGAATCAACAGGCCGTCACCCAGGACGACCTGGAGGAGGCGCGAGAGAAGGTGCGCTGGGGACGCGAGCGCCGCTCCCTGGAAATCTCCGAGAAGGAGAAGTACATGACCGCCGTGCACGAGGTGGGCCACGCCATCTGCCTGCTCCGCACGGAGCTGGCCAAGAAGCTGCCCCTCCACAAGGTCACCATCATCCCCCGCGGCCCCGCTCTCGGCGTCACCATGATGCTGCCGGACGAGGACCAGCACAGCGAATTCAAGAATGAGCTGCTGGACTACATCGTGATGTCCATGGGCGGCCGCGGGGCCGGGCCGGTGGTGCGGGGGGACAGCTCAGGGGGCGCGCGCGGACGCGGGCCGATGGCCACCGCCGGGGGCCGCCTGGGGGTGGGGGGCTACGGCATGAGCGACAAGCTCGGCCCCGTGGAGTACGGCACCAACCACAACGAGGTCTTCCTCGCACGCGACATGTCCCAGACCACCCGCAACTTCTCCGAGCACACCGCTCAGATCATCGATGAGGAAATCCAGCGCATCGTGGTGGAAAACTACCGCCGCGCCCTGCAAATCCTCTCCGACAACAAGGACAAGCTGCTGCTCATCACCGACAAGCTGCTGGAGTACGAAACCCTCAGCGGCGAGCAGGTGAAGGAGCTGCTGGAGACCGGCGAACTCAGTGCGCCTCCCGCGCGTGAGCTTCCCCCGGAGCTGCCCGATCTCCCCGACGAGCCCCTGGCAGAGGCTCCCCAAGACGAACATCAAGACGACAACCAACCCAACCCATGACCAGCCAAGAACTCGCTATCGCATGCGCCAAGGCCGCTGACAACGCCAAGGCTTCCGACATCGCCGTGTATGACCTCCGCGGCTCCTCCAACCTCACGGACTTCGCCATCGTCTGCACCGCCACCTCCGTTCCCCACCTCCGCGCCGTCCTGCGGGATGTGGACAAGGATATTTTCGAGCAGCACGGCCTCAACCCCACCTACGCGGAACGCACGCCCAACGCCCTCTGGTCCGTCCTGGACTACATCGATGTCATGGTCCATGTCATGGCCGGCGAGGTGCGCGACTTCTACAACCTCGAACAGTTTTGGAAAGAGGAAAACAAAATCACCTGGTGATTTTGTTTGCAGGGAACTCGCGCCCCAATAGATATGCCGCTCACTCGCGGATGCGGAGGTAGCGGTAGGGGCGGTATCCCTCGTCCAGGAAGTGCTGCGTGTCCACGCTCTTGTACGCGCACTTCCATTCCGGCACGCCGCCGGATTCCACTATGACCATGTGCCGGTGGTCCGCCTCCTCCCAGCGCAGGAACAGCCACACATGCACGCCCGGCAGCAGCATGATGTCGCCCGGCTTCAGCTCGTCCACGCTGCCCAGCGGGCGGCACAGCGCTGCCAGCTCCCGCGTGGAATACGGACGCTCCAAGCGCCAGCAGCGGGAGACAAGGCCGCTGCAGTCGATACCCGCCGCATAGCGGCTCACCGCATCATCGCCCCCGGCTATCTTGGTGGGGGAGGCGTAGTCACCGGCGTACACGGTGGCATCATTGTGCAGGCGGTGCAGGAACTCCTTGGGCGTATCGAACCCGCCCCACTTGTAGGGCATGCCCATGTTGCCGCCCAGGGTCCACCAGAAGCGCCAGTCCATGTCATCGTGCGCGGCATCCGGGGTATCCACGCGCAGCCCTTGCGGGTCGTTGCCGTGCATGCGCATGCGGCGCTCGCCGTTCCAGCGCAGCGTGACGTAGGCTTTCGCTATCTGCTTCACCTCTGCGCGGGTCACGCTCCGCGCCGGCGGCAGGATATCCTCCGCCACCTCCGGCGGCACGGAACACCCCACCAGCAATAGCACCGCGGCTGACAACACATACCTCATGCACCCATCCTACCCACCCTGCCCCGCCTTGGCAAGAAAAATGCCGCCAGGGTGCGTGTGTTCCCACATGTGTCCCAAAGAAATGTGGGATGAACGCAATTGGTGTGCAATGATTGGAGGTAACGAGCGTGGTTCCGTCTTCGCCAAGGCTACGCCGAGACAGGTGGTATGCGGTCGTTGGCGCTAATCCACACCGCCATTCGGCGGCG
>R28__coassemble_593_pt1 | contig 13557 bp, 9 predicted proteins | sample R28__metabat2_low_PE_030 | metagenome-assembled genome bin R28 | reverse complement strand
GGGTGAGGGTGCCCACCTCCACGAATCCGAAACCCAAATGCCCGAAGGCGGCCACGGTGTTGGCCTCCTTGTCCATGCCTGCCGCCAGGCCCACGCGGTTGGGGAACTTCAGCCCCATCACGGTCACGGGATCCTCCACGCGCTGGTCTGCCAGCAGGGAGACCATGTGCAGGCGCTCCGCCATGCGAAGCCCCGCCAGGGTGAGGGAATGGGCGCTCTCCGGGTCCAGGTGGAAGAGAGCGGACTTGGCTAACTGGTATAACTTGGGATTCACGAATGGATGGTGACTCACGGTGCGGGTGCATGAGGAACCCGCCGCTTGGGGGAGATTGTATGTGATTTTGGCCGTTGTTGCAAGGAAATAGTAATGCGCTTGCGAAATCCGCGCACACGCGCTACAATGGTGGCGGATGAACGCTACGCAAATTCACGAGGTCCTGGAGCGCACGGGGGTGGCCCCCAGCAAGTCGCTCGGCCAGAATTTCCTGGTGGATGAGAACATCGCCAAATGGATTGTGGCCCAGCTGGAGATTGGGCCGCAGGATTGTGTGGTGGAGGTGGGTCCCGGCACCGGCGCCCTCACCGAGCACATCGCCCCGCTCTGCCGCAAGCTCATCCTCGTGGAGTTCGATGCCCGCCTGGCCGCCTACCAGAAGGAACGCTGGGCGAACGACGCCCATGTGGAGGTGCACCACGCCGACGGCGCGAGCTGGAATCCCCTGCCCCTCTTCGCGGAGCAGCCGGTCAAGTTCATGGGCAACCTGCCGTATTCCGCGGGCGGTGCCATCCTGGCCAATTTCCTGACCTCTCCCTGCGCGGTGGAGCGCGCGGTGGTGATGCTGCAGAAGGAATTCATCGACCGCATCCTGGCGCAGCCGGGGGATGATGCCTACGGGCTGCTTTCACTGCGCATCCAGATGGACTGGGTGCCGAGGGCGCTCAAGACGGTGCCGCCGGAAGCGTTCTCACCGCGTCCCAAGATAGATTCCACGGTGATGCTGCTCACGCCGCGCCCGACTGACGAGCTGCCGCCGTACGACCACCGCCTGATGGACGAGTTGATGCGCCGCTGCTTCTCCCAGCGCCGCAAGCAGATGCACAAGCAGCTGCCGGATTCCCCCGCCTGGGCGGATGTTTCCGCGCGGCTCGGCATCTCACCCACCGCGCGCCCGGAGGAGCTGGGGCTGCGCCAGTGGGTGCAGCTCACCAACGCCTACGACCCCCACCCGCTCCACGACACACCGCAGCGCGATGACGAGATGTTCGATGTGGTGGACGAGAACGACAACGTGCTGCGCCAGGCCACGCGCCGAGAGGTGCATGAGCAGGGCCTCATCCACCGGGCCGTGCATGTGCTGGTGTTCAACAAGAAGCACGATTGCCTGCTGCAAAAGCGCTCCCGCCTGAAGGACCGCCAGCCCGGGGTGTGGGATTCCTCCGCCGCCGGCCACCTGGACGCCGGGGAAGACTACGAGACCGCCGCGCGCCGCGAGCTGGAGGAGGAGCTGGGTATCACAGATGCCCGCCTGGTGGAGGTCGGCACCCTGCCGCCCACCGAAGGCTCCGGCATGGAGCACGTCCACCTCTACGCCGCGCTGTACAGCGGCCGCGTCACCTTCCCCGCCGCGGAAATCGAGGGCGTGCTGTCGTTCCCCGCGCGGCTCATCGACACCTGGCTGGAGCGCCGCCCGCAGGATTTCGCCGCCAGCTTCGCCCTCTGCTGGCACAAGGTCCGCCCCATGATAGACGCCTAACCCCCATTCAACCACATGAGCGACATCTCCATGCCCCTGTTGGGAAAGTCCTTTGAAGACACCCTCGGCATCCGCACGCTGCCCGCCCGCGAGGAGGGCTTGGCGGAGGCGGAGCTGGTGGTCACAGAACGCTGCTGCCAGCCGTTCGGCATGGTGCATGGCGGCGTGAACCTGGCGCTGGCGGAAAACCTGGCGGGGCACGGCTCCATGCGGCTCTGCGCGGCGGGAGAAGCCGTCTGCGGCATGCACGTGAGCGGCAGCCACGTGGCACCCGCGCCCCTCGGCTCCACCCTCCACGCCACCGCGCGCCTCATCCACCGCGGCCGCAAAACCCACCTCTGGAACGTGGACATCACCTGCGGCGATACGCTCGTCTCCACCGTCCGCGTCACCAACTATATCATCCACCCACAGGCATGAGCGTCCATCCCCAAGAGGTGATGCAACTGCTGGACGGCGCCTGCCGCTCCCGCTGCGCGTTCGCGCTGATGCGGCGCCCCAACGAGGATGATTTCTCCCTGGTGGTGCAGCATGCCCCGGATGCGGAGGTGCTGCCGGGCATGAATGCCCTGGCGGGGCGGAGCGGCTTTGTGGCGGCGCCGTTCGCAGCGGATGCAGACTGCCCACCCGTGCTGATACAAGCGGATGCCACGGCTTGCGGCTGGGATGAAATGGCGCTTGCCCTGGCCGCGCTTGCCTCGGCCGAACCCGCGCCGCCCATGCAGCCGGACGCCGCATCCCTTGCCGCCGGCAAGGCGGAGTACATGGCGGCTTTCGGCAAGGCCATGGATGCGCTGAAAAGCGGAACGCTGCACAAGGTGGTGCTCTCCCGCACGGAAGTGGAACAAGTGCCGGGAATCTCGCCGGCAGAAACGTTTTGGCGCGCGTGCGATGCCTACCCGCAGATGATGGTGTGCCTGTTCCACAGCCCGCAAACGGGCACGTGGATGGCTGCCACGCCAGAGCTGCTGCTCAGCGGCGGCGCGCAGGGCTGGCGCACCGTGGCCCTGGCCGGGACCATGCCCGCGCAGGAGGGGCGCTTCCTCGCCAACTGGGATGCCAAGAACCGCGGCGAACAAGCTCACGTGGTAGAGTTCATGCGCGACACCCTGGCCCGCTTTTCCCCCGATGTAGAGGAGGATGGCCCGCGCGTTTCCCTTGCCGGGCACCTGGCGCACCTGCGCACGGATTTCCGCTTCACCCTGCCGGCGGGCGTTGAACCCGCCGCGCTGCTGGCGGCACTGCATCCCACGCCCGCGGTGTGCGGACGCCCCACGGATGCGGCGCGCGCACTCATCGCCCGCATGGAGCCCGCACCGCGGCGCTACTACAGCGGTTTCTTCGGCATGCTCAACGCCGCCGCGCACTCGGAGCTGTATGTGAACCTGCGCTGCATGGAGATGTTTGCCGACAGCGTGGTGCTGCACGCGGGCGGCGGCCTGGTGCAGGAATCCTGCGCGGAATCCGAATGGCAGGAGACGCAGGAGAAGATGAACACCCTGCGCCGTTTGATTTCATAAACGAACCGTCATGCTCAGCGACAAAGAAAGCGTCCTTCAATTGGCGGCCCTGCTGCACGCGCACGGCGTGCGGCACGCGGTACTCTGCCCCGGCAGCCGCTGCGCGCCCATCGTCCACACTCTGCTGGAGTGCGGGTTGTTCACCTGCCACCGCGTCACGGACGAGCGCAGCGCCGCCTTTGTGGCACTTGGCCTCGCCCAGCACAGCGGCGAGCCCGCGGCGGTGGTCTGCACTAGCGGCACCGCCCTACTGAACATGCACCCTGCCGTGGCGGAGGCGTACTACCAGCAGATTCCGCTCGTGGTGGTCTCCGCGGACCGCCCCGCCGCCTGGATTGGCCAGCGGGACGGCCAGACCCTGCCGCAGCCGCACGTGTTCGGCAGCTTGGCGCGCCGCTCCGTGGACGTACCGGAAATTCACGATGAGATAAGCGCGTGGCACGCCAACCGCCTCATCAACGAGGCCCTGCTGGAATGCCGCCACCGCGTGGCCGGCCCCGTACACATCAACATGCCCCTCAGCGAGCCGCTGTACCAATTCACCACCCCGCAACTGCCCGGCGTGCGCGCCATCACCCGCTGCACCGCCCTGCCCCGCGCGCTGCCCGCACGAACGATGCTGGCATTCGGGCAGACGCACGCGCCGCTGGATGCGCCGCAGGGCTACCTCTGCGTGGCGGAGAACCTTTCCAACTCACGCGGCATCCGCCGCATCGACGAATTGGTGGACGACACCTCCCTCCCCGTGCCGCAGCTGGTCATCACCCTCGGCGGACACCTCCTCTCCAAGAAGCTGAAAGGGTACCTGCGCCGCAACAGGGTGGAGCACTGGCACGTTTGCCCGGAAGGAACCGTGGCCGACACCTTCTGCACGCTCACCCATGTGCTGGAGATGCAGCCCGCGGACGTCCTGCGCGCGCTGCCGCCCTGCGCGGACGCAACATTCGCGGATGCGTGGAAGCGCGCGGAGAATGCGCTTCCCGCACCCGACACCGAACACGATCTCGCGCTTGCCGCCACACGCGCGGTGATGGAGCTGCTGCAACCCGGCGACACCCTGCAGCTGGCCAACAGCTCCGCCGTGCGCTTTGCCCAGCGTTTCCCGCTGCCGGACGGCGTGCATGTGCGCTGCAACCGCGGCACCAGCGGCATTGAGGGCTCCCTCTCCACCGCCGTGGGCTGCGCCGCTGCTTGCGCCCCCGCACGCTGCTTCTGCCTCATCGGGGATTTGAGCTTCTTCTACGACATGAACGCCCTTTGGAACGCCGTGGAGCGCGACAACCTGCGCCTAGTCCTGCTCAACAACGGAGGCGGCCGCATCTTCAACACCCTGCCCGGCATGCCCGCACAGGGGGCATCGCACGATGCCATCGCGGGCGCGCACACCCAGTCTGCCCAAGCCTGGGCGCAATCCTGCGGCGTTTCCTATCTCTCCGCCTCCTCCCCTGCAGAGCTTCCCGCCGCAATGCAGGCACTCGCCACCGCAACCCGGGCCACCCTGCTGGAAATCATGTGCTGAGGCGGCAAAAAGCCCCGCCGTTGGGCGGGGCTGGGAAAAGAGGGGTGGTCACGGGGGTGATTATTCCTTGACGCCTGCGGCCTCGAAAGCTTCCTTGAGCTTGGGATTCTTCTCAGCCAGCTGGTAGGCGGTCTTGCCCTGCTTGTTCTTGATGGTGGGATCCGCGCCCGCCTTGAGCAGGGGGGCAATCATGCAGGGCTTCTTCACGTTCATGAGCGCGGTGGTGCCGTACTTGTTCACCTCGTTCACATCACCCACCTTCTTGTCCAGCAGGTATTGGAGCAGTTCCGGCCCGTCCGCAATGTTGTTGCCGGCAGCGGCATACAGCGTGGGATAGCCGCAGGTTCCCCACACCAGGTCCGTGCGGGAGCCGTGCTCCACCATGTACTGTAGCAGGGGCAGGGCTTCCTTGCATTTCATGTTGCTGGAAATCACGTTGTAGAGCGGCATGATGTCCTTCTCGTTGGTGCCGTTGTTGAAATCCAGCTTGTACTTCTCCAGGGCCTTGAGCTGCTCCAGCGCCTTGGCGGGCGTGCCGCTTTTCACAATGAAGAACACCAGTCCCTCCTGCTTCTGCGTCTTGGCGGTGGGATCCGCCCCCTTGGCTATGAGGTGCTCCATCTGCTCCACGGTGAGGAAGACGCAGGCGTGCATCAGCGCGGTCATCCCCTTCTTGTCGCTGGCGTTGGGATCAATGCCGCAGGTGTCGATGAGGTAGTCGGTCATGACGTTGAAATCAATCTTCCCGACGGAGATGCCGTTGCGGCGCAGGCCCATCATCAGCGCCGTGCGCCCCTCGCTGTCCACGGCCTTGGGATCCGCTCCAAGCTCGATAAGCAGCTTCATCATCTCCATGTTCTGGGCAGATGCCGCGCGGATGAAAGGCGTATCCGACCCGGCAAGCAGGTTGACATCCGCCCCGGCTTTCACCAGTTCCTTCACCAGCTCCGGCTTGTTGGAGGAAACAGCCATGGTAAGCGTGCCAACGGAGAATTTATTCTCCGGGTCCACGCCGTTCACATCCGCACCCTGAGAGAGGAAGAAGGCCACGGCATCCCGGTTGCCCACGCTCGCCGCATAGGAAACGGGGGTATACACGCCGTACACGCAGGTGTTGATGCCCTGCTCGCCGTTTTTGATTTTTTCCAGTCCCTTCTTAACCTCCGGCTTGGGCAGGGCGGCTATGGCTTCGTCCATGGTTTTGATGGAGCCGAGCGGCATGGCTTGCGCCGCCTCGGCTGCGGCCGCGGGCGCCAGGCTGCCTGCCGCGACGGCTGTGACGGGTACCAGTCCCGCCGTGGTGGCAAGGACGATTGACAAGATGATGTTCCTTTTCATGATTTGCTTTTTTCAAACGGGGTTGCGCTGCCACCGGGGCAGCATAGCGTACAGGCTATCACAAGGCGTACGGAAAATCAAGGGGTGCACGATTTTTTTTCCACTCGGCGGGCTGATTCCGTACTTTACAAACCGCTTGCGAAGTGTTATGGTGCGGGCTTCCCCAAGCGGGTAGAACAGAAAGAAAAATGAAGAATCTGCTTTCCATAGAGGAGTTGACTGCTGAAGAGATCAAGGATTTACTGGCCTTGGGTCACCGTTTGAAGGCTGAGCGCGGCAACCACCGCGAGCAACCGCTCGCCGGGCAAACCTGGGCGCTCATCTTTTCCAAGTCCTCCACCCGCACCCGAGTCTCCTTTGAGGTGGGCGTGAGCGAGCTGGGCGGGCGCCCGATGTTCCTTTCCGTGCGCGATATCCAGCTGGGACGCGGCGAACCGATTCGCGACACGGCGCGCGTGCTCGGCCGCATGATCCACGGTGCCATCATCCGCACCTACGCCCAAGAGGAGGTGGAGGATTTCGCCCAGTACTCCGGGCTGCCCACCATCAACGCCCTCACCGACCGCGAGCACCCCTGCCAGATATTGGCGGACCTGCTCACCATCGAGGAACGCTACGGCGTGGGTTCCTGGAAGGACATGCGGATAGCGTTTTTCGGGGATGTGGACAACAACATGGGCCGCTCCTGGATGTGGGCGTCCAAGCGCCTGGGATTCACCCTGGTACTGGCGGGTCCGCAGGAGGCCCTTCCCAAGCACCATACCCTCCAGGAAATCAACTGCCCGAACATCATCTGCACCACCGACCCCGAGGAGGGCGTGCGCGGATGCACCGTGGTCAACACCGACACCTGGATTTCCATGGGCCAGGAAGCGGAAAAGGGCACCAAGGAAAAGGCTTTCTTCCCCTACCAGGTCAACAAGGAGCTCATGGCTCTGGCCGCCCCCAACGCAAGCGTGTTCCACTGCCTGCCCGCCTACCGCGGCTATGAAATCACCAACGATGTGCTGGAGGCCCACGCCGATGCTATTTTCGCCGAGGCGGGGAACCGCCTGCACGCGCAAAAGGCCGTGCTGTACAGGCTTGCCGCGCAGCACTGAACCCGCATAGCCCGTTCGCGCGCGAAAAATGTTGCGCGGGATGGGTGCGTGATGGTAGAATGGCGTGCATGAGGGAATGGACGGCAATCCTGTGTACGCTTGCGTTGACGGTGGCTATGAGCAGTTGCGGCGATGGCCGCGGAGGAAGCCGCGCGCGCGCCTACAAGGGGCACAGCGCGCACTGGGACCAATCGGCGGTTCCCGTGTCGCTGCAATGCGCAGCGTGCCATCCCAAGGAGTTTGAGGAATGGGCGGGCAGCGACCACGCCTGGGCTATGCGGAAGATATCTGCCAAGCTGGACGGCGCGCCGTTCCGCGGACAGAAGCAGCAGGCCCACGGTGAGACCACACATTTTCTCGCGCGCACCAATGGCACGCCGTATCTGCGTGTGGAGTCGGAGGGCGGCACCCCGGCGGAGTTTGATGCCGTGTTCGCCATTGGCAAGGTGCCGCTGGTGCAGTACCTGGTGCGCGGGAACGACGGCGGCTACCAGGTGACCAGCGCGGCGTGGGATTCCGCCGAGCGCGGGCGCCACGGACTGCGCTCCGTGGATACTCAGAACGGCAAGCAGTGGTTCGATGTGTTCCGCGACGACGCACGCCAGCGCAGCAACGGCATGGGTGAGCGCGCGGCGGGCGAGTGGGGCCATTGGCAGGGCCGAGGCATGAACTGGGACTCCCAGTGCGCCTGGTGCCACATGACCGGATTCCACAAGAACTACGATGTGCAGCAGGACCAGTACCGCGCCGAATGGCAGGAAATCGGCGTCACCTGCATCCAGTGCCACAAGCTGGCGGACAAGCCCGCGCCGGACGGCTGCATGGTGGCCCCCGCGGACCGCAAGCTCGCCCCCATGCGCGCGCACGACAACTGCGCCTCCTGCCACGCCCGAAGGGAGGAACTGGATGACAATTTCACCGTGGGCGACCGCTTCGACGACCATTTCCGCTTGGAGCTGCCGCGTGTGCCGGGGGTCTTCTACCCCAACGGCATCCAGCGTGACGAGGACTACTGCGAGACGGGCTTCCGCCTGAGCCGCATGGGCATGCGCGGCGTCACCTGCATCGAATGCCACGATGCCCACACGGGCGCCCTGCTCCACCCCGCGGAGAACAACGAGCTCTGCCTGCGCTGCCACGCGGAACACCAGAAGGTCAACGGCGTGGAAGCCCCCTACGTGGGCCGCGGCGACACCTTCACCTGCCCCGCCGGGACCAAGGGGCACCAGTGCGTGGAATGCCACATGCCGGAGAGCACCTACATGGGGCGCGACCCGCGGCGCGACCACACGCTGCTGCCGCCTGACCCGCGCCTGAGCCTGGAAATCGGCACGCCGAACGCATGCACGATGTGCCACCAGGGCAAGGACAACGAGTGGGCCGCCAAGGCCGTGGAGAAGCGCTACGGCGAGCACTCCTGGCTGGAGGGCTACCGCCCGCGCTTCCGCGCCGTGGCACACGCCATGGAGGGCCAATTCAACCAAGATGAGATGCTGGCCGCCTACGCCAAGGAGGAAAACCCCGCCTGGCGCGCCACCATGCTCGGTTTGCTTTCCCAGATGCCCCGCACGGCCGCCGTGCTCCAAACCGCCCTGCAGGCTACCAAGGACGCCAGCCCGATGCTGCGAACGGCAGCAGCGGAACTGCTGGGAGAAAACTGCCCGGAGAGCCTGCTGAAGGATTCCTGCCGCAGCGTGCGGCATGCGGCGGTACGCGCGCTGCTCCCCAGCGTGCCGGACGACTCGCCCGCCATGAAGGAATTCCAGGAAACACTTGCCCTGCAGGCGGACCAGCCCGCCGGGGCCATGCAGCTGGCCCAGCTCTCCCTCGTGCGCCAGGATTTGGGAGAGGCGGAGCGCCAATACCGCCGCGCCGTGGAGCTGGACCCCGCATCCGCCGTGCCGCGCATGGACTACGCCGTGTTCCTGGACCGCATGAACCGCCCCGTGGAGGCGCTGCAGCAGATGCTTGACTGCGCCGCCGCCCACCCGCAGGACGCCGAGGTGCAGTACCGCCTGGCGCTCATCCTGGCTGAGGTGGGGCAGCGCGAGGCCGCACGTCACGCCGCCAACAAGGCCATTCAACTCAACCCGCAGCACCAGGCAGCCGCCCAGCTGCTCCGCGCCCTGCAACCATGACCATCCCGATGAACAGCACAACCATCATCGCCACCATCGGAGGCATCCTCCTGCTGGCCATCCTGCTCTTCACCGTGTTCAAGGGGGTGATGCGCATGCTCACGCTTGCCATCGGGCTGGCTCTGGCCGTCGGCGCTTGGATATTCTTCTACAAGAACGGCTTCACCTTCGTCTCCTTCATCACAGATTCCCCGCAACCCTGGATGGTGCATGTGCTGGCAGGCGGCGTCGCCCTGCTCATCATCGCCATCACCATCCACGGGCTCACCTGGATTTCCCAGGTGCTCAGCTTCAACCGCCGCGTGGGGCCCACGGGCATCACCACCACCATCCTCATGTGCCTGCTGGCGCTCTGGCTGGGGGTCTTGGGCATCTCCTACTACGGGGATGTCTGCCGCATCGCCTACTACCACGATTTGGCGGAGGCGCAGATGACCGGCGCGCCCCAGCCCTCCCTGCCCTTCTTCACACAGATGAAGGACTCCATCCGCACCAACAGCCTTACCGCCTGGCTGGAAAAAATCGACCCCATGGAAAACCCCGCGCGCACCAACCTGGCATGCCTGATTGCCTACGGCTGCACGCTGGATGCTCCGCACTGCGATGCGCTCTACCACAACCAGCTGGCCAACCGCGGCATTCCCCACCCGTACCGCCTGCTGGATTTGTTCCGCGACCCCGGCATGCGCAAGCTGGTGCAGGAGAAACGCTATGTTCCCCTGCTGGAAAACGAACGCCTGAACACCTTCCTGCAGTTCGACAACACGGAGGAATTCATGCGGAATATCCTGTAGGGATTGACAATTGACGATCATTGCCATCCCATAAAAACGCTCGGAGAGGTGCAACCCTTGGTGTGAACGGGCGTGGTTCCGTCTTCGCCTTACTCAAAATTTCTTTGAAACACATACGGCCGATTTTCTCGGTCCTAATCATAATCCGCCAGCGGTTGGCAGCGTTTCTTAGTATCCGCAAAAGCGCCGCACCCCATAGAGGGTGCGGCGCTTGAAATGATGCGCTGTTCAGCTATTAGAACGCGTACTGCACGCCAATCTGGGCGTTCAGGTGGTGGGAGTCACCGCGGAAGATGACTTCCGCACTGCCGTACACGGACCAGTGCTGCGCCACGGGGATTGTGATGCCGGTTCCCAGGTCCAGACCCACGCGGTCGCGCTCTTCAGCCTGGATGGTGAAGGGATAGTCCGGGGCACCCACAAAGTAGCAGTGCATGTCGCTGTCAAGCTGGCCGACGGCCACGGCAACACCCAGCTGGAAGTACCAGGTGGCGTCCGGGGCGTCCGTCACGCAGGCGAAATCGCGGATGTAGCGGCCGCCGAGCGTGAACTCGGCCATGAAGGCCGTCTGGCGGTCCACGTGCATGTTGGCGCCGCCGATGTCGCCGTCCGTGAAGGAGTTGATGCGGTTCCAGTTCAGGTCAACCGCGGCAAACGGCTGGATGGTGGTCTTCTCGTTGATCTTCCAGTCGTAGGTCACCTCCTCGGAGATGTTGAGGGAGAGGCCGCGCACGTTGTTCTTGCTGGCGTAGAGGTCGCCCAGGCTGCGCTTCAGCTTGAAGTTGTGGATACCCATGCCCAGGGAGGTCAGGCTGCGCCAGTTGCCCTTGCGGAACTGTGCGTACACGTCCCAGTACAGGGAGCGCTGCTTGAGCTTCATGTTGTGCGTCGGGGAGATGTTGGACCAGCCCAGGGCGATGTCGGCACCCAGACGCAGGTTCTCGTTGATGCAGGTGTCGCCACCGATCATGCCGCCCCACTCGCTGCGACGGTAGCCTTCACCATGGCTGGACTTGTACTTGAGGCGCTGGTTGTTGTAGAAACCGGCGGCGTACAGGTCCGTGCAGCCCTTGCCGTGGCGCAGGTTGCGGCCGACCATGCTGCGGTTGCGCAGCATGCGCTGGTGGCTCAGGTTGCCCTCAATCTGGTTGTGCATCATCACGGCGTAGTTCACGGAGCCCAGGAAGTCCAGGGCCGTTGCAACCTTGCCGGGGTCCTTCTTGCCGTCGATATTCAGCACTTCCTGGATGATTTCCTCCAGGTCGCCGGGAATGGGGAAGCCGTCCTCTTCCAACCTCTTGATGATGTAGTAGACCGCGGTCTCGTTGCGATCCAGGTAGGGAACCGCATCATCGGCAGGATCGCCAACCCTCACCGCGTAGAAGCCACGGAAGCTGTCGCCCTCGTTGAGCGTATCCACGCCAGAATCTGTGAAGTAGACTTTATAGGCGCTGTTGTCAAGCTTCAGTATGTCGCCAGTCTCCTCGCCATCCACCTTGAAGGAGGAGTAGTCACCCGCCTTGTCCATGAAGTCGCTGGTGTCGATCAGAGCCACGGCACCGCCGTCTTCGCCCTTCGTCAGATTACCGAGCCAGCCGTTGAGCTCCTCGTTATCCTTTACGCTGATGTTGCCCGTGCCGTTCTCCGTGGTGATAACGCCGGCACCCACTTCGCCGCCGTCAATGTAGACGATGCCGTCCGTCAGCCACATCGTACCCTCGCCGAAGGTGAGGGAGGAGCTGCGGTCCACGATGAAGTGGTTGTCGCAGCACGTCTTGAGCGTGGTGCCAGACGTCAGGGTGAAGTTGTCGATGACGATATCGGTGCGCAGATGTTCCCCAGAAGCGCTCAGCTCCGGAACCACGGAGAAGGAGAGGGTGCCGCCCTGGTTGTCCGGCGTGCCGGAGAGGATGGCGCCGCGGTACAGGCGCACGCCCTGGAGTCCGTATTTATCCGGAGTCTCGTCCACCGTGAGTTTGCCGTTCACGCAAATCCTGGAGTCCGTGAGGACGTTCACAATGTTGAGGCGGGCCGTGGCCCCATCGGAGATGACCAGCTCGCCCACGCCGTAGTTGTAGCCGCCGGTATCCGGGTTCTCGGTGCCCTTGTCGCCCACGTACATGGTGCCGTTGTGGGTGAGGGTGCCGCGTTCGTCCACTATAAGCTCGGCAGCCGTGGTGTCGCCGTATTGGTTGGTGGAGCCCAGGCGCACATCCGCATCGCCCAGGTTGACAATGCCGCCCTCGCTGACACGGAGGATGCCGAATCCGCCGTTGACGCCGATAAGCGTTTCATGCTCGGAGCCGGTGACATTGAGCGTGCCGCTCACGACCACCAGGCCCTTGGAGCGAAGAACGTCAGTCATCATGCCGATGCCCATTTCCAGGGAATCCGTGTTCACCACAGCGTCCGGATGGATGAACAGCATACCCTCGGCACCGCAATAGGTCTCCGTGGCGTAGCCGACGGAGGTGGTGCCTGCCACGTCAACCGTGCTACCCCCGCGGACATCCATCTTGTTGCCCATGGCTTCTGCTGGAGCAAGGCGCCAATCCCAACGTAGGCGCCAATCCCAACCTAGGCGCCAATCCCAACCTAGTTCCTGGCCGGTCACGTTGTTGACACCGATGCCAAGGTTGCCGTCCAGGTGCAGGTGGCCTTCGCTGTCGTTGGCACCCACGGTGACCTGGGCCAGGCCGCCGCCGTTGGACACCTCCATGTGGCCGGCATAGACATGGCTGCCGCCCTGGATGTAGAGATAGGACTCTGCGCCCGCGCAGGTGCCCATTTGGATGTTGGTGGCAACCGTCAGCGTGGCGTCATCGATGGTGAGGGTGCCTTTGGACGTCTCGTAGCCCTCGCTAAGCTTGTGGGGCCAGCCGGGACCGCCGATGAAGAGCGCGTTGGGCGTGGTGAAGTCGTCGCCGCTCAGCGTGAAGTAGGCGTCGTATGCAACGCCGCCTTTGTCGCCGTAGCCGATGTTGACGGTGCTGTAGGGACTGTCGCTGATGCCGGAGCCGAAGTCGGCCGCATCGGTGATGACGATGCCGCTCTCGGGACTGCCGCCGAAGTAGTACTGGTCGGTGCCTTCGGGATTGATGATCACGTATTCCGGAAGGGCGTACGCGGTGGTCATAGCCGCCAGGAGGGCGGTCAGGAGCATTTTGGGTAATCTCGTTTTCATATTTGTTTCGTTTGTTGTCAGAAGAATTAATTCCAGACGTTCATGACACGTCTAGCGCGAATTTATCTTCATGGGAAGCCAAAGTCAAGCAAAAAACGCCAACAAAAACTCAACACGGGCAAATGGAGTACACGCGCGCGTTTGTGCACGAGCTGCCTGTTGAGTCAAAAAGTCAGGACGCCGAAAGGGTGAATTGGTTCCTTCATAAAG